>Ga0179593_1543354_pt1 | contig 13939 bp, 11 predicted proteins | sample CZODoug2_1_08_16_FD_185931 | JGI IMG/M metagenome (GOLD analysis project Ga0179593, IMG submission 185931) | Vadose zone soil fungal communities from Angelo Coast Range Reserve, California, USA - CZODoug2_1_08_16fungal (PacBio error correction) | ecosystem: Environmental > Terrestrial > Soil >...
TATACGAGAAAAAGAGGCTGCGTTCTGGGGGGGGGAATTCGATGTAAGCATCGTCGCTGAGAGAGAACCTCGAGCGGTTGGCGGAACCGAATCAAGGGGAAGGGGCATGGAAGGGAGAGGCAGGCGGAGTGGAAACGCTGACACCCGGACGGGAAAAACGCTCTCCTAACTGCTTGTTAATGGAGTTTCTTGAAGGGACCATTATAGCGAAGTCAGACTGATGAGAGTTCGTCCCTTCCCAACTACAAAAAAAGATCCGTTCCTCGCCTTGGCGGTCTTTTTCCAAGGCAGCCTAAGGGAGATCGACCTTAAGGGGCCCGATGTAGAGGCACTTTCAAGGCTGGATCGATTCGGCAAAACTCTTCCGTGCACCGACGCAGCAAAGAAAAATCAGGAAAAGTACGCAGGGCAAATCGAACGACCTAAACCCGCCGACGCGATGAAGCGTCGGCGGCCGACGACACACTGCGACCACACGGAAGGCCGCGGGGAACAAGATCGCGTGGAAACGTGTTCCTCAAGGGTGGGGGCCGGGGGTTTCGGGAAAAGAGAAGCGACGCGGGTCACCGCTGAAGTCACTAAAGGTCGCTACAATAGAAAAACAGTCGCGCCTTAAAAAAACCCTCCCAAAGCACCTCGAGAAAGAGGGGTCTTTGGAAGGAAGTGCTTCAATCGGGCTTCAGGAAACGCGGAACTCTAGAATCGATAGAAGACTCCGACGGAGGTGAAAAGAGGAGAGTCGGCAGCTCCAAAAAAAACTCAAAACCCAAGGGCTGAATAAGACACGCTTACCCCAAAAAAAAAAGCACCCTCACCCCAACGACTGGGCACTAGAATGACCAGAGGACACCACTCCGGGATTAGAGGAGATCTCGCGTTACGGAATCGGTCACGCGCCGAAGTTCAATCACACGCCTTCTGATGAGCGGGAGAGGGGAAAGGGAGTGGGAAAGCTATTCTAAAGAGGAGTCATGCAAACGGCCGTCGAAGTAAGAAAAGGAGCGCTGACTGCAGAGGGGCGTTTGATCTTTTCTGGAACGCTCTGCCCTAATTAGAGAAGAGTGCACTGTGTGAGTCCTTCACACGTCCAGGAAAGAAAGGCTCGCAAAAGAAAAAAAGGACGAGGCGCTCGCGAAGATAGGGGGGAATAACACTAACTCGACGTCCAAGACGTTCTTATCGAAACCGAAACTCATTAAAAAAAAAAAGAACGCACCGCGGCAGGAATCCAACATTGCAGGAAACGGATAAGATCCGAAGAAGAACGCAGCCACTCTACGCGAGCAGAAAAAAGGTGAGCTCGTCGGAGAGGTTCCGCATCGAGTGGAATCGGGCTAGGGAAAAAAAGAGGATTCTTCTGGAAAAAAAAGGGAGGCCGCGGCCCTCGGAACGGGTACGTACGATCGACGAGTCGACCGGCCCGCGGCAATCGGAGGAGCTCACCGATCATCCAAGGCGGTGACGATCGAGCAAGGTAGAAACCCCTCACTCGAAAGGGGGGGGGGAAAGATTAACGGTTTGGGGAAGAGGCGCTCCGACGTTGATGCAAGGACAACATACGCGAGAGAGCTGCCCAGAGGGTATTTCCAAAGCCCATTCGACTAAGGAGACTCCTGCAGGGAAGGAGGGGGAAACCTAGGCAGGGGAAAAACCGTCTTCGAGTATTCTATGGGGGATCAGAGTAAGAACGTGGAAAGGCAGAGGAAGGCGATCGGCGGGTGTGTCGAAACCGGCGCGCCGCTAGAGAGACTATGCCGAAACCGAAGGAAAAGTCACCTGTCTCAAGGACAAAGTGACCGACCTCTAAAATGATTCGCGCGGTGCCGGAGGGGAGACGTGCAACGCAACCTACAAGAGGTGTCGTGGGAAAGGAAGGAAAAAGGATCTCCCGGACGGCCATCCCTCGGGAGCGACATGTTCTTGCACGAAGCGCTTTCCCCGGGGAACGCACTCCGAAACGCTCTCATCCATGAATGAGGCGGAAGGGGGGTTCGTCTAGGGGGAGAAGAAGGTTGATCGTTTCGCCGCAATGAGCTCCTCGATCTGCAAAAACGCCACCCTGTTAAATAAGGATCGGGGACGTCTTGTAGGCGACCGATGGTAATAAACCACTACATATGTCAAAGGGAAGGAACCGACGGTAGCAGCGACGTTCCGCTGCGTTCCTGGAAAAGGTTTCGACGGCCGGTAAGGAAAGGAGACGACTGGCCTGTGATGGAAGAAGGGCGTCATGAAACCTATCGGGCGACTTCGCCGGAAGTTCCGACGAAGGAGTCCTAATCGCGCCCTACAGCTACGAGCTCGACACGTTTCCTTCGAAGCGATCTGACTCCCTGGAGGGGAGAGACGAGTCGGTCAACTGTGGGGGGGGGCTGGTCGAGAACGCCCGGCTAACAGGCAATTAAACCTCGCTCTGCGAGAAAAAGAGGGTGGGTTTCGGCACCGCGAAGAGCCTCCATCGCTGTAAGACCGGGGCACCTGTCCTCTTTAAAAATAGGAAGGGGTCTCAAGGGCGCCCCGAAGAGAGAAAAAAAAAACAACTCTTATTGAGAAAAGAGAGAAAAAGAAAAAAAAGGAAAAGGGTAGCCGCGAAGAAGAAAAAGAGGCAGATCCGGCGGGGGAAGACTACATCTTCACCTCGAAGGTCACCTCTCCTTTTGCAGAAAAAAAAAAGAAGGAAAGGGAGGGCACCGGGGTGAGGTTCTGCCCAGTTCGTGAAGGGGAAGAATCCTCATCAAAAGGGGGGAAGAGGGAAATCAGATCCAGGTCGACGAGTCAAGAGCTGCGAGAGGGGCGCCGAAACGGTTTTCTGAGCCATGGGAAATGGAGGGAAAGCGGGGAAAAAACCAAAGGGAGGGGCAGGTTCGTCACTTCGACCAAAAGAATTCGCAAAAACTGAAGCAACGGATCACAGGTCCAGGAGCGCCTCTTAAAGGGGCCGTCTGAAACCCCAGGGAAAGAACGCAGGCGGCACGTAGGGATCCTGACGGTTCCATAAGGTGGGCCAGGGTGTTAATTAAAAAGAAAGGGAAACGCCCGACGTTCTTCCGATAGAAAGACTTCCCCCCTAGAGCCCGGTGTGGCGTGATCGTTGAGAGGGGGAGGCGATCACCTCGGGGAGGAACAAAAGCTCGGGGAAAAGAGAGACTCCCCCATAGGGAGGGTAAAAGGGAACAACGATCCGCTAGGGGATGAGGTCTCAAACAGCCACTTCTGCAAGGGGTACTTTTCACGAAAATACGGCATGCTCCTGCCCTAAATAAGGAACTGCAGGGACTACTGCGCAAGGGGATCCCGGTTCGCTTGAGAGTCGTTCGGCCAACAAGACTGCCGAGTAGAAGTGGGCACGTGCAGGCCAGAGAGAACTTGCTCTTCAAAGGGGCGCGTTCTGGGCATCGCGGCTAATCCAGCTAGGATAACGCTCGACGGGGTGAGGCGCGGAGGGAGCCGTATCTCCTCGAAAAAAGTACCGTTTCGAACTAATAAAAGAGACTCAAAGAATAGCTGTCGGGGAGAAAAAAATTTAGAGGATGAACCTAAGGGAGTCTTCAAGCGTCGTCTACTTCGTTACAAGAGAAGAAGGTAATGTAAGAGACCTCGAGTAGGAGGGAGTTCGTCAACCGTCGTTAGCTCCAAGGCGATCCCCCAAAAAAGGGGTCTGGGGCAAAAAATCATACGGTGGTTCCCTCGGCGCAGAGGGCGCGGGACAACGGATGATCGGTTAGAGCAGGGACGACTACGACCGTCTCGAAAAAGAGGAGAGGGAGGTTACCCGCGCAGGGAGGGGACATCTGCAGATCGCACAGGGAAAGCCGTCCACCTAAAAAGGGTCAGGGATGCGCCTAGCCCCTAACCGCGAATACCGAGAGGGAAGAGCCTACTAGAGAACCTATCTGGAACGGGAAGGATGAGGAAATGAAGACCTACTCATCTCGGAACAGGGTTTTTGCAGGCTCTTGCGGAGAATTTTCTGGGACATGCTTTTTCGTGGCAGGATACCGAAGGAAAGTCGGAGCGTGTTCTGATCCCCGAGAGGAAAGGCGCCTCGTAAACACGTCGAGTCTCCTTTGAATAACATTAACCGGAGGGGGACCTTGAAGAACAGGAAAGGGGGAAACCCTGCTGCCGAAAATCACCTCGACCAAAGAGGGAAAACTTGCCAGAGAGGCGCGGCAAGGTGTCGCCTGCCGACGACTGATTCGACATCCAGGTCGACAATTGCAGGGAAGACCAGAAAAAAGGGGCTCAGAAAGTCAGAGTGACCGAGACGAGTGACGGGGCGAATCGTCGAAAAAGCAAGCATCCCACCGTAGGAATCCCGGAGTGGTCTTGGATAGAAACTCTTATGTCATTCAAAGGGGGTTCGTGCCTTTTTTGGGGGAAAGGTCCGAGTATTCAGCCGTGTGCGTTTTGTGGGGGGCTGCATCCGTAAGTCGGAAAACCCAAGGCAACGAAGGGCCGAAAGGGAAAAAAAAGCGTAAGTTAGATTTTCGTAGCAGAGGGGGGGGGGAGAGCAGGCCGACGATGACCGCATGCCCGGCCACTTACGATCATGATGGTTCGGAGGGAGGGAGGGTGACAAGGAAAAAAGACGTGTGATGAGCGAACCGGTAAAATCAGCGCGGTGACGAGAGACGAGCATCTCGCGGACAAACCGACAGACGTTCACCTCCCAACAAAAGTCGCACGTCAGAACGTGACCAAGCGAGGAAAAAGGTGTGGTCGATCAACACAGAGGAGTCACCGTCAAGACCCGCACTCTCACTCTGAAGAGGAAGCAGGGAAGGGGCTTGCGGGTCGGCGGCTGTAAAATTCCGTGGATTGGATGTCTGTCGCGGGAACGGAAATGAGGTGGAAGGCATCGTATCGCAGCCCCAAGTCCGTCCGACCGGTCTAAGCCAGGAAGTGAAAAAGGAAAGACCCGGAAGGGACTGTACGAAAAGAACAGGAGCGCAGGAGGAAAAAAAACTCGGGTCAGTACTTCGAGCGCGGTGCGATAAGGCAGAAGGACGTAAAACACCAATCCCTTAAACCCGCGGCAAGAAGCGTGTCCGCGGGTTCGCGGTCTGGAGGGGGACTGCCCAAAAAGCAGAAACAGAGAGATGTCGGCTTCATCTCCGCCACGCTCGGTGGGGGGGATGGAGGTTTCTGAAATAAAGAAGTTCTTTCACTCGCATGAAAAAACCACCGCACTTCCGTGCTGCGGCCTCGGAAAAGACTGGGGGAACTGAGACCTTGTGTCGACCAAACGATGAGAGGGTTTGCGAGCATCAGAGTGACTGGAGGGATCGTCACCCAATTGTAAAAAACGAAACTAACGTAACGGTGAGACTCGAACTCGCCGCAAAAAAAGTCTATGAGGGGAGGCAGCAATTTTTACTGTTCTTACTTTCCAAAAGGGCTAAAGACAAAGCTATAAAGAACCGACTAAAGACCCGTCGCAGAAGAAGGGGATTCGCTCTCAACAACAAACGGTATTAGTCGTAAAAGCATAGTACGGAGCGGTAAATAGGAAAAGGGGGGGAAAAGGGGAGCGGTAACGTCCGGTACCATTACGACAAGGTGCGAAAAACTTGCTGAAAAAAGCCTTACGTGTTAAGTGAAAGGAGTGAGAAGAGCGTGGCGGGTCGGAAAACGAGTTGTTTGCGATCCCGGGGAATCTTCTACGCTATGCTCGCCACGGACGGAAGAGGACAAAAAAAAAAAACAAACAAACACCCACTCGAACACGGCCGCGACAAAAAGAACTGCCAAAGGATAAGATCCTCTGCAACTCTGAAAGTGCGTGGGTGCGGATCGAAAAGGCACTTCGCTGATAAAAAAAAAGAGGTTGGGGATCCTGCAGACTCTCTAAAAAAAGGGTCGGCAAAGAAGGTGGTGGCCGACGCCGGGGAACCTCGTAACAAGGAACACTGCGCTAAAGAAAGGGTGAAGGGGCGATTGGAGTCCTCCCTGTAAAAGCGAGAACCCGGCGGCGGCGGCCCGCAGCATGCCCCGTTGCGGATGGGGAAAAAAACGCAGCCGGGGGGGCGCGGAAGGGCCCTTCCTGAGAGTCGGCGGCACGGAGGACCGGGGGAACCCAACGCACGCCGTGAACGCCTCAGCAGCGGAAAAATAAGGACACGAAAAGACTCCCCGACAAGCGACCTCGTCCCTTCTAAAGCAGAGGGGTCGGACAACCAAAGAGAAAAGAGTCTGGGTGTGAGCGGAAAACCGCCTGCGCGGGAACACGATTCCGTGTGGGAGGGGTTTCGGAAAAGGATGTTTGTAACGTGGTGTTGTCCGAAAAGAAGGATCGGCGAAAAAGCGTTCTGAAAAGCGCGGAAGAAGAACTCTTCGCGCACTTCACACACAGGACAGAAACCCAACCCTCAACGCGAATCGCGCACGAAAAAAGAAACAGAATCGCAGAGTACCTGAAAATCGCTTCCAAGCGAGCGGAGACGCCACGCCCTTCTTCCCTTGTTGAAAGCGACTACGTCTTCCATCTCCACAACGTCAAAAACAAGGAGAGAGAAAAACTAAAAAACGGCAACTCACCCTCACCCCACCATACACGGCACGATAATGGAAAAAAAGAAGTGCTACTCTCCACTACCACTCAAAAGCGAATGGGAGGCTGGCCGACTATCGCCTCGGTACAAGGCGCACGAAGTTAGCGGGGCCACCCGCGTCAGGGTTCGATTAAAAGGGACGCCGCGATTTAGAGACGAAGATCGCAGGGGGAAAACGCCGTCTCAGAAAGGAACTCCATCGGGTCGAGGGATTCTGTTTCGCCGCCGGAGGGCTTCGTACCAGAAAGCGGCCCTGGTTGGCACGGCCAGTCGAATCTCGGGGACTGTTCGGGCAATAAAACGCGCGACGTCGTGCTCGATGCGCAAGGAAGATCGAGGTATCGAATACAGCTCCTTAGTCGTGGAAGAAAAAAAAGGTCCCATCAGCGTCTACCGTCACCAATCAAAAAGAGGTCCGCGAGAGAAAATTCTATATCCTCAGCCAGACGCATCCCAGCGAAAGATCGGGGGAGTCTACCGTCGGCGAGTTGCATCGGACCTAGCGTCTCGGTCCGGGAATAAAAACCGTCCCGACGGAAGGAGGTAGCGGTGGCTTGAGAGAGCCTCGGCGAGCTTGTCTTACGAGAAGAGCACTTCGAAAGCGGCGACGTAGGAACCCGATCAGAAGAAAAGGACGATATGAACCCCACAGAATAGAAGGGTTGTTCTTGCCAGCACAAATTTCTAACTGTTGTGAGAGCCCGAGGGAGACCAGAGAAGAAGAGGAAACGAAAAAAAAACCTGCTTAGCGGCCCCTGCCTACCTAGTCGAAAAAGATCTCTACTAAGAAGCGGTAAAAGAGTCGAAAATCGGGACTATCCAAAGGGGGGAAGTCGATAGGGTCGGTCCGAAAAGGAGAGCCGCTCGGAGGCGAATCGGCTCTACCGCGGTGTGCGAACAAAAGGGACGGAGAGCTAGAGAAAGGGAGAGTGCCAAAAAAGCCGATCAGGAAGAGCACCGTCATCCGCCGGCCTGCATGACCGTAACTGAGAAAGGCAGTCCGTGCGCAGGGGGTGCCGACGCGAAAAAACACGCAAGAACCAGGGGGCGGCAAAAAAACGGAAGGGGAGGAGAACCGGGGGACGGCCGGACAAAACGCGTGCTAGCCCGAACGTCTGCACACGACGAGGGGGAAGGGAAGGGAGTTGGCAACACCGAAAAACTGCTCAAGGAAACTGACGATGGTGAGGAGGATCTCTGCCAGAGAGGGGAGCGTGTCGCAGAAGAGAGGCTGGATCGCAAAAATCACCCACCTACACCTCAAAAAAAGATTAATCTGAAGAAGGGTAGGGGGGTAGGGGGTCTTGTAATAACAACCGCTGCTTACATATTTCTCACCTTAATTGGGGGGGAAGGGGGAGCGTGATCGGACGTGCCGCAGAGGAAAGGAGTTGGTTCGAGGGACCGAAAAGATCCTTTGACTAAAAAATCCTCTGTCCGATCGGGAACTGACGCCGCACCGGCCGAAGTGGTAGGATCGGCCAACTCCGAATCGCGCCAGGAAAATACGATCGCAACCGTGGGCCGGCAGGGAAGGGAAGCTTACGCCCGGCTTCTCACAATCAAAAGGAAAGGCGAAGGGTCAAAAAAAAAGAAAAAAGACATATCACCCTTTAAGAAAAGAAGACTTCTGCGACCTTGGCGTGACGGGGGGTGCGCTCAACCTCGCTTGCGAAAAAATCGGCTGTGGGAGAATCGTCCGGAAAGAAGAGAAAGCTGCTCGAAAGAAAAAAAGTGCGAAAAAAAATCTCTAAGAGGGGGTAAAGTAGAGAGAATAAAGAGCCGGCGGGGAGCACGAGCCTCAGCCGAGCAGATCGCGGCGGTGACAAGGGAGCAATCTTCACCGCGAGGACCGAGACCTGTGGCGCGCAAGAGGGGAAACAGGGGAAAATCAACCGGGGAGGGGGGTAGGAGAAAAAAGAGAATCCGAATAAAAAAAAGACCATCTAGCTCGGAAAGGGATCAGATCGCTCTGGGGGGGGCGGGGCTCGGGCAGGAAAATCGAGACATGTAGGGGGCAGAAGGATTGGCAGAGCCACGACACCAGCCGTTGCGGCGAGACCGTCGTACAGAAAAGAAAGGACGCCCGGAAGCAAAAGAGCGCTACGAGTAAAAAAGTCGAATCCCAGAACAGCCCCGGAGAGAAAGCGTCGGTTCCCGAGGTGGAAGTAGGAAAGCCGCGGGGGGACAAAGACCGGTCAAGAAAGACGGAAGAGACAGACGTAAACGAAAAGGTGTCGGGGTCGAGAGAGCAGCATCGAGGGGGGGCGACCCTCGCACCGCGTCGGCGGCAAGAAAAACTCGCCGCCCCAGATATTGTAACCCATTTGCTCAGGAGAAAAAAAGGGAGTCCCTGAAAACGATCGGTTCCAGCGCGTTCGGGTGCAAACGAACGTATGGCTCTGCCCTCGGGGAGTCCTGGGAGAAATCCTCACCTGAAACTCTGCGGATCCCTGGTCAAGGGCACTTGTTGCGGCACCGTCGCCTACAAAGAGTCGAGTTCTTAGGGATGCTTCGAGAAAGAGGAGGCTGGTGGAGCTTTCTGTCGTCAGCGGCGCTCCACTCCAGAATCGCGCAGGGAGAGACGTGGGCCCACCAGTCATAAAGAAGGGAAAGAGCCAGGGCGGGGGGAGAGGACCTTCTTACTCTATCACGGGCGACTACTCTAACCTCACGATGGATCGACGAGGGAAGCGTTGGGGGCGCAAGGCGTCGAGAGGAATCAGTCTACTGTAGGAGAAGATCCTGAAAGCGTCTCTTGATGCGCTTATCTGGGAAGGGGGCAGGCCGAGGAAAAAAAAGGTTTAATCGTTGGAGGGAAAGAACAACCAGTCTATGACGGGGGTTCCTCGCTCCGGGATCGAGACCGGAAACAAAGGATGATCTGTGAGAAACGAAAAACCTGCTCGCGAAAGAACCGCCAAGGCCAGGCAGCCCCTTGGGAAATTCCTCCATTCAAGTTAAGGAAGGGTGAGGCTGATTCCCAACTTCCGAGATTGAAGCTTAAACTACATCTCCACGCTAGGTCTCGTCTGGAGGTGATTGCTTGAATATTGCCTAAAAGAGCTTTTTTTGGTGGAATGCGCGGGCGTTATCTTTTCTGTTACATAGGGGGGGGCTGTTTTCTATCCCTAAAAAAGGGGGGAGAGGGGGGGCCTACTAGATGTCTTTCGTCAAGGGAATGTTTGGGGGGGGGGGGGGGGGGGGGGGGAGGGGGGGGTGTCGCCCTCTTCTGAAACTGTTGCTTCTCCCAGTCGATCTACTGGGGGTGGAAAAAAAAGAAAAGGTCCAGACTGGTACTAGGAGGAAGGGAAAAAATACCCGTTGAGTCTCAGCCCGAGACGCGGACGAGCGGGGCACTGCGCGACGAAAAAATACACTCGGAAAACCCTTGAGGGAAGGGAACAAGAAGAGGCGTGTGGCGCGCAAAAATCGTGCGCCGTTACCGAGCGAAGGACCAGACGTCAGAGAAACGCAAGCAGGCCCGGAGTGGTCGGAAAGGGAGAAGGACTCGGGACACCGGGGTTCGGGTGGGGGGGCTTTTTGCCGGGGTTCGCGGGGGACAAAGGTGGGGAGCTGGAAAGAGGGACGCTTAAAGGCCGCAGGGCCGCCGTCGAAAGAGTCTATCTCGTCTTGACGAGTCGCCGCGGGGGAGGGGAAAGCCCTACAGAAATTCCCGCAAGCATCCGGGAGGAGGCGGTGAAAGGTGAGGAACCCTAATTGCTCTGACGGGGGGGGTTATGTCTGACTTTCTGAGAGAGGGACGAACGCGTCGATCTCAGAGGACCCACCCAAGGGGAAACTGGGAAAAACGGCACCACGGAAGGGGGTCCCGCGGACCATAGGTGTGTCGATCACCAAAGGGCGTCACCGAGGGTCGCTCGAGGTCCAACGAAGTCGCGAGTAGAGAAGGAGGGGAATAACTTCTTGTAAGGAAGGGCCTCTGCTGGAGCGGGCACGGAAATCAGGGTGCCGGCAAAGAGGAATTCTGCCGGGCAGCCGAATTCTGAGAAAACGTGCAGGGAAAAAATCGGCTTCTGTCCACATCAAAACCGGCGCCCGGAATGACGGTCCTCCCGCAGAGGGCGAGGAGGTCGGGGGGGGAGGGGAGTCCTCAAAAAAGATCACAAAACCCCTCGCGAGGAGCTCCGTCGAGAGGAATTTTCTACGGGGGAGGAGGGGAAACCAACGAGACTTCCTCCCAAGTCCTCTTCCAGGAGGGCTGGAAAGCCCAAAAATCTTAGGGGGTTCTTGATGAAAGATCTTCAACATACGCACCCAAAGGAAGGCCTAGGGCGCTTCATCTCGAGATGGATTACGGGGGTGCGCTTCCGGTTCTTCTACCCACTCGGGGGGGGAGAAGGCATCATGGGGGGGGAGTAGAGTGCAAAAAAAAGTGACTACCCTCACCTCTCTCACCTCAAGCACGGGGGGGCACCGGATTGCGTTGTTAACAAAAGTGGTTTCGAACATCTTCGTACATGTTACCTGTACTGGTAAGAAACCTAAGCCAGAAACTGAGAGCTTAAAGGGGGGGGGATGACCGTATACTCGAAAAAAAAAAGGGGGGGGAAGGAGTATTGAAACGAGAGAGAGGAAACGGACTCGCTTGGAAAGGAATCGTTGATGATTCGGTTTGAGGGACCCGGAAAGGAAATTCGGGCAATTCAAAAGGACAAGGAACGCATGGGGGGGAGGAGTTCGATCCCTCTGAAGAACTGGTTATCCAGTCGTGGGACGTCACCGAGGGGGTGGGGTTAACGAAGGGTCCGAAGAGGATCGCAAAAAAAAAAAGGGGGTAGCGACACTGCGGGAGAAAAAAAAGTTCATCGAGGAGGAGGAAGCGGGCACTCTTCTGCCGAAAAGGGTGCTGATGGCTATTTAATCACAGGATCCGCACCGCGAAGAAAAAAGAGGGTGGGAGGAGACCTACGCAGGGAAGAAGGCTCAAAAAAAAGTGGGGGAAGAGCAGAGACCCTCTAACCCTCCAGCGGTTACACTCGCAAGCCTCCTCTTGTTAATGGGGGGGGGTGAAATCCTTAAAAAACTCAACAGACAAGGGGAGTTGCTGTCCCGTCGAATTCCTGGCCCGTGAAGGATGTGGAAACAGGATTCTCTAAGGGGAAGGATACGGCACCTGGGGAGATCGTTCAGGGGGGGAACAACTCATCTTCCATGCAACGCAGCATCGTCCCGAAATGAAAAGCTTAAGGAACGAAGAAGGACCTAGAAACCTGCGAAAGAAAGTATTTGCGGGGAAGGGGAAACGACGTTGTTACGGGAGTGCCATTTTTTGATCTACCAAAATGGTCCTCGGGACCAAGGACGGGGGGAGGTGCTATGAAGGGGGGGGACGTTGAACTAGGGAGAGAGAGAAAATGAGTCATCGATGAGCAAGAATGTTCGAGGAAAATCACCACCTTCGCGCGCGGGCGTCAAAAAAACAGCAAAAACTCCGACGGAAGAAAGGGAGGGGAGGTAAGAGGTCCTCGTCGGCTGCTCAAGACCCGCCGCATCGAAATCGAAAACGCGAGAGCGGAAACAGGCGAAGAACCTCACGAAGTCCCCCACAAAAGAAAAAAAGGCTGCATACTCTGAACAAAGAGACCCCCAACGGGAAAAACGCCCCAACAAACCAAAGAAAGGAAAAAGTAAGAGCTACGAAAAGAAAAGAAGGGGGAAGGGGGAATTGTGCTGATGGCGTTTGCTGACCTCGAAGTACTCTTCCCTCGGGAGACGAAGTTCGCAAGGGACACCCGTCTCGGAAGAGGTCCAATATCGCTCGACGGAGGAAAGCTAACTCCGTGGAAGAGGGGGGACTCTTGCCACGTCTCTACTAGTTGTCGAGGGGGTAGCCGCCTGCCGAAGCGGAGAAAAAAATAGGTTCAAAGGGGGAGTAAAAAGTGTTAATGGGGGCTCGCCGGCCTCTCTGAAAAGTAGGGCCGAAGATACGGAAGTCTGGAAAGACAAGAAAGCGAAAGGATCGACAGAAAAGGGGGGGGAGACCAAATATCAAGGAAAGGGCGTCCTGCACCAAAAAAAGAAAACCGTCAGCTCAGCGTATACGATCTTGGCAAGAAGAGCCGGAGTCGAGTTTGAAGCTGCGGCGTTCAAGAGAGAGTCGATCGGGCAGCTATTTAATCAGCATACAAAAGGCCTGGCGTCTTGAAGGGAACGGGCGGCCGCGGGGAAGAAGAGGAAAGGAAGAGAAAAGCCGGCCCGCGGAAAGGGGTTCTCGAAATGTCCGTTGGGGGGGATCTGTGTTTACGATAAAAGGTCGCCGATGAACCCCAGAGGGGACTGGTTGTTCGTAAAAGCAAACCGGATGAAAAAGGTTGGCGCCAGAAGAATAAGTGAGGCACAGACCACGTCTACTAGAGGATCGACGCTTCAAGGGGAGATTCAAAAGGTAGACGGACGAGAGGAAAATCAGGAAAAAGAAAAGCGGGAGGAGAAAGTACGTTCGAGTAGACGATGCCGTGATCAAGCAACGGCAGAGGGGACGAGGCATGACGAGAAGCTGGTCTCTGAAGAGATGGCGGCTGAAGGGATCGCGCTCGATGAAAGGACTCCTCCCTCGCCGAGGGACTAACCACCGTCAAAGACACCGCCAAGTAAACATTAACTCAGGAAAGTGAGCTGGGACACGAAAAAGAAGAAAAAGTGAATGGAGGGGCCTTCTGGTATACCTCCGATTTCCTCCGTTGACCACGTCAACTCAAGACAGACATTGAAAGCATCTGAAAGTCTTGGAAAAAGCGACCTCGCGGAGGTGCCTGCTCACGGTACCCGAAGGGGGCGTCGAGTTCATCGAAGGAAAACAAGCGGGGGGTAGGGGGCGCCCTCCAGACGATCGTCAAAAGATAAGAAAAGGACACCTCCTGATCGGGCGTCTAGGGGAGCGGAAGACTTCTGGGTTGAAGGACCGGTCTTTGTAATACACCGCGGGAAGGGGGAACCAACCTTATTGGGGAAAAAAAAAGGGAAGAGAAGGGGACCTCTGCGAAATGTTCTGACAGAAAACTGCGAGGCGCGGGAAATGGGAAAGTTCCTTCATGGCGCGGTCGCGTGCGGTCCCGATCGGTCCGCCGCCCCGTCAAGGGGGGACGAGGGGAGATGCCAAAAAATCTACAGAAAGACGAAAGCCCGCTAGGAAAAAAAGGAAGCCCGGAACGAAGCTGGGGAACGGGTAGGTCTTATCTTCGATCTGGGAAATTACAATAACGCTGGATAACCTATCACCCTAAAGGACATCGCTCTTCGTCGAACAGAGTGAGTGGGGGGGGCGAAAGAGAAAAAAAGTATCAAAAAACCTTCGAAGAAGGAAAGAGGGAGAGGACCTGATGTGTAGCTCTGGAAAGAACACGGCGACCTCTTTATCAAGA
>Ga0179593_1456623_pt1 | contig 13938 bp, 9 predicted proteins | sample CZODoug2_1_08_16_FD_185931 | JGI IMG/M metagenome (GOLD analysis project Ga0179593, IMG submission 185931) | Vadose zone soil fungal communities from Angelo Coast Range Reserve, California, USA - CZODoug2_1_08_16fungal (PacBio error correction) | ecosystem: Environmental > Terrestrial > Soil >...
CAACCAGGTCGACGACATATTAAATAAAGCCCGATGAGGAAGAGAGGGGGGGTGTTGACGTAAGTGAGGGTCCTGACCCTACTGGGGATGAAAACCGATGCCGGGAAGGACTACGAAGGGGGGGAAGGCGAAGTTCTCCAGGCAGGGGGGGACATCGGAAGGCGGGTGAAGCAAGACCCACCGATCCCTATTCCTATTGACCAAGGAAATTTGGGATGTGGCGTACGAAGAGGGGGGGAGAGAAAAAGGCGGGGGATCCAACAGTCATCATTCTTTCATTGGACAAAGCCCCGTGAAGGGGGTATGAGAAGGGTTGCGCCTTCGTTCCTGAAAAGAGGGGGAAAAAAAAGTCACAAGAAGGGGCAAGAGGGAAAACATAGTACCGTGCGACACTACAACTGAGCGGAAAAGGTTTAGCCTAACTATAAGAAAACAGGGACACTCCTTCACCGCTGGGGGGGGGGGTGCGAAGAATTCGGAAGTCTGGAGATCAGTTCGATCGGGTCCTGGTAACGTCAACACAGAACCCCGATCCGTCGTTGAAGGGTCGTAGAAGGGGGCACTCGGAAGAGGGAGAAAAAACTACTCTCCTTTATGATGGTCGGAGAGACAGAAACGCCAGCCCATGAGTGGGACGTAAACCGGTATGGTATCGGGGGAGGGAAAAGGGCAACGGGAATGTCACAATTGAAATGGAAGGGGGGTTGCCCAAGCTCCCAGGCATGGACTTGTACAGCTGACGGGAGGGCCGGCCAACAAGTCGGCTGTTTCTTGGATAAGAAGGGACCGAAAAGGAAAAGCGAGGTCCAGGTCTGAACTTCAATCCTGTTCTAAAAAAAAAAAAATCCCGGAAAGTCAGAGGCCGACGGTGCAGTTGAAGTCCTTGCGTTGCCTTCATTAACGTAGAGGGGAACAGAAATAAAAAAGGGTTCCTTATCATAGGCGGCGGGAGAAGGCAAAGTTCCTTTTCGCAGGTGGTCCTGCGAGCAAGAGTCAGGGAAAAAAAAAAGCGAAAGGAAGCCTATGGGGGGGGACCAGTTCCAATAGAGGCGCATTAATACTCTTCACGTACTTTGAAGTTTGGGGGGCGGGGGAATAAGCCAAAAACCAATTCTGGAGGGTCACGCAAAACCTCTCCCCTTTTTGCAATTAAACTAAGCCCATGTCCTAACGACTCGTCTCCTCAAAAGGGGGAACGGGCATAGACCACGAATTTTCCCAACCGTTCTCTCAAGAAGGAACTAGACACCGGGGAAAAAAAGAAAGAAAAACAGCCTCTCCGGGCAAGGAGGGGCTCTGGGCGAAGGGGCCAAAAGACTGGACAAACCTCCTCGCTCCGGCATGGACATCTCCGAGCCAACACGTTTATAACCTCGAAACAAGACGCGGTTTATCGCTGGCGGTAAGTCCCGTACCGGTGCATCTTAGCTTTGGCGAACTACGATGGAACGCTTGAGAAGCAGGGAACGAAGGAACTACCCGAAGGAGAACAGGTGGGGAGACCAAAAAGATGTTGTCAAAAGAATCGGACGAGCCATGTTCAACCGCCAACCCATCTCTCGAACGCCAGGAGCACGCATCGGGAGCGACAGTGGGAGGAGGGGGACCTCTGTTGAATTTCGTAGCAAGCGCCGCTGCGCCCGGGTGAGAAAAAAGCTGGAGGACTGAACGTGCCCGGGGGGGAAAAGGTAGTGAATGTCTTCTCTAGCAGAGCCGGGGAGGCCAGGTGTGCAGGGGGGCAGCGGACGAAACGGCTAGGGAAAAAAGAACGAAGCAAGAGGGGAAGAAAAGAACTGGGGGGGGGGAACAGAACACTGGGCTGGCCAAAAGGACAGGCAACGATATACTTGGCGTCTACGTTAAAAGTGGTCAACGCCTTGCCTGTAAAAACGGCAATCGAGGGATTCTCTCTGGCTGGCCGGAAAACGGGGCCTACCTTCGGGGAACCGGGTGCCCAGCTACAAAAAGGACGGTGGAAGTTGCTTCGCGACGTTGAGGGAACGTTGTAGAAACGGAGCCCAAAAGGGGGTAGGAGGAAAAGAAAAAAAGAAAAAAAAAAGAAGAGTAATTTTTAGAAATTGCTTCCGTCCTACATCACGGCGACGGTGAACTTAGTGGGTAGGAACTGAGATCACGGAGGGGGGGGGAAAAAGAGGGGCGGCCCGACCTGCCCAGGGACAGCGCTACAAGAAATTGAAGGGCCAGGAGGCCCTAGGGAAGGACCATCTCTCCATTGAGCACCCGTGGCTCGTGGGGAGTCGGAAGAAAGAACGGTCGGGGAAGTGGCATCAGATCTTCCAGTTGATGTAGGAGGTAATGAAACGAACTCAATTAATCTGGCAACCAAAAGGACACTCTTCGGCTAGGAAGGAAACGGATCATTGTTCAATAAGGGGCGAGAGTCTTTTCGAAACCTTGCGCCAGCGCGCGCTGGAAAAAAATAAAAAAAAAAAAAAAAAAAAAAAAACTCAAATAAAGTCAGACCGAAAGGGAAGAACCGTTCTGGTCTCATCATTCGGCGCCTCGCCCATTTAAACGGACGGGGAGGGCGAAAAGGAAAAGCCCGATGTGAAGGAAAAAAATTTAGGGGGGCGACAAATTTGGGGGGGGACATATCAAGCTGGCGTGTATTCGGCAAGAGGGGCCAAAAAGGAAGGTCCATCTTCGCTGCCCGCTATAGCAACTGCGGAGACCGAGAATCCGACGTCTATCACTGGGTCAATTGATAACGGGGGGTATGTTAACTTTTCGAGGGAGGGGGCGAAAAAGGAAAGAGCGCAAAGGGTCCTTTTCCAAGGAAAAAGGGAGGGTCAGGAAGGGGCTGACAAACAATATTCCTAGGGGGGCCTGTCTGCGCAACGGGCCGGGAGGGGGAAAAAGGGGTTAACCTAAGTAATGTTGACTCATAGTTAGGAGGTTCAGGACAAATTAGGCGTGACGGTCCAAACGGTATTTTAGCTGAAGAACCAGAGTAACCGGTGTGGGGGAGGAAAAATCAATGCAGCGAAAAGGAAAACGTTGAAACGCGAGGGCGCGTGAAAGGTGTCTGAGGTTCCACATATAGCTTGGGGTAGACCATGCAAAAAAAAGGAAATAAGACCGGTGCCCCTCCTGTTTCCAGCGGAAACGCCGGTCCTTGGACTTTCCTAAGCCCGATAGGGAGTAGGCGCAAAAAGGAACAGCCCTACAGGCCGACCAAGATGGAAGTCCCCTTCTGAGGAGCGGAGCACCGGGGAAAACCAATGGCCGGACCTTCTCTCCGGTGCCTCAGTTCTTGGAGTACCACTGCGGGGTCCGATTCGGTGCCGCGTTCCAAAAGCTCTTCCCAAGGCATCTCGGCGAAACTGTCCCCTGGACGAAGTTGTGCAAGGTCATCAAGAGGTTACCCTAATAACGGTGCAGAGCTAAGGGTACAGTGATCGCGGGCCACCCTGGTCCAAAGGTCATAGAAGAAAAGAAGAAAGGAATCGTCGCTATCGAGCGCAACGCTGCATCAAAAAGCCCAAAAAGACTGATCGGGAGTGTGACGGGGGGAACAAAGGACATTAAACCCCAAGACGCGCTCGTTCGAAAAAAAGAAAAATAACATAAAAAAGGGGAAGGGGTTCGAAGTGGGAAATGTATGAAGCTCGGCTACTCAGCAGACGCGTGGCAACCTCGGGACAAAACGAAAAAAGGAAACGGTGGTAGGAACCGGGTGAAGGAACCGCCCATGCTCCAGCCGATTCCCTACCCGGGAACCAAAGGCACGAACTTTGGGGCCACCGGACAGAGGCAGACTGTGGCACAGGCCAAAAGCCATTGCGCGCCAACTCAAAGAAAAAAAAGAAAAAACCGTAACGGGACTGTTGGACATCGATAGGGATGAGGGGCTCAAACGCCTTCTAACTACGTCAACAATGCTCGAAAAAGGCACCAAAAAGGAGCGCCGATCGGAGGGCGGCTCCCCTCCCCACAGAAAAAAAGGGAGGTGCCCCGACAAGTAAAACGGCCCACAAACGCTGAATTCCGGCCATCGTTCTTAGGTATCTGGGGACGACTGGGGAAGAGAATCACACTTAGGAGGAGGAAAATCAATGGGAAGAAAAAGATTCAAAAAGTTCCGTCTCAGGGGAAAAGGGGGCCTTACATGCGGAAGAACCAGGACCTGTCAGGTGGCCTGGGTGGGGCCGAAATCTTAGGATCAAAAGAGGACATAAGCGGTCGGACCTGTTCATTTACGGCGGAGGTCGCCCAGTAAAACGATACCCGATGAAGGAGTTGTCCAAAAAAAGGAATGGGATACTAAAGTTCTTGGGAACAAGATGAGGGGCAATCCTCACGACGTGAAAAAGGGCCCTTGGGGGGGGGTGGGGGGGGGAATAAGGGGTGTGCGCCTTTCGGGGCCGAACCTTCTTCAAAGAACAAGGCCCACTCCTATCACTATGATATCCAGGGCGGGAACAGAAAGATTGAGGGGGGAGGAGGGAGCCGAGACTCAATTAAAAAAATTCGACCTAAGTACAAAGCTGGATGATTTTTACAGGGGGTTAACATAAAGGACTGCGAGCGGCGAGCCTGGAATGTCAGAAAATAAACTCAAGGGAGTGGGGAAAAAAAGGCGAAAAAGGGGACGCTCAGATCGGGGCAGACTCAGCAGTAGGATGGACTATGAAAGGGGTTCTCCCCAAAAAGAACACAGGCGTGGCCCTCCCGATCGGTGAAGGATCCGGTTCGGGAAAACCGAGCAGGAAAAAATCTTTCGATAAATTCTTCAAAGGAATGGGAAGAGAAGTAAGCAAGTGAGTCTGCACCATGCCACATCGGACTTGACTACTCCGGGGAGGTGAAAAGACGACTTTGTTAAACCCCCCAGGGCACCGACTCCACCGGGGAGGGAGGGAACAGTTCAAAGTGTTAAACCCGTGAGCATCCCTATTTCAGATTCATCGGATAATGGAGGCGGAGGGGGCCTTGAAAACTCAAAAAAGAACCAGTACGCAGGGCTGGGAAGGGGAACTAAATAGCCACGTTCAAATTCTGGAGAAAGAAGATGTGGGACCGTGATCAGCAGAAATGCTAACCGGTGGTCAGCAAAGGGAGTCTACCAACTCGAAAAAGGAGAGGTTTAAACGGGGTCCTCACCAAGACTCGCCGCGTCCTCGCGAACACAGGGGAAGTCTACGGGGGGTTTCACCAAAAGCAAAAACCCCAGGGGATCGTGCTAAAAAAGAAAAGTTTGGAACCGGGAAAGCCGCAGTCAGGACTAAGAAATACATAAGCACCATAACCTCCGTCGCTTGGTCTCCCAAAACACAGGTACAAAGGGTCTCAAAACCACCTAGATTGCATCCGAGGAACCAGGAAAGTCTCCTGTGATCCTCCGCTTGTGTGGCTAAGAAAGACCCGCGACAGTCAAGAATCTAACATACAAAACACGTTCTCCCTCTATGAAAACAGCTAGAGAGTAGGTCGCTGAGGGACTCTTAACGGGGTGTTAGGGGTCGGTCGACTATGGAAAAATACTACTAGCCATTTAGCCCTACCTACCCCTTGAGAATGAAAAGTCAGGACAAACTAAAAAAAGCCGGGAACGAACTGACAGAATAAAGGGGTGCACCGCCCAAGGAAAGATCCTCTGAAAGGATTTATATTTGAACTCACTGGACAACCCAAGGTGCGGGGTCGCGTACCTCTGGGGAGGGGGGAAAGGAAAGGCCGCGGCGCAGGGTATAACTCCTGGAACCTAGTGATTGTACACTGGAACAGGAGGGTAGAACTCATCGAAGGACCGGTGGCGTTTTTGTGCATCTAGGGAAAAAAGGCGTTTCTGGAGAACCGCAATACACGTGTGCGCTGACAAACCTACCTAGCTTGCCACAGGAAAAAACACCGTAGTCAATCTATACTGGTTCGAGCGCCATGCGGGAAGCTGGTACCTAAGGTACCTTTACGACGGTCCACTCCCATAATTTACGATCGAGGTCGGGCTTGCACTACCCTCAGCGTCTCTCGGAAGCTCGCCATAATACCTTCTTTTCTATTCTCTCTCAACTTCGAAGATATCCTATAAAACAAAACTTATGTAATGAAAAGAATGGATTCCCCTTTTCGTCCTCGAAGGTACTCTCCGTACGGGTTGGGGGGGGGGAGGGGGGGTCTGATTCTGACCATTCCAACGAAAAAAGGTTCAAATACGACTCAACGCATTCCAATTAGGAACCTCAGGAAGGACAAAAGAACTCCTAAATCAAGTATGCGGGAAAAGGGGGGGCGTGAAGTTTTTCCAGGCTTAGGGACGACAAAACCATTGTTAGGGATATCTGAAAAACAGGTTAGCAATAGTAGTCACCTGAAGGGGGGGAAGAAGCCATAAGGTGTCAAAAGGTAATCCGCATTGACAGGATTCACGCAGGGATAGGGAGTGAATCAACAAATCAGCCTAAAAAACCGGTCAACTGTTCGAAGGGGGACTCATGGGACGGGAGGGACATAGCAAGTGTTTGTGGGCTCGGGGAAAGGGCCGGGCCGAGGTCCGCCCAGTATTAATGGGAACATTTGGAGATCAAGCGGGGAGGGTATTCGCGCCCAGGGACATCGCGAAGTATGTGTAACTGCACACATCTCCGAAGGCGGCCGGGACGGGGAGGGAGGGACCGGGCAAACCTAATGGATGAAAAGGGGGGGAAGGAAGTGAGGGTTTTTATCTGGGTATAGACGGTTCAGGGGGGGAGGGGAAGGGAGGACCGTCCGGGTCACTTGCTAGGGGAAAAAAAAAACTGGACACAGCTGGGTCTAGCTTCCCGCCCCCAGAGTCTTCAGGCGGTCTTCTTGTCTCGCCAGGGGCCGAGGAACGTGTGTACCAATAGAAAGGTTGGGAATCTTCGGGCAGTCAAACACTTCCCTTGGCTTCGGGACGGTGGCCGAAAAAAATTTAGTTATCCAAGTACTCCTGTGGGGAGAGGGGTGCAAAAGAAATCACCGTCTAATAGGCTTGAGCTCTGAAGAAGGGAGGAGACGGGGGGTCAACATAGAGAAGCCGGCGATGGTCGACCATCTACCGTTCACGAGGGGACAAGGTGCCGGCTACCAGCAAGGGAAAACGCTGCTGCGAGGGTGAAAGGGGGGAGGTCGGGACAGCCCCATATCAGGCCTGGCCGCGGACTCCCGACTCAGCCACGGCAGGAGGATGCCATGATTCAATCTTCGCTCTCGTCAAAGGTGACAAGGGGACCAATGGCAGAGGCAGTTGTGTCTCGGGATGCAGTCTGACTATCCCGGGCTCAGGGGAGCAGTACGGGAAGAGGCCTACGACGCAGGGGAGTACAGAAATCAAAAGTTGGCGGAGGGGGGGGGGGGGAAAGGCCGTCATATAAAAAGGGACCGGTCTCAATGTCCTTGTCAGAAAGGGTTCTGGCGGGGAAAAAAGGGGTGAGCGGCTGCCCGAAATTAGGGAAAAAAAAGACTGTCAGAAGGGACGACCATAAGAAGCTAGTCTTTGGCGCCCTCGAGCGAAAAAGGGCGCTCCGAACAAAACAGAAAGGAGGAGGGGGGGAGGAAGGGGAAAAGGAAAGCTCTGAAGGATGTAGGCATTACAAACCCTGAAGTCGGGGAGGGAAGAAGGGGAAGCAGGGTGGAAGGTAGTAGGCTCGCTGATCCCTAACATGTAGGTGTTCGAAGGCTAGTGCAGAAAAGAGGCGGGGGGGGGGGGACGCCGGGGATGCTCTTCATTCCCAAAACGAAAGAAACCCATTACAAAAAACAGGGACGCTTTGTCCACTTAACAGCTGGGTCCCGGAATTATGGTCAACCTCCTTGGGGCTAGGACGGGAAAAACCAAAACGGGAAGGGGGGGGTCCAGACGATAGATCTAGGAAAAACAAAAAAAAAGTCAACTGGAAAGAGAGGACCGAGGGCCAGTCAACTCGATCGCCGTCTTTCTGATCCCGCCCCCACCCCTCAGTAAAGAACTCACGTACGGAAACCCCCACGCGATGTCGCCATGCGGGGAGGAAAAAACCTGAGATTAGAGAAAAACAACAACAAAGGAGAAGAAAGAGAGAGATCCGCATGTCGACACAGATTAACTTAAACTTGGCAGGAAATGGCAAAAGTACGTGTGGGCGGGGCCTACCTACTTTTCCAGTTTGAAGGGGGGAAAAAACTCGAGCAGAGGGGGGGGGGGGGGGGGAAGGGGGTCGAGGATTGGAGACACGTGTCCACGTTGACTCGGTGGAGAGACCTTCACGCCGATGGCCAAAGTGAATGTACGGCGTGGGGGGAGTCAAAGAGGAGGTGCGAAACACAGCCTCCGTACAACGTCCTCAGTTGTTACAAAGCTGAAAGCCCGGGGGGGGGGGGGGAATAATTGGCGGCGCCTGTCGGAATCTTCAAACACCAGAACACAGAAGGGGGTAGAACGATGGGGGGGAAACCGAGGACCAACGAAACATCCCGGCGTTTTCAGTCTGCAGGGGAACTCCAGGGAGAAAAACCTTCCTACATCTATGAAAAATTGGCGACGGGGGGGGGGCGAAAACTTCTGGCGCAGGGTGGATCTGTTACCTGGTAAACCCGGAAAGAAAAACAGAGAGTAGTGGGGAGGCGCCGTTTGGGAAGAAAATCGGGAGGAAAGACTCGCACGGTAGGATGGTCGAGACAGGTAGCCGTAAAAAACAGGGGAGTGGGGTGGCCTCCCGGGGAACCACGGGACGCGAGACGGCCTAAAAAAAAAAAAATGAAACAAACCCAGAGTTATTGACGCCCTGAACCAAACTCTTCCATAAATGGTGACAGCAGGTCGGTAAGGAAGCGTACGGAGAAGGAAGAGCGGAAACCATAAGAGAAAGGTGTTGTCGAAGCAGGATTCAGGAGAGGTTCCCTCTAGTAAATTCTATGCCAGGTCGGACAGGGGGGGGGGGGAAAAATTGCTATACAAACCTAATGACCATCGCTACTTGGTTCTGATGTTCTTCAGATAAAACATTGAATAGGGGGGCCGGGCCGACAATAGAACTGTCACCAAGGAAAAAAAGACATACAGGGTGGGAAACCGATGTTATCCTTCAAATTCCTATCGCTTTCATGCATCCACCACCTCGACTTACTGAGAATGTTGACCCTGTCGAACGCAAAAAACGTCTGGGGGCTCCTAGTCACGCCGCTTAAAAGCCTGTAGATGAAAAAAAACAAACCACACAGGGTACTTCGGCTCAGCAACCTCCCCGTGGTGGAACTAAACGAGAGAGGAAGGAGAATGCGCATACAAAGGAAAGGGGAACCCGAGCGGAGGGTCAAAACGGGAGCCAATAGGCACTCTACCTATTGGTTCAAGGGGGCCAGATCAGGGGATAAGGGAAACGCAACAGTTAACGACCACTAAAAAAAGACTCAGAGACGCGGCATGAGCAAGAACAGGGGTCTCCTAAAAATAATATGACAACTTGTCCATTGATTGAAAGAAACTCTACGAAAGGAAAGGTCATCGAGCTTGGGTCTGTAGAAAGATTGGTACACAATCCGCATATTGAGCAGGTAAGTAATATCTGGCGGAACAATGGGTAAAAAAAACCCACTAACTAAAACTGGTGCCGAATCACACTCATGTTCAAACGAAAAGCCACTCTCATAGCCTACCTTCCTGTCCAAGCGCAATGGGCAGCAGGGAAAACCTAAAGGTTTTTCGGCACGGGGGAAAACGATGGGAAGTGTTGAGTCAAGAACCTAACGGGTACGAACCGGAGGAAAGCTGATTCCAATATATTCTGAGGTCTGGATCGGCTCGCCGAAAAAGGGCCGGGCGTTTTTCATTGACGAAAAGAGTCGTTTCAGAAACCAGAAGAAAGGGTGCAAAAAAAAAATTCCCAAAAGTAACGGCGCATGGCAAAAGGAAGCAGTACATCTAGGGGGGGACGAGAGAAAGGTGAGCTTGCTGTGGCCTGGGATAAGGGAAATCCATAGGGGGGTTATGCAGTCCGGTGGGGACCTGGGAAGGGGGACTGCTTCTGGAGCACGAGGGGAAAAAAGCGCAGAGACCGCTTTCACTAAGTTCAGACTGACAGGGGGCCGAAAGAGAGATCTAGTCACACAAAGTATTAAGAAACGGAATTTGGGACAAGGAACGTCCGTCGAAGAGAGAAAGCAAAATACGGTCTGAACAGCAGGTTCTGACTGCATCAGTTCGCCGTAAGACATCCAGAGCGGAAGCACCTAGCGGTCTGGTGGGGGGTACCCAAAATTACGAGGAATCCTTACAAACTCTGAAAGTAATGATCTCTCCACCATGTCTTTTTGTTAGGTTTTGTCCTGCTCCGGAAGGGGTAAGGGGCCAATCTGGACAATTTCTAGCTAAACAGAACGACGGGTCGTAACAATGAACCCACGACCGCGGCGGCGGGAAAGGGGCCATCACTCTTCAGAGTGCGCACTAGGGGGAAGAAAGGCCCGCGTTTCGTGCGCGAGAAGGTAGCAAAACAGGAAAAAGGTAAAGACCGAACAACCGGGCGGTCTCATGCTGGCTCTGAACTCTTAGTAGAGGGGATGAGTGCGGTGGGACAATGGTGGGTCTGGTCCAGTGAAAAAAAAAACAGGTAGGGGGGTAGGGGGGGCGTAAATTTGTTCAGCTGTGTCGTGGGGAGAGAAACCTTAAAACTGGCTGAACTGAGTCGACATACCCGAGAAGGGGAAAGGACGGCGTCCCGCCACCGCCGAGGGGGGTTCTAGGGGAGGGGGGGGAGGATTGGCGATGAGGATCAGGGGTCCTGCGTGTTGATAAGAGGGCAGTTGTCCGGAAGCCGGCTTGAGAAAAAAACCCGAACCATAGAGGGAGGGCCTTCGGGGGAGTCCCTTACCGGATGCGTGGCCAGCACGGTACTGGGGGTGCGGCGAGTGTCGCGGAACGAAGGGGCTTCGAAGGGGGACCAACGGGGGGTTTGCTGAGCCCGACGTACGAAACCCTTTGGTTGCGAACGACAAAACTAAGATCAGCAGGAGATTCTCAGACGGAAGTGGGAAGTGGCCATAAGATCTTCCTCGAGTGGCTCGTGAGGGCCAACCGGCAAAGAAAGGCCGCCGCAAATCGGGGGCACATCGTCTTTGCGAGGCGACCGGTTGCCTCTGCGTCCCTCCCGAATCCGCCTTAATTAAAACGGACAGAACCTCCGCCTCAACATCAGGGCGAGGTCGCCCTTCTAGAAACGAAAGGAACACGGTGAACCACATGGGCAGAAAGGTCTCTCGCCGGGGGGGTCCTCGGGCAGGCTGGGTCTAGGTATAATCTGGGGGGGAGGAAGAAACGGAACTCCTCCACCGAGGAGACTCGAACTGTCCTGGACAGGGTGGGTCATCCGTCATCTAAGAGTTACCTCTGCGCAGGGCCGTAGGGGAAGGCCGGGGGGAGGGCTGGTCACCGCCCGGGTCTTAATCTCTAACCTAAAAAAGACCCTAAAAAGGGGGCGAGTCGTTGTGCGAAAAAGGAGGCGATTCGCACAGCTTCGCGGGGCTCCCCAACGCACTTAGTAGCGTGTTTAAGTGGCGGAAGAACATACTCGCCGATAAAAAGAGAGGGACCCACTTAAAAAGAAAAGGTTTTAGAAAGGAAGGGGGGGGGCTAGGCTACTAAATAAAGAAAAGGACCTTGTAATGTTCGGACCTCACGGGGGGAAATGTGGCCCTGCGTCTTGGGAAAAACAGGTGTAGGGCCGCCAGGCAGGCAAAGGGTACCCCACCCCTTACCTCCACGGGGGGAGCTCTTTTTTACTGCCCAAAAGACGTGACAAGGGACGACCAAAAACTCTTGTCTCAAAAAAACAACACGTCAAAAAAATCGTTCCTGGGGGTAAAAAAAAAGAGGGGAGGGTACTGGCTCAAACAAGCCCTTCTCGAACGGAAGAAAAGGGAGATCTCGACAACGATCGAGTGACTACCGGCAAACCAGCACAGAAGTTAGGCCACGCACGTACGGCCAAAAAGCATTCCTGAAAAAGAGGGGGTCGAATTTCATAAAGTTGAAAAAGATCTCATCCACAACAACGGAGGAGGAAAGGTATCCAGGTCTACACATAATTCAGAAAATCCCCGTGGGAAGAGCTCAGCTGGTGGGCCAGGTATGCGTGCCTTCCTGGGGGGGGGTGGGCGGCAGAAAGGAAAGGAGGCGCCTAGGAACATGTTCGAAAGGTAGCAAGGCCAGGAACAGTGGAGGAAAGGTGGGGAGCCCATACACCTACCTTTTAGCCTCAAACAGGTAAATTACGGGGGGATGTACGAAAGTCGTCCAGAGGGACGCATCTTGAATCTGAAAGCAGTACAACGCTGAAGCGGAGAGGTAAGCTTTAACGGTTCCGAAGGTGCTGGGGCCGACGAATAAAAGCATCAACTCCGGGAGCACGATGGCACCGAGCCGGGAAACAAGAAAGAGGAGGCGTTATTTCCGAGCCCAAATACCGGTCACACCCTACTGGTAACCTTAAAACGCTGCTGAGTGGTTGGTTTAACAGGGAGGAGCAGCGGCAGAGATAAGGTCCTGGTAACCCGTGAAAACCCCCCCTCTTCTGTTAGAACAAGCTACGAGGGCAACGAAAAAAGCACGGATTTAAAGGGCCAGGGGAAACAGCCCTAAAGGGAAGGGAACGCCCGAAACCCGGAGAATATCGCTTCAACGCCCTTCAGCATAAAAAGGTCAGATGACGGCTTGCAAGTCCGTAGGGAGCTGGGAAGCCGCGGCGTATTCGGGGAATCGGAGGACCAACACCGGAGAACCTATTGGGCTACCGAAGATAAAAAGAGGAAGAAGGTCGACCTGGGGCCACCAGGGGTGCACGCGATCCTAATGGGCAAGAGTAACGGAAGAACGGGGAGAGAGGGACTAGTCGGTGAAGAAACAGTACGCAGGAGATCTTGGCCGCACACATAGCAGTGACGGGAGAACAGAAGAGGTTGTAAAGTGAGTAGAAAAAAAAGTCCTGAAGGACAGGGGGGTCCTGCAAGCACGAGAATAAAAAAAGCGAAGGACTGAGCAAAGGGGACAACTTCTAGCCAAACAAGCAGAAGGCCGAAGAGAAGGGACGGGCCCTTGAGGAAGATGGAGTTCATCATAAACAAGACAAAGGAGGAAGCGAAACCTCCAAGTTTGGGCAACCCAAGACAAAACTCCGCCAGGAAGGAATGAAGAAAAGAGTCGCATAACAGCCTTTCTCTTTCCAACAAGTCGCGGAGCTCAAAACTCCCGAGTGGAGGTCATAAATCGAAAAAGAAAGGCTAAAAAAAGAGACGAGTGGCGAGCACCGACAGGGCGACCCTTCAAAACTCATAAGACCATCAAGTCTCAAGAGGGAACAGGGGATCAGTAAGAGGTTGTAAAGCTCGACCCTGTCAATGCCGCAGAAGAGGGATGGGTAAGGCGTACTAGGGGAAAACTTCTTTTCCCTGGGAAGAATACACTACACGTGAGGGGGGATTAAAATGGGGGGAACAACCAACTACAAATACCTGTTGCGTCGGCAAGGGACTCCCGTTTACCGCGGGAAAAAAGCCCTGAGCCTCTCGTTCCCCAGCTGGCATCGGAACCACCCGTGCTGTAGGGAAAACTCTTTTGAAAAAAGGGGGGGTAAAGAAAGCGATCCTCGCGCAACGTTCGAAAAAAAACCGTCTGTAACTCAATGGGGATCACGAACAGGTAGAAGATACTCGATCCGCCCCTTTCGCTGACGGAAAAAGGCGTTCGTGGGTCAAAAACAAACGCAAAACGAATCCGAACTGCCGCTACGGTACACCCAATCCTTGAAGAAGAACGTCAGAATGAATGGCGATCTACTCTCCCTGGGAAGGATTGGACCAGGTACTCCAGGGAAAACCCATCACGAGGGGCATCTTATGGAACGGTCGAGAGGGGAAAAGGGGGGCAAATCGAAACAAAGAGACAATGAAACCGTCGTTGGAAAGAGGCCCGACGCGGTTTGGCGA
>Ga0179593_1277703_pt1 | contig 13936 bp, 13 predicted proteins | sample CZODoug2_1_08_16_FD_185931 | JGI IMG/M metagenome (GOLD analysis project Ga0179593, IMG submission 185931) | Vadose zone soil fungal communities from Angelo Coast Range Reserve, California, USA - CZODoug2_1_08_16fungal (PacBio error correction) | ecosystem: Environmental > Terrestrial > Soil >...
AGGCGAGCCAAACCAGAGGAGAGAGAGGAACAAAAGAACAAGGGAACAAAAGGAAAAAAAACAAGAATCCCTGCACAAATCGTGGTCGAAAGCGACACCAGAAAGAAGAACGGAGAAAGGAGAAACTGATCCGCGAAACTAGAAAGGTAAAACCAATAGGTGGGATGGGAGGACAAAGACGGAGAAGGTAAGAGAGCGAAACGGGTACGTCCCATGGAAAAGAAGAAATCTACGTCTATCAAGGGGGAAAAAAGTCACAAGCCCAAGAATGGCCATAGGAAAAAAGGAATGGGTACTTCCTCATGTTCAACAAGCGAGGGCGAACCAGAGGGACCTATCTGATTGGCGTACGTTGTCTTCGTCACGCCGGAAGGGGGAGAGGATGAGGCTGTAGGAAAAATTTAAAGAACCGAATCGGGAATCTCAAAAAAAGAACAAAGTACGAATGCCATGCAAAGAGGAACTATATCGGAAGGCAACGCAATATTTGGCGTCCGGGGTTCGCAAGTGTAGGGCAGCCCGAGAAAAAAAATAAGGGGGCGATCCGCGCGATCGTTCACGATGAATTGCAACTGACCCGGAAACAAGAGTCAGCGGACTAAAAATTGAGGGGGCAGGAAAAAGCGCCAGCGCCTGGTGGAGGAAATAACATAAATTTCAAAAAAAAAAAAAAGAAGTGCGGACCAGTCTAGGTTGAACAGACCTGAAGGCTGCACAGTAGTAGATGGGGGAAGAAGGACTCCAGAAAAGACAAGGAGGGGAAGGAGGTAGGAAGGAAAAGGATATAAGGATGAGTCAAGACTCAGCCTGGACAAGAAAGGCAAACAGAGTAGCTGTGGGAGGCTGGCCTTCAAGGAGCAGAAAAGCAGGGGAAATTTCGTGGGTCGAAGTCAGCGCTGAAATTTGACAAGTTCAGGTTCGACTCCGCTGAAACAGGAGCAGGGGCAAATAAAAGGGTTTAACGATGCGAACGAGGACGCCGAAAATCAGCAGGAAAGCTCAATGAACGAAAACAGACAGAAGAATCACCAGCAGACAACGGGAACATCGGGTGGAAAAAGAGGATAGAAAGACTCTCATTGCAACGTTGGTGCCGGTTGTGTGGGGAAAGAAGAGATAAGGTGATGAACGCGCACAAAGGAAAAGAAATACCAAGGAGAGAAGGGGCGAAGACCATAATAAAACGAAACGGGGAAAGGAACAAGAAGAAGGAAAGTTAAAGATCTATTCTAAAGAGAAAGCTGAACCTGGCACGGAGCACGCGCAGCAGGGATAGGGACTGCCAGAGGTTGGAAAGACGGAGGAGACGAGTCAATCAACTGAGGGGAAGACAAAAAGAGTCAGGGTCACAATAATCCGAACAGGGGGTTGAATCCGTAAAAAAAAGTACATAAGGACGAAAGGGTTAAGAGTCGACAAGAGCAGGGGCAGGAAGCAGCGTGGGAAAGACAGAGAGTGTGAAACAAGGAGGGGCGAGTATTCATACAAAAAGAGGAATATTGGAAGTTCGCAAACAAAAGAACAGGAACCGAGGAAATAGGAAAGCTTGAAAGATGCCGAAACAGAGAGAATGATAGGGAGGAAAGGGGAAGGGTAAAGTAATCGAGGCAGAGTAAATGGAGAAAGAAGAATAAATGACGGGGGCCGCGGCGGTGGGGAGGGAGAAAAATGAAGGAAAGAAAGGGCACGGTTAAAGGGCAGGGAAAAATAAACAAGCAAAGGTAAAACACACGAAACGCAACACGTAATAGATCTTCCATCTCCCAGAGGGGATAGTAGGGAGGACGAGGGCTAGATAGACGCGGATGGGAAGAAGGGGGAGGAATAAGACACAGAGGAGACAGGAATCGAGGGGGAGGGAAATCCATAAAAATCGACATACGTCAGGACCTTTGACGAGCGAGAAGTAGGTAGTGTATCATGAGAGTCTCAGGAGAGGACTTTGTACCGACTTGATTAGGGGGAAGAAGAAAAGGAAAAAGCCTTGAAAGATCGGCGAGCAAAGACGCGGATGCGTGCGTGAAAAGGGGGGAGAAGCGAATACAAGTAGAAAGAGAGAAGGAGAGAAGAGAGAAACTCTGAAGCTTGAGAGATGAGGACAGCGCGGCAATGAGACAAAGGAAGTGAGCAGGCAAGGCAGGGGGGGTGGCGGAGGACAGGGAATGGACAAATCTTCTTAAGAGGGTAAGAGAAGCAAGCTGATCAGAGAGGAGAGAATCGAAGACTTGAGGACGGCTAGAATCAGCCAGCAGACAACAGGACGGGGGGAGAAACCAATAAAGGAAAAGAGAATGATGGATCAGAGGCGATTACCAGGAGACTCCATAGCAGCGGGAAAAGGGAACGGACAGTCACAGACCAGGGGGAGACGGTAAATCAATAGGGGGGCAGGGCGAGGAAAAGAGGAGGAATTCAAAGGAGGAGAGGTAAATTCTTCCCGAAAGGCACGGGAACAAATAAAGGAAGACCAAAACGGTCAAGAGGTGAGAAAGGCAAGAAACTCCATTTGAAAGGGAGTGAAGTCGAAGATGACGATGGAAGAAAACACAACTAACGGAATATGGGGGAAGTAGGGAAAGGGGACCAACGACAACCTAAAAGATACTTACTAAGGATGTCGCTTTGAATGCCTTACGAGCGAAAGAAGAAAGGCGGGGGAATAACCGGGGGGGGGGGATTAGCGGAAGGGGGGGAAAGGAAAAGGCCGCAATGAGAAAGGGCAGTAACAAAAACTAGTGGAGAAAAAGGCTTTGAACAGAGATGTATCAAATAAAACAACAAACGAAACGATATAATCAAGGACGCCAGACCCAGCCTTGCTGGTATCATTAAAAACGTTGACGGGGACCAGAGATCCGACAAAACACCAGGGCGAGAAGAGCCAAAAAGTCAGATAGGAGTATTAAGAAGGAAGAGACGCATAGTCGAGGGAGGGCGGGGGGGACACTCCATACCGGGAACGGGATCGAGTAAGGTAGGACCGGAAAGGAATGGAAATGGGTTTTGAGGGATGTCGTAATATAGGGTGAAGTGAAAATAGGAGAATATGGAACAGAAAGGAGACAAGAAGAAAGAAAGAAAAAGGTGAAAAAGAAACAGTAAGAGCCGAGAAGGTAAGGAGGAAAAGAGGGGGGGGGAATCTAATGGGTTTTGTATAGAAAGCTAAGAAGGGCGTGGTAGATGTGAAGACAACAGGAAAGACTAAGTTGTGGGTCAGGGAAGGGGACGAAAGACAAGGAGATTGGGGCGAGCGGAGACGGGAACGAAAAGAAAAAAGAGAGAAGGGACAAAGTACCAACATTACGCTCAGGTGGAAGGACCAGAGAGCCTAAAAAAGTGGAGAAGGAGAGCGAGCAATGAGGGCGGAAGAGAAAGCGATCGAAGGGAAGGCTAACGGAAGAGATCGTGGCTGGACAATGTTGGACGGTACCTAGACAGGGAACGACCATACCTGGTGAGCATCAGGGACAGAGGAAGGGTGAGAAGAGAAACCGATGCAATATCACACGAAGGGCAGAAAAGGGGGAAAGCGGGACGATCAAGATGCAAGAAACATAAGAGACTGTAGGGGGTGGAGAAAAAAGCGTAAAAGCAGATGTAGAAGATAAAAAAGAGGAGAAGCGGGGGAAAGCGCCCGGACAAGAGGGAACAACCGACCCATCGTCAGACGAGATAGTTCTACCAGTCATGGAGGGGGGGGAAAAAAGGGGAGAAGTAACCCGCATGGTGGGGGCAAAAATTTATGTAAAGTGGAATATCCAGGGAGAACTAAGAAGAAATACAACAAACCCGGGAAATGAAATCACGATTGTTTTCATTGACGAGTCGCTAATTTCTGTGACCAAAGTCCGGTGAGGGCCTATAAATAAGGAATGCGTAAATGACCATAGAGGAAGAAAAGAAGAACACCAAAAGAGAAAGTTGAAAGGCCGACTATCGTAAAATACAGATTAGCAAAAGGGGCCGCTGCAAGAGGAAGGAAACGGCAGAGGGCAAAGAAGGGCTTAAAACAGGAAGGGGAACAAAAGGAAGCTAAGCCGCGGTCCTCTCGGATCAAACGACACAAAGAAGAAAAAAGAGAAAAATGCAGGACAGGCTATAAATGGGGAAAATAGACGGAAGCAGTCATTAAGACGCGGCAGAAAACCCGCAAACCCACAGATAGTGAACAGAATGCTCACGCTAAAATGACGAGAAGCTCCCAATGAGGTGGTCACGGAAGAACGGGGTTCAGAGAAAGATGGAACGTACAAGGTGGAGAAAAGGGAGCGAAAAATTTAAGGGTGAATCAAGTGCAATGGGCATCAAATGGAAAAATCGCGAAGGGAACGTAGACAGGAACCCTAATCTGGGGAAAGAAGGAGGGCGTTGGGGGGGAGGTCTGGTCGGAGGCTCGTATTCAATAAAACAGGAAGAGACGGTCTAAAAAGGGGAAAGAAACATTGTCGAGCATTAAAGATACCTGAGGGGGAGATAAGTAAATGGCAGTGAGGAAGAGCGGGCAGCCGAAATCTGGATAACTTTTTCACAAGCTGAATCGGGCAATTTGAAAGGGAAAAACATCCAAAGGAGAAATCAGACAAAATCCAAACAATGAGAGGGGAGATGGGGCCATCGGGCAAAGAGGGAATGACTAGCTGGTTGCGTGCACTTTTTAGGGAGTGGTATCCTCACGTCGCAGAACCGTTATGGTCAAATAAAGGGAGATCAACGTGAAACCGATGGGGGAAGGGAAGAAATTCAACTCGACCAAAAAGCGGCGTTAAAACAGGGGACAAATCCAGGACTCAATCGAAAAGGAAGCCTCGAAAAAAAAAAAAAAGAAAAAAATTAAAAAAGAAAAAAGAGGAAAAAGTACAGAGTAAACATAGAGGAGATCAATTGCACAGACAGGAAAAGGGGAAGGGAGAGACCGCGAAGGTCATGTAATTTTGTAATAAACGGAAAGAATAGACACACTTCAAGGCTAATTTAAAAAGCTAAATCAAACCACAGACAGAAAGATCTGATAGAGGAGAAAAAGAGCAAAAAGAGAAAGACGGATACAAGGGGAAACCCAAGAGGACAAACAAGGCCCCTAGAAGGGAAAAAAGACAAACAGAAAAATCCAATTTATCGACTGGGTACTAAGCCGAAGGGTGGGGGAGGGGTCAAAGGAGCACTACACATAAATCTGGCGAACCTCAAAAGGGGAATAAATCGGTAGAAGGCACGAAAAATGTATCAGAAGATAGATCAGTTCAGTTTTAAGAAATATGAAAAAAAAGAGGAGAAGGGAACCTTATATTCAAACTCCCGAAACCCTCAGCAAGGGGAAAAGGAGAAAGCCAGCGCACAGAGACCGAGAAGGTATATCAAAGATCACTATTTAGAGGAGACGAGGGCATCAATTGAACATAGCAGACAAGGAGGGAGGGGGAGACTCAGTAGAACAACTTATCAAAAAAAGAATGAAGAGTAGGAAGAAGGAGGGAGGAAGGAACGCGGATCTGAAAAAGAAAAAAATAAAATGAAAAAGATGTGGGAAAGGGAAAAAAAATGTGGAGGAAGATGAAAAAATAAAGGGGGAAGGGAAAACATGAAAAAAAAAAAAAAAAAGGAGGAAGGGGAAGAGGGGGGGAGAGGAAAGGAGGAACTTGAAAGGGAGGGAACGAAAAGGTCATTGGTAGTATAATTTAACATAGGAACAAAAAGAACCAGGGAACAAAACGGCAGCGGGGCGGGGCGACAGAGATAATCTGAATCTCCCGGGGTCAGGAAAAAAACAGGACTTCCAAGGACGCAAGCAGACGCTAATTCGGAAAGGAGCTCAGAATCGATAACAGCTAATAAGGGACTAAAGGGAATAGGAGATAGGATTATTCATTACTGGGCAAGCTGAGAGGGGGAACCACTAGTACCTTAGAGAGGAGGTGAAGAGAAGAAGGTCATGCTCGACCTGGGAAAGGGGGGAAAAGTCTCTTCAGGGAGGATGAAAAGCGGAAGATTGTAACAATCGGCAAGTTAACCTAGGGGAAAAAAGCTCAAAAACCTCTAATTTCAGACAGGAAAGGAGGCGAAAGAAAGAAAAGACAAAGGCACTATAATTAAATAAAATGCTAGAATCGCGGTGTTGCTTGGGATTATCAAGCAAGCATCAACGAAGGAAGAATGCTAATCAAAATGAACAATCGATCAGGAGTGGAGGCTGAGCTTTACAAGAGTGGGGTTGAAGAGTCTGAGGGGGGAGGAGATGGATAGCTCTTCCGTTCTCAGAGAAGATTGGGTTCGAACTTTCTTACTACCGATTACAAAGGAGCGGCGCAAAAGAGAAAGATAAGACATTAGAGGGAGGCAAGGGGGAACCTTGCACGCAGGGCAGAAAAAAGAAAAAAAGCTCCGCAAGGGGCTCCGCTAATTCTAGTAAACAAAAAGAAAGGGCGCATGAGCGAAGGGCGAAAAGGGGACGTGGGGGAAAGGAATTAAGGGAAGCACACAGGGGGAACGAGAGAGAACAACAGGAAGAAAGATACAAACTCTCCGGAAAGGACGCTCGAAGGGGGGAAAAATTGGAATTAATGAAAAATGCTGCAATGCCGGAATTTGCCCGGATAGACGGAACTCTGAAAACGACGTAGGGAAAAGGAAAAAAGAGGGAAAGAAAACATAACTCAAAATCCGGGAATGGCCAGAAACAGGGAATTGCAGTTCGGGGGAAAGGGGATACTGGGGCAAGTTGGATTGATGTAACAGAATGACCGGCCACAGAAGTAGAGCGCAGGATTTAATGACATTAACTGAAGAATCAGCGCTAGATGGAGCAAGCAAAAAGAGAGAAAAAGACTACAAATAGAAAAAGTATGGAAAACTGGAATTACGCGAGGCAAGAGTGCCCACAACCGCTCGATCCGCCCGCAATGCCTCAAAGGTAAAGCGATCCACAGGAGGAAAAGAAAATGGAACAATAAATGTCGGACAGGGACGACGGTGTTCGACCCAGGGCGGTCCAGGGCTAGCGATCGCAACCCCGTAGAAACGAACTGGGGGCCAATTGAGTCGAACCATGGCAAGGGGGGGAAAAAAGCTCCCAACGGAGACTCCAATAGGGAAACCGAAATGACGTATCAGTTTCTGATCGTCAGAAAGAAGGCCACTGTAAAGTTGGCGGCGCGTTCAGGGGAGGGATCGAGGAAAAACAACAAGGAAATTAAGAAAGAAGACGACAAGCTCGGGAAGTGCAGCGAAGAGTCTGTGCAGTCGAGGAGTTTAATCGACACAATGGCGCATGAGCACGAGACTGAATAGATGAAAAGGAAGGAAGGCTAATCGGAAGTGATACCGGCTAAACAGCAGACGGACTATTTAGAGCAAAAAATCTTTCACCATAAACTGAAAAGAGGATAGACAAAGCGGCGAAGGGAGACAATCTCCAAACATACTGATCACGACAACGCGGGGGAATTGAAACAAAAACTCTCACAACTGAGGATGAAGAGAGAGATTGCTTTCATCAGCACAGGAACGTGGCAGAGTTCAAGAAAACTTGGGGAATACATTGAAGAGTCGTCAGAAGGAAGTTTCATAGGGGAGACTAGGCAGAACTTGGGCGCGGGATACAAAATAGCTATCAGTCGAGGACGGAACCGCTGAAGCCTGGAACAAAAAACTCCGAGGAAGCCGGAGCTGTAAAAAAAAACTCAATTAGCAAAACCGGTGCGAGAAGGGAGAGAAAAAAAAAACTTAAAAATTTAAAAAGAAAAGGGCGTTGGAGAAGGATAGCAAGTCGATGGCGCGTTCGTAAATTTGCCAAGGGGAAGAATAACTATTCCTGTTATGAACAAGGACCAAAAACACGCAGGCGATGACGACAAAGACGCAAGGACAGATATGTAATCTACACGGAGATGAACGCCGAGGAGAACCGCTAAATTCGTCAGGCAGCAATTGTAGAGACGCAGCGGGAGAATAAACGGGTGGGACAAAGAACCAAGCACGAGGTGACAGAACCCCATGAGGGGAGGGATAACGGTCGTAGGTTAATAAACCAGGCGGGATAGAACTAAGCTTGACCGGAGAAAGGATAACATAGCATTTATGCGGATGATAAGGGGGGTGAAAAACATGGGGCAGAGGAATATTTCATAATGGTTTATTATTAAGCATCAATGGGAGGAGGAGAGAGGTGATGAAAAAAAGAGTATAAGGACGGCATATAGGAGTTGTAGTTGAATGGGGAGAGAATCCGGTCGAAAAGGGGTGAATGGGAAAATAACGTCAAAGGGAAGGACATCACTACCAAAGGTAAACACACTAACGGAAACACGAGAATTTTCACATGAGAAAAAGAGGCGAGAGATGCGAAAAGAAGTAGGACAGTCGCACGCTAGGGGAGCCGGACGGGCTTAGATTACCTGAACAAGGCAAAGGATAACTATCCCGTTTCAAGCGACGAAATAATAAGAAGTCTGGGGTAGGAGGCCTTTTGAAACGACGGGTAGATCAGGGAGGGAAAGCCTAGGGAAAAGAGCTCGCGGTCGGTACTGTAATGAAGTGCTCTTCTATCAATTAACACGGCCGACTTCGCTGGTGACGGCAGGAGAAACAGAAAAAGGCAAAGGTCTAAACAGGGAACATGTTTCACTAAAAGAGGTTCGGGAAGGAACAGCAGAGAGCTGTAACTGCACTCTTACAGTACGAAAAGTTTATTAAGAAGGACAAGCAATAGAGAAGATATATAGAAAGGCAAGCTAATCAAGCAAGCAGCAACCGTGAGGAGAAAAATCAAAAGAAGGAAACGCATTGAGGAGGGAAAACTAAAGGAAAAATGCTTATTCATCCTAAGGACAAAAAAAATAAAGATAAAGGCAAAGGAGGTCGTGCGAGGAGCGAGAGGAAAAAGGGTCATATTATAGGGGAATGTAGTGGCGCTGCTAGCGACGATAGGGGAAGCCGGAGCAAGTCTAACAAAAGAAGACGCGACAACGGGATCAGGAGCGAGATCCGAAAAAAAGGAAACTTGGGTTGAAGCAGAGTGAATACCTAAAAGAAGGGAGCCTAAAAAGGGGAGAGACTAATTACAGACACTAGGGAAAAGAGGAAGAGGAGAGTTTATCAGAGAACAAAACCTGTGGCAGGGAAGAAAACCATTAGGGAATATACAGGCGAGGATATACTAGAAAACAGAGGAAAGACCTTCGACTATACCCGTGAAAGACTGGAACGTAAAGGGGGGAATCTCATATAAAAAAAATGAAGCCCTGTAAAACAGAAAAACAGAAGCGCCACAAGGGACCCAGGACTATGAATAAAGGGGGACAATCAGGAGAGAACTGTAAAAGAGATGCCTAAAGAAAGATTCAAACATACAAGGGCTAGGACAGGGCCGTGGGGGTGGAAGGAAGACCAACGAGCTGCGAAAAGAAATTCAGGAAAAAGAAAGAAAGATGAAATAAATCAGGAGCGCATAAAAGAAAAAAGAGATGCGAGCAAGAAGAAAAGGGAAAAAATCGGGAATTGACAAAGTTTTTCCGATGGATCGTCAGATATGAGGGGATTAGGGCTATAAAATGGGGGGAAAGGATTATGCAAAGGGGGGGATAGGACGAAAGGATAGGAGTTTAAAAGGAAATAGTAGGGGAAGGGTATATCAGAAGGAGTATGGACCGCAAACAAAGGAGGGTCTTAGGAAGAAAAAGTACAACCATAATAAGTCATAAGGGACAAAACGCGAGTCTTACAAAGGGAGACAGACAAATTACAGAGAATAAAAAAGAAGAGTGAAAAAATACCATCTAATAGGCAAACTCAGGGGAGTTAAGGGGGGAGCGGGAAGGGAAAAACCAGTTTACAATCTACAATAAGGGAAAGGAAACTTTCAGTGAGAATAGCAAACCGAGAAGGGGGGCAGAGTCAATGTTGAGAGAGTCCAGGCCAATAAAGCAAATACCTAAAAATGAAAGGCAGTCAGCCGGAAGCAGACGAATATTAGGAAAAAGCATGGTTTCATAGTAAGCATCTAAAAGAAAGAGAGAAGCAATGCCGAGGGAAGATCCAGAAATAGGCTGCTGGAGGAGGGCTAGTCTTGAAAGTGTGCCAGAGACGGAATGGGGTGAGAACGAAGAAAAGCCGATGAGTAAGGAAAGGAAGTAAGAAATCTAAGGGCACGTAACGGAGACCTCTTCGATAATGAGACACACATATACAAAAAGAGCGCGGGAGTCAAGACACATAAAGATCCTAATAAGAGGCAACCACAGTTTTATAGAAGGAGTGGATTAAAAGAAAGGGAAGCCCGAAACAAGAAAAGCAAAAAGAACGGTCCCAGACAAATCAAGCGAAAAGAAATGGTGGCAGTTAAGAAACAAAAAAAAGGAGCTCATAAAAATGAGGCACGGGTGATGCGAAAAAGATTGACAAAAAGAAAGGATTGAGTGAAAAAGGGGAAGCGAGGCACAAAAGGACCGGGAATGGGAAACGACTCGTGAAAAAATCAGGGAAAAACGTTATCCAGCTGAGCACTGAAGGCACAGGCTGGACGACGATCAAGAGGGAAGAAGGAAAAATTGGAAATTTCATGAGGGAAGAGCGGGATAGTAGAAACACAAGAAAAACAAACTGGAGTCCTCTCGAAAAAAAAAGGAAAAAAACGAGCCCAAAAAAAAGAAGGCGAAAACAGAGAAAAAGAATACAGGCGTCACAGAAGATAGATACAAGACAGGGGAGAAAGACCGATTCACTGGAAAAGGAAGGGAAAAAACAGGAAGGAACGCGGCAAGGTAAAAAGCCCAACAGATGTGTCAGATCAGGAAATCTCAGCTACGCAATCAAAACTCCGCGATAGAGAGTCGGTAACAATACACGGTGGAAAAAACTGCCGGTTTGTTAGCGAAAATGTCACAAAGTCCAGGGGAAATCCTAAGTAAGGGGGGCAAGAAGAAAAAGTCAAAAGAAGAAAAGAAAAATGCATCGCGAGGAGGGAAAAAAATGGTATAACCCTAAACAAAAAGAAACACGTTAAACAAGAAGAAAAGAGTGGGCGGAGGGGTGGATAGGAAGGGGACATCGAGTCGGGATTCACATAACAAGAAACACGACTTCTCGCAAAGGGGGGAGAGGAAAGGGTCAAACGGATCGAGCAAGAAAACGAGAGAAGGAAGGGATATAGAAGGAGGTTGGCAAAGGCCAGGGAAGCCAGGGGTAGAAAATCTTTTTAATCCGACTCGGCTTGAACGCCTTCTCAAGAGAAGGGAGATGAGAGGGAACAAAAGATAAAGACCGGCGGAGGGAATTCCAGAAAATATGTCCAGGAAGGAAGAGATCGGAAAGCAAAGAGAATGATAAAAACTGACACATAGTTTGAAAATAGCATCCTCAAATCAACGTCCTTTCAAGACACCAAGAATGGGGGGTCTCAAGAGGGAGGGGGGGGGAGAGAGCAGAAACTTAAAACATTTAAAACCGAGGACTAAACCTAGGTCAGACAGACAAAGAGCGCCGAATATAGGAGGGAAAACAGAAGGCAGCGACATAATCACGATGCGGGGATCTGAAGACAGAGGGAACCATCAAAGGAAAACAGGAGAATCACGTGATCAAGGCTGTCTGAAGGGGTCAGACTAAAGGTTTTGAATAAAAACGCTAAGTGGGCCAATGGAGGGTAAAGCATTACAAAAAAGAAAGCAAATGTGCCGCGTGAATCAAGAAAAATACCGGAACCAACACAAAAAACACCGAGAGGAGGTAAAGGCTTAAAATGGGGCAAATATAAAGCAAATCAAACGCATCGAAAAGACATCTGGAAAAGAAGGTCAAAGTCAACGAGTTCGCTTACAGTCATATAGGTTATGGGGGAGTGCGATAAAGTGGAGAGGACGGTGGAATCTCCTAACGGGAGGTCGATGGGCAGCCGGCGCCCTTAAAAGGACGAAAAAAATGGGGCCTGGTCGAGGAGGGAAGGAGGACTCGAAGCCTCTTAAAGAAACTATACGCGGGGGTGAATCAACAAAGGGGCGAAAAAGGAAGAAAAAGACAGGGGAGAGGGACAGGGGAATACAAATGGCCGTCTGGAGAACAACATACAGGGAACATCAAAATGAAACATATATTAAAGATGAGAGGGCATCAAGATGAGAGACAAGAAGGTTAACAAAAAAAAAAGGGAGACGAAAGACAGGCTGGTGATGTAAACGTCTCTCAGGGAAAGAACCCCGGTGGAGACGAGAAAACAAAGCGGAAAAAGATAAATAACTGCTCAGAAACTACAGGCACTTAGAGGGGAAAAGGATTCATGTAACGTAGCGAGAGAGGAGCAAAAAGAGGAGAGGAGGGGGGGGAAAAGGACAGGAAACGGAGACTGAATATCCGTATAGAATAGGGGTTAAAAGAAAGGGAATACTCGAAACAAGCCAATGTAAAATGAAGTCGCAGGGAGGACTGAAAAGGGAGGTTCGGGGGGGGATGACCAAGTCGGAACGCGGATATCTGATTACTCCCAATAAAAAAGGAACCTCCTTTTCGAAGAATAAGGAAAGTTGAGGGAAGCACATCAAAGCGACTATATTGTGAGGCCTTACTTGGAAAAGGGGAGAGAACCGAACTACAAGAAATGTGAGAGATGGACTGGCGAATCATCAAAGAACTAAGGGCTCATTCTGAGAAACAGATAACGTAAACCGTTTTTGCCTAAGAGGAGATTCGAAAAGTAAAGTACGCAGAGAGGGCTCTATGAGAGACTTGCTTAATAAAAATATGTACGAAATACGAGGCAAAAGACAAGACTGCTTGCTGACGACATGGGGGGGAGCACATAGAAACCGCTGCTACACACAAGAGCGGAGTGACAGCACCGAGCTGCATTCTAAGGGCAAGCGGGGGGGAGGAGGGCAACAACACAGCGAATCCAGGCGAAACGATTTAAAAAAAGATCAAAAAAAAGAAAAACTGAGGAAAGAAGACGATACAGAAACGCGTTCTTGGAGGGCTGAGAAGAGGGAAAGTTCGGGACTAAAAGAGAGAAGTTGAATCCTCAGCAGGTTGCGGGTGAAGAAACGCGGGTTAAGACTTTAAAAGTAGATGGTACACGACGGGTGGGAAGAGAACAGGAAAATTGAGGGGGGAGCCAAAAGGGTGCAGAAAGATTTAGGCAATCAAGATTTAAGAGCATCGCACTACAAGCCGAAGAGTACCTCGAGCAAAAGGAGAAGATGAACAAAGAGGAAAGTTAACGCAGAACACCGGATGATAAGAACCACAAAAATCATACAGAATCCAACCTCAATGATCTGGGAAAAAGGTAACGAAAAATAAAAGAGTCCTCCCGCCTGGATAGAGCAAGTCCTTGGACGAAGGCGAGGAACGAAGGGTAAGAAACCAAGGTTCAAGGGCCCTTGGCGACGCCGAGAAACTGCGCGCCTTCCAAAAGTTAGCAGGACACAAGCATGTTTACAGGGGACACACCTAAATAAGAAGGACAGGGAAAAGACACTATAATTATTGAGTTTGGGACGTGATCGTCAAATCAGAGAAAGTACTATTTGAAAGGAAAAAAGACAATGAAAGGGTGGGGGGCCGCTGGAGGGAAAAGCCCAAAAAGGAACGCGTAAAGTCTCCAAAGAAGAAGTACGAAATGCCCGACGACTAGAAGGAAAGAGGAAACAGACAGCTAGAAGCAGAAAGAACTGTGGTTAGAAACAAGGGAAAAAGAAAAAGTGGGGGGAGGCGCTTGATCAGGAGGCTATCACGTCAAAGAAGTACCTCAGGTCTCAGAAAGATAATCAAGGTGTTGATGGGAAACTGCGTACTCCATCAAGAACGGCGACGAATTATGAAAACAAAGAGTAGATGGAACAAGCCTACGAAAAAAAGAAAATGGTCTATCGGCGAAAGGAAAAATTCATGACCCGATCAGAGACCAATGAACTCTAGTACAGCACGTGAGTCCTGCGGTAAAATCTTTACA
>Ga0179593_1314041_pt1 | contig 13936 bp, 18 predicted proteins | sample CZODoug2_1_08_16_FD_185931 | JGI IMG/M metagenome (GOLD analysis project Ga0179593, IMG submission 185931) | Vadose zone soil fungal communities from Angelo Coast Range Reserve, California, USA - CZODoug2_1_08_16fungal (PacBio error correction) | ecosystem: Environmental > Terrestrial > Soil >...
CCCAACGTGGTGAAGGGGGGAGAACCCAATGAATCTTTTCAGAATAAGGCATGTATCTCGGTCGAAGAATGCTCCTCAACACTAAGAACTGCTGTCATTAAGAAAAAAACGCCACCACGCCTGTTCACATCCCTCAAGGGGGAGGGGGAAAGTTAAATTTCATCGGACGGATGCTCATCGGTGCCTCCTTGATTCAAAAGGGAGAAATAAAGAAGAAGTAGGACAAAAACTTCCTGTCATGCAACAGCAAACAAAAAGAGGGAGGCAGCTATGAGGAGGCTAAAACTCTTGAGCACGAAGCAGAATCAAGTCTATTCCATTACGCGGACTGCTCGGAAGAGAAAAGAATAACGCTCTGAAAAAAAAAATCACCTCAGACTTCAATCATCAGGGGGCTAGCGAGATCTGACGTTTAAGACAGAAACGGAAGAAAAGGGAAAGTCTCATAGCCAGGTACCCGTAAAACGCTCTAGATCGTGTCCTGGTGAAATCTATCCCCACGCCTGCAGATACTAAGAAAAAAAAATCAGAAAAAAACAAACGGTAGTATTAAGAGTCATGCTTCGCGGGAAGAGCGTTTGGGGACGATGGCAAGGACCAGAAACGTCCGAGAAAACGGGGAAAAATTGACAACCGAAAATGAAAAAAAAGAAAGAAAAAAACTCAACATTGTGAAAAATGCCTTTGTATTCTTGCAAGCGAAGGGACGACCGGACCTCTACCGTAAAAAGGCGATGCACCGCCTAAGGAGGGGAAAAGGCAGACTTCAAAGACTTTTGCGCAGTCTTACACGGAGACGAATCAAAAGGAAGGTAACTTCTCACCGATTACTGGCTCAGATCCTTCAAAAAGGTACAGAAAAGACTCATCTGATTCTAAAGAAAAAACCCGGCATTCGGGGGGAACATGCCCCGGGCCGGTCCGTCCTGGAAAAAAAGAAAACGAAAAGTATCGTGGGACGAAACGACATAAAAGGTGTCAAAAAGGCAGAAGGCAAGGTTCTAGCTAAACCAAGCATCAAGAAAAAGTTATTCTTGCAACGTCGGGTAGTTAGAAATCGTGCTGGCCATCGAAAACGAGAGTTCTGGAGAAGACATCTTAGGCCGTGGCGATAGAACGAAATGCGCAAAGAGAGTGGAGAAAGTGGGGTCGGGAAAGAACCGAATAATCGAGAGGAAGGGAGATCTGACTCGTCCTTTGAGAGAGGGCCGGGGTGGGTGTAAAGGGGTTGGCTGGTGGTTGGGGGGGGGACAGAGGAAGCTTCAAAGATCGATCCAGAGGAGGACCGAGGCCGCCCTGGGGGTTACGCAAGACCAAAAAAGGAACAAAAGAGGAAATTGCTTTGAGGGTCGAGCCAAAAATTCGCACCGAAGAAGGTCTAGGCATGGAAAAAGCAGTCGGTATTAAGTGCTGGCCATCTCGAGGTCTATAGTAAGAGGAGGGATGGGGGGGGGTTTTGGGAAAACAAAAACGTTTCAATGCGCAGGAAGGGAATCCACCGAGCACAACAAAAGTGCAAAATCCGAACAAGAAGACGTCCCTTGAATAAAAGCGCATATATAGACGTGGAGGCCTACGGTGTTGAGGAAGTCATACGCGCCTCATATCTGAAAAAGCAAAGGTCTGCCGGCAACCCCGAGGCCGGAAAACACACTAAAAAAAAAGAAAAGACCTATCACCCAGAAGGAGGGAGGGGGGGGAAAAATCCAGGGAGGGGTGTCTACTAAGACGGTAGAAAAAAACGCGTACGACAGCAGGCAAAAAACGAACGCATAAAAGGTCTCCAGCTTGGGAGAAAATTTCATTGAGGGAGAGACACATTGGCGCTTTTTGCGAGCAAGGGGAGACCATGGCAGAGCACAAAAGAAAATCCATATGCTCGCGGACCGTAAGGAGGCGCAAGGAGCTCTCGAACCAAAATGAATTGAGGAAGGAACCAAAGAATTGCTCGACAGGAAAAGATGAGGAGGAAGAAGAAGTAAGCTAAAGTCTCGCCGATGCACGAAGAACAGATTCACCACGCAGGAAGGAAAAAAATTAGCTCCAAAAGTTCGCGGGAAGGGAGAAGCTCATAAAACAAAAAAGCGAAAGGAGCTCTCCGGAAATTGGTAATCAAAGATTTCTTGCGTAAAATTCTACTTGAAAAGGGCGAACAAGGGGAGTCAAATGGGGGCGAAAAGCAAGTAATGACCCTTTCACCCGGGAAAAAGGGGGGACAAAACGGATCCGGCCTAAAACCTCGAACCGCGGGAAAACTTCACGTTCAGAAAGGGGAGAAAAGTGACACGGAAACGTTGTGACAGAAGAGAAAACCTACGGCGCGGCCGGCTTCCCATACAAAAGAGGGAAGCCCATATTGATAGCGTAGATTGAGGGCGGTCCGCCTCAAGTTCAGGGAGGGAGAGGGTTCCACACGGCGAGGAAAGCTTGCTCACGAGCTTGAGAGAGAAAGGAATAAAGAGTCCATAAACTAGGCAGTTCTGAGCTTCTGGAAAAACGGAAAATCTCACTCTTCTCAGACGGAAGAGGGGCCATTCTCAAGGGAGAGAAAGAGTCGCGGAACTCAGTATTTGAGTAAGAAAGGCAAAGCGGGGTCAAAACGGAACGGAAGACGATTAGACGTCGTCATTTGGTGTTTTAGCACTTGGGGGAAGAGGGGGCCATGTCCCTAATTAAAGGAAATGGACTCCCAACTGGCAATACTTCTTGAAAGGAAACTGCCGCGTTAAAAAGCACCAGGGAAGACGCCGGCCCCTGGGGGGAAAAGCGGGGGAAGAGAGCGTAGGGAGAAAAGGAAGGGAGTGCCGGTGGAAGCCCAGAGACAATTGAACAATAACATTTTGCGATATGGGGAGGAAAGTGCTGGGGAGTATTCTAAGCGAAAAACGGGGTCCTATGGCCGGGGAAATCGAAAAAATCCGACGAGGGAAACCGGGAAGTAGCTCCAGGGGGAGACAAAAAGTAGGATTCCGAGTGAAACGGAGAACTAATGATCTCCACATCTCAAAAGTCGTCAGGTAGGAGATGACGTAAGAGACATGATCGAGGCCGTCTGCAACCTAAGAAGACGTAAAGTATATCCAGCAACTTTGTCGTTGCGTGCGGACTGTGTCAAATTGGATTCAGAAGACCACGTCAGGAAAAAAGGTTAGGAGCCTCACTGATACCTGGGTAAAAGGGTTGGGGGAAGGAAAAAAAAGATCTTCATCAAATCAACAACAAAGGGAATAAGAGATGCTGGAGGCTTCACAGGAAAAAGGAAAATCTGACTTAAAAATCGAAGGATGCTTCCAAGCCAACTGAGCAAAAAAGTAAACGGTGAGGGGAAGGGGTGAAAAAAAAAAAAAAAAACTCCAACCCGATTGGCGGAAGCTCTAGGAAAAGCTTCAAGCCGACCAAATGGAGGTCAACCAACGAATGGGGCGAGAAGGGTCCAAGGGAGCTTCAGGTCTAGCGAACAAGCTAAAGCGAAGACTCTGTGTAACCGGCTATCCCGGAAAAGGGGGGCCAAAAGGTGGGGCTAGGGAGGGAACCTCCCCCGGTTCGAAAAAACCAAAAGATCAAAAGCTCAAGATAGAAAAAGAAGGGGATAGGGGTGCCCTGGAAACAGGGGACGGAGAAAAGGATTGACCTGCTCTAACGAAAGGAGGATACTGGGAAGACGGCCGGCGTAGTCTAGGGAACCAAGAGAAAACATAGCAAAGGAAGGAAACCTTTGGCGACGGCCACGCAAAGAAGGCCATTAGAGGGGCATTGAAAAATTGAAGGTCCAAAACCAAAACTAAAGCGCTTGTCAAGCCTATTGAAAAAAAGCTTCTCAGGGGGGGGGGGATGTCAGAACTCTCCGAGCATGAGCTAGGAAGGAAAAAAGAAAAAATAACAAAAGTCAAGGACGGCCTTCTCATAGAGGTTAGAGAGGTATTGGAAGAAAGCAAAAGACCTGCCACGGGTAGATGATGAAGGATACGTAACCCTTGCGTGAGACTATCGGCGATCCTAAAGGATAGTAAGAAAAAAAAACGTAAAGGAAGGATGCCTGTTTCGAAAAAACTCAGGGGGGGAAAAAACGTTGAAAAAAGTGAGGACACGGACTCCTTATCTAAGGGCGCTTCCTGGTGCTTTTCAAGAAAAAAGCGCCGTTCCAAAAAGAGGAATTGCGCACTAGTAAGGATAGGAAAAGACGGACGCGTCCCACGCTTACTGAAAAAAAAAAGGGGAAAAAAGAAGGGAAAAAAGGGCCGAAAATAGGCACGGGAAAAAGCGTGCACTGGACGGCCGAAGGTTGCGAAAGGTCGCGGGGGAAGAACCCGCCTGAGGAAGGAAAAAAAAGGAAAGGGGCGGGTCGCAATTCCCGGCAGCGGTCTATGACATTAGAACGGAGAAGACGGGAAAGCGATCGACTGAGAGGGCAGCCGTCGAGAAGGAGACGACCACTTGCACGAAAAATAGCGAACTGGATCAGACGGTCCAGAGTCGGGGACGAACCTGAGTGGAGGAACTTAATCATTACTCATGACACGCAGGACGGGAAATTGGACGAACTTCTCCGAGTGTGGGAAGCGAACAACTACGTGGCGCGTCAGGGAGCAGTGCCGCGATCAGAGGGAGACTAGCAAAATGCCGCTGACGGAACGCTAAAAGTGCAAAAGGAAGAACCAACGCTCAATAGGCGAGGCCCACAGCAAGGAAGGAAGTCCCCAAGAGGGGTATGTGTACCGAAAACGTAGTGGGGAAAAAAAAGAGGTCGCAGTTGGGGGGGAAGAACAATTCTCAATGCGAAACAAAAACTGAACGGGATCTACGTTACTTAAAATTGGGGGGAGGCTTGACGTGTTAAGCGGCCTCAGAGGGTGACATACTCGCTGTTCTCGCATGAATAGAGGACAGAACAGCTCCAGCAGCCTGAAAGGCGAATGCTGCTGCCGCGATGCCACAATAAGAGTGCAGAAATGCCTGTTTGGGGGCTGCAGAATCAAGGATGAAAACCCCTCGAAGGAAAAAAAAAGAGAAAAACAGTCTACTAGGAAAGGACCCTCGAGGGGGCCGCCCTTCCTCAATACCGCAGGGAAAACTGGGTAAGCGATCCGTTTTTAGGAGGAGAGAAAGGAGGGCCTCTACAAAACCGGAAAGTACCCACACACCTGGGGGAATCGGGAGGTCTGCGGCAGCCGGGAGACTTAGTCAGCGGGAAAGCGCAGAGCGGTCAGAATCCTAGCCTCAGCACATTCTTGTGGAAACCAATAAACATAAAAAAACGGAGCGAGAAAGAGGTAACGCCTTGCGCTACTTCAGGAGGAGGACGCCCGTGGGGCCGAAAACAGAGAGGTTTAAGGAAGACTTTATCCTGAAGCGGAGAAAGAAGACAGTAACAGCTAATCCTTGAGAGTTCGAAGCCACCAATCCTTGCACTCCCATCGGGAGGGGAAGTGAGTGAGGAACGAAGCGGCAAAGCTTCGAACAAATGAAAAAAAACGCATGGGGGACCATTGAAACTCAAGCGAATAATCTGAGCCGGCGACTATGCCATGACAAAAGGTCATGCCAGTCGCAACAAAGAAGCCTCCGCGGGGGCCTCGATGATCTTGTAAAGCTGAGAAAATCTAATCAAAGATGTGATCCAAGGAGGAGAAGACCATGAATAAAAATGGGGCCCGGAACTGTAAAAAAAACAAAATTCTCATTGGAAGGGAAAGGTTGCCGTCTCAGAAGAGGATCAATTTAGCGGGGGGGGAAGAGGCGTTCTGGAGGGCTTCAAAATGCGTTGGCAAGAAAAAAAAACACGGGCATTATTCGACAGGGAGGCAAGGGTCTAAGGAAAAAAGGCTCATCTAGAAGGGAGGGCAGTATTGAACATCGCCGCCGCTCATAGAGATAATCAGAAAAACACGGAGGAGGGGAAAAGATATATAAGAAGGTCGAAGTCTATGGAGGCTATGAGACAAAAAAACCGCAAAAAGGGACATTTCGCGGCCTTCAGGAGTGAAGAAACGTAACGAGTTCCTTGCATTCTAGGAACAGAGGGAGACGAAGGGAAAGAGAAGTCACCATGTGCCCCGGGTGAACTCTTCACGAACTGAGGAAGAAGGTGGAGAAAGAAAAGGGCAACCTCCATCGCAGGTCTTCATGGGAAGAGGACGGAGAATGGATTTGCGAAAAAAAGAATTGGACCACGTGAAGGAGGACAGATCATATAGGATAGAAAAAGAGACCATCTGAGAAGGGTGCTTCAGGTTAAGGCCCGGAATGAATCTAAAATTCCGATTCCGGATGGCGAGGGAAGAAACGGCAGGTGAAAGAAAGGGGAGTTCAAAACAGAAAATAAAGGACGGGAATGCGAATGAGAATCACAGAAACTAACGCCCAGTCAACCAATAGGGGCAAGAGGGGGGCTTTAGAACCGGCTTTTCATCTCCAGCAGGAGAAAAAAAGTGGAGGTAGCTCCCTAGGGGGAGAATGAGGAAGAGCAAGAAGGACAATCATGCGCACAGTATCCTAGTTGAAGGGAAAAAGGGGGGGGGGAGGCGAGACGATAAAGAGGAACGCTGGAAAAAAGAAATTCGGAAACCTGTGGTGGAATCAGACCAAGTGCGGACCACATATTGGGGAGGGAAGAAGCTTGAAGCGGCCCTTCGCGACACCTTACTGAGCGTAGAGACAAGGGCGCCTAACGAAAGAGCCGATGAAGGCATTTCAGAGTGGGGAGTAGACACAAAGCATAGCGTACGAGAAACTGAGGAATGGGTAATTTTGCCATGCGTGATGTAGAAGGAGTAAAGTCAGTATTGCGCTGAGAGAACGAAGGGTGTGGGGTTGTCACTGATTGGGGCAGGCTATCGCGTTCGATGCAACAAAATAAAAAAAAAATAGCAACAAAAGAAAGGGCTTAACGCTCGCCTACGATATAGAACTCTTTCCTCATGAGAAACGAGGAAGATTCCCGCATTAAGAAGACTCTTAAGGGAGAACACCATCGATCTGAAAAGGAGAAGAAGAGAGAAGAGGCCACTGCCCAGATAAGACTCAAGCAAGGGAAAATCAAAGCGGAAAAAGGGGTGGAGGCGATGACTTGCAAAAAGAAAAAACTCTACATCGAAGAACCCGAAGAGAGGCGACACGGACAAACGTTTGTAAGCAGGGAGCGCCCCGGCCAGGGGGGATCTTTTGTTTTCAATGCTCTGTGAAGAGCGACAGAGGAGTAAGAAAAGGCAGGATCAAAAGGGAGGGAAAACGGAAGAACATTGACCTAAAAGGGAGGGCGCCACAGCAAAAATTGAATGAGAAAAAGCTAAAATGCGCTCTAGTGAAATGCTTAAAAAATTGCAAAATTAAACTAAAAAACTGCATCCCTGAAAGGACGAGAGATACCAGCATTCCCCAAGTCGGAAAAGGTCTTGACGACACCGTTTCGCAAAGGGCGTCGCAAAATGCAAAGGACTGGAAAAGTTCACGGCGGCGCCGGCGGGAATAGCGCTTGCGGGACCGGAGGAAAAAGACGGCGGCGCGACCACCGGCAGGCAACAAACCGGAAAAAATGGGGGCAAAAAAAGACCGGTACCAGGTAGGAGAGGGGGGAACGGGGCAGCCGAAGGGCGAACCTGGCGCGAAAAAAACAGTAACGGAAGGAACGAATTGGTCGACGCGTGCGATCAAAAGGGGGCTCAGGCTGAGCAGATTGCAATCAATTAGAGACTTCCAGTCAGGGGAAAAGAACTCGTAAAAAAAAAGGAAAGTTGCGAAAACAGGAGGGGCATGCGTCAGGAAAGGGCACGTGGGGGGAATCTCTTCGGGTAGACACGGCGGGCAGGGAACGGTTGTCCTCAACTCTGGAGATGAACAAACCAGGGAATTGCGTACAAAACTCTGATCGCATATTCTAAAAACAAAAAAAGTCGGAGCTTCTTCCAAAGAGAAAGGGCGTAGAGCTAAACCCCTCTTGACAGGGGAGCATGTATTGGCGGGAGCAAGTAATTCATGAGAAACTCTAGAAAAGGAAACTCTTCGAAGGGAAAGGGTGGGTAAGGACGAAAAATAAGGCGATCGCGATGGGGGGGCCCAAGGGGTGCATATTTGCCTGCCTCCAAGGAGGAAAACGTGATTAGGAAAGAGAAAAGAAACGCATCGTGTGACTGAAGAGAGGCGCAAAATAAGCCACCCAAAATTGAAGACGACACGGGGCGCGGACGTAGAGACGGGAAGAAAATAGCCGTGGCGAAGGAAAGACGAATTCCTATGAACAATGATAATAGGTTCAAGATCATGGTTAGTGGCGTAAACTCGGGGAGAGCAGGGGAAATCGCGCCGCTGCCCAAAAGTATGTGTTCAGGATAGCCCAAGTGTGGGATTCAGCTGTGGCCTAGCAGTAATCAGACGGACCTGCGTTCTACCAAAGGGAAACCGCCATCCCTATAGAGAGTGGACTAACCCGGATCAGGTCACCGCCCGAAAAAATCGTAATATCAGCTTCACTCCAGGCGGGTGTCGTTTGAGGCGAGAAAGGTTTCAGCTCACCTACAAAGAGAAGGGGATGAACTGAACTGGGGACGTCTAAAGGGGGGAGAGTAGCGAATTGCCGAAAGGCACTCTCAACCTCAAAAAACAGATAGAAAAGGGAGGGAGGGCCAATGGACAGAGCAGGAGGAAAGGAAAAGGGAGCCAGGGCTTTTCCAATAAAAAAACCCATTGAAGGGGAAAAAAGTGGAAACACCTCCGCACGACAAACGAAAAAAATGAACCTAAGCAGTATCGGAAGTCTCAGCGGATAAGGGGGGGGACCCAAACGAATATACTGAACGTTCTAGCTTTGGACTACCGCAGGTGCCGCTGCTGTCGGAGCTCCACAGCTTAATCACCTAAGCAGGGCGAAAAAGGCAAAAAACCCAAAAGCAGAGAGGAGGGCGTGTAAGACAGCGCAAACGCCCGGTACAAAAAAGGAAAGACAAAGAACATTCTAGAAAAGAGACTCATCTCAAAGGAATCGTGAAAAGGGGCTAAAGACTGCCAAGGCGCATTTCGGACCGGCGCCAGACCGACTATTGCGATCACAAGGGAAGCGTACACTGCTGAACGTACCTGACGGAAAGAAAGTGCAAGAAGGAGACTGGATACTGGAAAAGCGAATCCCCAGATGCTTGAAAAAGAGCAATTTAAAAAACCAAAAAACGAGATAGCGATAATCATAAGTTACCACTCTTGCATGCAGACCGAGGAGTAGCACCTAATCTAGCACCGATCGGAAAGCAATACCATGGAGAAAAGGCTCGGCTCTATCTACGAATAGGGAGGAGTTATTTAGGGCCAGAGAAAACTCGTTGATCATCGGAGACACTAAACGAGAATGCCTGGACCGGAGAAACTCGCATCAGACTCATTCCACAAAAAATGACTCGCAGTGGGGCGAAAAAAGCCACAAAGGGAACTTGAGGAGCGCGACTCCTTCAAAAAGCGAGCTGGTGAGGCCTAGGGCAGGACAAGGAATAGTTGGGGACGAGCCGAGGGCCAAGCGACATATTGAAAAGAGAGAGTCGTCAACACGAGAAAGGGCGAAAAGACCCCACGTAAGGTAAAAAAGGGCTTCGCGAAAGTTTCCAGAAAAACGCGAGGCCCCGTGTAAAAAGCGTCAAAACGGGAAAAACCGGGCGTTGCGCCCTTTCCGGCTTGGGTCCCAAGAGGGTATCGGACGAAGGAGGGGCCTCAAGTCCCGCAATCATAGTGTTAGCGCCTTAGAATAACTTAAACAGAAGCGATGGAGAACTTCTCTCCCGTCAGAGAAGGGGAACTTGGCCGCCTGACTCTGGAATGGAGTTGCACTCTCGGAAAGAGATGAATTAGGAATAAGCGCAAGTAAATATTAAGCAATTCCGGAGATGAAGATGGTACGCACAATACATCTTTGCTTTGGGAACAACGCTCAGTGGCTAGATGTTCCGGAAAACCTTGTCCGCGATCCTCGGTTCGCGTAAAAAAGCGAGGTCGAGTGAAAGGCTCGCTGTCAACCAAAAAACAGGAAAAAGAAAAAAGTTAGGTGGCGCCGCCCACCAGAATGTCAGAATCTGGTAATGAGGAGGGCCTAAAAGCGGCTCCCGGTCAAGTTGGTGAGCAAAAGGTCACAAACTAAGTTACACGACGATGCGTAAGGGTAAAATCGTGGGACGGCCGTGGAACAGACGAAGAAGCAGGGGGGGTTGGGGGTGTGGGTCAAGAAAAAACCCGATGCTCTCAAGTACATAGAGGACCAACGAGAACAGTCTCGAAAATTGAAAAGTTAGCCGAGGCCATTCGGCGTCGCGTAGCGACCGTTGACAAACGTGCACGTTGGGTGCTGCATAAGAGCACGAGGGAACTCTGAATAATAGAACTAAATCTGGCAACATGGAAAGAGAAACCATAGACTAGATGGGTGAAGGGACGTCATCAAGACCCAGGAGCCAATAAGGAGAAGAATTTCGCTGGACGATGAAGGCGCCTAGAAAGAAACGAAAAAAAAAGAAGAATCTTCACGGGCATGTACTTCGTCAAAAGGGAGGCCAGCGAAAGCAGCTTTTCCTACTAAGGACATCACCCAAATAGAGCTCAAAAGGAGGGGAAGCCAGTGAGAAAAAAAGGGGGAATAAAAAAAGACACGCAAGTCGAGGGATTCATTCAGGTGAGGACCGCCAACTTTCCAGAAAATGAGGGCCGTGGGGCAGCTGCAAGTGTCTTGGAGCATCTTCAAAAAGGAAAAGCACAAAACTATCTGCGGGGGGAAAGAAGGGGAGAGAACACCGTGACTACCTAGTGTGAATTGAGGGAATCTTGGGGGAAAGAGTGCGGGTCCAGAGGACACAGGAACCCTGGCTGTTGGACCGATGTCCCGCAGGGCAAACGCCCTCCTCCAATCGAAGAGGAGAAAAAGATATGCCGTTATTCCGTCCAAAGCACGTCCGACGACTGGTAGAGAAGCAGGATCGGTTGCTCGACGCTGCTACACCAGACGCCGACGGAGACATGGAGCAACTCTGTGCAAAAAAAAAACGGAAATCAGGTCCACGAACTTTGAAAAGTGGCAGGCAAGGTCACTGAAACGCACAGTCTCGTTACGAAAAGCCTGTTAGAGCTTTAGTCAAGAGCTTATTGGAGAGACAAGGACAATTCAGCAAAGGTTTTCTTGCCCCTTTGAAAGACAAACGGAAACTCGGAGGAAACGGCCGGTCTTTGATCAATCAGAAGAGGCTAACTGCAGGCGCCGAAAATCAGATCAAGCATGACAAAAAAAAACGAGGAGTTAAAAAAGAAGGATTGATCTGCTTGCAAGCAGGCAGAAGAATAAAGAACAAACCAAACCGCTGAGAGAGAAGGAAGAATTATAGCCAGTCAGAAAGTCTTACAGACCGTAGAAGGAAAGTCGAGCAAAACGCAGACGCCGGTCAACACGACTCCGGGGAAAAACAACCATAGAATTTTCCGCCTAGGGGGAGATGCCGAACCCGCAGGACCGTTGGCGCAAGTCGGTCAACGAGCGAAATAAGAGTCATTAACGGAGGAAGATGGTCGGTTACTCACGCGCAGAGAGAAACAGATCATCGCGTAAATGGCTGTGGAACAAGGGTCCTGTGAGGTGTGTGCGGAAATGCAAAGCATCGATCCAAACTGATAGAACGAATTCCTATTACCCGAGGGATGGACGTAACAAGGAGACATCATTGAGAAACAACAAGGTAGAAGAAACGCGAAATGCGATCACACCGCCCAGAACACACAGGGAGGGATTCAAGATTGGAGGACAGTTCGCTCCACATCTCGAGGGCGTCTTATAAAAGAAAGAAGTGAGAAATTCTCCAAAGACCGGGTGCCAAGAGCCTGGGAGAAGACAACGTGGCTCCTCCCTAAGAAGAGAAAAGTAAATTTACCTCTTTATTCGTCAGTTTGAGGAGCGTCCAAGTCTGGAAACCGAATGTAAAGACTCGGCCCTGCATACAAATGCTGACGATTGGACCGAAAAAGGGACGTCAGTCACTCAAAAGAAAAGGAGTTTGATGGCGGCTTGAAAGGGGGGGGGAGAAGATTAAAATACATTAATCCTCAAAAGTCAAAAAGACTAGAAAGACAACATGAGGAAGGTCGTAATTTCTCCATCTAGGGGGAATTAGATACTACCGTTGTTTCAAAGGGAATGGAAAAGACTGGTTACCTGGTCTGAAGTCAAGAACAAAGTGACTAGGACGGAGAAATCAAGTCGATCGCCGCAGACTCCACGATAATAGTGCAGGTCGCCTGTTGTAAGGGCGCGGGAAGCTAGTAAAAGGTCGCGCCATCGAAGGGCACATCGTCTGTTCGTCCAAAACGCAAACTCTAATCACGCGAAACGTCCGAGCGGCTTACCTTAGTTTTGGGGTGCTGCCTAAGTGATGAAAAAACTCTTAGCTCTGAAAGGGAGCAGAAATCGAAGGGTAAGACCAAACCTTGTGGGAAGAGTGGAAGGCTTGGTTCTATAACTCAGGGGAAAGGTTTCAAAAAAAAAGATCTTCTTTACCACGAAAAAGAGGGCTCGACTCAAAGGAGCAGGGCAAGGCTCGAGCAAATAAACGCCAAGGGAGTGGCGAGCCCAAGAAAAAGAATGTCGTTCGTCAAAAGAGGGCTATATATATCTAAAGAGGTACTTGCAAAGAAGAAAGATACTGGAGAAAGGGTGAAGCCGGATTAAGAAGGAAGGAAACAGCATGAAAAAAAGCAGGAGGGCAAGCGAGGAAAAAACAGGTCCCTGGAGATCAATCCATTAAGACAGTAACGTCAGAGTCTCAACGGCTAAAGAGCGATTGGAGGGGAAAGTGCGTCATTACGACGGAAAACGCAAGCCCAACGCACCGTGTCGAAAAAGCCGGACAGGCAAACCGACAGGAAAGGGAAAGGAAACTGGAACAAAAGAATGCCAGAAGGGCGGAAACCTAAGAAACTGCTTAAAAAGGACGTTAGCATCTGGGAACGAAAAAAGTGAAACGCGCAGTGAAAAATGCTCGGCGCCCTGGGAAAATCGTACAGGACGGTCCAGTTGGGAAGGCCTAAACGAACCAGATTCACCTCACTTCGGATGACAGACAAGGGCTCAAAATTGGTTCCCGGGTTTGTCCAGCTTGGCAAAAGGGAGATCAAGGCGGGGAGCAGCGCAGAAACGAACTAAAGAAGCAGGGTTCGTAACTAAAAAGTCGCGACCGTGAGAAACTTCTTCAGGGGGGAAGAAGAAACGTCCGCTCGAAGGTACGAGAGCAACGGTCCGAGGCAGTCAGGTTTCTCCATGTTATTGGCGGCAGAGAGCACCGAGGGAGAGGGGGAGTATCGAAGCGGCGAAGGCGTTGGGTCCTTCTGAGTAAGGCTAGCGCTGACGATTTGTATACCGGAGGGGTGCCATGACAAACAATTGATATGAAGACGGGGGGTCCTAAGGGGAAACGGAAAACCGGAAAAAAAATTAACTGAAGGGTCCTTCGCGTTCAGGATTGCCACAAGAATCCGAATAGGTAAGGTTGGCTAACAGCTGATTAACCAGGCCGAATCTCCTTTGCGAAAACACAAAAAAAACTGCAGGAAAGGGGAACGAGGACTCCGGAGGAGCTGAGATTGACGAAGGGGCAAAGTAAAGAAAAAAAAGCGTTTGGGAAACGTTCCTTAACGCAGGAGAAAAAAGTCCTACGTCATGTAGGGACTGTAGACGGAAGAGGGTATGCACTGGGCCGCGAAGAAGGCTTACACTAGGATACCAGGCTGAAAAGGAAGAGACGGATTATTCTGTGAAGGGAGGGGGAGTGCAGGGGGCAAGGCATAAGAAGGGGAGGGAGCAATTCGATAAAATCTTTGAAGGAATGTTTAACCCAGGGTCTACTTCCCCTCCCCAGCAGACTGGGAGGGCAGGGGTGAAAGCCGCAAGGGAGACCTGTGGAATTAGAATGAGAGGGAGTGCTAAAGC
>Ga0179593_1334887_pt1 | contig 13936 bp, 15 predicted proteins | sample CZODoug2_1_08_16_FD_185931 | JGI IMG/M metagenome (GOLD analysis project Ga0179593, IMG submission 185931) | Vadose zone soil fungal communities from Angelo Coast Range Reserve, California, USA - CZODoug2_1_08_16fungal (PacBio error correction) | ecosystem: Environmental > Terrestrial > Soil >...
CGGGGATGAACCAGTCATCGGGTAGCTTGTGAAAAGCTGCGGCCCAAAGGAAAATAGGAAAAAAAGGGGGGGAGACCCTCGGAGAGAGTTTGAAGTCCGCCTGGAAAGTGTGTCGCGGTGAATGTGTCAAACCCCGAACTGGGTGAGTCCCCGCACTTGAACACAAAAAAAAGGGGGGCCGTGAAAGGCAATAAAAGGAAAACAGGAATGGGGAAAGCCCTGCCACACAAGCAACTACAACGGGGAACAGCGCCGGCCATAGGGGAAAAGATGCCTGGATGGGACCATGAAGAAGAAGGGGAAAATGAACTTGCGGGAAAAAAGAAAACATACATGAAATCGGGCGTAAGCGTCTCTAGGCACCGGCTGAGTTTCGTTCGTAGTCAGCGCTCAGAATAAAGAAGGGGCACACGTTGGGGAGGAAAAGAAGAGGCAACTGAAGGGGAAAAAAAATTCACCCGACGGAGAACAGGTTTGGCTGTTATAAAATGGACCAAATCGCCGGGCTGAATGGGGGGAATAAAAAAGACTCTGAGGAACCTACAAAGGGCTCTGGTAAAAGGGGAAAAAGGAAACGAAAAAAATTTTGTGTCCGAATGGGGCCGTGAAAGGTTTGAGACGATCCACGAGTGGGGGGCTACTGAAGGTGCAAAAAAAGAAAAAACCGTTCAAGGGGGGAGAGGCCCCGACCAATCGGAGGTTGACCACGGTGGACGAGGCCATGTGGTGCTTACCCTCAAAAACCCCAACGTGATCAAACCGGGATCCAAAGCCGTCCCGACGCGGAGGCCTACGTAGAGGGGAGGACGGGAGGAGAAAAAAGGGGCAGGGAACAAGGGCCGTTCACCCCGAATTGTTCCCGACATCCCCAAAGGGAAAAAACCACCAAGGGGGGAAATCAACCGGGGGAAACAAACCTGTAAGTTTACCTCGATACGTCGAAAGCGCCGGGGCCAAAACTACCGACGGCACCCACGGAGTTAACTGGTAGGGAAGAGACAGGTCCCTGAAAGGGTCAAAAAAGGGGGGGGTACGAACACGCGGAAAGGGACTTCGGGGTCTCCGAAAACGTCCCTGACAACCCTGAACGTGCCTTCGCGCCCAATCAAGCTGAAAACGCGCGTGTCGCTGGAACTTAGAAAAAAGGGGGCAAAGATCAGGTCCCAGAAATAAAAGCGAGTGACAAAAAGAAGCGAACCATGGCCCGGATCAATTTCCAAACTTGACCGGATCGGGAGTCAGGTTCAACACAGCCCCCGTGAAAACAGGAAAGAAAAAGAGGTACTGGGGGGGGAAAAAGGAGAGGGAAAAAATAACCTGGGTTTGTCCAAATGCTAATCCGCGACTTCCAACGAAAACACCACCGACAAAACAAAAAAAATTCGATTACTCAGAAATGGCCGTCCAAGAATCAAAAACAGGGGGGGATCGGCCCTGGGTCCAGGGGGAGAAAAAAAAAACGCACTGCACGTCCCGGAAGGACCCGACTTCACGAATCCCAAAAAGTGTGGCCGAGCAAGGGACGCATGCTTTGGAAACAAAAAAAAAGGGGGAAAGGAGGTCGAGGGGCGGAAGAAGAAAAAAAAAAGCCAACCTCAACCCAAAGGCCGTGCGAGTTTCCAAGTATCAATCCCCATCGCCAAGAAAAAAAGAACCCACTCCGACGCCAGACGCCTTGGAACGACTTGGGGGGGTAAAAAGAGAGATTGGTACGACAAAAAGGGGGAAGAAAGAAAACAAAGACCTTCACCGGGTCCTTGGAACGGAAAAAAAACGGTCTAGCAGAAAAAAAAAAAACGGGACCGGCGGGAAGGCATGGCGGTGCTAAGAAAAAAGGAAAGGTACCCCTCCAAACAAGGGGGAAAGAAAAAAAAACCTACAAGATGACCCAGTGACCGCAGCACTGACCAGAAGCCAGAAATCCACTCCGATAAATGCACAAATAACCTACCGGCCAACCACCCCACAAAATCTAAACAGGCAGCAGAACAAGAGCCATATTCGAAGGGGAAACTGGTCGGGACGTAAAAGGGAGTCAACCAGCGTTGCGCTAGAAAACTCTCTAAACCAGAATCTACGACGCACGAAAGAGACTGGATTCCGACGGGGAGGGACAAAGGTCTCACAACAAAGGGAGAAAAAGAAAACCCACTGAAGAGGGCCCGCTGCTGGGCCAGAATCCTCCCAGAACAGAATTAGGAAGAAACTGTTTGGGGCGGCGCCGTATTAACGTCTTGCCATTCCACCATGAGGGGATGTTTGGGGGGGAAAGGGGAGGAAAAAAGGGGTTGATGTCATAAAGACAGACCCCCCGAAGCGCGTAAAATGTAGTAACTCCATTACAACCAAAGCAAGGTCGGCGAACCGGTGTGTGGTTGAAACGAAAGGAAGGCGAATAAATCCTCTCTCCAAAAAAAAAAACAAAGGAAGAGGGTATAGATGTTGGCAACCAACCTACTGCGGTCAACCCGGGCGAAACTAGTGCGACGTTTTAATAACTGGGATTACCGTCCAACGACAGGGGAAAAAGGAGGCGGTGGGAAAAAAGAGGAAAGAGTGGGAAGCCCCGGCCCCCATTCCGCAAACCAAAAAAAATTCAAGAAAAAGCAAATGGTGGGAACTGGCACTAAAACGAATACGAGACGGCGCAGCAAGCCGTGAAAAAAAAAAAACTAATTCACTGGGTCAGGGGGGAGAAAACGTCCCGGGAATAAAACAGCAGGCGGGGGCCACCCGGGACTGTCGCACCCCAAGAGCGATCAGCGAACCGTCTGCAACCAACGAAAAAATCGGGAGGGGACCGGTAGAGACGCGTCGGCTATCGAGGCGGAAGAACCTTATCAACCTCCCTTTGTTTGCACCGACACTGAAAAAAAACACAAGACAAAAAAAAATCAAAGAACTGAGGTCGCCTGTGGGAAAGTGCGCATGGGGTGGGCGTTGGGAAGGAAAGAAAGCGTTCCGGGGAAGGTTTTGTCTGGGGAAAAAAGGAGTTACTGTGCGGAGAAAAAAGGAGAATTAAAAAAGGGGGAGGTTAAAAAAAGGGGGGAAAAAAAAACCGGAATCCATCAACCATTGTTAGTTACGCCGCAGCGTCGGTGTCTGGGACGCTTTGGGCTAGAAAGGAAATGCGGCCAAGGAACGGCCCAGGGGGGGAAGTCAACCGCCTACCGCTGACGGACGGTTGATTCAAAAAAAACAAGGGGGTTTGGGGGAAAATCAAAACAAAGAATCGTAGAGACGATCTGCACAAGAGTAGGTCAGCCAAACTCGGCTCACTGTGCGTCGGTCAGTGGGAGAGCGAAGAAGGGGCTCTTGCAGAACAGGGGAAAGAAGCCCAAGAAGAAGTCGCGGGGGGAGGACGGTCCCATGGAGCCAACGTCTGGAAAAAAAAAAAAGACTTCTATCAGCGGGTGGGGTTCCCAAATGTCTAAAAACGGTAACAGGACCTAAAGGGAAAGAAGTCACGAAGGGAAGAAATGAGGGGACGGTCCACGTGCCGTGACAGAGTTGGGAGTTTGTGTGAAAGGTGAAGAAGACAAAAGACTCAGGGGGGGGGGGAAAAAAAGCCAGGGAACAATCTGACAGGGGGATCATTGTTCCGCCAGCCCCTGGAGTATAAGCCCGAAAATCAAATAGCCATAAACGGATGGGCGTCAGCCGGATTAGCCTCCTGAGGGAAAAAAAGGAGAGGCAACGCGGGGCCCCCATTACAGGGCAAGAAAGTCAAGAACGGGAACGTGGGGGATCAGAAAAAAAACGAGAGTCCCCCGCTTGGACCCGTCTATCCGTTGGGCCATGCGCACCTTAAAAACGCAATAGGGTGAACTGTGGGGAGGGATTCTCCAATTGGGGGGGCAAAAGCGAAGAGCGTGAGCCTAAGCCGATGCCTTTTGGCAGGGACGGGTGACTCAGCACGTTCAGACAGGAGCGGGGTAGAACAAAACCCAGTCCGCCCCGAAAAAGGGCTCGCCCCTAAGTACCCAAAGAGATGGCCGGTCCGGGGGAAAGGAGGGGAAAAAAAGGAACGGCCGTCGAGGAAAAAGGTACGCCAGGCCCAAAGGGGGAACCACCACCTTTTGGGGTCCACTAGGGAGGGAGTCGTGGCAAAAAAAGAAGAGTAAAAAAAAAAAAAAAACAACTACGGGCACCTGCAAAGGGCCCCGTCCTGCAAGAAAAGCCTAGGGCACCGACGCGAAGTGGACGGGAAAAAGAAAGAAAGGAAGAGGAAGACGTCACGGGTGGGGTGGGGTCCCGCAGCATGGCCTAAACGTGTTCAAAACAATCAAAATCAAGGGAATGGGGAGGGGGGGGCAACGAAAAAAAACCATGAAACGGGGGACAATTCGAGCCACCTCGTGGGGACGCTTTCCCCCAAAGCAAACCCGGAGCAGTCGGACAACTAGGCCGTGCAAGCTCCAAAAAAAGAGACCAACTCGGAGGTACTCGACGTCCTATTCACCAATCACCAAACCGGGAATTGCGTGACCGGGGGCGAAGGAAGGAAAAGGGGGGAAGCGGTGGACAGGCACACGGCCCGCCCCTCAAGCAAGGGGACCTAGGCGAACGGGCCCCTCCTTTGAAAAAGAGCACTGCAGAAGAAAAAGAACCGGGTCTCGATCCTAATCGAAATCCTGCATGTCAAAGTGTAAAAATGGGCCGGAATTGTCCAGAAGGAGGAAAGGGGAAGCGGCCACGTAATTGATGCCGAGAGGGAACCGTTAGTGAAAACTTAGCAGCAGTTGTGTACTTGCACCAGAACTGGGACTCCTGTTAACGGGAAAAAACCTTGTGGTGTCAGTGTTTCAACGTGTCGTGGGGAAAAAAAAACAACCGTACAAAACAAGAAAACCAAGGGGGAGTCCACGAAAAGAAAAAAAAACAGCGTTTTCAGCGGACCTACAAAAAACTCCTCGGCTTGAACCAAGGTAAGGAGCCAATCCGATGTGAAGGGGGGAGAACGCCGCACAGAAAAATCCAGCAAGATCTATCTTTTTCCAAAAACACAAAAATGTAAGAGGAAAAGAAGAAGATCAAGTTAAAGAGGGGGGAAATCAGGTTTTCAAGGAGGGAAGGGGGAGAACAGAAAAAAAAACTAGGCGCAGCGGCGACGAGTTTTTTTTGAAGGGCCCAACCTGAAAAGTCTCGGGTGGGGAGGGAGAACCCCCGCGCTGGTTCAGTCCAACAAAGGAAAACCACAATGGGACGGACTCGAAAAAGGAAAAAAAAGGAAAGGGCAAGGGAAAGAAAAGAAGAAAAAAGCAGACGCCACGAGGGCGCGGAGGCCCCAGCGTTCAATGAGGACCAGGACCACCTGGAACCGCGGGGGAATTTGCTGCCAAACATTGATAACATAAAAGTTCGCAAACGAGGGAAAGAGGCACCGGCATTCGTCCGGGATCAGTCCAGGAAGCCACTCCCCGAGGCACTTTCGTCACGCTAAATGGAGGGAGGGGGGAACGAGGTCAAAAGGACCCCCGTGAGAAGAAAAGACCTGATGCCCGGCTGGATGGTGATCGACGTCAAACCGAACAAGAAAACGGGATGCGGCGCTGGCTGTCCGCAAAGAGTTGTGGGAAGGCGCCTGGCAAAAAGGGGAGGGTGGGAACCGAAATGGCTCGAGGGTTTCGCCAGTGGCCTGTGCCCCGCAACCAACCCGGATGTAGCACTGGGAAGAAGGCCCATGCTGCGGAAAAAAAAACCCAAAAGGTGATAGGGGAAGAAAAAAGAAACGTCAACCCACTTCGCGGGCGGTACCCGGGATGCCAGTTTGCAAGGAACCCCCTGGTAGGTCCTTCGATGCCGGGGGGGGGGGGCCGACAAAGCAAAAAAAGGAAAAACCACAGGTGGCTGGGTAAAACAAAGAGGGAAAAACATGGAAAACCGACGGCAGTCCAGGGACCCGGGAGAAGAAAGACGGCAAAACCGGGAAAAAACAGGGGGGGCGTTTGGGGGCCGAGGGAGAGCCCATCCCGTCCCCATCAGGGTTTTTTTTACCGACAGAAGACAAAAGGATTCCTGTGCGCGGCAAAGCATTCCACAAGGAAAAATGCAAACAGCGGAAGCGCTCTCAAAAAGAAGCGAAACCGGGCACGGAAGACACGCGTCAGATCAGAAAAGCTACTCGTTCCTGATGCAGACAAAAGGCAGCGGATTAAAAACAAGTCCAAGCGTCCTGTCGGGGGAAACGTGAAAAAAAAGGGAGGAGAACACAGGGGAACGGAGCGGGAAGAGAAAACCTTTGTGTTGAACGGACTCCGGCGACGTCGACCACCCCTCTAATGGCAATCCGAGACTCGCCAGCGCGGCCAAGATCAACCTGGGGGTCGCCGGGCCCTGAAAGGAAGGCACTCAAGGGAGAAAGGAAAAAAAAACGCACTGCTGAACTTAAAGCCTGCAAAAACAAGCAAGACCACGCCAGAGGGGGGACTAACTTGGCACTAATCAAAAAAGAGCCGGGGAAACAAACAAAGGAAAAAACGAAAGGGGCGTAGAAAAAGACCGCCCCTCAACAAGCGAACCCGCCCTTGGGAATGCCAGGCTCAGGGAAAAAAATGGAGACTGCTGGCAGAAAAAAAAAACACAAGGACGGACGAGGAGACCGAACTGGGGAGACGTCGAGTGGACGCGAACGGTGCCAGAAAAAGAAACCCGGTGGGGCCCCGACTGAAAAAGCTGCGGTCAGTGCAGGGAGGAAAGGCCGGACCGGCCAAGGGGCGGTTGCTCCGAAACCCCACCCTTCCACCACCCGCCAAAAACCCGCCGTGCGGGAGGACCTACAGGGGCTATCGTGACTTGGAAAAAGGGGGGGGGGACCAAGAAAAGAAAGAAGAGCCGACCAAACACTATCATCGCCCCAACCTGACCAACCCAAATGAAATACCCTCGCGACATCACCGACGGTCCTACACCAGTTCCCTGACAGGTTGAAGGGGAAAGGGCGGCATGAAGGAAAAAAAAAAAAGTCGGTAAGAATCGCAACATAGGATCCCAGAAAAGAATCTCAACAGGGAGGGGGAAACGGCGTGGCAAAAAACCGTTCTCCGGCCATTATCACGAGAACCAGAAAAAGAAAAGGGGGAAAGGGATGGGGCAACGCAGGCCGGGAAAACGACCATACTTTATGACTCAATTATTGGTGCGTCAAAGCAAGGATGAGTAGGCAAAGTTTACCGCTTTGGCGGGGTTTGCAAACATAGCCGCAGGTGAGTCCATACACTCGGGAAAAAAAAGAAAGACCGAGCGTCGGGGACAGGGGAAAGGAGGGAAAAAGAAAAACTACCGCGAATCGTCGTACGAAGTAGGTGCGGATAAATTAGACTAACAACAACAACTTTGAGAAAGAAGAGATGATTCACTAGGCCCGCACATACCTTCGTCACAAAAGAGAAAAAAGGAATGGGAAGGGGCCTGGTAGTAAAAAAGAATCTATAGACGAGCGACTGTTTCGTCAGGATTGGGAGATCACTGCAAAGAAAAAAACGCCACCAACCCAAAAAAAAGAAACTCAATGTGGAAAGGGGGGGGGGAAAAGAACTAATAAAGAACAAGCACGGCCAAGCCCGTGCCGGTGCTCACCCAAAAGTCCCTGTCACAGCACGGCCAAAAAAACGCACATCGCGGTCAAAAAATAACCTGGTCGCGGGGGGGAACGTCATCTGCCGGAGGAAAAAGGGAAAAACCCAGCCTATCGATGGGTCGAAGGTCTGCAGCATGCCGGTCCGAACGGGGAGAACTAAACATCAAAAGAGAGGGGGGAAACCTCCCCCTGAAACTGGCAAGAAACCCGCGTCTGCAACTGCAGCACCTTCCCACTCTTGTGGAACGGGGAGCCCTGTAGCGTGAGGTTGGACGCAAGTTCGGTGATGGGGGGGGGGAGGAGAATCGGGAAAGGGGAGCCGTAGAAGAAGGGAAATGGGTCACCAGCACCTCGGGTGTAATGTTTTTGGTAAAAAACAGAGAGCGGGGAGGGGCAAGGGAGGGTCATAGACAAAAGGAAAATAAAAAAAAAAGCCAGGCCTAAACAAGCACTGTTCACCGTAAACTAACAAAACGAACAGGGAGGGACGCCCGGTGGGGGGGGCAGGAAAAGGGGGGGGGGGACGGGGAGGCTGAAACCAAAATGTCTTCGGGAAAAAAGAGGAAAGTATGCACCACAGGTCTGACCTCGAAAAAAGCAAGGGGGGGCTGTCACCAAAAGAGGAACTAAGGAAAAATTGGAAAAAACTGGGGAACTCGCCAAGAGTACGATTTTGTTGGAGGGAAAAGGGGGGGGAGCACGTTGCCGACAGCACAAACATCCGGCGATCCAAGAAAGGGGGGTACCACAAGGAGTGGAGTCATCTCGGCAAGAAGTTCACGAAACGGTCCGCGTTTCCTTGCACCACTGGGGAAGAAACAGGGGGGGGGCAGCAGAATCGCGAAAAAGGACCAGAAAAAAAAGCAACAAAGGGGGTGGAAAGAACTTTGGTCACCCATCCTGGAAATAATCCTTTGATTAGAACGAGAAAAGAAAGCGGAGGACTTCGGGGAAAGGGAGCCTTTCTTTGGAAAAACCGAGGCAAGACTGAAGAACCGGAAATCCAAAGAGGGGCGGTTTGAACCGGCGCCAGACAAACTGGGGAGCACGTGGAAAAGGACTTAGGTCCAGCAAAGCCATGTGTCGCCCTACAAAAGAAAGGGGGAATGTGGGGAAGGGAGGGGAAAAAACGCCGTGGTCGCCCAGAAGAGAAACTGAGGACAAAAAAGAGTGAAGCTGCGCGGAAAGGTCCGGGAAAAGGAATTTGTGAGAGAAAAAAAACAGAAGTGAAAGTACAGCCTTTTCTCTTTTCTGAACACAAAAACAAAACTCTCAAAAAAATGAAAAAACCCAATGGGAAAAAAAAAGCCAATCGTACAGACGCGGGGGGTGAAAAAACAAAAAGGTTACCGTGCTGCTGCGCCGTAATGGGGTGATGACGGAAGATTAACAAGGGGGGAAAACAAACCCTGGTGTTGCACACCCTTCCAAAAATGAAAAGAAAAAAAGAAAAAAACTTCTCCGCCAAAAAAAAGGTCCACAACGAAAAAGGAACGGCCCTGCAGACTGGCAATCCGAGTGACCGAAAAGGGTTAGCCCGTTCCGCCAGAAAGGTGACTTTACTATTAAATACCAAAATCACGGTTTGGGTGGTGAGGGTCCGCCAGCGGGACTCCGGTCACAAACGGTGAGTTGGCCACTCCCCTATAGCCACAACTCCGGGAGGGGGCATTGGGGCGAAAAAAAAAAAAAAATTTACTTGCACGTAAACCTTCATGAGCCACTCGTTGGAATCAGAAAAACCCGAAAACATGAGCCCTGACACAAATCGCAGGGCCAGACTCCAAAGCGCCCGCTACAGATTTCTCCGGGAAAGGCGGAGACACGACAGCCCCCTCCAGGTAAAAGCAGGAAGTCGACCGCAAACGGTAAAAGGGGAGTTTAAAGAGGGGGAAAACCGAGACAGAAAGAAAAAGGACGAACTTGCCCACCCCGCAGGGGGAAAGAAACTGAAGATCGACGTGACCCTGACCCGTTTCCTCGAAAAAACAAAGCAAAAATCCCTGCATTGGCTGCACTGTTCCAAAAAGTTTCCAACGGGGATGTCCAATGGGAAGAAAAAAAAAAGAGGGTGACCGAGGCCAGGAAAAAAAACCCGGTAGTGTCTGAAAGCAAATGGGATTGTCAAGAGAGAGAAAAGTGTTTGCGGTACACCATTGTGGCCAAAAGGGGAGGGGGGGGGACAACCAGCAGGGGGGGGGGGAAAGAAACTATCAAAAAAAAAAACCCAACAAGAAGAAAAAAGGTTTTCAAAAGACGGGGACTGTTCAAAAACCAGAAAGGGAGCAGAAGGGGAACCAGAGAGGGAAGGACACCGCGGCTCCCGCTGAAAAATCCCATAGCCTAAAAATAGGTAAAAAGATGACGATCTCTAGAAAACCAACACAAAAGGGATAAAAGGAGAAAAAATAATATGAGGGGTTGGTAAAGAAAGGAAAAGGTTTTTCAGACGCTCGGGAAAGACGCGAAAAGATCTTCTCATCAGAAAAAAAAAAAAGATGTTTTGAGTCCCGCCTGAAATTAGCGGTGGGGATGTCTAAACAAAAGGAGGGGGGGACGTCAAAGAAAGGAAAAAAAAAAGCGGGAACAGGTCAAAACCAAACAGTGATTGGTCAAGTACCTGCCAACGGCTCACATCCACTACCTTGGGGGCGGAACCGAAAAAGGGGGACAATTACACAAATTAGCCGAGGGACCATGAAATGACGGATGGTAAAAGTGGGGGAAAAAAGGAAAGGAAAATTTTCACGCCCGCGCGGCATCCTCCGGAAAAGGAATTTCTTCCAATAACGCTCTCTCGAACGGAGGGTCCCGTTAGTCCCGCAACGGGGCGTCCGAATGGAACTGGAACACAACCGAGAAACACACGACGGCATAAAGAGCCTTAGACCAAGGAAGGAAATCGACGGAAAGAAGGGAAAAGGAAACGAGACACGACAGCGGCTTGAGAAATTTAAAGAAAAATGTTTGTCCGCCGGGAGAAAATGGTGCGGGGGGGTGGAAAAGGACTGAGAAAGCGGGTCCAGGTAAGGAGTGCTGCCCACGGTGTTGAAGTTGAGCGGGAAGAAACAGTCCGGAGGGAAAAGCGAAGGGTGGAACGAAGTAGCTGGCTGCGTGAACGAAAAACAAAAAAACCGACAAGCCCCGGGGGGTAACTCAGGAAAAAAAACTCAGTAAACAGACCGACTGAGCCGGGACACAAAAGGGGAGAGGCGGCCAAAGAGGGGAAAAAAACCATGAAACCTGGTCCTGCCTTGCTTTCGCGACGTCGGAAATGACAGAAAAGCAACGCGGGTGCGACCCCCCGGTTTGGAGGTGACCCACACGGGAAGGTCTTAAGGGGGAGAAACATGCTCACGTCCCCAGCCTTTACCGACAACAAAAAAGCCGTCAAAACCGAGTAACGGTGGCGAGGGCAACAAAAAGGACACGGGGCCCCGGGGGGGGAAAAAAGGTGTTGGGGAAAAAAAGAGTTCCAGCTGATAACAGGCAGTCGAAAAGACAAAACCGGTAAAAAAGGCAGGGAAGGAACCAAAGACAAAGTCTCTCTTTATAGATTACGGCACTGACAACGCGGTCAGAATCTCAGAAAAAGGAACGACCGAATTAAGGGGGAACTACCAAGGGGAAAACAGCAGGAAGAAGCAAAGGTGTGCCCAAGGCATGACATTAGATTTTCACGTAAGTTCAAACAGCCCCGGTGACTTCGCCAGGTAAAACTGTGCGCCACCGGAAATCTAACGGGGTGGGGGAAAAAAATGGAGGAGCAGGACGGGGCAAGCCACCTCAGTCCGAAGCTATAAAAATTCCTGTGAAAAAAAAAAACAGACCGCCACCCAAGAGAAAAAAGGGGAGTCCGCCGCAAAGGATAGCTCGCAAAAAGAGAACCACCAAGAAAAAAAAACCGCAACGTACCGGACCCGACGGACAAAGGCAAAAAAAGTTACACTATGGTGGAAGAACAACTGGCCAGCAAGAGGTGGAAAACACACGGGAATCGAAGGAGGGGAGAAGTGGTGCTTGCCAGAACAGACATAAACCACGAAGAAGGGCGAGTGCCAGGCTCAGCACACTCGAAGCTCACATCAAAAAAAGAAAGAAAACAGGCGGCCGAAAGAAAACGGGGTGCGACAGGTCGAAGGAAGGGGTACTAAAAAGGGGGGGAGGAAAACCCAAAGACCAAACAACGGTGGGGCCGCATCAACCGACAAAGTAAGCGGGTCAACGGGGAGTAAGCGCATGTCCCCCGCAGGGAAACTGAGAACAACCCGGAGGGGTCGAACAAAAACTGAAAACTCCAACGCCTCCTCGGGAAGGAACTACACTATCGTTAGAAAAGAAAAACAAAGGGAAAGAAGAAACGAGTGGAAAGGAACCTCGACGCAAGAAGCCGCCACAAGAAGAAGCAAAAAAAAAGAAAAAAAAAAAACGAAAATAAACCTACAACGTCGGACATGCGAAAGGAAAACAATCAGTCCCAAAAAGGGAAGGACAGGAATCGGCAGGGAGAAAGTCACCCATCGTGGGCGGGAAAGAAAAACGGGGAGACCCTCCTAAAACGAAGGAAAAAAGGCTAAGCGAAAGAGAAAAATATCCTTCTGGGGACACCAGGGTCCCCTGGCATCGGGGGTAGGTAAAAAAAAAAAAAAAAAATAGCAAATGCTAGAAGTCCAGGGGGGGACCGCGCTGGAAGACTTAAAAAAAAAGACGAAAAAAAAGACTTCCCGACAAAACGAGAGGGAGGACCTCAGTATGAGTAGGACATCCCACACCAATGGCGTATGGCGGTTTGAGAATAAGAGTTACCAGAAAAATATTAAAAAAGGGAACCAAGACGGTCCCACCGGTCGCGGATAAACTCAGGTATACAAGGAAAGAGTCAGCCCCGGTGGGGTGGGGGAAAAAGGGTACGGAATAATAAGAAAAATCTCACAAACAACAACTTGAGGATATGAAGGAATATTAAAAAAAGATATCACAAAAAAATCAACCAACGGGGAAAAGAGTGCGCTGGGTAAACCTGGGGGGGAGTTTTACCCAGGAAACAGAGGCTCCATGTGCAAAGGGGGAAAGGTGGAGAATAAACCTTCCGGCGGAACGAAAAAACACTCAATATAAATAAACGAAAATGTGGGAACTGGACAAAACCAGAATAAAGGAAGAAAACGGGACAAGAAAAACGACCTGCGTCAATACCTCAAAAGAGACTGATACTTAACGCACAAAAACCAGCGCGGGGCCCCGGGAAGTGAGGTTCTCGCCGGATAAAAGCACAGGGATAACCAGTAGGGAAAGGGAGGAAAGGGCAAGCGGCCATCAGACGGTGGGTCACAAAGGGGAACGGGGGAAGGTCAAAACAAAGGGAAGGGGAAAAGAATTATTATACCACAACACACGTTGGGGAGACCAAACCGGAAAAACAAACCTCACTGCGCAGATGGATTGAAGCCGTGCGGAAAAAAACTGGGGCTCTGGGAGGTGGGAAAGGGGAAGGGGAAAAAAAAACGGTTATTTTGGTGTCCGATAGATTTCTACCTGGAAGGCAGGGACGTAGAGCCACCGTGATGGGCCACTCAGGTACACTCCGGTAAAAGAAGAAGGGGGTGGGGGGAATGCAGCAGAAACAGGATAAGCTCGTCGATTGCAAGGCTGGTAGTTTCTAGACCGCAGAACGAAGGCGGCCAGCAAGGCAAGGGGCAAGTCACGGGAATAGCCGCAAGAACTAAAGAGCGGATTGATAGAAAAAGGAAAAGGGACTAAGGCGGGCCACATGTTTGTCCAGGGGGGGAGGGAGCACCGTGTCGGTACCCACTCAGAAGAGGGGACTCAAGGAAGGGGTGTAAAAAGAACGAAAGGGAGGTCGTCCTTGCCGATCGGCAGTGACTCTTCTATTCAAACAAGGAAGGGTGAGTTCTCTGGAACGCCGAACAAATCTTGACGAGGGTCGAGGGGGACGGGGATTTAAGCAAGGAGGAAAAGGACCTCAAAAAAAGCAGGCAGGGGTTTTGGTCAGTCCCTGCACGGAAGGAAAGAGAAAGAGCAACGCCGCCTGGGCCGTTACGGGGCCGTCCGTGCCGGGAAACACGAAACAGGTGGAGGGTTTGTGGGAAAAGAAGAAGGGAACTCGAAACTAAAAAAAAGAAACTCCCTACCACTAAAAAAAATGGGGGGATGGATTGGGCCGAAAGCGGTCCGAGTAAATCAGAATGGGGGAACTAACAAGAACTTGGTCGACCGTCACAGACCGCAGAGTCCTTGGGGGACGGAAAAAACCAGGAAATGAAAAAAAAAACCATAAAAGGGGACGTCAAAAGTGGGGACAATTGGTAATGGAGAGGTAGTCATAAAAAGTACTGC
>Ga0179593_1282621_pt1 | contig 13934 bp, 13 predicted proteins | sample CZODoug2_1_08_16_FD_185931 | JGI IMG/M metagenome (GOLD analysis project Ga0179593, IMG submission 185931) | Vadose zone soil fungal communities from Angelo Coast Range Reserve, California, USA - CZODoug2_1_08_16fungal (PacBio error correction) | ecosystem: Environmental > Terrestrial > Soil >...
ACAGTACTTGCTGATTGCCTGTCATGGGGAAAAAACAAGGGAAGAAGACATACAAATCGCGGGGGGGGGGGGGTAAAAAGGAGCGTTTTTCAGCGGGGGGGCGACTACGCGCTGGAGGCAAGAACCGTAAGGTGGCTGGGGGGGGCGGGGAGGGCATGAGGCCGACAAAGGAGTGCGTTTGGGAAGAACTGGATCATGTGGCGTAGGCGTGGGCAGACGAAAGGCGAAAAAAAGGACGTGAAGATAAAACTGAGAAAGGTAATCTCGGACATGGAATCAACCAATTATTTGACAGCAATGAAACCCCCCCAACCCGCGAATAGGAGCATTCAGGGAATTCAATATAGGGGGCGATTCAAATAAAGGGGGGGGGAGCGGGAAAAGTAGTAAAGAAAGAAGGTGAATTAGAGACTCGCGATCCCTAGGGGGGGAATAATAAACGAACGTGAAATTACAACATCATGGCGTAATGCAAGGGGGGGGTTGGTCGTCGGAATGGTCGTACCGCCATTTGTGGGAGGGCGGCATCTTGACGCAAAAGGGATTGAACGGTGAGGCTGATCGTAAACATTTAAGAGGCCTAAAAGGGGTGACTGATCTCCATTTGGGAGGGTGAGGGAAACTGGTAAGCCAAAACGCAAAAGGGAAGGAGCCCAAATAGAAAAAGGGAGGTCGCAAGGTGAAGAGTGCTGACGACCTGTGCTAGAGAAACATCGGAGTTGAATGTTAGGGGAGACCTGTAGGGGGGGGTCGATATGTACTACGGGGGAACGCGCCTAGCACGGGGAAGGAAGGCGAGCACGGAGGCGACCCACTCCCCCGGGATAGAACGTAAGGCTCGCCTAGTTGTAACAAAGGTGGGGCGGGGAAGGGAAAAGGAAAGTCATGGCGGGGGGCTCATAAAACCCCCCGCACCGGAAAACGGCGGGGGAGAGTTGTAACGGTTCCCGTGAGAGAAATGTCAAGGACTGGTGTCGAATGGTGTGGTTGGTGGTTGTGGGTGTGTTTTGGGGTGGGGGGGGGGGGGGGGGGGGGGGGTGTGGGGGATTGGAGTGGGGAGGGGGTGGGTTGGCATTCATTGTCAAAGGTAACTCCAACGCGAGCCGTCTTGTGCCAGAACACCCCCCGTTCCCGAAGAACCGTCACGACGCTGGGCGCCGACTCGTGGCTCGCCAGCGAAAGGGGGGCCCGCGGCTCATTCTACTTTTCAGATGAAACCACATTCACGAGGAAGAAAATTAGCATGGCGTCATCGGACGAAAAACAAGGTTCAAATCAACCTGGTCTATATGTCTGAAGGGACGAGACGACCTGCTCCAGATAGAAAAAAAGGGGGGAGCCCAGGCAGTCTCAACGTTTGTCGGGAACCCGAAGCAGTAACAAACGTAAAAAACTGGAAAATGGGGGTCACGACGCGAGGGAGGGAGGAGGAGAACAGGCAATTAGTTTGTCTTGCTAAAAGAAAAACGGTAATGCATCGACCAGGAAACGGTCCGGCCTTTGATTTGCGCTTGGTGAACTCGAGTACTGGGGAGGGGAAGGAGAATGGGGCGAGAAATACTGGACAAATTCTTTTAGGCAAGGGAGGAAGGTGTGGGGGTCCTGCCAAAATGGAGATGAAACAGTTTCGTAGAAAGCGTTCACGGAAGCTGGAAATTAAAAGACCCAAGGTCTGGGCGTGAAAGGGAACGGACACCGGGAAGGGTCCAGGAAACGGGCCATTTTTCTTTGTAAACTGATAGCCGCTCTCGCTGAAAGGGAGTCAGTTCAAGGAAGCCCCCTAAGGGGTGGGGGTTAGGGTGGTCGCTATTTGGAAAGAGTTCTGCTAAGAAAGGAGTGAGTGCTAATCTGGGAGAAAAGAAGGACGAGGAGAAGACTTCCCTAAGAAGACGGATTAAAATGAGTCAAGCTTGAGTAAGTAACAAAGGGGCTACAATTGTGCGCACCGCCGAAGAAAAAAGACATAAAAGACGATCGCGTCATGCGGAGGGAACCGAACAAAGGAAAGGGACGTCAATTGGAGACATCCACTCGAAAAAAAAGAACTGATACGATCTTCGACTTATCCTGAACGGGAAGGAAACAAAAACAGTAGATAAGGGGGTAAAGGTCGAGTAGGAAGGGGAAGCGGTCAAGTGGGGTCAATAGTGAAGGAAGATAGTCAAGCATAACGAACTTTGTAACCCGTTGTCAGAGAAGGAGGACCGTCAAATAAGGAACGGCGAAAGGCGATTTCGGGGGTACCTCCGGGGGGGGTGAAGGATACAAGAGAAAAGGGGCTTTGGGAAGGATCAGTCCTCTACTGCCGGTTGCCTTTTGCAAATCACGAGTCTGCTCAGACGGATTCACCCGTGTTGGGGGGGTCAGAAACGAGGAAGGCCGCTGGGAGAGGGCTAGACTCGAAACACACCGAAGGAGGGGAGGAAAGAGTATTCACAAGTGTCTGTGCAAGGACGGTTCGAATAAAAGGCAACCAGGTCAGCAAATCGATGATTCAACAGAAAGAAGCGTGCTGGACACGGGCAAAGGATGTGTCCAATTTACACAGGGGGGGGGGGGGGGGGGGGGGGGGGGGGGGGGGTGGGGTGGGTGTTTCTTAACGGACCAAATTGGAACTGGGAATCATCAAGTCTTTGGTATTCAGAGAAAGAAGGAGCGCAAAGTCAGGGCAGTGAAAAACGCTACGGGAGGATAGAGAACTGGACGCTTGTACAGGAGCATTGACGATATGAAGGGGGAAAGTGAAACCGTGGACGAAAGCCACGGTCAGGAAAAGAAGTCTGAATTCGGGATCGCCTGGAAAGCCTGAAAAAAGGAGTTCATCCGAAAGAACGCGGTGGGGAGGCGAGATGTAGATAAGGGGGGACGTCCAAGCTGTGTCCGGGGGGGGGGAGAAAAGGAAAAAAGGGCCGTAGAGTCTATGTAATGGTCGGGCAGGGGGGGAGAAAGTGGGACAACATGGCTTTTAAAACCGCCTGGTCAAGGTCTCAGTTTTGGTCTAATAAGAGTAGGAAGAGGAACCATGCGCTGCAAAACTAAGAGATATCAGCTTTTAGACGGTGGGGGAAGGTAGAACAGAATTAGGTGAAAAAGAAAAGCGCCAAAAACCGACCAAAAACAAGCGAAGTCGGGGGCAGCCCAAAACAGGGTGAAGGGGGGTTCACGGAGAGACGGATTCTTGCGGAAATGGTGACCCGCGGTCTCCAAAAAAAGGCCAAGTTTCTTTAAACACCGTCAAGTGGGGGGGGGGGCGGTGACCGTAATGAAGTGATTCCAACGGGGGGTTCAAGAAAGTTGGGGAAGCTGAGGACGGGGAAAAAAAGGAAGAAGATGACCAGTGGGAACTTCTCATCGTCAAGGAGTGAACCATTAGGAAGGAACAAGCTGCGCAAGAAAAGGAACCGTGTGCAAGGTGAGGGAAAGTGGCGAAAGCGTCGCGCAGAACCCCCAAAAAATAATTGACAAAAGCATCGAGCCCGCCGCAGGACGCGCACCATCCGGGGCGCAAAACCGTTGGGGTTAAGCTGACGGAAAGCAACCGATCACTGATTTCCGAAAAAAAAAAGGGACTATCGAAGCACGGGCGGATCAGCCGTCTTCTACAAGGGTTTTAAAACTTGGGGGGGGGGAAAAATCGAAGGAGGGAATGACGGATAGAGGGGGGAGCGCAGCTTTAAGGTATAAAGGACATCGGGCCTTAGCAGGGGGGGGGTCTAGACCATAGTTCGACGTCGAGCCGGGGCTATCGTTCACGGGGGGACGTCCAGCTAGCGTTCGGCCTAGGGGTGAAAGGGGAAAAGGAAATGGGGGGGCGAGCCATTCCCTCAACAGACAAGGAAGCACCTCCACTCCAAAAAAGCATGAAATAAGGGGGTATGGGGTGGGGGGGTGTGGGGGGGGGGTTATAAGGGAAAAAGGGAAATTTGGTGGGGAAACGATCAGAAAAGCTGTTAACATTCTCAGTATCACTTCTGAGGTTCGGTCTATTTGCTAAAAACGGGGGTCCAGCTTCATGAGGCGCAGATTCGGCAGGAGGAGGGGAAAGGACTGATCAACAGGGTCGATAAAAGGAGACTAACCGTCACCGACGATGCCTTGGGAAGTAGTAACTCAAAGTGCGTGGCAACGGACGGTAGGAGGCAAGGGGGGAAGAAATTTCGTCTGTCGGGGGGGGGAGAAAGATCGGGGAACGTCCAACGGATCATGGACGCCAAACAAATCGGGCCTTTAGAAAAAGGGGGAAGAGAAAGTCACCAACAGGAATAAGTGGCGTAAACAGATGAAACCAAACAAAAAAGGGCGGGACGAAATACTAAAAAAACCACTTGGACTTTATATTCCATGATGGGGGTGGGGTCATGGCCGGCGGGGGAGGTACGAAAGAGAAAAAGGGATTTATCACCGCGGGAGAGGCGGCATGCTAGGACTAAGGTGGAAACCGAAGGATGAGTGAGACTCGGAAACCAAGATTAGGGAGGGAAAGTAAAGGAATGCAGAGAAGGCGAGGGTGCCCATTCATGTGTGTTCACTCAACGAGTCCTAGTTAAACAGAATCGGGCGGCGAGGTAATTCATTAATGTAAAGGTGGGGAGGAAAAGATGGAGTAGTGAAAATACTCCGGCCAAAGAAAGGAACACCAAGACACACTCCAACACGGGAAGATACTCTCGCCTAAAAAGCCACTTCTGGCGATCAGAGGCGGTGCGACAGCTGCGGGCGCGCCATTTCAATCAGGAGAAGAAGATGGAGGACGTTAAGCTGGGGTTCCCGTACAGGGCGAATCCGGAGAATGGACGTTTAGAGAGAGAAAAAAAGGAGGGGAAAGATAAACTGTCGAAGATGGAATTCGAATTTCTACCAACGAACCTGACGAATAAGAGTGCGATGAACGTTTGGTCAGATGAAATGTACATCAGAGGACGGCAGCCGACGTGGAGGGGGGGAGGGCCGCAGGTAGTTTCCGACCGGAGGGGGGAGGGGGATGGGTGATCACGGGTCTTAGTAGGGTACTTTCGAAAAGTCGATACAGGGGGGAAATTATCTGCGCGACTCGGGTAATAAGGGGGGGAGAGGGGGAAAAATCCAAATTGGGGGTACATTCAATTGTAAAAGAGGGAGAGCCTGGAAGGTCAATAAGCAAGCTTCAAAGAGGCTCTTGTGCAAATAGAGACGGGCTGAGAGAGCTACCGTATACTCCGTTGGGTGGGGGGAGGAAGAAAGAACGTGCAAGGAAAAAGAAGTAATCGTAGAGGGGGGGGGAGTCGGGGGGACCATTGTGTTGGAGGCGATGGGACGACTTTATCAGTTGGGGCGAAGAACGGGGGGAGATGCCGTCTTAGGTGGTGAGAAAAAATGGGGGGGGGGAAAAAAAGAAATGGGAGTTTGAGCACCTGTTAAGCCAAAACGACGCACGCATTAGGACAATGCCAAAGAGGGTGACCAGCTGACTCGGCGACGCATCGTCGGATGGGGGAGGGGGACGGGTGATGAACCTTTCTTGGGCGGGGAGATGGCGAAAAGAGAAAATACTCCAACCTTGGTGGAAGGGCATTCTTGCTCTCCGGGAGTCTGCCAAAGAAAGGAAATGAAGGGGAACGGAGAGCGTTTTTCTTATTCCAGGAAAAGGAAGGGGGGAGGGGGACTCTATACCCACCGACCGGGTAAGAAACCTCAAACTGCTTTGGGAAGTTGAACGGTGCTCCGTCAACTTATGAAATCAGGGTCTGACTGTGGATAGCAGGGGGAGAAGGTCTGAAACGCCCTCTTCCGAAAATAGCACGGTAAAGGCACAACCACATGTGACGGACCCGGGCATCGAAGGCGCAAACTAGTGAAAAAAACCGGGGAGCAAAGAGAAAGGGGGGGAATTGAAGCTGAAAGAAAACATAAGTCGATTCTGCCGGAACAAAGGGGGACGGGGAGAGGAAGGCAAACAAGGGGACGAATGTCGAGAAGGGGCTGACGGGCGCGGAGAACGCTTCCGCGTGCTCTGTGGGGGCAAAATCATGAGAGGAGTGACGGAGCTTAACCAACAAGATGCGGCCACGACGTTCCTGCCCGAAAGGCGGGCGCGAGAGACAGGTGCGGGGGGTCGGCGAACGGCATAATGGCGCGCACAGTTGAACGGGGGGTGAAGGGGAAGGGAGGGTGGAGGGGGGATTGCATGAAGGTAAGGGGAGGGAATGCGGAATGCGATGAAAGAAAAATAGTTGGAGTCAAAGCGGGGCGGCGGTGCCCGGACATTGAACTGCCGGGAAAAAGGTAACCGACATCAGAAAGGAAGAGAGCCGTCACAGGGGACCACGAGGGACTCTTGAAGAAGAACAGGGGGAAGTGTGAGCCCGAAGGAAGGGGGGGGTTTTCCTGAAAAAAGAGCCCTCACATCAAGTAAAGCGGGGTGGTTCGGATGGGGTCTGGGTGCCTGGGGGCCAGAGGAGGGGAGGGAAAGCCAAAGTCTGGGTCAGAGATGAAGAGAAATCGTTAGTCGGCATCGAAGAGACGATCCGAAGACGTAGTAGGAAAATAATACAGCAAATGGCGAACGGGTAACCAAAAAAGGTGTCAATAAATGTGGGGAGAAAAAAAGAATCACACGAACATTCCACTCGAACGGGAGGGCTGGGAGACGAAACACGGAAGATTGAGGCTCCCGGCGTCCACGCGACCACAGGGAGGATTAGCCTTAAGGAAACCACGGAAAAAACAGGAGAAGAACTGAATAAATGTAATTATTTCCAGAACTGGCAGGGGGGAAAAATTCGTGCGTGAGCGTCCCTGCGAACGAGTCCTTGTTAAAAGTCAAGCAAGGCCTGCCGAAGACGAAGAACCGGAAGACGCGAGACGTAGGCGGGAGAGGGACCAGCCGGAAGATACAAGAGAATTGGGCAGTTGGTGCAAGGTCAGGTAGCAAGTCGGACGCCGTTTTTGACCGGGCCCTCACGTATAGGATGACGTCAAGAGAAAATATGTAATTGCCCGATCCTACCGGAGGGGTCCGAAAGGGGGACCGTTGGTAAGAGAGAGAAAAAAAAAGAGGGGGGAGGAAAAATCTAATATCCAACTTTCGAAAAAAAGAGGATATCAAGGATTCAACCGGGAAGAGCAAAAAAGTGCTGCCGGCAGCAGATACGGGAGGTACACGCTCCCAAATGGAACGGGACAACCTGGAACAAAACTTTTTTAGGATTAGAGAGGAGGGGGACCCTGTCGGACACTTCTCATCCCAACGGGGGGGAGAAGGAGGGAGGATCTCAACGGAAAGGGGAACAAGAAAGGGCGGACATGTACGAGGGAAACGTCAAATCACCCGGAAGCAGTTGAAATATAAGGAAGTTCCTTAGGAAAAATTGGGGGGGAGGGGAAGACTGCCGTCGGAGAACAAGGTCGTATCAGGATCAGGGTTTCGTTGAAAGGAGATGACGTATCCAATTGGAAAGGAAAAGAGGTCCAGTGGGTGAGTGAGACACGCAACATTCTCTTCGGGAGGGACCTTGTTGAGGAGAGGGCGGGGAGGGGAAAAGTGCGGGGGTTCGAAATCGGAAAAAAAATTATGGGGGGGGACAAATAAGAAGTCCTTCTGCTCCCAGGAAGCTGCCGAAGAAGCTTCCCTGGAGCGATCAAGTTGCCGACGAATTCAACGAGCAGAATCTTGTGAACACAGCGGCCAACCATCACCATCACGTTCGTGGGAACGGCGTGTGATTGAGATTGAATAGAGCATCGTAAAATGCCCTGCTGAAGAAAAGGGAGACAAACGAACAGTCAAAACGTTGACGGACGCCTAACGTTGGTTCTGACCGGACAGGCTGACATGGGGGAGAGGATGATCCAAACGGGGTTCAGCGGGAGTTGTCACACCAATGGCACCCCCAAAAAGGCCGAAACGCTTTGACTACGCTGAGGAGGGGATAAAAAAGCTCATTCGGCAGCAGAAAAAAGAAGGCTAGGAAGCAAAGCAAAAAAACTGACCGTTTCAGCAGTTACAGGGAAACGGCGGTTAGCCAAAGAGGGGGAAACGGGGCAGATCTCCCCTGCCGGAGGGGGGGGGAAAAATAAATGGTACTTTATCAAACGGGTGTGGTTCAAATGAAGGAACCTACGATAAGGTCCAATTTACAGCTTCGGGTTGCGGGGCACCCGTCAGCCTTCGAACCAGGGGGAAGGGTGGAGGGGGAACAGGGGCTTTTTTTCAGTAAGATCACCGCCACGTTACAGGTTGATTGGAAGTGGGGGCTAACAGCTTTACCAGGGAAGGGCTACGAAGGAGCAAGGAACGCCATAGGGCGCTTGCAAGGGCGAGATGAAAAGGGTGGTACAGTCACCCCGAATCTCTGAAGGGGAGAAGCAGGGGATTCCAACATTTACTGGGACACGAGAGTACCAGGATACCGGGGCCGGAACCGGAACCGTGGCTGGGGGGGGCCCGTCACCTAGCCACCTGAAGGGGGGAGAGGTTACGGTGATTTGGGGCGACGAGGCACCGGGGGAAGGAAGTGGAAAAGTTCAGGAACAAACTGAAAACCCGCTGGTAAACGGGGGACATTATCAACTGTCTAAAGCGGGAGGAGAGGGGGAGAGCAAACAGGTTCTCTCCATCATTCGAAAGGGGAGAGCTGACGCTCTATTCTATCCGCCACGAATGGTCGAAACTCCAGCTAGAGAAAAGAATAGTCTTCAGCCGGAGGAAAGGAAACATGAGGTCTTCTATTGGAATAAGGAGGGAGGTAAGGTGGTTTTCAACGAAAGTGGATATCATTTTCTCAAAAAAACGACTGAAATCTTGAGAAAAATGTTTCAAGAATAAAGAGAAAGTTGCTTCAAAGATCAGAAAAGAAAAAAAAGAGGCCAGACTAGACTACCCACCACGTGGAAGGAGGGGGATGTTAGATTGTCGGTCTTAGGACGACTAACGAGTGGAGACCAGTAGTATCTAATGGGCATGGAAAAAGGAGAAGGGGACAAACTCCTCGAATAAGAATGCTGTCCCCGAGTAAGGGACAAGTCATTAGGAGATCGGTCCATTCTGGAAAAATTGAGGATTTGTCCAAAATAGGAAGAGATGAAAAGTGGAGCACGAACGAAGCATTTCAGGACAACGGGAAATAGAAGAGGAAGATGCGTACGTGCCAAAGAAAACCTAAAATGGCAAAAAATCAACAACAACCAGGGGGGAGAGAAGGCGCAAGCAAGCCAATTGACGGTTGCTGGGCCGGGGGGGGAGAGGGGATATACGTAGGTGCTCAGCGCCCGCCTAAAAATCTTCTATGAGAAGGGTTGATCTTCGGGGGGAATGATGTAGGCTACAAGGAAAACAGGAAAGAAGTGGGAAGCTAGGGGGGGAATTATCTCAGAAAAACAACACTGATTAGGATCAAAAGAGGGGAAAAGGAAAAACGGACTATCTGCAGGACTTTCTATCGCCAGGAAACAGGGAAACCATCGACGTGAAAGGACTGACATAATCTAGGGACAAATCAGTAAGCCAAGGCAATGCGGGGGGAGAAAAGACGAGGGGGGCGCTTCTCATTCAAGAAAAGGGGGGGGGGAGGGGGGCGGGTTGGACTTATCACAAGGGGCTTAGAAGTTTCACTTGCCCGAAAAAATTACTTACTTTGACAAGGGAAGGACGAACGCTGTTAAGCGTACGAGTTTAACGCAAAAGAGGGGGGGGGGTAAAAGGCGCGGGAAAGCCTGGGGGACATGAGAAATCGTGGCGCAGCTCTTCAAGGAAAAAGGTGAAGGGGGCCGAGAAATGCAATTATTAGTAAGCAGGAGGGGAGAACGACAGTTAGTGATTGCGTTAAAAACGCAGGGAAGAAAGCAAATGAAGAGTAGGCAATGGGTGTGGGAGTCGTATTTCGGAAGAATTTGTTGGGGAAGTTGAAACGGCCAATATTCCGTTATAATACATAATGTTGCGAAGAAAGGGGAAGAAGCTTCGGTTGGGTGAGGCACACCGAGAGCCAAGTGGGGGGGGGGGGGGGAGGGGCAGATTAGGTTGGAAAAATTATTCCCAAAATCCACAGGACGGTCAGCGTTGGGAAGATGTCGATCACCTCAGCATAGTCGGTGACGAGCGGGAGAGGGGGGGGATCGGAACCTGGAAGGGGGTCGGAGAATTTGACAGCCGAAACAGCGAAACGCAAGCGGGAATCCGCCGCACGTGATGACGAAAGCGAACGGAAAGCGAGCCGTGATACATTTAAAAGTTTAACGCGTTCAAAAGAAAATACACAACGTCCTCGGGGAACGTAAACACCAAAAGGAGGAAAGCTCACACGGCTTGGGGAAGAATTGGACGGGCGGAGGGGGAGGAAGGGGAAGGGAGAAGGGGAGTACTTATCGGAGGATGTCATTAAGACACTCGTCCATAATCGTGGGGACGTCACAACTGTAATGCGTCCCCGGCACAAGACTCTGGAGCCGAAGTAATTGCGGCCAAGAGAAAGAACGGAGAGAAGGAAGACTGGGTAATTAGCTTAACTAAAAAAAAGGGAAAGGGAACTTCCTCTTACTAAACACAATGAACTCGAAGATACTTACGAAAAGCACCGCTTCCGATAATGGAAGGTTTGGGGGACAGGGGAAGTGGAAGGGACGTGGAGGGGTGCCTGAACTGACAACAACGGTAGCGAAAGAAGGGGTGAGACGCTTCTAGCGAGGAAAATGTCATTATTTGGATGGCTACTTCTCCGTAAAAGTAAAGGGGAATCACCGGAACTGGAAGGTGCTTTGGCAGATGTTAAAGAAGGAGGGTAGCTAAGAGTTGCGATTAGAGGAGGCGTTGGAGGCACCTCGGGGAGGGGAAAGGTGTGTCCCTTTCAGTAGAGGAAAAGTGCGGGACACATGGTGATCTCACATTCAGACTGCTCCTCAAGCGCGGGTAAGTGAAAAAGGACAGGGGGGCTGGGAGACCCGAGGGCAAGAAGGGGAAGGGAAAGGGTGGAGTTAAGGAGAACCAGCGGAATTCAATCAGAGCAGGGATGGAAACGAGGGTTTTGGTCAGGTCGCGTGGGACCTTTACTGGCGAGAAAGCCAAGGGAGGAGGCCGGCCTGATGTCGAAGGAGAGAGGAGCAGGAAGGGATCGCTCCGAGATAGTAGGGAAAAGACTGAGTCAAGGGCGGGACTGGACGAACATTGGGGCTATGCTCACAAAAGCCTCCTAACAAAAAGGAACAAAAGAAATAGAAAACGTAGGGCAATGAGGGCAGCGAAGACGGGGACCAAGGGGCAGGGGGGATCCAATTTTGGCTTAAGATCGTCCACGCGACAAGAGACTGATCATCTAAATGTAAAAAGAGTCGCCCAGGGGGCCGAAGTATAGTTAGAGGTAGAAGGAAAAGGGGAGGGCAAATGGGGGGGTCCATGTTCAGGGGAGGAGGACATGAGCGCCGTTTTGAAAACTTTTCCGCTACTTAAAGACTGAAGATCGTCGACTCGTCGCGGTATTGCGCGTTGTACCAAAGAAAGGAGCAAAAAACGAGAAAGTGGGGGGTAAAGTGGGGGAAGTTCATGTCGTCAGTAGGAAGAAGGGGGAACCGGTCCAGAAGGATATTCTTCCTAGCAATCAAAGAGGGACCCAGGATTGGGTGATGTTCCCGAACGTATTCAACGTACTTTTTACTCTCCAAAAAAAGGAGGAAGGGGAGGAAAGGGGACCAACTTGACCATTTTAGGGCAGGAAAGGTTCGGATTCGGGAAGTTCACGGGGGGCATCATCACTCGATGCTGAAGGGGAACATATACTGTACACGGGTAACCGACTGTCCCCTTCTCCCACAATTGACAAAGGTAAGAGGGAAAGAGCGATGGGTTCAATTCGGGGCGAGAGGGAAAAGCACCTTGGCGGGAACATCGACATCTACGGAGGGACAAAGGTGAACAAGGGGAGTAGGGTTCGACCTTACGATATGAGGGCACGAGGGACCCTGTCGTGAAACGGTTCTAAAAAGAAAGTGAGGAATGAGATCTACCGGTGGGGTTTCCGTGGACGAAAGAGGGGGTTACTCGAAGCTGATATCCTCGTTGGGGGCGCGGGGGGACGATAGACGGAAATGGGACTCAGTTGGAAAAAAGCCGACATCGAAACGGTCGGGGGGATTAGAGGGAGGGGAATTGTGATGCAAAGAAGGTGGGTAACGGAGGTTGTTAGGAGGGTCCACAGCCAGGGGGACTCTAATACGATTAGGAGTCGACGGTTCCAAAAGGCTTCCTATCCGCGATGAGGGCGAATAAGCGTGTAGGCTCAAGACTTTGGAGGGAAGAAGAAAGGAGGGGAAAAAAAGAGGCCAAGACCGGGGGAAAGCTGACGGATTGAAATCTGTAAGAGAGCTAGTTAACGAAGTTCCTGACGGGTAACTGCAAAAGCGGGATCAAACTGTGCAAGGGGAGTAAAGGGAAGAGACGGAACGTTGGACCGAGAGGATGTGAGCGATGAATTCCGGCACAAGCTAAAGGTTGGAAAGTCACGTGGAAAAAACGGCCGAACTGCGGGACAAACGAATGTGGCCGGATCATAGCGTCTCAGAAAAACGACGTAAAGAGAAGGAACTCAAGATGGACAAATCACATGAACGGAAGTGGGCAAGGTGCGGCATGACGGTAAGCCGGTTTATCCATAAAATAGGACAAACGGGAATCAAGAGTAGAAAGAACGGCGTGACACAAGAACGTACGTTCGCAACGAAAAGGGGGGGGGGGGGTTCACGGAAAACGCCACGAGGAAAGAGAGCGGTTACCCAAGTAGCACTTACAGGTATCTCCGTCAGACTCTCGTGGCTAAAAGGGGAGGTGGAGGGAAAATTGGGGAGTGTTAAGGAAGCTCAGGCCAGAGGGAGGGGGAGGGAAGGGGCGCCTGAAGGTTTCTCTATCTTTGAAAACAAGTAAAAAGTCATGCGGGCCGTGAGTCGGTTTCTGCAATAAGGGGGCGGGGCTCAATCTCTCTGGGGAAGTTGGGGCCCAGAGAGGGGACGGGGGGGGGGGCTTTCAACCAAGAAGGAGAGAGGGGAGCGCGGCGGAAGAATAGCTGGAGATAAACCATCAAGAACAGTGGCAAGTGACGAAGAGCGCCGTAAACTCAGACACAAGAAGGGGGAAAATTTAATACGGGGTGGGAGGGGGGGGGGGAGAAACGGAGGACTGCTAAGCAACAGGCGCTTTAAACTGGGGTCCAGGATCAGTCGGGCGTAAGATTTTCATTACTGAACAGCGTCGCGGGAGGGGGGGAGAGATGCGATCGTGGAAACCATTCTCGACGACAACGACCGGAAAAGGAACCCAATGCTTCAAAGAGTAATAGGTCGTCAGCAACTTTCTGGCAACAGGACCGGAAGGATAGCATTTCGTGTGAGGTAGGGGGGGGGGGACAGGAAGGACCTGGAGAGAAGGGGATTACACCAACCAGGGAGCTCGGATTCTTTGGAAGAGAACCCTATAAAGGGGGGTCAACAGAGACAGAGAACATTCCAATTTCGGAAAGGGGGGGAAAAAAAAACAAAATTTGACGCTTTGGTATGGGAAAGGGCGGAGCAATTAACGAGTTAATCCCTCGAATAATTACGAAGTCGAAACGGACAATGTGGCCAAGGCCCCTCGTGAAACCCCCGAGGGGGGGGGCAAGGGAAAGGGAGCTCCGTTCGCTTGAACATCCTGGGAAAGGGAATTGAGGAGGGAAACTAGCCTATATTAACAAAAGCTTGCGTCGACCTAGAAATTTCTCACTTGACATGGGAGCAGAGGAAGTGCACAAATGAGAGAACATCCTGATGAGATTTAAAAACCAAGAAAAAAGCAATCAAGGGGGACATCAGCGAACGCTAGGCTGTGCGGGGCAACTGAGCAAAGGCGGGCGCTCCCGCAAAATGTGAAAAATGAGGAAAAGGTGATGCGGAGGGATCTCTTTCACTGACATGCAAGCATAAGTCCTCTGACGTTG
>Ga0179593_1350089_pt1 | contig 13934 bp, 10 predicted proteins | sample CZODoug2_1_08_16_FD_185931 | JGI IMG/M metagenome (GOLD analysis project Ga0179593, IMG submission 185931) | Vadose zone soil fungal communities from Angelo Coast Range Reserve, California, USA - CZODoug2_1_08_16fungal (PacBio error correction) | ecosystem: Environmental > Terrestrial > Soil >...
AGTAAAAAAGGCATGGGGTCCTCGAAGAATACGTTCCAGAAGGGGGGGGAACGCCCTACCCTGCCTCCGTTGTGGAGGTTTACCTTTAGGGACGAGAGGATCATCTCTGGTGAAAGGGGCAAGGTCGACGACTGTGACAATGTCATAACTGGGAAGAGGTTTGGGAGAACGAAAATACGGAACGGAGCTCTGGGAGGGGGGAGTAGGGAAGAATGGGTTAGACTTTGTGACTAGAGGAGTTAAAGGGAACTTAGCGGGGGTTGCAAATTCACGGGGGAGACTAAGGAGGGGGTCTTACAAGATTGAGAAACGGAAGGAGCTTAAGGATCTACGAACAAAGTGCTGCGGGACCTGCGGGTTAGAGAGCCTGGTGTAAGGGAATTCTCTCACGATGTGGTGGAAAAAAGTTAAAGTTCCTCGGGGAGGGAAAGTCCGGCAGACCATTTCCAGAAAGAGCAATCGTGATTCCCGTTGGGGTCGGGGAAGGAAATCAGGTTTTGGGTCTGATCGGAAGGGGGGAGGGGGCGTGGGAAAGGACCACTTGGGCAAATTGTAAGCTTCATGAATGTCGGGACTGGTCGTCAGTTACTTCTCAAGAATGGGCGGGGAGGTGAGGACTGTCAGGGGGGGGAAGGCCGAGTCATGGCCGAGCTCGCACGGCATCCGTCTCCAGAGGGCCCTATGCGAAGGGGCTTGAGGCCCTAACAAATCTCAAGGCCCTGTCCTCACGGAGCACAGATCAAAGAGACTAAGATTTCGGAGTGGTTCGGGCGAGGGATGCTACTTTGACTTGGATTTCGTATGGGGGGATGACTTAGGAGGGGGTGAGCAATAAGGAAGGAAGACGGACGTGACTGGGTGCCATCTAGGGGGGAATTGATTCTCTCTAAAGCGAGGGGACGTTGTTTTCAACGTGGCGAGTAGAGGGGAGGTCGTTAAAAGGGGAGGAGGGAACAAGATGGACACGAATGGTAAGGAAGAAGGGGGTTCCTTGAAACCGTAGAAGTAGGTAGTGATAAACCGGTCCAGAGGACGCAGGTCTATGTATGAGAGGCGACCATAGGGTAGGGATGGGGAAATGACAATGCTCGGGGAGCTTCTCGGGACGGGAAAATTTGGATAAGGATAAAGCGTGGCGATGGGGGCTGAGGGGGGTTAGGGCGGTGCAGGCAGGGAAGAGGGTGATTAAACAGTCGCAGGGGAGATCTTAATAATCCGTGAATGGCCTTCGGGTCAAAAGAATTGCCGGAAGCCAAGTTCCCAGGACGGGCTAAGGGGTTGGGATCCAGAGGGATAGTGGAGCCAGGGGGGCAAGGAGTAGAGTCCAGAGGGGGGGAAGTCAGTAGTCCATCAAGGGAAGCGTCTAGTCTTCTCGAAAAGTTGGAAGCTGCGTTTTAGGGATACAAACGGACGCCATTCTCTGAAGAGAAAAGAAAAGGGCCGCAACTGACCTACCGGCAGTCAAATCACGAAGATACTCCGGTCAGTAGAAGAAGCGGGCCAGGGGGGAAGGTACTATAAAGACCTTGAAGCGGGGAGATAGGCGTCCTCAAAGGTTGCTCGTTGTCGTTGCCCCGGTGGAGCACAGTCTCGCAGGAGTGTTAGGTGCAGGGATAGAGTTACCACTTAGCCGTTAGTCCATGTTTATGAACTGCATAAACTGTTGCATAAGGGAGGCGCACAACGGAAGGCCTGAGTTAAATGGCGAGAAGAGACACCTTGAGCTTGTGGTAAGAACGGGGGTGATTTTTATGCGGATCAGTACCTCTTAACCTATGTTGAAGAGATAGGGTACGAGCGGTGAGAGAAATGGGAGTGGTGCAGGGGGGGGGTCGTTCAAAAACCCGCAGTCCAAGCAATAAAATTACTTTCATATCGTCAAAACAACGGAGGTGAGGAGAGAATGTAAAAAGAAACACTGAAGTCAGTCTACCTGGGGGGAGGAGAAATTATAATAAAGACCTGAGAAAAACCCTCCCCATGCGCGAAAAAAGCTAAGTAGGCGACAAGACACCGGCTGTACTAAAGACAGGTAGAAAAATAGACAACAATGGCTGAACAAACTCTAGGCAACAAGCTGTATGAACGGGGAAAGAGGGTAGTACTTTGCTTGGACTGGGCAGAATTGGTCTAACGTTCCAAGGGACTCGTTCGCAACTCTCGGAGGGGAGACGACGGTATCTAAGGAAAAAAACAGTCTCGACCCCATACTAAATTGACGTGCCGGGCCAGGAAATGTGACCAGTATGGGGAAAAGAGGTCGGAAAGATCCTGAAGAGAGCATCGAGAGAAACGGTGACGCTGAAATGGCTACTACTAGTTCGGGTGACCGACCTGAGGGGCGGAAATTTCGTGGGGGCCGGTGCGTATCGAGAAGAGGAAGGTACGGAGAAAGAAGAAAAGCATCATTTGACACCGGAAATAGCCAAAGGCGAGTCAGGATTGAACTGATACTTGAAAGGGGAGGGAATCAGTGTCCCAATCTGAACAAGCCCTCACCTTCTGAAAGACAAAGGACTTGAACTTGATCCGAACTCAGGCATAAACCCCTAACAGATTGCCAACTTCAGGATTTTTGTGAATCCAATCGTCCCGTATGTCAGAAAGCCTAACCGAGTACGGCCTCGGAAAAGACCCCCCGCACCTGCCCCCAGCGGTTTCCCAGGGAGGTCAGCAGACGGCCTATCACACGGGTACGGTCATCTCAAGAACCGGAACCACTCGCATCAGTCTCTCACACACCGGCGAATGAAGCGGGAAGAATCGGGAGTACGGCTGCGTAGATCTTTACTCTTCTATACGGGAGGGCAAAACACATCTCGTTAGTGGTGCAAGCTGGGGGGGAAAAAAAGGACGACAGGGACGAAAGACCTAGAAGGATACGGTCACCTCGAACTCTCCACGTACCCACACCATCGGATCTGCGGGGAAATAAACCCTGAGGCCCAGTAAAAAAAGGGGTCTGAAGGGAGGGAAAAAAAGACCTTCGAATCACCGCCGCCCCTCACGTCAAACTCTGTCAATCGCCGAAAAAGACCAATAATAACGGACGATCTGTCTTCTGGGGTGCGGCAACTAGGAATTTTTGGCAAGAGAATAAAGTGTATCATTTGATCGAAGGGCGAAGAGGGGAGTTAGGGCGGAAAGGTTACGCATGAAGGGTCCCACGTCCGCCCTGACGGTCGGAAGTCCGAGAAATTAGAGGCTCCAGACATGATGAAAGGGACGAGGAGAGGGGCTGAAAGCAACTCAAACAGAATTGTCTTCAAACTACTGACAAGCTTGAGATGAGAGTAAAGATATTTGGTGGGAAGGGCCTCTTCCGAACCGGTAGACTTCTTTTCGAAGCAAGGAGAGACGGAAACGGAAAAACCTGCGAGAAGGGGGGGGGAGAATTCGCGCATCCGCTAAGCTTGCTCTCATCGGTGCTCCATTATTGTGCAAGAGCGGGGAACGAAAAGAAAGGGGAATGGATCGAGGGGTAAAATGTGTATACTAAGAGGGTCATGAGGAGATCTAAGAGACCAGGGGAAAGGATTTTAGGCTAATCGCGGGGGGGAGTGTGTGAGAAGTCGAAAACTCAGAGCTACTTAGAAACAGGGTCTCGAGCGAATGAAACGGAGAAACGGAATGAAAGAATGAGGGGGGAAGAGACCAAATCCATTTTCATTGAAAAGAGGAAAAACCCCAGTCTTCAAAGTCTTCTTAGCGGCTGAGCCTTAAGAGCAAAAGAATAAAGGCTTTGTCTTGGGACAACGCCCAAGCGTCCCCGTAACCCAATGCAGGAAGGAAAAGCTTCAACACGAAGAGGGACCGAGGGCAAAAAAAACCTCCCTCATAACAGATCCGGCTACTATCTTCAGGGCTGTTTGGGCGATGATTTTCACGGAGAGGGGGGAGGAGGAAGCGGGACGGGAAGACGGAGGCAATCTATGCAGGGGTCCCCTCGTGGAGGAGACTATGAAAGATAGAAACGTTAAACGGCTTTTAATGGAGGTACGGAGCAAGGGGGCCTAAAGTCTCTGGGTTCAGAAAATTGATTGGGGGGCACGTCGGCTGGGAATATGTTTAGCAGGGAAGACAACACGTTCAAGGATGCCCGACCGACTACTTCCAGCTTCAAGAGAAGCTCGAACAAACACAAAAGTTTAGGAGGAAGGGAGAGAGATAAGGTTCCTGAGGAAAGTAGAAATCTTGTAAAGATCGAAAGAAGAACCATAAATCCTACAGATATGGGCCGTGATGAGGCGTATGGGGGAACAAGAAAAGCAAAATAGAGAGCGGAAATAGTGGACCGCTGCTGGATGCATCTCCATTAGTATCGACTAAGGCTCGTCGCAAAAAGCTCCGAATAAAATCGTCATTTAAAATCATAGCCGCATCGCCGCCGACGAAAAAGCTCGGTCGCCGGAGACGGTGATGGTTTTTGGGGGGGAGTATGCCTTCCAACAGGGCTGGGGCCAATCGTTGCAAGGTTGGCGTGCCGGGGGGCTGGGGCTGTGGGGAGCCAAGAGTTTGAGCGGCTCTAGGAGGGAGGAAGGGAAAATGAAATTTCTAAGGTGGGTTGTAACGAAAGAGACGCAAACCCCGGTTGTTTGGAGTTGAGGACGTTGCGCTCTTTCGTCGGGGCGGGAGGAAGGTGGCCCCGCTCTCTACACCGTTTTCGCAGAAGGTAGAGTTTGGGCGAACAAGCCAAAGAGACGCGAAATGAATCTATGAGAATCAGTGTCGAAAAGGTTCGGCTTCGTCTACGCAAGGCGTCAGCCTCAGCGATCTCTGAGAAGGGGGAAACGGGGGAGGCGCTCGTTGAAGACGCCGGAGGAGGAAGAAGAATCAGAACTTCTCTTGAGAGGCTGGGAAAGAGGATGGGGGACTAAGGGGGGGGGGTAGAAGAGCCGGGGGGAATTTCCGGCGCGCAAGGAGGTTTGAGGTGTAAAGACGGGTCCCTCTGAAAGGGCTTTTTAATGGGGTAAATCTCATCACAAACAGACGTAACGCGAAAAGGGGGAAATACGATGACGTTCCGATGGTACCAGATCATAGGGTGGGATTGATCTTCAACCTGGGAGAGCCTCAGGCCGAATTCGCCCTTTGGGAAATCAAAATTCACTGAGTCATCCTTAGCATTAGGCACGTCGGGGAGGGCTAGGTTTTCACTACTGTGAAAAGGACCGCGGAGGGACCGCATCTTCGCCCTGAGCCGGTCGCATGCATCCATCTTTCGAAGTTCTCCTCTCACAACTCTCAACTCCCGGGAGGCGGCCCGCAAACCAGCCGCAAAAATCTATACGGGGAGGGGGGTTATTCTATTCTAAAGTTGGACGTTATGGGCGGCGTTCGGAGTCGAAGACGGTCATGTAGGAAGACGGAAAAAGGCGTAAATCATTATTCCTTTCCTGTTTTGGTCTTGAAAAGAGCTCGGCATCGGGGGGGATGGGGGGGGGAGGTTTGACCTGGAGCTCTGGAAGAGGATTCGGGAGAGTCAGACAAGCTTGGACAAGTACTTAGCCAGGCTATTTTTGATTAGAACACTTATAATGGAGAAAGGGACGATGAAGAATCGTCGAGGATGACTAAGAGAACAGTGGCTGGATGATAGAGCATGGCTGCTCATTGGGGGCATCCTTTGGGGATATGACGGTAACGTGAAGGTGACTCTGAAGTGAGAAGGGGTGAGGGGGGAATTCACGGGTTATTTTACTTGCCGTGTCGCAGAACGAGTTTTTGAGTGATAGAACCTCATAGGCGAAAGTGGGAGAGGAGAATATAATGCCTGGGGAATGATTAATGATGTAGGGGTACACCGGAAAGAGTAATGACGAAAAAAGTTTTGTTGGAGGCCAAGGAGGACTAATTTCGGGACCCTTTGGGCACAAGAGTAGATGCAGGTTCCGAGGCACGGAGGAGAGAATGGGGGAATCTGACCGTGAAGTAGGCATAAGGATTCGACTTCAGGGTTAAAATCGGAGGGGGCGGTACAGTAGAGATCCTATAGTTGGCCGAGTCCGAAACGTCCAGGATTCCGAAAAGCATTCAGGGACGGAAAGGAGAAGGCGGTAAGAAAAGAAAGGGGAAGGTTCCTATTATATAATTCAGAGGATGAGGTATATTCTTCCAACAGCGAGGGGGAAAGGAAGGGAGGAGTGGAAAGTTTCCCCTGAATTAGGACTCTGTCGAATGGGATCATATGAAACGTCTCCCAGGAAGATTGCTAAGAAGTTTTATCATATTCTGAAATGAAAAAGTTGAGAATCAACAGAGATGAGTCCGGGGGTGAAATGTCCACACTCATAAGCAACAAAGTGCTTTTTCATCAAGGGTGTTAGGGTGGTAGGCGAGAGGAAGGAGACTAGGAAAAAGGATGGGTGTGACGAGACTTAGGTACGAGGAGAGGGGGAAAAAAAAAGAAGGGGGGAAGGGTGGATGAGAATTAGTGTCCACCTTTAAAAGAGATCACATTAAGGGGGCAGCCATCTACGCAAAAAAAAAAAGGAAGGGAGAGAAACATAGAGAGTTCACTCATGCTGGAATGGGCTCATCCTTGGAAATAGGGGGTAAAAGGGAAATTTCAGCACACAAGTTGGTGAAACTCAACTTTCGCGACATGAGCTCGTGAGAAGATGATCGAAGAAATAGGAAGGTAAAGAGAAACGGGATCACTACAACCGACCAGGGATTACCACAAGAGGTAACTTAGGGCGGGCTTTAGACCTTTGGAGGAATGGGGAAGGGAAGGGGGGGGAGTGGAGTCTGCAACTTGTTCGGAAGAAAAAGAGCTGAAAGAGACTAACATGGATCTACTTTTGTCATAAACATGCAAATAAAAACTAGATGCAAGGAAGGGGGCAAGGGCATAACGGAATAGGACTTTACCCAGGGGGGAGGACGAATATCCGAAGAACGATGAAACTACGAATCCCCTGGAGCAGACAGTTACACTGAGGGATATGGCCCTGCAAAGCGGTGAGGGGAGTGTCGGGGAAGTGGTAGGAAATCTGGAGCAAGAGGAGGGAGAAAATAAGAGCACTAAAGAAATGCCTTGGGAATAAACTCAGGAGAATCCTCGGAAAGGAGGACAGGGAGCGCATCGTCTCCAGGGGGGACTGGGGGCTCGAAGAGAACGTAGGGAACAACTCGAGATTAGACCCCCACCATCGGATGACGGGGGAACTGGGAAGAGAGAAGTCAATAACACCCTAATGACCAAGGGAAGGGGATGAGGGACTCCTACGGATTTCAACAACCCCCTGAGAATAACGAGTGTAGGGGGGGAAGGCAGAAAACCAAGACCCCCACTCATTTCCCCATAGCAAAGTCTTCCAAGAAGGGCCATCCCTTGTACCGGTAGCGGCGAAAAGAAAAAACCTGCGTCAGGCGGAGCATCGGAAAGTCAACCAACTAGGAAGTAGACAGAGAAGAATCAGGGGGCGGAGGTACTTATTCTTAGAAGGGATAACATATGATCAGGCTCGAAAGGGCCAAAATGAGTTATCCATTAAACGGGCAAAGCTGTGCCCCACTACGCAGACGAAAAGAAAGAGACAAGAGCCCGGGACAAACTCAGCCCTTCACCCGCAAGAAGAGAAGGAGGAGCCACAGCAAAATCCCAGGTAGGTGGGCACCGACTTCTGGCCGGCGCAAGGAGGGGGAAAGGGAAAGAAAAGGAGAACGTTCCAAGAGCCGTAAAAGCCCTACTCCACTCTACCTACCTCAAAAAGCCGAACCAATAATACGCGCAAGAGATGGGAGGAAGAACTGTTGGTGCGCACGGCCGGTTTTATATGGGGGGTCTTTCTGAATGAAGAAGGGCGAAAGATGTTCGAAGGATTGATTGGGAGAGAGCGACCGGGCACGCTGGTAAGGGAACAGGTCAAATCCAAAAGCCTAAGTTTCAAAAGCCTTAATGAAAAGAGCTGAGAGTGAGGAAAAGGGATAAGGAGTAAAGGGGGCGAAGGGCGAAAGTCTTAATGGGGCGACGTAAGAAGCACACCCACGAGGATCTTCTGAAAAGCGGAGAAGAAGCTTCTGGCGCGAGCTTGAACTGGACGTCAGCTGGTAGGGTTTTTAGGAAAAAAAACTGAACCTAACAAAGACGGCTGGGGAAAGTCAGGGGGCACAGTCAACGAAGGTCGCGGCCGGAAGTACCCCGGAGCGAGGACAGAGAAGTTCAGACGCGGCCGAATAAAGTCAGGGGCGATCAGTTAATCCGGAATAGGGAGTTACTTCAAGAGAGGACTAAAAACGTACAGAATTGATATAAAGAAAGGGAAGAACCTCCTGGCCGTCGACGCTCTCGGAAACCCTTAGAAAGTGAGGTGGGAAATTAATAATAGCGATGGGTGTGTCTTTCAGTTACAACACAGGCAGGCTGAAGAAACGCGGTCGTCGGGGGCGACGGACAACTGCGAGAAGAGAATGAGACGAAAAGAGGAAGGGAAAAAGCAAAAAATCCATTGGCGGGAGGGGCCGTGTTAAGCCACGGCTCATTAGGACCTTCGCCTTGTTAGGCCTTAATCAGCGGACCGCTCATGTATTGGAGTCCCCGCCGCCAGAGCCCCCGTCAAGCCCCCCTCAAAGATGATCATCAACAGAGCAGAGTAAGGGCCGTCGCTCCCACCGAAAAAAACACCCCATCAAGGAGCGCTCCCTCCCCGGCTACGGAGCTGCGGGGACGTGTTTTGAGGGGCGAGGCTTGGGAACGGAGCGGTGCTTGGGCGGGAGCTGGGGAAGAGGTGCAGTCGTGAGGATCAGAATTGCCTATCCGTCAGAGAGGGGGCGGAAACGAGGGACAAGAACTGGTCGTTTCTGGGGTCCTGTTTCCATCAAGTTCTCCGACACTCGGAAGGGCAGGAGTACTGTGTGGAGTACGTCAGCATGAATCTGTTTAAGTCATTCCACAGATTCCTCCGGGACGAACTGCACTGAAGGAGAGCTCTCAAAAAGAACAACGGAAGGGGGAAGAAGGCCAAAAAGCTTGCGGAAGGAATTTCTTCCGGTCAGGGTGAAACATATCGATGACGTAGGAAACAAATCAGGCCGAATCTCAGCGGGAGGGGAGGTCCGGCTGATGGACAATCGAGGGGGAAAATAAAGTCGAGCGGCCAATACGTGGTCCGCCCAAGGAAAGAGACGGCTCTTAAAACTGACGATCGGGGGTATAGCTCGGAATCTCCATCTACCGGGGGAACCGAATGACGTGAAAAAGAGGCGAACTGAAAAAAAATCAACACATCTCAGGGCGGAAGGACGGAGCGTTTATGGGTGTTTGGGGGTGGGCTTCAGAAAGGCACTGATCATTCGCTCTTGAAGCTGAGTGAAGGGGCGGGCCCGGTGTCGCTGTTAGTTGAAGCAATAAATTGTTGAGAGTCGCGTATTATTAAAGCTATTAGAGTCTATTTAAGGAAGAGCCTCCCATTTAGTTGGCTTTGAAAGCCTTGTCGATAGTCGGTGCACGTTTCGCCGTTTCCGACGAGAGTCTACTATCGGTTCTTCAGCCTTAAGAGTTTGGGGGCTAAAGGGAGAGGACCAAGAGCGGAGATGAAGCTATTAGAAAGCCTGGAAGAGGGGGGTTCACCAGAGAATTCTCTAAGGCCAGTAGATTGGGTCATAAGGGGTCGCGGAGCAGTCGTCCGGTTGAGTCCAAAGATTGGAAGGAAACAAAAGGCTCCCTGGATCAGATCAGAAGCGGGCAGACTGGAACCTTCGGGAGGTGACTGAGGCGCCGGGGAAGTGTACCAAAAGGGATTGGCGCTCGACGTTGATCTGAAGGGACGGGGTTTCGGGGAATCACACACTCATGAAAAAAGCTCAGCGAGAATCGCGGGATCAATAGGGCGCAGAGCCATCGTTTTGGTTAAAGGGGATCAGTCAGCCACTGAGGAATTGAGGACCTTAGCAAGGGAAAGGATTCAGGATTCATGACAGGGAAAGCTTGGACGAATTGACTTCGAAAGTAAGCTTGGTGGAACGGTGACTACTTTCATAACCGGCGTAAAAGCCATACTTAGCCCTTCATCCCTTCGTAGGAAGCCGTTGGATAAGGTCCTGAAAAGAAAAAAAAATCCCCTCAAAAACTACGGGGGGAGAAAAACACCCAATGGAGAACGCTCGAGAGATTTAGGATGGTTTCGCGAGTGAGGGGACGAAATAAGTGGGGTGCGGAAGGTCGGCAGGCTGGCAGTTCTTTGCCAAACGTTCCGGAAAAAAAAGGGAGGTTAAAAAGGAGGGGAAAGACTCCGGGGGGGAGTCTTCTCGCTCAGGATCGGGGGGAAGGGAAGTTTTAAAGGGGATAGATTAGGGGTCGTCTGCGGAGGTACATCTTGGGGGAACACGTAAGGGTGGATCAATCAGTTTGTTGCAAAGGAGAGAACCTCTGTGGAACAAACCGAAGAATCTCGGTTCTGCTCGGGAAAAAGCGAATTCTTTCGTGATTATCGACTCTCTCGTGGGGGGCCGATTACGCGATGACGGGGTTACAAGGGATATTACTAATCTTTGAACTCGGTTGCGATGTAGCTTCTGGGGAGGCGGGGGGCCTTGAGGCACTCGTGAGGGAGTCCAAGTGCGGGGTCTCGTTACTAGAACCTTTCGTGGGACTTGACTGGTAGGGAAAAAAAGGTGTCCAGAACCTTGGGTTACCCAGGGTGACTTCTCGGTGGTTGCATCCAAAGAGTCGGTTCTTCCACGGGGTTTTAAACGCTCGAGGCAGAGGTCCAAGAATGTAGAAAGAGGTCCGCAGCCTTCTAAAGAGGTTTAGGAAAAGGACAACTCAGGGTAAAGGGGGAGTAAGGAAGACAGACTCCTTGAGACTTCCTACACCGGAAAAGAAAAGAATCCAGAGGACGTCAGGGCCAATCGCCGTCGTAGAATACGTAAAAGGTTTTCTGGGATCTCCGGGAAAAATCTAGATCGTCCAAATCATGGTCCAGGCTGGGCGGCTGAAAGGGGAAAAAATTCCATTAGAAGATCCGTGGCTAAGGTTCGGAGGGGGACCAAGGAGCAGAGTAAAATCAACGAAGAGTTGTTAGAAAAAGTCTGAAGAAACTTAGCCCTCACCACCGTCAGGACCATTAGAAGGATACTCGCACAGAAGGTAGACTAGAGTTTTGAAGAAAAGGGTAGGTGGTGGGGCGCATAAGAGGCGGACGACTCGGTGTAGGAGAATTGATTTACGAGCTTGGTCGCGGGAAAAGTTGGAGGGGGGGGTCCGCGGTGGTAGGATAATATTTCCCAGCAGGTTCCAGAGAAGAATGGCAATCATCGAAAGACAAACAAAAGAATTACAATAGATATGAGGCACGCCTGCTGATTGAGAACTGGGGGAAGGCGAAATAATTATAACCAAGGAACAATCCCAACGGGGAAACCCTAGATAGTACATGCAGTATCTCAAGGGCACGAGTAAGGTTACGGGAGGAACTTATCGGCCTGATACCAAAGACACCCATGGTATGAACCACGCGAGGGCCGGCTGCGGCGTGAGACCTTTTGAGAAAAAGGAGGAAGGACTTGAGGCTGTCATGCAACTTTTCGCAGAACCTCTAGCAGAGAAATAAAATGGAAGGTCGAGGGGATATCCCATGACTAACCCCGAAGTCTAAATGCAGGTGGCAAATGTCCGGACGGCCAGGCAGTTGACAATTAGATTACTCCTATCAGAATCCGAAGGAAGTCAGAGACAACAAAAGGGGCTAGTCTATCGGGATCTGCGCCTGTCCTATTCGGGGACGTTAATTTCCTGTAGATCCGCCCACTGCGGAGTTACTGAGCAAAAAACTTGCACCGGACGCCGAGCCTCTGGGCTCGCGTCTCATTCGAGGACATCTGTAGAAGTAAAAAAAAGCGTCGATTCACCGCCTGTTTTCAAACAATTGTCTTCCTCTCTCTTCTCAGGGAGTGCGCCCAAAAACTCTAATATGGGACCTTCCTGGGCAAAGGGAGAGACATCATCTAACAAGAAGGAAAGAAGCTCTGAAACGCGCCATCGAGGTAAGAGCAGGGCCTCGCCTCAACGATTCGGCCAGAATAGCCGCCCAGAATAAAACCGTTCAAAAGAAAAAGAAAACCAGGTCTTCTATCTTCCTATCCAAAAAAACCCAGTACCGGCGTGGCTCAACGTCGAAGGGACCGTCGGGACTCTCAGACTGGTCTCTCTCATAAACTCGCCCGAAGGGCAGCCGAGAAGAATCAACATGCGTCAATGGAGCAAAGATTCACTCTTACTTTTTCTCAGGACAGAAACGCGGTCACGGTAATGCACCAATCGCTGATCAAAGTAGCGGGTTTTCAAAAAACACTAAAGCAGACGAAAAACTCGCGGAAAAACTCTCTCCCGTTTCAAAATCTCGAGTCCCACGGCACCTGAGCGCGAAGAAATAACCCTGGACTGGGCAGCCAGTCCATGGCAGGAGTCTGGAATGGGAAATTAACACACAAACGAACTTTCGGAGTTTTAACGGACGCCAGCCGCCTCCACGTCCATCTTCAGAATCCACTCGCAGAATAACCGAAAATCCATTAAGAAGCGGGGAAGGCTTTGTTTCTTGCCTGGGGGACGGAGAGATTTTGGTTCTTTTAACCTTAGATAGGGCGAAAAGGGGAGGTAAGGATGGAAAAGTGACGAGGAGCGGCCGGCCGGGATTACAGGAACAGTCAGCCGACATAAACCAAACCGGATTTCTGTAAAAGGCAATGCAGAAACGAAAAAGACGGATAATTCAGGGAGCGGATGCCCTTTGCCATGGGGGCAAGGAGGACGGTGAGACTAAAGAAAAAAAAAAAGGAGCTTAAAATACCAATGGCAAGCGTATTGACTCTGCAAAGCGGCTGATCTGGGTGTAATTCGGACGGGACAGAAACGAAAAGCGGTGGAACCTTGGAAAAAGCCACAAGGTGCTCAAGAAATCCTCCGGCAAAAGGGTTTCCATAAAAAGGGGGGGGGTCGTGGAAGGGGTGGTGGGGGTGGGGGGGGCAGGAAGGGGGGGGGGGGGGGGGGGGGGGGGGGGGGGGGGGGGGGGGGGGGGGGGGGGGGGGGGGGGGGGGGGGTCGGGGGGGGGGGGGGGGGGGGGGGGGGGGGGGGGGGGGGGGGGGGGGGGGGGGGGGGGGGGGGAAAGGGTCGGGCTGGGGAGGGGTGTGGGATGATGGGGCAGATCAAGGAAAAAAAAAAACTTGGGGATTGCAAGGATGCTGAGGACAAACGATCCTGGGGGGGGGGGGGATTGCGGGTAAGGGTCTCTGATGGAGCAGCATACTACTTCTCGAATGGAGGGGGGGGGGGGGAACTCTACAGGAAAGGGGCCCTGCAAGGTGGGGTCAAGTGAAAAGATCATAGGAAAGACTTGTGGAGTGGGCAGGGGCAACAAATCTAGAGGCCTGAGAAAAGAATCTTCGACGTCGATAGGGGACTTAATAAAGGGGGAGAAAGCAATGAAGAATGAACGAAAGGGAAAAGCAAGTATGTGCGGCGGTTTTAAAAAACTTTCAAAGAACATCTCCTTCGTCAACTTAGGGCCAGGATAATCGGAAGAAACGCGGAAAGCTCATAATTGGAGGGCTTGACACTAAAAGACAGAACGGGACCACGCGTTCACGCCAACCTTCAAAAACGGGATTCGCTAACTCTCTAGGAAAGTCAAGCCCACCAAAAAAACAATAAAAAATACTCACGGGAAACTAGCTGGGTGTTTGGTGCTAGCTGTGAAAGTGAGAGGGTGGGACGCTGGGGGAGCATGTGCAGAGGAGCATCTGAGAGACAGGAGATGGCCGGTAGGGAGGTGCGGGGACCCATTGCAAGAGGATAAGGTGTCGGGGGGCCCTGAGGGGAAAAGAAGAGGAGCTCACAAAAGAATGGAAAAATTCCTGATGGGGAACTGACGCAAAACACCTTGATGGTTGGATCCACAGTGGGGATTAAGCAGGAGAAGAGGCACGCAGCA
>Ga0179593_1375324_pt1 | contig 13934 bp, 14 predicted proteins | sample CZODoug2_1_08_16_FD_185931 | JGI IMG/M metagenome (GOLD analysis project Ga0179593, IMG submission 185931) | Vadose zone soil fungal communities from Angelo Coast Range Reserve, California, USA - CZODoug2_1_08_16fungal (PacBio error correction) | ecosystem: Environmental > Terrestrial > Soil >...
AACAGGGAGGTGGGAAAGGAAAAGGGGGACGCGAAAAAGAACGGCGCGCCGAAAAACGAAAGACGGGACCGGGCGTGGGGGGGAAAAAAGACGCCTCACTGACCAGGACGAGAAAGGAGGCGGCAAAAAGGCCGCACAAGCCCAAAGGGAGGGAGACGGCAAGGAGCAGAAGACCGCCGGACATCTGGGGGAGCAAAAACCTCGCCCAACGGCTGAGCCGCAGGAAACTGATCGTAGTCAAGCTCAATCGGCGGAACTGGACTCGAAAGGTTATCACAAAGCCCTACTCACTGGGCAGGATCGGTTGTCCGAACAAAGCTACGAACGAAGGGACCAAAGGACTTGCAGGATAAGAGTTACCAGAGAACCGGGGAAATGGGCAAAGGAAGGGGCAGGCAATAAGACACAGCCAGGGTGAAGAGTTGGGTAGATCTCCTTGGGTCCGGAAGGGAGGGGTGAACAACGCTAAAAAATAAAGTGCGCAAAGGTGAACCGATGGTTGAAAGTTACGTTGAAGACTAAAAACGGTCGGAAAGGGACATCTCGACAAAATACCGGAGTAGAGATATAAATGAAGTAGAAAGTGCGCAAAACCGCCCATCTTGGGGAAACGGGCGAGCCGGAGGTGAGCAAGGGTGAGAAAAAACCGACCCTAACACTCAAAAACCCAGTCCTCTTCCAAAATAGCGGAACGGGGTCGCACCTAACAGAGGGGGACACACAGCGGTGCAGGGAGCGGATAACTTGGCAACCTAAATCTTAGAGTAGAGCGGGTACGGAACAATGCAACACACGGGGCGGTGCAAAACAAACAGTCTGGAGGGAGGAGGGAGAGGAAAGTAGACATGACAACAAAAGATTCGCGGTTGGGAACAGATCGGTCCATGCTGGCTTCAATGCAAACTTGCGACGGCAGGCAGGGGGTGGGACACCACGAAGGAAGGAACGAAGATCTCCTGAACGAGCATGCCGGGGAGGGCCGGTGGTCTGGAACAGAAAGAACCGTTCTAAGCCCTAGACCTTCCGATCAGGGGATGGGTCGAAGGGGGGTCCAGAAGAAAATGGGAGTGAGAAAGCAACTTGCGGTCCCTGCAAACAGCGCGAAGAACTCCCTCCGCTTCCGGACGACGGCGAAAAAAGAAGGGCTACGGTGGGCGGCCATGAACCCTTCCTCACCACACACTTGCGGGGGCGGGGTAAGTCGAGAGAAGAAAAAACTGAAACGGACTGGGGACGGAATTCCTGAGGGAAAAGGAAGGCGCCGCGGGGGACAGTCGACGACAGAGGGACGGTGATGGGACTGTTGAACAGAAAAACCGCGCCGGACGGGAAAGGTGCATCAGCCAGGGAAGGCAGGTCCTCGGGGTGGAGGGGGGAAAAATCCCAGCGAACGCGGTGAAATGTCCTCTTCAGGCTCACGACTTCAACGAAGTAAAAAGCCAGAGGTATAGCGAACAGGGTAAGAGAAGGTCGGCGAGCTTGGAAGAGGGGGGGACCCAATTGAAGGTGCTCCGATAGGAGGGCGATCGGGTGTTTCAAAAAGAGGGGACATGAGACGAACGAGTTTCTTTCTTGAAGACCGTGTCACGGGGAAAGAGAGCAATCTGCCTCCACTGTATATCACCAAAGTTGGCCTCAGAAACAGCGAGCCGAAAAATGTGACTATGTCGACATCACGTCTCCTCTCTATGGATTTATGAGGCAAAAGACACACGCACGGGAGGAACTTACATGGTCTCAATGGAGTAGATGAGACCTGGTTTGGGAGCAAAGGGGAAGGAAGAGAAAGGGAAATAACTCGCTCCGAAACCGAGTCGAAACTTGAACCTTCCTGGGTGATACCCTTCAGAGACTTGTTACAATCTTTACAGGAAAAGAGGGTATCCAAAAAAGGAAGAGTAGAGACATGGCGAGGGAAATTCCCTTGATAGAGTCGGACGAAGTTGGTACATCCCACGCTAGTTCGGGCCTCAATAGAAGCGCGCCAAGAGGAGGGAGTTCAAAGGGAGGGGGCTTCGTTCTAGTAACTTTGTCACGGTGACCTGAAAGACACAAGAAGTCGTGGCAAAACGAGGGGGGAAACAGGGGCGTGGACGCCGATTATGAAAAATCCGTCAGTCCAGAAGGGCACTAACTCGGACGGGGATGCGGGGGACATGCACGATGGGCCTCTCTGACAACCCCGCATTGGGAGGATGGTACCAGGGGGGGAACGAAAAAAGAGTCTTCAGAAAGAGACGGTACCTTTCCGAGTCCGTTGAGAGTGGACATTGCAAAAAAAAAACGCCGGCCGCTTGATGGCGGTCGCCGAGGGAAATGGGTGAAGGGGTATCGGGCAACCGGTTATTTCTCGAAGGGACGTAGTAGTCGAGACTCAGAAAAAAATAAGTCAGAATACTTTCCTGGGAAAAAAAAAAAGTGACCAGAGTGAATCCATTCATCGGGAGAAAGCAGAGGATAGAAAACAAGGGGGTGCACAGGGGTGATAAAATGGCCAACACGAGGCTGGAGCGCGGGAAGGGGTGGGGTGGCCGTTTGGCGAGGTGGGTGTTCAGGATTTTGACGGTCATTAAATAAAAAGAAGAAGCAAGGGAACTAAATGCATACATGTAAAAATCCAAAGAAGAAGCGAGACGAGCAGCCCGCAATGAGCATCCGGACAGCCGTTCTTCTTGCGAAAGAAAAGACCTCCAAAGCCAACTTACCCCCCAAGTACATTCTGGGAAAAGAGGGGGGCAAAACGGATAACATGAAACGTACTATTCACCACTCCTCGGAAGATCACTTATGGCATTACTAACATTAAGCCTTCATCCAGTGATGGCGGCCGGAAAATTAAGAAGTTGAAAGGAGGGTGCCGAACTTCCCTGCTGCACCACGGCTTGGAAAGCAAGTCAAGATGCCCGAGCTAGGCCTCCAGCGGCGCGCGAGTTGGAGGGGGGGGGGGGGGGGGGGGGGGGGGGGGGGGGGGGGGGGGGGGGGGGGGGGGGGGGGGGGGGGGGGGGGGGGGGGGCTGCTGATGGAAAAGAAGATTTATCGGTATTGGGGGAATAACAACCAATCATCAAAAGAGGATCAAGGTCAGCACGCCTTGGAACGATGTCCTCAAGGGGTCGTAAGGGATACAGCCGGTTGGACGTCGTGCAGGAGAAAAAAGAAAAGTTAGGGCACCCAGAAAGAAAACTAAACAAGTAGAACAAATAAAAAGTAAATTTTGGACAAGGGGTGTAGAGGTCGTCGGAGGATTCACTTTTTTAAAAGATCCATTCTCGGGACAGGAAACACTCACCATCCTGTGAAAGCCGTAGGAGGTTGTAACGCGCAAGCGGCGAGTCTAGGTCATACCGATAAGCAAGGGGGGCCGGGGGGGCAAGGAAAGAGAATGTTAAGAGGCCTAACCCAAAGGAGAGTTCTCATCCGGAGCAGGCGGTCCTCTTTCCGGGCCCCGAACGCCTAGAAAAAGGGGGTGTGCAGCCCGCGTTCGGTCCTAAAAAACGGACACGCCGAAGCGAGAAAAGAAAGGAACGGACTCTGGCAAAAGCCGGGCAGGGGGCTCCTTGGACGGCAAAGAAGGAAATACGGGAAGGGATTGGGGCGGACAGTGGCCAGCCGCAGGAATAGGGACTGGGCACCTTGGGAAGAGTTTCATGGTGGTGAAAGGGAAGAACAAAAGGCAGGTTGTCACTAAGCTGAAGTAAAGGAGAAACGGAGACTTGCCGGGGAGCTGGAACAGATTTCTCCTCCTGCGCTAGGGGGGATATGGCTCGGGGGAAGGGAAACGGGGGGTGACCCAGCGGACAAAGTCTTCTTATTCGGGACACGAGGACGGCATGCGGAGCGTTTCAGGGGACTGACAAGCAAGTAAATGAGGCCCAAGGGGACGCTAGGCCGGACTCCTTAGAGGGGTCACCGCTTTGACAGCGACATACAGTTGGGATGAGGAAAGACATGGGCTCCAGTGCCCGGGAAAAAATAGACAGTGTGAAAAGAACATTGCAATACCCTAGCCAGAGGGCGAGAATCGACCGGTAGTGAAGTAGCGCGGGTAAACTGGCGAAAACTCGCGCTTGACGTATTAGTCTATCCGAACTAGAGGTGGAGGGAAACGGATTACTGGGTTTTGTAGTAGAAGAGGGAAGACATTGACTGAACCGCCTGGAAAGTAGGATGTCGCCGATAAGGAAACAGGGAGAAAAAGCTCGATCCGACGGCAAAGTTCCCTGCAATATGGAGATATCAGACAGAATGGCAGTTACTTTGCGGTCGATCTGTTCGCACCAGAAAAACAGTCTGAAACCGGATAAGGAAAGGCCGGGGCAAAAAGGAAAAAGAAGAGACACCAACCGCAGGTGGGGACTCGAAAAAACAAAACAAAACGGGGGATGTTGAAAGAGAGATGTACCAACATCGCGTCTGTACCGGGTCTAAAACTGATGAGGAAAAAAGTGCCGTGACGGGCCGAGGAAAAGGCGTCGGTGCACAATCTCAACTTCCCCTATCTGCGGGGTCCGAGAAGGAAAAATGAAACGTGCCGTGCAGATTGGGAGCAGCGCCGGGAAGGGGAAAAAAAAGAAGAATTTCGGAAACAGTAACGACCATCGACGGCCGCTTGAATAGGGCGAAAGCGGCTAAAAAACAGAACCAGAATAAGTTCTCCACGAATTCGATGAGAATGCCTAAATTCTTCATCGCGGGTAGAAGCGGGCATCTCCTAAATGATCTCCGAAAAATACAGAAGAAACCCGCAGTAGAGGTGCTCAAAAACTACTAGGGGAAAACCTTTCCATTGGCTAAGAGGCTGACAGGAAAAAAGTGATGGAGAATGAAAAAAAAGTTTTGAGGGAGGGTCCCGGGGTGAAAAAAATTCTTAAGGAAACAAAAACAGAACCGGCTGGAATCCCAGGAAGGGCAGCCATGCTCCACATACAGCAAAGAAAAATCCTCGGGTCTCCTACGAAGCGGCGCAGGGAGGGGGGGGAAAGGGCGCCTCTATCAGAAATAACGAAAATCGGAATCGGCAGATCACTGCTCAACAGATCAAAAGAAAGGAGAAGTCGGGCGCAAGAAAAGCGACGGGTCTTCTCCGGAAGGGTTCGGGCGCGCAAGAACACACCATAAGCTTCTGGAAACAAAACTTTCGATTCCCGTTTCAGGCGCGGGCCGAAAACTGGGTAAAGACAATCCCTAAGAGGAACGTTAGAGTCAGAAAGGGACAGCATCAAGGGGGACAAGGTGCACGGCGAGCAAAAAAAAGTAAACAGGCGAGGGCTAGAAGGCCTGAGAAGTCCGAAGTAAGGGGAGCAACTACAAGTTCGCTTCGTTTGAAACCAGGACCGAGGGACTCCTTCTGTACTTCAAGAAATCATGGGTGAAGAATGTTCTCCTCGGTTACAAGGGAAAAAGGGAATCCCCAAGTAAGCCACAATTCTTTCTGCGGGACTCTCGCCTCCGGAAAAATCGTGATATGCACCGACCTACGAGAACGGATGAACCCCTGAGGGGGGAGGGGTTCCACGAATGAACGAGAAGGGGGAGATAAAAGGGATTCTTGCGGAAGGGAGGGAAAAGTCTAAAAAAACAACTGGGGACAAACACGACCTTTTTCACCCCAAAGTTTGGGTTCTAAGCTTAGGAAGGGGGTAAACGCACGTAAGAGAGCAGGCAGCAACGGACAAAAAGATGACCGCAAACAGCATACATCGGCAGACAGCAGGGGGGGAAGGAGCGCCTTGGGGTTAACAAATCATTCGAACCACGACCGCTTCCCTCAAAACGAGAGAAACCAAGACAGACGCCGGCGCTGCAACGCGAAGAGCGTTCTTGCAGCGCCGGAAGACTGAACAGAGGCAAAACGTTCTAACGGTTACAGCCGGGCAAGCCGGCATAAAGCAACGGCGGTCAGACCGAAATACGAGAAGGGGGGATTAAAGGCGGCTGCTTACGTGCCCCGAATTGAGGAGGGTAACCGGAAGGGAATGAAAGAAGGGTTGGGGGGGGGGGGGGGGGGGAGGCCGGGGGCCGCCAGAGCGGGGGACAGAAGAAAGGGTGTAATGTCGTGTGGGAAGAGGAGGTGTGAGGGTAGGCCGCCGCAACGGGAAAAGGCGGGGGCTGGACTAGCTAAATGTAAAATTCGCAGATCGAGGCGGGTAGGCCGGTGCCTGTCCAATTCGGTCCTGGGAAGACTGAGGTGGCCGCGGTGCTCACGCAGCGCTGGGGGAACGGCAGCGAAAAAAAGCCTTAACACGACAGGCCTAACACTCCCGGAGGAACGGACCGCAGCGAAGGAAAAGGGGATGCATGTCCAAAGAGAAAAAGGGTTGAGGGGTAGATATCATGCGACGGATGCCGAGGATCATATTGAAAATTCATAAAGGACCAGCAGGATAGGCTGGAGATGGAGGTCACTCCGAAAAACAGGTAATAAAAGAAGATGGCGTAAACCGGAACATGTCTAAACATCTTGAAGCGTAAAGGGAAAAGAAAAACTTCAGGAGGGGGTTAGAAAACTCTAATCACGCAGGAGAGGCAAAGGGTCACCGTTCGCTTATACTGAAGGGGAGAACTCGCCCACTGGACCATACGCAAATCAAATCGTAGGGGGGGGGGGGAAAAAGAAACAACAATACAAATATTTATGTCCAGCATCCCTGAGGTGTGGTTCCCGGACTGGACCTCCTAAGGAAAATACAGAATCGGCCGCCACTGCCAAAAGCGACGAACTTTCCACCGAATTCGTGGGATGTCCGGGAAACGTGAACTATCACTACTTGAAATAAAAAAGAAAGAGCACGACTCACAGGAACGCTCTTTGGGGGGAGACGCATAAATGGCTGGGCCCCCAATCTCTATGGGGTGAATGTACACTTAGAAGAAAAGGTCCATGAATTAGACCCGGCCCCCCATGCTATCTCTCTCAGGGAGGGAGTCAGCGGTTTTTCTACCAGGGAAAATCTCCCTGAAGGACCTAAAAAAAGTCAAGACAAAAATCTTTCGGTAAGTCAGAGCTTTCAAGAAAGAGTTCAAATGCAAGGGGGGAGCACACGAAGAACAACGTTCGAAATCGACCTTTCGACCGCCAGGTTTCAAGCAAAATCGGAGGTAGTCCTTTGGGACTGCAGAACTACGGCGACTTCAGAAACATCGTGGGGAAAGTGGTGCGGCTCAGCTGGGGAAGTGATGACCAAGCTGAGACGCCCGAACTGCTCAGTGGGGGAGCATCTGCAGCTGAAGACAACCGTGGACAAACACGAAACAGCCAGGAAAAAGAAGGGCAGCCAAAGAAGAGACCAAAAACGATCCCTCGAGCAAAAATTTCATGGGATGGCCCACAACACTCTGGAACGAGATCAGGAAAACAAAAACGTAAAGGCGTAAGGCCACTTTTCGACGAGAACGCTGTAGATTGTAAGGCTGTCGAGAACACCATCTCTTGAGACCGGGAGATGACAGGACAATGGGGCGCGAGAAGGGGGACGTCACTCAAGGTTCCGAAGACAGGAATTCCGACGCAGCGCTGGGGAGATGAGAACAACTCCAGGCACTATGTCCTCGTCAAAAGGAAAGGCAAATCAAGCGCCCTTGCGGGTACGTGGTAAGTCCGGGCAAGGGGGGATGCAGAAAATTCAAAAATGACTTCATTAGTCAAAAACAGTCCGTGAGAACAGAGGCTTAAAAACCAACCGCCGGAAATGTGGTCGGGGCCGGTGGGTATAAGAGGACGGAATAGGAAAACAAGGGGCGATGCTGATAATGGGTCCTAGTACGACTCTTCGAAAAGAGGTGCTTCCAGACTCGGGGGGTGATGTAAAAAAAATGAGGTCTGGCATCTCAGAAATGACAGGGGCTAGGGATCAGGTAAAGGGCTTCGAAACGAGGGAACGGAATACTCAACCTGAAGGAAAGCGATGGAGTGCAATATCTCCGGTATCTGCATCAGGGGGTGGTGGACAACCGGCTGCCTTACTCTGAAGAAGGGTCAGATCCGCATGGGGAAAGGGGAAATTAAAAGGCAGATCTGGGAAACGGGGGGACTCTTCAGGGAGACAACAAAGCTCAAAGAAGAAGTCGGATCTGGGGATAGAACCAAGCTACCACGAGATAAAAACTGGGAACGCAAAAAGTAAAACACGTTCCTCACGCGGGGCCCATAGCAAAACGTTTTGATTGTAACGGAACGTAGGGAAAAACACGCACGGTGAAAATAGGGAGTGAAGAGAAAAAAAAAGGTCTTGATGGGGGTATGGGACAAACGCTACAGAGGAAAATCGCACGGGGACAAAAACATGGTGCGTTAAGTCTCGCCTGACGTTCGACAGGGCAATAAGAACACAACCAAAACAACTTATTGAGTATTTAGCATCGATGCAGTCCGACAATGTAAAATTCAGGAAACAAACGTTCCAAATTCAAAGTAGGGGACGTGCGACAAGCGACAACGACCGTAAGCCACTTAGGCGACTGGCCCGAAATAGATGGAACCCGAATGTGTCAATCAGTGAAACAGGGCAACATCACCACCCCTTGCAGAGGGACGAGGACGTGCTGCAGATCTGGTACTTCTTCGAGCGGGTCGAGAAGCTGCGAGGGGGGGGGTAAGTGCAAAATTTCCTACCTGCGTAGGACTGAACGATCTCTCTTGTTACGACCGACAGGTCCAGGAGGAGGAGGGAGACAGGCGTAGGCGGCAAAGGCGGGTATACCTACAAAAGACGATGCCGGATACAGGAAAATGTTAGAAGCACGCCCCGATTTACCTTGAAGGTGGGGGGAGGCAGAAATTCAGTAGTATCGAATCCGCTCGAAGGTAAAAGACTGGGGCATGGAGAAGCTAAACAAACCTCTGCTGGAACTCTCACGATGGAGTGACAGAAAATAGGTCGAAGATTTCTACACTTCTGCGAAGGACGAGGTGGTAGAAAGTAGAAAAAAAAGCCAAAAAAGTAAAAGTGAAACGGGTCGGTCATGGAGACCTGAGATCCTCAAAGGTAACGTGAACCGGAAGGCCAGAAAAGTGACAGAATGCCGCCGGCGGAGAAAGGACGAAGAACAGCAAGTCAGAGGTTACTGGGCCTGGGGGGAGTGGCCCTATTCACAGAGGGGGGGCAGGACGGAGGTCAGTCATCGTCGGCGGAGGAACTCGTGTTGGGGAAAGGAGTGCCCGAACCAAAACGTAACAGCCTTGGCATGATAAAAGTCCGAAAGTCCTACTCGACAAGAAGACATATGCTACAGTGTGGCGGAGCGTGTAGGTCGAAAGGGGCACGGACTGGGGGGGAAGAAAGAAATCAAAATCATTAACAAAAAAAGGGGACTATCGGGTGTTACTGATTTGGATGTCCCTGCTGGTGCATGGGAAGTGGACGGGGAAAAAAAAAAACCGGGCGTTCCACCTCTTCAGACAAAGGGGTGACAGTGGAAAGGGTGGTCTCAAAGAGACGCTGGTATCAGCAACGGCCGACCCCTGGACACTGGCGTACTCTCACTTCTGCCGAATAGTGAGGGCAGTGAACAGACGATCCTCGCTAAATTGAGGGCAGGGGACGACCATGTAGGGCCGGATGTAAAGAACCGGGGGTGGTAGGAAAGGTTGAAGGCCGCATCGAACGGCAAGCCGTTGAAAGCGCTCGAGAAAAGGTAAAAAGTCGAAGATTGTCAAGTTAAAAAAAAGGACGCGTAGGCCTTCAAGGATCGTGGTCTTACGAAAGGAAAATGGGGGAAAGCGAAGGGGTGGGAGACTCGGAAGAGCAGGTTGGTAGGGATGTAGTCACTGAGAGGTGTCGGCAGAGTTTTCCCCAATCGCGAGGCGACGCACGATCAAGCCGAGGCCACCGAGAGGGGGAGGGAGGAAAAATACTAGATTGGTGTAGCAAGTATTATAGGTGTCCGGTTAGAAACCCGGCAGACCAAGAAGTCCGGTGGCCCGTACTGGGGGGGGGGGTCAAATTTGGGGAGCGGAAAAATAGCAAATTTGGGTCCAAAGCGCCGAAAGAGGGGAGGGGACACTGAACATCACTATGGCGTCAGGGAAAAAAAACAAAGAAGAAGATGGTAACGGGGATGGGTTACACAGGGTATGGTCATCCACACATCTTATGTCAAAAAAATCACACTAGGTCCCGTCCCGTACCGTGTATGTTAGAATTGACCCCACAAAAAAGGCTGAGGGGAGGGGACTCAGGAGAGGAGGGGTGACAGGGTCAGGTGGCTGCCCCGGAGCCTGTAAGAGAAAGGGATAGTAAGTCGGCGCGAAGACAGAATGGAAAAAAGAGGAAAATACAGATGTGACTTTGAGAGGCCATATTATCTCGTCAAAGCTCGTCAAACTACTCGATAAAAACGGGGGGTCACAAAAGGAGAGGTGGGGAAAGGCAAGCTAGGACACCCGTTCATAGACTGAGGGGGCACCGGCGAGGGCGGGTTAAGGAAGGGTCAGGGCAAAAACTGTGTGGAAAGAAAAAACGGGAGGTCAAGAAACCATACGGCGAAGACACGAACACCTGAGGCGGGAAAGGACCGGGCCATGGGGTAGGCCCAGCTCCGCATCAGAGAAAAGGTAACCGACAGAGAAAAAGAAACAAAAAATCTGCAAGTTCGCTACGAAACAAAATGAAGGACACACAAATCCCACCGGACAAGGATGGAGAGATGAAAAAATGTGAAGATCAACCGGACAGACAAACAACGTATTTCACTGAGCAGCCAGGGGAGTAAGCCTGCCTCAACCGGTCTGTCAGGACGAAAACGGCCCGGCCCGACCAAGGTGCAAGTCAGACTGGGACGAAAGTATTCACTAGTTCCCGGCAGGTAAAGTCAGGTCACAGGCTCTCCAGAAGCTTAACTAACGCGAGCAGGAGATGGAAACGAGGCACAAGAAAGAGAAGATACGATGAGGCACCTGGAAATCCAAGAGAGGAAGACAAAGGTCCCCGCATGGCGACCTGAATTTTAAGAGGCCGGCACGATCAACCATTAGCGTGAGGAGAATGTGTCGAGCCACAAAGGACCATCCTCAAGGAAGAAACACCGGGGGGAACTCGGGGGGGCCCCAGAGGGTATACGTCTCTTCGAATAAGTACAAGTGAGGAACCCGGCTCGTGCCAAACGACCATCAAAAATCGGCGGGACAAAGAAGGTATTATGTGGATAGCCCTCGGCAGGGAAATTTCCTACCAGGGGACTGCCGCAGGTGCAGGAAAAGCCCTTGAGAACGCTTTGGGACCTAACCAAAGGTAATTCTATGGACAGAAGTCGGGAGCTTTTGCCAGGGGAAACGACGCCCGAACAGAAGGGGGTCACCAGCTGGATAAGAAAAAAACCTGGAACGCCTCGCGCCCGCGCTTGACCTTCTGTTCGCCGCATTGAAGACAGGGGGAAAGTAGGGAAAAGGGGGGAAAGGAGCCGGGAGTGAAATCAGCAGGGTCGCCCGATCAGACAGGACGAGAAAAAAAGGAGCGTTAAGGGTGTTGGGTCGCTTGTTACCGCACAAGGCAGGTGGGAAAAAAGGGGAGACAAGCGCGTGAGACGAACGGCCAAATGAGTTTATGAGAATGGAGAAAGGAATGACGTTATCTTCCGGGGACAGAGAACTCCCCGCCGAGACCGGGGCGAGGGAGCTGCCAAAAGTAAGGTATAAAAATGAAAAAACCGGGGGGGGAGCCTTGCCCGCCTTCAGAGGCCGCTGTGAGGACCGTTGTGTTTTAAAACCTTATCTTCCCCATGGACAGCGAAAAAGGGTGACAGCGGATAACAGGGAGAGGAAACAAAGTACAGCAAAGACCCTTATACATCAGACTTCAGAAAAAGAGAACAGCGATAGAGGCCCGTTGGTCGGAAAGGTTGGAGCGGCAGCGTCGAACCGAAAAAGCGCATGTTAGGCCTCTATAATTTTGAGGGACAAACGGAATATGGGGTGGGAGGCGGAAATCAAGGTAGAAGCGGCCCGCCTGTCTCGATTTAGCTGATAGCGGGTCGAAGCGGGCGAGAAAAGAGGCCCCTTGAACTTGGGGAAAAACAAGGACATATGTCTCCGTGATCGAAAGGGGAGTCGCTGGCATTGGAATTAGAGAGCTGTCGCACAGAACAGAAGGTAATACCCTATCAGTAAAGGAAGGGTTCGCAAGCGTGGGCCCGAAGCGGTGAAACTACCGCCAGGATGAAATCTAAAAACAAAAAAGAGAGGAGGGGAAAGAGATGTTTTGGAACAAAAGCCGGGGTCGGGGGGAGCTGGTTGCAGGTCTGGGCCCACCATGATTACTTCCACGCCGTGACGATCAGGTAAGCGGTCGGGGGAGTGGGAAAATCTCAATACAAGAGACCAACATAGGGGTCATCCGGAAGGAAAAGATAAGGTCGCCGGAGAACGGGGGGGAAAAGAGAGTAGGACGGACGCCGCTTAGGGAACAGACGGAAAAACGGCTCTTGAAGAATTCTAAAAATCTGCTACGACAGAAAAACATATAGCAGGGACCGAACAATTCGGAGGAGTCTAATACCTTATTGACTCGACGTTTAGTCAGCCGGGGCCGCTCCGAACTGGAGAGCCGACAGGCGAGATCTAACGTTTGGGGCTCGTTAAAAATAAAAGCTGGTCTGAAACGGTAACCTGTCCCGGTCTCAGCTTCTGCCAACAATGGAGCTCTGACCACCAAAGGGGCCTGGCAAATTGAAATCCATCCGGGCAAAATAGCGAAAGCTGGAACTCAGAAGAGGCATATCAAAAAGCCTCCTCACAGTGCCTCGGGCAGCTAAGAACCGGACAAACGATGGTAAACCTAGAAAGACAGCGAACTTCCTCGGATGGACGGAAAAGGCCAGTCCATCACCTCAGATCCTTCTTCGCACATGAAGGCGCATGGACAAGGGGGAGAGTCGAATGGTGAAAGGGGGATCGACAAACCATGAAAGCTTCCACTTGTGGAGGAGGCCCAGGGTCTGCAAACGACAACTGTCACGAGGCAAGAAGGCGGCGTAGGAGAAAAATGTAAGCCAATGGTTCCCGATGGGAAAGCGTCGGAAAAAGACATTGAAATGAGCGGTCAGCGGAGTCCGGTGAAGACTGCAGAAGACGAGGGAAAACTACCGCGGTCTAGTGGGGAGCAATAACCCGCGAAAAGCTGTATAAAAACGAGATCAGGGGGTCGTCACGACTTGAAAAAGTACTAGTATAACCGGGAATGACATGCGGCAATGGTAGGGGAATATGAGAGGATCTTCAGTGGCACATAGGGGGCTCGGAGGAGTAGGTCTTCAAAGGGACTGAGGGAGAGACCATAGCAGGTACTTCTCGAAAATGTATAAAAGAAATGGGGAAATCAAAACCAGGGTTCACAAGGTGTCTACTTTAAGTGGGAAAAGGGGGACCGGCTCACTTCATCGGAACACGCGGAAAAGGACGGTATCACGGAGAAGTACAGGAGAGTACATCGAACATAGGGGCAAAGCGGGTTTAAGGAAGGTGGGGGAGCTGGAAAAAACTACTCTCAAGAGGCGTAAAAAAATCAGCATACACGGAAAAGGCAGGCGCCGCTCCTACGGAAAAAATCCTGAGAACTTGAGAAAGGACGGGCATTAATCCTTAATACCTGTGCAGAAGCCTGATACGGTCCAGGGGAAGGGCAGGCAGGCCAGGAAAGGGGAAGAAAAGACTTTCTCGTCTGAGGAGGGACCTAAAAGGGGACCTCGTCTTCTTGAGACTGAAACCCCCCAGGGGGGGGCATGTATCCGGAAAATCTGAAAATGGAAGGGGGGGGGTGGGTTTGGCGGTGGGTGTTTGTTGAGGAGAACCCCGGCCATGCGGGCGCTGCCTGGAAGAGACGGTTATTCATGCCTACGGAAACTAGTCGCTGTGGCTGCCGAAATGGGAGGTGAGCGGAAGGAGGAAAAAGTGCTTTCAGACGTCGCAGGGCGGGGCCTCCTGGCCCGTACAAGCCAAGCCT
>Ga0179593_1397442_pt1 | contig 13934 bp, 7 predicted proteins | sample CZODoug2_1_08_16_FD_185931 | JGI IMG/M metagenome (GOLD analysis project Ga0179593, IMG submission 185931) | Vadose zone soil fungal communities from Angelo Coast Range Reserve, California, USA - CZODoug2_1_08_16fungal (PacBio error correction) | ecosystem: Environmental > Terrestrial > Soil >...
CAGAATGCGATGAGAGACCGCAGAAGAGGCAGAAGTAAGAAAAAAGGATGCTACAGGAACCAAAGAAAAGGAAGGGGGGGATCGGCGTGGATCGAGCAGAGAAATCCACGGATCCGTGCGGAAAGGCGGATCAAAGGGGGGGGAGAACTTGACCGAACGTCAGCTGCTGGCATGCGATCAACGGTCAAGAGCGCACTGGGGACGGATAAGAAAGGGGCGGGACACTCAGGAAAGTAGAAATCACAAGCAGGAGGGAAAAGGTGAACTGGTAGAGGCAAAAGGGGTGGCGAGGCTTCGTGCCTGAGGCTCCTGGGAAGATCGCTTGGGGGGCATTGGAGAAGGGGTCATGGGAGACCTGCGCCGCCTCAGATAGATTGGGACGAGGGGGACAACCGCTTGCCAGAAAAAGGGGTGCAAAACACGGCGCGGGGAAAACAAGACGGCGCTGTGGCTAGAAAAGGTTATGCAGGAAGGTGCTAGTCTGAGGTGAGGGGCGAGAGCAGTCGGGGTAATAGAAATATCTTAGTCGGGCGACAATGTATGATGGGCGCCCCGAGTCTGTACAAGGGAACGTTCAAGTTCAGAAGCCCTGGAAAAGTTAGGGAGGGGGAGGACTGGAACCAGGGGATAAACACCGCCCGGCTAATCAATGAAGTAGTCATGTAAGGGAATAAACGAAAGCTCGATCATACAGAATCATTATGGCGCCTCAACCGAACCAATAAGTACCAGAAATAAGGAAAAGGACTCGCTTCGTAAGAGTCAAGCTAGGATATGAGGAAGAGAGGGCTGAACAAATGACCCGGAAGCACCCAGTAAACGCGGTAACTGTAATCATGGCTTTTATAGCCATATCGAACCTTCGGGAGGAAAGGCCGTTAAAAATGATACCGTTGTTGTCGGGAAGAGGCTGCGAGAGAAGGATAAAGTCGGGAAGATCACGGGCTCGTTCCTGGAAGTGGTCGTGTCGCAAATAAGATCGAGCCCGTATGTCACGTCCGGAAGTATGGAGAACATGGGAGCCGTAGCGAGTTTAATCCCGACAAGACTTTCAAGGCTGGGGGGGCGGGGGGAATGCCAAGCTGAGACGGACAAAGGAGAGGAAGTCAATAGCAAGAACATGAACATGAAACGTCTACAGAAAATGATCGTGGCAAAAGAGCGCTTGGGCAACATTAGAACCTGAAAAAGCAACAAATGCGTTCGGCGTGCTTCGAAAAATCCTAAGGGGTCATACAGTCACCAATGCCCAAGCACCACCGGGGGGGGGCCTCCCCATACGCAGGGATAGTCCCTGACCGGACCTTGCAGGAGGGACGCGGGAGGGGATCGCTTGTTGCGGACCGGGCGTCGATGGTGAGGACGGCAAGAATTGGGATCCTAGAGTACGAAGAACCATACCCCATCAAGGACTGGTGGTCGAAAGTAAGGAAAGATTTCTGAAGGCTTGCAGAAGTAACGGGGGACTGTGAACCGCTCCCTGAAAAAGGTCACCCCTTCCTCTCCCATCGTCGTTACAGAACGGGGGTAACTCAGAAAGAGAGAGACGCACAAGTCACAGGAGAGGTCATGTGGACGCATACGTTGGAGGACCAAGCTAACCTACGTATGGTCAAGACATGGGAACTCTCGGGGTGGCTTAGATGACGTGTCGAGAAAGTGTCCCGCATAAAGACAAGTTGGAATCTCTAGTGGAAACGTTAGAGAGGAATTCCCGGTATCGACTAGAAAAAAAGAGCTGAAGAAAACGAGAGAGTAATGAAAGGGTGTGAGAAGTGACATAAGGGAATTGAGGTGTTCCACGACGTCGGGTGGGTCCAAAGTTCCCGGATTACATAAGAAGGTCATCACACGCGATAACATGGGGGGGGGGCACCTGAGGACGTGCAAAGGAAAGGAATCAATGTGAAATAGACGAAGGGGAGGCATCGACCTTGAAAATATGTGCGCTCTTGATTCCATTTAATAAAAAAAGGTACGTGAGAGTGCAGGGTAAGGTGAAGGGCAAAACTGGGGAGGTAGGGAGAACCGTAACCCTCACTCCGCCAACGTGAACTGAGGGCCTCTGAACTATGACAGGGAAAGGCCTTACCAGGTTGGGCCAAAAATGGATTCTACAGATATCTCAAGGGAGCCCGTGTCTTTCTTACAAAAAGCTACCGAAAGAAAAAACTCGAGACCAACGAGAAAACGCCCCGGGTCGAAAAGTGGATGAACCTGATCACCTTTAGTGAAGTGGTCCCGGGGACATGGGGACACTAACAACCTTCAGGAGTCAGTAAAAGGGACCGAAATAACAAGAGAAGGAAGGGGTGACGTCTACCTTTAGGGAGGTCAGTGAAGAACCGAACACAGAGCGGGAATTGGAGTGAAAAAAAAAAGGTCAAGAGTCCAAAAAGAAAGATGGTCGACTCCTGTGGATGCCTTGGGCAGAACAAAAAAAAAAGGAGGAAAACACCCTACCATAGAGGGACGGAGGAAACCACCATAACTTGGATCCCTTGGGAAGAGACATAAAGAGGACCTCTACGCCATCTTGTCGAAGCGCTATATAAGGCTACAAGGAAAAAGGTAGCGCCTTCAAAGGAATCAAACCTAAGGGGTGAAAGTCTAAGGACATAGTGAAAACCTGGAAGGAACGGAAGGGAACAAGAAACGACTTGTTCCGGGGTTCAACTGTCTGAAAGCAGGATTGAAACAAAACGCCGTACGGATGGTGCGTTCGGGCTAGTTGTCCTTGCGAGCCGAGGGAGTACGAATCTGTCCTATCAACTACTGAGCCGGAAGGGTGGAAGGACCGGCATTGGTTGGGACATTCGAAATCGGATCCTTGCGGAAAATCAAGGAGTGCGCTCCCGTGGCGCGGAGAAGAAAAGGGCAAAAAGGTTAGTCCTCACACAACGACGCGCACGGGTAGCCAGGGAGAAGTCTGGGGAGAGCAAACCAGGCACGATCAACCGCCGACCCGGATATAAAAAGACAAAATAAACAACAGATCTCGCCTCTGAGTCCCCGCCGCCGCCACCGGGGAGAACGTCGGAGGTCAACCGGCAGTACGGGGCAACCCAGTCGAGAACATGCCTCTGAAAGCTCCAAGACCCCAAAGAGTCCGGGGCCGTGCGGCAAAAATGGCACCGTTACCCTAACGAGAAAGCACGTGATGCACTTTCATCCGGCCAGGAAAAACTTGTCTTCAAGAATTGAGAGTTAGAAAAACAGAGGGGGGGAGGACTGGGCCAGCTCCCTGCGACTTCCACTCCAATTCACAGAACGGGGAAAGGGTACAAGGGGGTTTCACGACCTCTCTCCTACCAGGGAAACAGAATATATTTGTCGCCCAGGTGACCCTAAGAATCAGAAAAAAAAACAGCCCAAAGGGAAGGGGGGGGGGCAACATCGCGGAAAGGGGCGATCCCCGTCCTTCCCCCCCTTGAACAGACAGAGGGGTGCAATTCTCCAACAGTCTACTCTCCAACAAGGACAGAGAACAAGTCTGTTGAGGGAAACCTATACCCAGGGGCTGATCTACAAGACCGTTTTTAGCACCGTGTCAGTATCACTGTCTGGAGACGACGCGGGACAAGACAAGCTCACAAAAGAACGATTGAAAAAATACTGCTAAGCCCTGAATGATATCACAAAATAAAAACGAGTGTTAGAAGACGAACCTGCGGGGCGATCGCGGCATCTTCCCACCGCACAGGGTGAGGAGGGAAGGTGTTGCTCTCGTGACCTGGGGGGGTCTAGGACGTCCCTGGGGAAACGTTCGGCACCTCATCCACGGCTCGTAAACGGGTATCGGACAGGGAAAATGCCTGAAAAGGGGGTAACCTCTGGGGCGGCGACATACTACACGCACAGAGGAGGCCGGGCACGCCCGAGTGGACATGCGGGCACAAATCATAAGATGCGGCAGGGTGAAGGAGACAAGGGGATGTCCAAAGAGTCCGAAGGGTGACCGAGGACAATAAGACGCATATGGCGCCTGAAGCTGAACAAGCACGGTGCGGCGGTCGGGCTTTAAGATCGAACCGTGACACCGGCCAGCGCCTGGCCATCAAAGGGCTTGATGCGCGGGTAAACTCTTGAACTTGGGGGGGGGGGAAGGCAAATTGGGACCTTGGGCCCGGCAAAGGTGAGCTGCGGCGCGAATAGAGTAGGTTAGACCAAAGGACTGATGGGAGAGCGGTGAGAACTCCTAGACCAGCAGAGTCGGAGTCGGAGCTACGTATCTTTGGGGGCGGTGAGGTTAGGGTTCTAGAAAGCTTCGTGGGATTCTAGGAGGGTCCCCCAGTGGAACGGCCAAAGTCTCACTCAGGGGCGGGGCGGTGAGAAGGACTCACCAGGTTACCTCTGACGAACCCTCATCACAAGTTTAATGAAGAAAGGAAATAACGTCAGGAAGAAAAGTTCAGAATACACAACAATGCAGCCCATAGGGACGACCCCCGTGGAAAAAAATGTCACCCTCCTATTCAACCAGGCTGACAATCGCAAAAGACGAAGCACCCATCCTCGGAAGGCGTTTGTATCAGCGAGTGGATAGCCAGAAAGGCCGTAAATACGTGGGCGCAACCGCCGTTCGCAGGGGTTCCGGCATGAGCGGACGATCAAGAAAGGCGAGGAAGGGCTCCGTTGACGGAGACCTCAAGTGGTCGGTGGCATAACGGAGACCCTGGGGTCGAGCGGATTGCTGGATGGTTATATACGAATGGATACTTTTCCGGCGTAAAAAGGGATGGGATCTCGGGTGCTGTCGAGAGGAGTGGAAAGGCTCCGAAAAAGGGACCAGGACCGGTCAACGACTGGACTTGGCGCGTGACATTCACGGTGGTCAAAAAGAAAAGGTTTGAACGCAAGGAGGAGAAAAAGTCGAAGTAAAACAACTGCTCGACTGGTGTCGGCTCTGAAAGCCTGAAGCAAAGGAGGGAAAAAAGGGGAACAACGGGGGGAGAAAAGTGACCGCAAAAGCCAAGGCCTGACCGGGACTCGTGGGGAAAAGGCTGAGGCGGGATTCCGAGGTCGGAGGAGATGTCAGGCTAAACAGATAGGTGTCCAGTCTCTACAAGAATTTAAGGGGCGATACAGTAAGGTCATGTCTTCGGTAAAGAGAAAATAGGCATTCGGGCTAAATTCCGTCTCCTTAAGGAACGCTGTGAAACTAAAGCAGAGGCGAAGAGAAAACTAAAAATCATCAAGAATAGCGAAAGACCAAAACAGGTGCCTCCGTCCAATGAGAAAGGGGGAACAGGGAGGCCAACTGCAGACGGTTGAAAAGGGACTCTCTATGGAGTAATGGAGGGGGGACACGGCGAATCCTACCTTAGTAATAACGCCATTCAAGGCGGGGAGTCAAAAGGGGAACGGAGGAGGGTAAAAGAAGAGATACCACAGGGAATGACAGGGGAGGGTAAAAAGGATCCATTTCCCTGAGGAGGCAATCCTAAAGAGAAAACAAGGGAGTCGGAGGAAAAGGGACCACTGTTCAGTGAGAAAGCGCAAAAAGAGGAGCCGGTGCATCTAAAATCGTCTTTCTCCCAAGTCAGGGGAAAGAAAAAAGAAGAGGAAGTGTCAACGCGGGTGGCGCAACAAAAAAGGGAGCCCGACTAAGAGAAAGTCCAGGTAAAGAGGACTTACAGCCGAGGACTTTATGTCAAGGTACAAAGGGGGACGGAGATTTCGTGCCTTCCCCCAAACGAACGCCCTCCGAAAGAACGGAAAATAGGGACCCCAGAAAGGTACTGGGATACTTGGACCAAGGCAAGTGCACCTGGGAGACAGGGGAACCTGTTTACCTGATACCCGTCAGGGACTACCGTAAGCGCAACCTTCGAGCATGTTGCTGACAGGGGAATGGGGGAAGAAGTAAAAAAAAAAACTGCGGTGTTAACCACCCGACAGGTAGAGGACCTTCCAAAAACCAGGCGGGAGAAAGTTCGACCCGGCCTATCATCGTTGGCAGGCACCACACTAGGAATCACCAAGTTGCCAACAGGGCATTACGAAGAAAAAACAAAGGAGCCCCCGAATAAAACCCCCTACTTAATTACGAACAAGAATCGAGTAGGGAGAACAATACACTTTTGAAACGGACTGACCCTTCTGCCTAAGGAAGAGAAAAATACTCTCAAGACGATGGTAAAACGAATCAATTGGAAAAGGCGGGCTCAACCTTCAGCTGGCGGAAATCAACGCCAAGGGAATGACGAGTGGTTACTTCTTCTATTGTTAAGAGGTTCCGCCTCGGCTACGAAAGAGCCTTCTGAAAAAAATGGGGCCATAGGAGCATGGGGAGGGGGTGGGGGGAATGGGAGGGAAATATGGGCTCTCTAGAAGAGAAAGGGCCCTTTCTCGTGTGAGCGCGACTACCATGGACTATTCAGCCCCCAAGAGAGCAAGAGGTTGAGCCCTGGCCCAGTACCGAGGAAGGCAACCCTCGGAACGATAAAGCCTGACTCGGTAGGACCGAGAAGACAAATCCACGAAATATCCCTCCACAGTACCCCTCCAAAGAACTCGGAAGCTTACGGAAAGGGTGAACAGCACTTTTCACTGGCCCATCAGTACGCTAGCCAATGCCCTAAGCGGAAACCAAGTCGTGCATAACCACAGAGAGGAAACTCATGTACAACCAAAAACCTAAAAGGGGGGATGCCCGGCATGGCATTTCTTCCCTGCACAAACTGTGCGCTGGCAAGGGCGAACTAGGCAATTTTCGTTCCCGTTGGCGCAACGACAGAATCAGAAGAGGGAAATTCTGACGACCTTACCATAACGAGGTATACCGGCTCCGCCCAGAGACCGAGGATTATTTCTCCTCGTGGAAACGCGGCGGGCGAAGACTCGTGCGAACGGGCTTCGACATACAAAAACACAAAAAAAAAATTTGAAAACAAAAGAATGCTGGCCCACCGCGGTGAGTTGGTCTCTTTTGCGTGGGCACCAACGGTGGGGGTGCCCGGTCTACCCGCAGCAAAAAAAGCACAAGGAAGGAAAGAAAACAGTGCGGGGGTAACTCTCCACGGATCGCCCAGGGAAAGAAAAAAACAAAAAAAGGGATCTACTACCAAGCGGGTAGCGTGCGCTTTCTCGAACGTCCGGGTGCGTGGCGCCAGCGTGGAAGAAAGAAAAAAACGGAGGAGAAGATGAAAAGAGGGACACCGCGTCGCGCAACCTCACCTTACTTAGGAGGAGGAAAAAAACGAGAAAAAAGTGTAAGATCCTACCAATCTATCTCGGAAGCGTACCCACCAAACGGTGTGCGAGGAGGGTTTTGCCGCACTGTGGGGGGAGGCAGTCGTCCGGATTTCTTCCACAAAAAGGGCGCACGCGGTCGAGGGCGGGAAAACTGCACCGGGCGCAACACCGACAAGAGAGAGGAGGACATGTAAGCAGAAGACGGGTCACCGGAGGAGCCACCGACGGAGGGGGTGTCGATCGGAAACGCATTTCCACTTCACACGGTAAAGTCGACCTTGACAAGAGGAAAGAGAGAGGAGAGGCGAGAATGAAGCGAATAAAAAGGGTGCGCAGATCAAAACTTTCGCCAGACACCGAGGGAAGGACGCATGCCCCGTCTTAAAAGCACACGTCTTTGGTTAACTCGTAGAGCTGGACTGCCTCATAGAAAATGGTTCTTGGCAAGGGGGGGGGGCACAAGACGAGGATCTATTGGCTGGAACCGATTGGGAACGTTGAAAAAAGACTTCCAGAGGATTGGCAGGCGGCGGGGGGGATGCTCTTTGATTAGCCGGTAGGTTGTCTGTAAAGGTCGGTAGAGGGGTATGGGGAGGTGGGCTTCAATCGAGTCCCGGGGAAAGCCACCTGGCCTGCCGGCGCGTTCGAGTTTTCTCGGCTCAAAGGTAAAGGCGTCACAGGAAAAAGCAGGTGAGAAAGGCTCACCAAAAGGCCGTCTATATGAATTTAACCCTCCAAACAAACGGTCCAATCTCTACGACGGAACCCGGCCCGTTCCCGATAAGGCAATAAGGTAGAAGGAAGGGGACAAATAAGCTCCTCAAACCGACTCGTCCTTCCGTTTATTTTAGCCAGTTGGAAGAAGGGGGGGCCGTACACCGGCAAGTGCGCAGAAGCAGGTTGGTGAAGTGGGAGCGAGTCGATCCTTTAGACGGCGGGGAATACAAACGTTCGGTTTCGAGAGAGAGGCACAAATTGCACTGCAAGGGCCTTTTATAAAGTTAATCCCCTTCCGCAACGCGAAAAGAGTGGGGCAGTATGCGTGGGAAATTTCCCACGGAGGGACCTCTATATTCAAAAACGGAATAACCGGCTGGACAGTGATACGCTGACCTCTCGGGTCACAACGACAGAGAGGTGGTAGTGCTGAAAGACCTCCAGCGACAAAACAATAGAAGGGTTGTGGTGAAAAAAGAACTTCAGGGACCAGGCCCAATGCAGGGCCACGGCGCACAGGTACAGACGGCAGAAACTGACCGGATGGAAGCGGTCCCAGGAGGTGGCGCGCTGTTCTGGCGGGGGAGGTACTGCCGGAATAAACTGTGGACTAACGGCTCCGATCGGGAGAGGCAAAGAATCAGGAGGGGACCTGGACGAATGGAATTAATCACCTGTGGTGCGGGCGAGTGCTGACCCGTTCTGGCCCCCGAAGACCTCCGGCAGAGAGGACTGACCGGAGGCAGAGAAAGTTCTTAAAAAATTGAATACGATAGGGGGGTCGTCACTGACCACTTTCAGTATGACGGTCCGTGGGGGACAAAGGAAGGGGGACCTTTGGCCCAGACCACCAAGATTAATAAAATGAACAAGTGACTCTCTCACAAACAACGAGGAAAAAGGCCGGGGGGGGGTTCGCAGTTTAGAAGATCAACGGTCGGAGATGGAAAAGGACGGAAGGAGAACACGGACACGGGGGTCAGGGACGTAAGTGCGACCGGGGAACTTGTAGAAAAAAAGAGACGACGATCTGAGCTCTCTTTCTAATTCACCCCGAGGGAACCGCGAAGAGCAGGGGGGGAACCAGTTCGGTAGCAATGTATTAATCCGCAAACGGACAAGGAAAGGAGCACTGTGATCGCCGGTGAACCTGAGGTATTGGATTCACCACTAAGTGGGGCCTGAAACACGAGGGACCGCCGAAACAAACGTCAGCACCAAACCAAGGGAAAAAGAAGCAGGGACCTTGGGGAGGAAAACTGCGGTCAATGCACAAGGTTTAGAAAGTGGAACTGCCCTGAGGAAGCAATTCTACATTAAAGCCTAACCCGTCAATGGGGGGGTGCGTTCACCGGGTAAGAATGCCGGGAAACCGAACACAGCGAGGAGTTGGTTACCACCTACAGCTAGAGCACGGACTACTATGAAGTTAAGAATCCGGTGTATGACATCCGTTTCTGGCCACCAGCACACAGAGAAAGACCCGTGGCAGAGAATTGGGAAAGGAAAACGAGCCATTACGTATCGAACTGATTACAGTTACGAAGAAGAGAAAGAGATAGGTCGAAAGAGTTATTTCCGAAAAGCCAAATCTAGCGGGTATCGTAAAAGGCAATTCTAACGACCGTTTCGAACCGACTGTTGCAAGGGGGAGGTGAAGCTTGCGAACAAAAAGGTGAAGAACGATGAGGGGTGGAGGCTAGGGACCGATTTGGACAAACGCGTTTCAGGGTGAGCCAAAGCCGTATTGGAGCATGTGACGGGACAGGGGTTGGGGAAAGGACTATGATGCCGGGTGCTTAGACCTCAAACTCACCGTGTTTCCGAAAGCAAGAATGCGCAGACGCACAACAGGAAAAGAAGCGTGTGACCGCAAAAGCGATCCACCTCGGAATAGAGACACACAGAGACGTACATTAAAGCAGGCCAAAAGATCCCCTCCTAAGATTAAAAAAGAAGCGAAACACCAATTGAGTGCGAGGCAGTAGAAACATTTCCAACAATCGGAAGGAAAAAAAGATCTATATACACTCCCGCTCTCCTCGCCTCAATGCAAAAGGCCATGCGGGGAATAAGAACACCGATGTACAGAAAACGCGCAGAAAAGAAGGAACTTGGTGATTTTCAACTTCATGGGAAAAAAAAGGCGCTGTCAAAGTGCGAAGTTTCGCGAAAGGCACCGTGCAGGGGAAATTTAAAATTAAGCGCCCGGAGATAAGGGGCATACCGACCGACGAAGGGGGGGTCACACTCTTTCTCAAAACGACAAAAAAAAGTATGTGAACACGCAGGGGGGGGAACCAGGCGCGCAGTCGAACTTCACACCTGGAAAAGAGGTGGCAAAAGGAAAAAAGCGAAACACCCCTTCCGTACCCCTCTGGGGGAAAAGAGCAGCGACGGACGAAACGCCACCACTAACGCGCAGCCAAAACGGGCCGAGCAAACGCGTGTCGGTGGAAAATGAGGTACCCATTTGGTGAAAAACTATAAAAATAGTGGGCAACGTCGCGTTGTCTAGACACTTCCGGTGGGGCGGGGAAAGCGGTGCAGGCGAAGAGACAACCCACAACTGGATGGAAGAGAAGAGAGATGATCCAGCGTCCGAAGAACAGAGAATAGAACGTTAGAGAGAAAATCATACCAAACCGAAATCATACACGTTTTCTATATGGAAAACGCGTCCCACCGCACGGGGGGTAGTCGGCGGGGGGAATGCGCGTAGAACTCGTAGGGCAACGGGCGGTCTGCGGCAAACCGACTCCACGTTCTCGGCACTCGTTTTTAATGAGTGGGAGAGGAAGTCAGATGTCTCACACAGCGACTGGGTGCGCGGAGAACCAATGCAGCGCTGAACGCACATGCCTGTCCGGGGGAGGTGTTGGACACCGAATGAAACGCGGTCAAGGGCCTGAACAGTCCGGAGGGTAGCGAAATGAGCCAAAGGGCACGTGAAAAAAATAATGAGGGTGAAAAAAGCAACGAGCCGGCCGGACCAAAGCTGCCGGCCATCACCAAATTGAGGCGGAGTAGGGGTAAAGCGGGTTTTAGAGCAAGGGGAAGGGCGGGTATGCAGCTGGAAGGGCCGAAGGGGAGAGGTGGCAGGCGTGCTGGGTGGAGGAAAAGCCGGGTGAAGAGGCATCGTCGGTGGTAGGAGGGTTAGTTATGAGGAAGACGTTGTTAGGCTTTTGGATTATCGAGTCAAGTGCGGGAGTGAAAGCTGCAGAGATTGGCTTCAGCCTTTCCCGGCCTCAGGGGAGAAACGCCGGAATTCGTGCGTTTGGGCGCAAAACGTACCTCTTCGCGCAAAGGCATGCTAGGGAAAGAAGATCCAACACCGATAACCAGAATAACCTACACAACAAATGCAGGTCCCCTGGGGAAGTTACGCCCCATATGTCGGACCGTTCAAACAACCCGATAGTCAAGAGGACTTGAGGACTAGCGGAAAATAAACAAGGCCATAAAAAGAACACGTTTCAAGGTTATCCATGCGTGGGGATAGCCAGAAGAAAGCCGAAAAGGAGGGTAGCACCGAAGTATCCAGTGTGGCGAGAGTCCCCTTAGGTATGCGACAGGGAAAAAGGACCTAAAGAGTTTGGCGCCAATAGAAGAGACCGTATGGCGAGTGGTCCTTCCTTAGGCTCATTATTAGATCCCTAAGGCGTGGGAAGTGGCCAGGAAACAAAGGCATCTACGGTTGTCGGGGGGAAAAGGTGGCATGGCCCAAGGCTGCCGAGGATTAAGAATTCACAATAGAGAACCTTGCCAAAACGGGACTGTGGACTCACCTCAACAAAGGAGCGCGTCGATGAAGTCCGTCTCAAGGCAGGGGCACATTCTAGACGGGTGAAGCGGTTGACAAGGAAGACATCCTGACGGTCCCTTCAGGGAATCCAGGAGAACAGCCAAAAGTCCAAGACCCAGTGACCGAAAAGACCAATAAGTACCGGAAGGGGTCAATAATGGTCCAAGATAAGGTTGCGCTGAGTCGCTGAGGGCGCCAGAGAAGTCATCAAAGTCTAGAAAAGAGAGGGTGTCCCCTAAAATAAGGAAGGAAGGGAGATGCATGGAAATGTGCCTGCAGTCGGTAAAGGAGGGGGGGTCAAGGGAAAACGGGGAAGCCAAAACTCCCTTCGAATTGGGAAAAAGCCAACAATCAGGAAGAGGAAAAACACCTTTGAACTGACAAGGAGCAAAAGTCTAAAGATAACATAAGGACAAAACAGTAACAAGGGAAAGGACAGGCATGTCGCGTGAAGTGACGGTCCGTGATGGTCCGTTCCGGGACCTGGGGCCCGAGGTGACTGAGATAACGGGACATTCCCTGGAAAAGCAAAACAACAAGAAAGAGTGACCATTGAGAAACAGGTTATTCATCGGAGGGCCAAGGTCAAGGAAAGACAAATCACGACCGTCAAGCAAAAGACAGGCCCCGCAAAAGAGCTGCATTACAGGGGAGGACACATCTGCGTAGGTGGAATAGTGAGATGAGGGAAAGCACGCAGACACAGGAAACGTGCCACTTGTTCATAGGCAGGCCCGGGCAACACTAGACAAAGCCTATGGACGAAACATGACTAGGATCTAGGTACCGGCAGGGTCCTGGGACTCAAAACAATCGTAGAGAAAATGCTTGCCGAACGGCCTGCAAAAAATGAAAAGCTCACCAACTGACCATAAAGAAAAAGGCCGGGCCCCCAACGACCGCCCTTGGATCCCTGTTGTCACCTGAGAGGGAACCATCGCCCGTGGGACAGGGGGGTCCCTTAGTACGAAGCAGGTCGGAAGGAAAACGCCGAACCCGTAAGTGTTTCTTGCGACCTTTATGCCTTCACAGAAAAACAGCGCGGCGTTGGAAAAACCGAGAGCCCGCCAGTTTTACGAATGGAGAAGATCCTCCATCTTTGAAACAGCCAGAAAAAAACATGTCAGTAAAATTGCTGTAAAAAGCAGAGTCCAGGAACGGAAACCAACCCCTCCCTGATGAATCGGCGAGAGGTCGAGAAAAGGAATGAAAGCCGATCATGCGCGGAAAAGGAAAGGGAACAACGAGCCAAGATCAGCGAAGGGATCGACGAGCAGGCCGATTCGCAAACAGGGATCATGCGAAAGGAGAAAACCGACTTGGGAAAGTGAGCTATCAACTCCTGAGGAGAAAACCGAGAGGATGTTCTTCTAGGTGACGAGGGCCCTCGGCGGAAAGGTGGAATCGGGTGAACGGGGAAAACGGCGGGGCACGTCCGGAAAAAAGGGGGACAGCATGTTGGTACCTTCGGACGGAGGGTGGCTGCCGAAAGGCGTTCTAGACGGGTGGGGAGCCCTACTGTCACCTGGAGGATCAGCCCCCTGTCGAAAAGGGCAAGGGTTGAAGCCACTTAAGAGAAAGCCCCTGGAGTCACCGACGAAAAGACATCAGCGACAAACACTCAACCCCCAGCGCCGAAGAGAATGCCCGCCTCAATCAACAAAGCCGCCTATTACTTACCCGGCGGGGTCGCAACCGTGAACAGCAGGCGAGAAGTAGCCAGAACTGATCATGACCCCACCAAAAATGGCGGGGAAAAAAAAAAAAATAGATTCAAAGGGGGGAGGGTACCCAGAACCGCAGCCAGCAACTGTGATCAACCAGGTCCGTATCCCGCCAGGGGGCATATTTCTAATTAGGATCGAGCGGGAGGTGAGGACAAAAACTGTGGGCGCACCCACTGAAACGTCGCTTTACTGGCAAAGTTCGACAGCAGGGAAAGACGACTTGTTGCTCCGAAACGGAAAAGATTTGGTAAAAAGACCCTGATGGCATTGGAGGAAAAGGTGCCTGCAAAGCCCTTTCACGGGTCCGAAATCAATGACTGTTTCAACCCCCCAAAAAAGAGACAAAAACGTCCCGTTCTATGGGTAAGAACCCTGACACTTCTCACGCGCAAGAAAAGAAAACCCGCACAAACTGGTCTGGACGCGCCAGGACACCGCAGGTGGTGGTGAGAGGTAAGCCCGGGGACGGGGGAGTCTTTGGGACGAGA
>Ga0179593_1436656_pt1 | contig 13934 bp, 18 predicted proteins | sample CZODoug2_1_08_16_FD_185931 | JGI IMG/M metagenome (GOLD analysis project Ga0179593, IMG submission 185931) | Vadose zone soil fungal communities from Angelo Coast Range Reserve, California, USA - CZODoug2_1_08_16fungal (PacBio error correction) | ecosystem: Environmental > Terrestrial > Soil >...
CATATCGGGATAAAACGACACGCTCTCTCATTGAGAAAAAGAAGGGAAGCCGTCAGGGACAAGATGCAGTAGCCGAGGTAGGGGAGCCAAAGAGAAGAAAGAAAAGCCCACCTTTTCCAGCCTCCTGGCAAAAAAAAACGTTTTGGATATAAGTTGTAGACTTCGTAGGGCGAAGGGGGAAAAAGTGGGCTCGTTTTGGGCGCAGATACCGTAGGACCTCAAAGGGAAAAGCTTTGAGAGATGGCAAGACCCTTTCGGGAAATACGAAGGCCAGCAGGGGGGGGACGGTGCCTTTCAGAAAGACTCAGTGGGGTATCGAAGAAAAAAAGGGAAAAAAGGGGGGGGAGCAGGTGGACAGTCCGAGCCGGGACGTTCGTGTAGTGAAACAAAGGCTTGGTGAGGGGGAAAGACTCTTTTCTTTACACCAAAAGGGGAAGATCCTGGTCCGGGGCAACTAGAAGAGGGGGGGAGTCGGTAAGAACAAACCAAGGGGGGTCCGGCAATGGGGGGAAGGAAAGGAAAATTTGCTCCCTTAATGGGAGGCGGGCACGTCAAATAACACGGTGAACGGGTGAGAAAAAGAGCAAGCGGAGAGGGGGGAACCCGAAGACGGAACCGAACCCAATGTCAGGATACATCTAACTCGTGGAAAAAAGGGATGATAGTAAAAAAATGCTCACAGCAACTGACGCGGGAACAGGGGGAGAAAAAATCAATCTTTTTTCCTGGTTACGGGCCGGGGGAGGACCGGAGTGAATTTGAGGGAACTGCCATGCAGGGAAGAAAGGGAGATCATTTCTTTTAAAAAGGATACCGCCATCAGCCAGAGAAGAGGGACTCCCAGGAGGGGGGGTTTCAAACATGGGCTCAAATGAAAAACCGATCGTTAGGGGGGGGGGGGGGGGGGGGGGGGGAGGAAAGTGAACAGCTTCTCTTGTTGCACAAAACGGCCCCTGCAGTGAAAAAAGGAAGGTCAGTAGCCAAGGCCCGTCATAAGAGCTGCAAGGAGGTTTGGAATGAAAGAAAAGGAAAAAAAATACTGTTATGCGGCTTGTGCCACGGAAGGCCGGCAATAACTCCATATCTGCAAAGGCGACACAATAAACAAATGAGGAACCGGAAGCCGAGTCAACAGAAGCAAAGAGAGGGGTCGCTCGAATGAGGGGGGAAGGAGAAAAGTCCCCGAAAGAAGGAACCACCACCCACAAGCGGGCAATTCGTGCCAAAAATTGAGGAAAACGACAGGCTCAACAAGTTGTTCTGGAAAGCAACGGGGCCTTGAAAACCGGTTGAAAAAGATAACAGCCGGTACAGAAAGGCTTGAAAAAAGGCCGGGGCCGATTGCAGACCTGGTCAAAGGCCGCCGCGGGAGGGAAGAGCCGCAATCGGAAAAAGTGATAAAAGGAGGAAGAAAGCGAAAGAGACCCGAGAGGGAGTCTTCCTCTGGCAAAAAGACGGCAGAGAGTTTCGGAAAGAAAAAGGAGGCGGGTGCAAATAAGCAGGTCGTGGATGTTAGCCAGGGAGCCAAGTTTGCTGAAAAGGGACGGATTTTTCAACGAAGGGGTCCCACCATCCAAAATAGACAATGTGAAAAAGGGATCCGAACGGTGGCGCGAGCGCATGGACGATCAGAGTTGGGAAGGGAACACGCATCCATTAACCAGGGGGTTTGCACGAGAATACAAACCCGCGCAAAGGGAGGGGGGGGAGAGGGAAACGCGCTTCTTAGGAAATTCTGGACAGGTGGCGGGATACAGGGGGAACTTCCCAACACGGTAGGTATCGGATTGAAAGTCGGGCCGAGTCACCACAGTGTTGCAAGAACTCAGAAAGAAAATTTCTCGCGACCCCAGGCTGAGGGGGAAATCTCATTGGGGCATTATGGGCCAAGCAGGGGGGCGAAGTAACCTTTGGGGGGCTCCTGCTGCGAAAGCTTTTAATCAGCCGGAAGAGAAAACATCGAGAACGGATAGGGGAGGAAAGGACAAAAGAGTTGTTATATCTCAACTGCGAGGGTCAATAACAGGGCAAAAATCAGGAGGAAAAATGCAGGAGTGAGTGGAGGCCAGCGAAAGATATCGGAGACCATTCGCTGCCGAGGCGTTAACTCTCCATTGGGGAGGGGGGGGTTGGAGGGACGCTAGGAAAACAATTCCAACTTGAAAAATAAGGGGGGACGAAGGCGTGCAAGTGAAAAAAAAAGGAAAAATTAAATTGGGGGGTGCGTCCACAGTGACCCTCACCCCAGCCCATCTCGTGGAGAGTACAAAGGAAGAATCGAGATTATCCAAAAGTGGGAAGGTTCGTGGCCGTGCAGCCGGGTGCTGACTTGCCTATGAAAAGTCATAAATTGTCGGTGGACATCAACAATCCACCCCGAAAAAAGCAAGTTTAAGCATCAAGGGAAAAAAAAAGTGGGCTTCCCACAGGCATAATCCTCATGAAAATACCAAAGAGGGTCACCCTAGCCATTGCAGTGGGCCGCTCATCGAGAGACGAACGTGAGAGCGCTAAGTCGGGGGGCTTTGACTCGGAGAGAAGGAAGGCCCTCTGTTTACAAGAATTCCTCCGAAAAAAAAGGGCCAGGACAAGGAAGAAGAAAAGGTTTTCTGGGTCGGTGAGTGAAACGTGATTGCCTTGCGCCGTATCTATCCCGGGGATCTGGGGGGGGCGGGAAACGGACACCAAAGCATAGTGAAAAGCTGCTTACACAGTTGTAAAATGCGGGGAGTCTCGAGAAAAACACAAAAAAAACTGGAGAGGAGAGAGTTAGAGAAAAACTTCGGTCCGGGGACTGAAGATCAACCTTTTCATCGATCCTTCAACAAAGGGCACTTCAAACCTCAGAAAAAGGAGAGGGGAGTTAACATCTTCGCAGCGGAGAAGGGTTCCACGGGCGTCCTGAGAAAGTCGACAGAAATCGGGCACCCTACTCCGAGAGGGGTCGCGGTCTCTAGATTGAGGCGCCAAAGACTGAAAGGGTCAGGGGGAAAATCAGGTATGCATGAGGGAAGATTAAAGGGCAAAAAGTAACTCTGGTGAGGGGGAGGTGAACGCACTGTAAAATTTTCGGACGGGAGGGGAACGGGGTATGGCATTGGAGCCCGAAGGGACAGCACATCGAAAATAAAACGACACAAAAAGGTTGGGTTGGGGGATCGATTCGAGGAAAGGCAGGTGAGGACTCCCCTCCAAGGGGTGGGAAGACCAAAAAGGTACTTAAGGAATCCGAGGCCTTTTGCCGTTTGGAGGTTGGGGTTTACTAGAAGTTCCCCCTCACAAAGTAAAAAGAAAACTTGGTGAAGACCTCGGGCAGCGAAAGGTGCTCCAAAGGTTGTGCGAAAGGGCGTCCAAAAATTCTCCCTAGAGAAACCAAGATTGACGGAAAGATTGTTGTAAAATAGGAAGGATGAGGGGCGAGAATACATATGAGATGAACAGAAAAAGAGTAGAGGAAGGAATTTTTCTTATACAGGCCGGCTCGCTAAAATGTCAGCAGATTTAAAAAAAGGGTGTCCCGACCAGGCTTGGGAGAAATAATGCCATTCGGGACTAGAAAAAAGCTGAACGTCAGCCTCGCGGAGGCCGGTGTTACGCTTACCGAGCAGAAAGAGGAGACCAAAGACAACTCTAGGAAAATAAAAAGAAGAAGGGGGGGTGGGGAAACCCGGGAAAGAAAAAATAACTTTTTTTCAATCCGCCGACACCCGCGGCACGGCGAGTAAAAAACCATTCGCTTGGGTGGAGCGGTGTGATTCGGCAAAAAAAACTGGGGCGTTGGTTCACGGGGGGGGCACCAAGCTGCAATGGGAGGGGGTGACGAAAACGGAAAAAAAAAAAAGACCAAAAAAAACCAAGGGCAAAGAACTGGTTTCAGGCACGGTCAGTCGGGGAGGGGGGGAACAAGGACGGAATGGGAGGGGAATATAAATGCGGCAGCGTTTCGCACCCTCCAAACCAGGGGACGACGAGGGGCTCGGAATTGGAAAGATTCCAGCCGTGTTGGGGGGGAAAAAGGAGGCCTCTCCGAAGTGCTAAGGGGGGAGAGGAGATTGGTTTTTCCTCCCGGTCCGAGTGGGGTGGCCCGCAGGAGAAGCAGGAGGCCCAGGGGGGGACAGTCTTAAGTAAAAAGGACAACTTAGGGGAAAAACAAAAAGTTCTTGAGCAATGAACAAACGGTTCCAAGCCTCGGTCAAAGAACAAAGTGGGAAGTCCTTGCAAATTGGCGGAAATCCGCGAAAGAGCTTCAATTGCGGGGAGGGGGGCCTTTCTTTACTTTCTGGATCATAAAAACCCTCAGCCGAGATGCTAGCTGGCTTCGGGCGGGAAAGTAAAAAGACTGCGGGTTACCTAGTGCCGGATGCGGGGGGGCCGGGGTGCAGGGAAGGGGGGGGAGGGATTGAAGATGACCCTTGCCAGAAAGGAGCTACACGCCGCGATATGTTGAGGGAATTGGGGCGTAAACTTGGAAGGGCGACTAGCGATGGAAGAGACGGAAGTGAAGACTGGGGAGTTGGCGTGTGGCCTGTAGAGAGCTCATAGGGAAGTAGGAGTAATGAAAGCATTTGCTTCCAAGGGGCGAAAACCACCGAAGTGGGGAAAATGGCGGAATTGGAAAGAAAGGAGATGACACTGGGGAATAGCAGCGAAAGGGGAATCGTATCTCAATTACAATCATCCATTCAACCCGGAAAAAAGATTGGAGCAGGGGGGGACAGCCCTGGGCAGGCAGAGGGGGGGTAAGGACTAGGGGAAGGGATGTGCTGGAAAAAAGATCTCATGCCAAGTAAGATGAATTATGAATGTTGGTTAGTCATGGTGAAGGGGAAAGAAGAGGGAAACTCCTCTCAAGTGCTCTTGGGGGGTAAGAAAAAAAAGGTCCCCATCTTCAAGAATCAAGAGGAAATGGCCACTCGAAAGGGAAGGATAATCCGCCACGCTTCGGTTGTTATAAAAAGAGGAAAGAGATACACGGGTGAGATAAAAGGAAAACAGGATTGAGGGATTCCCATGGTTAAAAAAAAAAAAAACAGATTTCCTCCCCAAAATGCGGGTCCCTCCCCGAATGCCCCGGGCCTCTAAAGTCGACAAGGGTAAAAAAAAGAGGGTTGAGACACCAGAGATTTGATTGGGAAAGGAAGGCCAAAAAGAGGCGGGCATCTTGGACGAAAAAGGGGAGACACTATCTGTTACGTTGCAGGAACGGGGAAAAGCCGTGTAGGTCTCACAACAATGCGAAGGGGGTGGGGGGGGGGGGGGGGACGCAAATCCGCGTTTAATCAAGCGAAAAAAGGGAAAAGTACTGGTCATGGAAATTGTATTCATTTTCAAGAAAGGGTGGCTCCCGGAGTTATTCGCGGATGACATATTTTACGCATCTTTGGACTGAGAGGGGAAAAAAAAAAAGCTGTTGGGATGAGAGCGTGTCAGGAGAAAAGCTCTCCACCCGGTCAAAGGGGGAGAGAGATAAGGAGAGGGGTCCGCCTTACCCCGCTGACGAATTGGATCCCATACAGGTCCACCTCGGCAGGGACAAAGATCGCAGGTCATGAGAGGAGAGGAAGACCGAAGGGGAAAAAAAAAATGAGAGTCAGACCTCAATTGGGGGGCCAGCATGGCCATTTGATCCAGCTTTGAGACGTCGAGGAGAAGGGATTTCTCAAAGGGTGGGCGCGGAGGGGTGGAACTTTCCGCTTTGTTAAGAACCTTGAGGACACTGGTCAATGGCATCCTGCCGGGTTGGGAAAGAATACCTGAATCAGGGCCTCGGGTTGGCAGGGAAAGAAGGAAAAAAAAAAAGAAAGAAACTTGTGGCCAGAAGAAGACGGATTTCCAACTTTGGGGAAAGCCGTGCCTGAGGGGGGGTGGAGGAAAACGGAACCTGCTGTGGAGGCAAATCGATGATGTTTGTCCTTGAAAAATGAGCTAAATACCTTTTTCCGTGAGAGAGGAAGGCTATTCAAAAAAAAAGGCGAGGGGGGGAAGATTCGGTTCACTTGGAAAGGGGGAAGACGTGCATGGACTTTGGGGGAGAAAGTGGGACTTTGGAGCGATGGGGACCTGTTGAGGAACAAAAGGGGGGGGGGTCCTCTGAAAGGATCAATCCGTCCTAACCAAGTTAATAAGGGAGGGAGAAGATATTCCAGACACGACGTGAAAGAGACAAAAGAAATTTGGCGGAGGAAAAGGGACCTTTCCAACCGGCTCAAAAGCGGGGTCCGGTGACGGGCAGATGGCCCTATTTGGCGGGAGGAAAAAGAAAGTGCCGCTGTGGTCAGCGTTTCTTAAAACAAAGACAAAAAGCCCGAAAAGATGGAGCCCAAAGATGGTTTCAGAACAAGTGTTGGCCGCAAGGTGGAAAGCTAGCAGTCCTACGGAAAAGTGGGGGGGGGTTGGAAAGGACGACAAATCCCCCCATCTCGCTAGCCGAAGGCGCGTACGTCTTCTAGCAAAAGGAAAGTTTGAAGAAGTCCACGAGAACCTCTTGGGAGAGGCCGCACTGGTCAGCCCTGCATAAAAGAAACCAAAGAAGGGCAAATGAGGTCGCGCCAAGAAATCAATTAATAAAGAGGGTCCAAACGGACGGTATCCACCCGCCACATCGTGGGAAGCTCAGCTAGAAGGTGTATTATCCCACAACCTTGCCGCAAGACTGCAACCACCACCCCCAAAAGAAGGAAGATTCGGAGAGAGGAAAATTCTTGCTAAAGGAGCCAGGCGACAGCAGGGAAAACGTTGGGAGTTGTGGAGCAGGGTTGGAACGGGGAAGTGTTGTGGCAAGAACCACCGTGGTCCTGTGAGGGGGGGGAAAGAATGATTCCGATTGCAGCCTGTAAAAAGTTAAACGTGGAGCGATAACCCTTATCATCTAGGGGAAAAATGCGGGAGACTCAGGACAAGACCGAAGGTCGGGAAGCTTGTCAAACGGCGTCGATTTCAGTCTAAGGACGAGCAAATTCAGTGTCGGGAAAAAAAAAGACAGGTAAATTGATGTTAGAGCAGGGTCGGGAATCAGTTGAACCAGAGGCGTTTTTTGATCCTTTCCAGTTTCCAAACCATCCCAAAAACGTGGGCCGGAAAGAAAGGCCCGGGCTTGGGCGCCGCAAGGGGAAAACGTTTCGACAAAAGAGAGGGAACTGGTGCCGGATAAGAGAATGATTCCGGTGGTAGCTAATCAAAGGGGGCCAAACCCCTCTAATTGGAGGAAATCGAATTAAGAGGTGAGGTCTCTTGAGATGGAGTTGCGATTTGTTTGCCTTTTGAGAAGAACCAGACAACGGGGAGTATAGAAGGTGGGGGGTGATTTAGATGGGTTCACCTGTTGAGGTTCCTAGAGAAAAGATCGTCTCAGGTCGGGAAAAACGACGGGCCTGAGTGGCCAAGACTCATTGAGGGTTCAAGAAGGGGGTAGAGTAAAAATTGGGGAAACAGAGGATTCTCGACGCCTGGTGATAGCCGGTCACGCGCGCGCAGAAAAGGAGGGGAACCTTTCAAAATGAAGGTCAGAGCCGAAACGGCAATCCCCGGAAAAAAGCGGGCGTCAAATCATGGCGAAATGGAGGCGGGGGGCGGCTCCCATCGAACAATCGATGAAAAGAATGGGGGGAGCGGAATTACAAAAAACGCAAACTGGGTAGAGGTGGGGAGGGAAGGAAGCAAAAAAACCCCAAATTCCAACGCAAAAGGTCGAGGGGAAGCGTCTTTTAAATTTAGAAGGTGGACGTCAAGAACCGAACCCGCCCGCGGGAGAGGAGCCAAGGCCGTCCTCTGTCTCATCAGAAATCACAAACATTTCTTCGGGGACCTCTGAGGGACGAAGGTGCGGGCCGAAAATGGAGGCGGTCAGAAAGGGAAAAACCGGGCGGTGAAACTACCCTAAAAGCCGGGGCCGGGGAAAGTTGGAGTGGACAAAGCATATAACGGAAGAAAAGAAACACGTTACAGGGGGAACAACAAGTCCATTGAAGTCGCCTCCATCGATCACAGAGACGCGCTGATCCAGTCCGCCGTTCGATCTTGGCGTACGAATTTACTTGCGATGGAGAAAGGGGAATCAAATATATTTGGGGGAGTCACAGCCGGCGTCCCTTCGCCTTCAATCAGATCAGGGTTTGGCACCAAGAAGAAGGCGGTTGCGTGAACGATGGGCCTAGTTCGTATGCAAAAAGTGGGCCTACTTGCGGAACGCCTAGAAGGGACCCGCTGAGGAATCAGTGGTTGCTTAGGTGACAGCAAAACAAAAAAATCTGAGGGAAAAAAAAGAGAGAGATACCCCGAAGAACACTTATCAGCACGGAACGAGTTCCGTTTCCTCAAATATCACCCGGGGCATGCACAGGCAGCCAGGCACGGAAAGCAAGAAAAACCAAAGACGGCTTGCCGCACAGTAAGACTTGGGGAATCCTGAGGGGGGGGAATTTGGGGATCCAACGGGCTGTTTCCATCGAAGAAAGAGGCCAGACAAAGAGAAGGACGAGGGAAATCTTTCGTGGATCTTACGAGCGATGAGGGAGGAAAAAGGAGAAGTTTTAAGAACTCAAGGAATTGTATTTTACATCCTATTAGGCCGAGGTGTTGCCGCCCAACAGGAAAATTCACTAGGTTGAGGGGGAGGGGTGAACCCGCTAAATTTCTTTACCGTGCGACAGGGGCATTGATGCAATGGTCGGCACGCCAGAAGTAAACGCGCAAACGTTGGAGATCGGACAGTTCGACCACCATATTGGTGCCGGGGGGGGGGAAAAGTGACTCAAGGACGGGGAAAAGGGAAAGACTAGACGAAGGAGAACGGATGTGAGTGGGAATGTTTGTTGTTTCGAGCGGCCCGTTCCAAGAAACCTCCCTGAAAAATTGGTAAGCCCGCACGTTAGTGGGGGAGGGGTTTAATGGTCTGATAACTCTAGCGGATGCCCTGTTTGGTTGAACGTTAGAGGAGAAGGTCAATTCAATACATATTAAGCAAGTGGAAAACAGGTGACGAATGGCTCTAGGATTGGGGGGGTGACGGTATAATTATAAAGGAAAAAAAAAAGCCCGCAGGAAGTTCAAATTTACGAACACTGGGGTTCGAACAGATTCGTGAAGATGGAGAAGTTTCGCGGCTCAGACGCTCAAGGGAAGGGGGACCCCGGAGGAAAGGGGACCTCGGGAAAGAAAAATCCGAATATACCTGTTGTTTGGGATAGAAAAAGTTACCAATCTGCAAAGCAGATCGGGTGGAACCGCGACACGCTCCTGTGCGATCAGAGGGGGGGTTGAGCGTGGGGGGGGGGGGAAAAAAAAGAAGGTTCCTGGAAGTGCCGGAGTTGCCTTCACCCACTTCAAGAATTGGGGGCAAAAGCGAAGAGCAAAACAAAGCCCGGCCGAGGGAGGGACAGGGGTGATGAAAAATGGAGGGGGGGGGCCTGAACCGGCGAGGGGAAACTCTTCCGCGTATATCAGCAGCTTCGCTGAAACTGGTTGAAACATCAGGAAGGGAAACGAATCGCGCCTCACGGGAAGCCCTGGGGGAAACATAGGTCCGCTCCGCCAGCAAGGTCGTGGTCGTAGGCGTCAGCAGTTTTGATCAATCGATTTCCCGATGGGACCGGGGGCCCGGATCAAAGCAAGGCGTAAAGTGTGGGCTGAAACTTGTCGAGAAAAGGTATGTGACCGTTTCTTTTCATTAACACCGGTGAAAAGAAGAAGGAGGTGAAAAATCAGTGTTGCGACTGTAGGGCCTGGGGACAATTGGGACTGATAACCGATACGCGCGGAAGGAAAGAAAGGGTCGGTTTCTTGGGGGGGGGGGGAAGTTAGGGAGGGGGGACACGTCTGGGATCAATCAAATCAAAATCACAAAAAAAAAAAAAAAAGGGTCGTGAAGCGCCTCATGAGAAAAGGATAATTTTTACAGGGGAAGGATTGGTGGCGGTTTGGCTTCTCCTCATGGGACGGGGGGATGAGCTGGGAGTTGTTGCCGGAATTACACGGCACTAAGTGAGCGAGGGGGGGGGTCTCAAAGCTCTTCTAAACTGGGGGGGGGAAAAGGTAAGGAAGGAAAATCTAAGAAATCATACGCTTCCTTCGTCAAGGGGAAAGCAGGGTGGGGGAAGCGTTGCAGGTAGAAACGCCAAAAATAGGTCAGACTACATCTGGAAGTCGGTTAAAAAGCCAAAGGGGGGGGGATTACACCTCCTTTGCATGAAGAAGACTTTAGGGGAATTGCAGGGGGTGGAAGAACGGATCAGAAAAGAAGGCAAGGAGGGATCAAAATGACCTTCCCTGAAGCCTACCCGGGAACAATTGACGAAAGGTTTGGAACAAGCATGGGCCGCTCAAATCTGGGGAGAAATGAGGAGGGGGGGAAAAAAAAAAGCGGCCTAAACAGGCGGCATGAAAGTAAGATTGAGTCAGGAAGTTGATTCGGCCGGGGGTGATTGAAGGCTTCCCAGAATACTCAAGTGCTCGGGGGGGTGAATCAAAATGGAAAGTCAAAAACTTGCGTCCAAAAAAGCGGGGGAAATGGCGAAAAAATCTCATTGTGCATGATAATGTCCAAATTAGCATGTGAGGGGAATCGACGCCAAGCAGGATTGGCAAAGAAACAGTGATTTAAAAGCCCATGTCAACGATAGGGGAGGGAAGGAAAAAAGTTTCGTTCGGTGTCAAAAACTAAAGGCAGCTCGACTGCTCAAAGTGAAGGATGAGGACTGCAACATGAGGAAGGCCCGTAAACCAATGAAGCTGGAAATAAAAAAAAGGAGGGGGGAAAGAATTACAATAGGGGGAAAGAAGAAAGGCGGAGGACGACGAACGCCTCTCGCCAAAACGATGCGAAAGACAACGGCTCCCAGAAACTCAAAAGAGAAAAAGACGGGATAACAAACTTGCCAGGTCAGAGGCCTTGAGGGCTGAAAGGTCAAAGGGGGAGAAAGAAACTGGGAGGTATTAAAGGGAAGGGAAAAAAATCGCATCTGGGGTCATTACGTGGTCACTTTTTGGCAAGCGAGAGGCGGAGGTCTGGAAAGTAGAGGAAAGAAACACACCAACGGAAGGGAGGAGAAAAAGAGTAGACAATTAATAAAGGTAAGGAACTAAGGGACACTCGCTGATAGATGGAAACACCTCGGAAAAGGGAAACAAGATGCGACAGTTCGCCCTCTAAGACCTCAGGGATGTGCAAGGAGGAACATTCAGCACGAAAGTTGGGGCCAGCCCTGGGAACGAATCGGAGGGGTTTTGGAAGTCGAGCAGGGGAATCCGTGGGGGGAAAAAATTTCGCGCGGCGTCGACAATGGCATCCGTTCGGGGGAGGCAGAAGCTGTCCAGGGATGGCAAAAAGGTGACGAAGACCTGAAGCGAGACGGTGTAAGGTGCCGTTCCAGAAATCCATCGAAGGGGGGTATCGGATAACGGTTGTTACAGGCGAGAAGGCATTCGTGGGGACCACCGCAAGACCAAAAAAAAAAAAAAAAAATGGGTGCTCGATGAATTTTCATGGAAATTGGGCGCTAAATACGGGAATGGAAAAAAAGACTGCGGTGGAGTACCGAGGGAAAAATGCGGAGTGGCCTGATTATCCTGACTTTAAAGGACGTACGTTGCGGCCATGGCCGAAGGGTGGGGCCACTGGCAGGTGTAGGATGGTACGTTTGTTTTGCATACCCCTATGCGGTTAGGAATGGGCACTAGAAAAGGGATAACAAAAGAGAACACTTTCATGAATAAATCTAAAGGTGAAAAGGGGGAAGAAAAACATATCTCACAGCAAGACCACTATTTTTTAGCGGACTTCGACAAAGAGAGGCGCCACAAAGCTGGGGACCTGGAGGCTTCAAGGCTATGGAATTTTCTATCGGACCGCAGGGCTCTGATATAAGTCGTGAAAAGGGGCTGATCCTCCCTCCAAAAGCCTCCAGAGATCAAGAGCCATTCGGGTTTAAATACACTGGGGGGGTCACGCAGACAGGGAGGCGGCGGGGGGGAAGGGTAAAAAATTATGGTAGGGGGGTAGAAGGCCCGCCTCACTCATTTTCCTGATCAAGCCTCGTCAAAAAGGCTTCAAAAATGAGATCTTCGGGGAAAGAACGTCCAGTTCTGGTAAGCAGTCAATCAGAGCAGCGGCGGGGGGAGGGGAGGAGTCATATTGAAAGGGTAGGGCAGCAATACTCCCGCGCATAATCAAAGGAGAGGCCCAAGACAAAATGAGGAAAGAAGGGTAACGCGCCGTATAAATTCACCTCAGTGGAGATGTCAAAGAAGAAAACTGATGATGATGAGACCGCGTCCCGCAGCCACTGAAAATCAACAATCAAGGAGAATGCTTACTTGCCAGCGATAGGACGTGCGCCCGCCCATGAGGGCCAATTGGGGGAGAAAAAGGACTGGAAAGTTGGTTTTTGAAATCATCGGCTGTGGAACGGGGTTCATGAGTAAAACGGGCACAGGGGGGCTGAAAATTCAAGGCATATTGGCCTAAGTGGGAACAAACATTGCCGCATTTCTCCTGCCATCCCAGCAACGGGAAAAAAGAGAGGAAAATTAAAGAATCGCAAGACCTGGAGATTCAGACTCTCTTGCAAAACGTCGTCAAGAGGAAACGTCAGTAGAAAAACATCAAGACAGACGTTTTAATCCGGGTCTGTGAAATGGTTGAGAAAATGAAAAGGGCCCGGGGAGGAGAAGGTGACATGCTTTTTCCTCCGGAGGGTTCCACCCAAGACCAAGAAGACGACCGTTCAAGCCATTTGAGACCGGCCCGGATTGGGCGGACGCGATCATTCAACGTGGCCAAAGGGAGAGGGGTTTCCGTGATACGCATCCAGGCCCGGTTTTTTTCCGGCGAACCTGCTCCAAACACCTCTAAAGAAGGGAGTGGGAGAGAAAAAGTCCAGCGGGCGGGAAATTGCCAAGAAGGGGGGGAGAGCGGGTCAAGGGGAAAGGGGGCTGAATCCCAAAAGTTCCGTCTCGCTTGGAGGTGGTGATGCCGTAGTGGGAGAGGGCCCTGGGGAAAAGGCCCCTCGAGCTTCTTTTAAAAAAAGAATAACCCCGACTTATGTAAAAATATCATTGGCATAGGTCGAAAAATGGTCCGCAATTTGTGCCTCCGGCTGCGCGAAAGGGAGGTTTCGAGCAAGAGGGAAAGAAATAAGCGCCTCGACTCAAAAAAAAGGGACAAGTTATGGTTGCATAGTACCTTCTAGATACGGAAGGAAAAGCTTGCGAGAGGGAGAATTTTCATCCTCCATCGAAAAAAAGCGAGACATAAATACAGTTTTGAGGGGATGCAAGAGCTTTCACCCTATCTCCCTTGGGGAGGTGAACTTTACTAGAGAAAGGGGGGGGGAAAAAAAGGACCAAAAAAAAGAGACTGGGACTCTGATGCAATCGGCTTGTCCTAGTTCAAGTACTTTTGACGAAACAACCCCCAGCCGATACATCGGTGAGATGGCAAACGGGTTAGTAGTCACATTCTAGAGAACAAGGGGGGGGGTTTTGGACTGTCAGGGGGACAGAAGTGAGGGCCAGAGAAAGTTCTTAAGGCAATGGCCAAATATCTACCAACGGCCAGATTGACATTCTGGTTAAAAAGACAAAGAAAAAGAAGGAGCCCGGGGGGCAGGGGGGGGCTGCCAATGGAAAATAGCCTCATAGAAAAACAAACAAACAAAAAAACAGAAACCGTGGGTCCCACTATCCTGGAGAAGGGGGTTCCAAGGAAAAAAGGGAATAAAGAGACCTTAAATATCTCTATTCGAGGGGGCTTAAAAGGGGAGAAGAGGACGGAACCCGGGTAACAATGATTTAAATCCAGGAAGGAGGGGTCAGACTCGAAAAAAAGGAGAATGGGGGTTCTTTCTGTCGTGACCGTGAAGGGGAGGGACGCCCTTTATCTGTCCCATGTAAGGACGGCGAGAGGGGGGGGGAAACCAGGAGTAAGAGTTGTCTGCGTG
>Ga0179593_1479174_pt1 | contig 13934 bp, 10 predicted proteins | sample CZODoug2_1_08_16_FD_185931 | JGI IMG/M metagenome (GOLD analysis project Ga0179593, IMG submission 185931) | Vadose zone soil fungal communities from Angelo Coast Range Reserve, California, USA - CZODoug2_1_08_16fungal (PacBio error correction) | ecosystem: Environmental > Terrestrial > Soil >...
ACATCTTCCTCCGCAGAGTTCGGCTTTCTTTCCTTAAACGAAGGGAAATTAGGAGAAGATCTATCGCGGGTCGGATAGGGGAGTGATTCCCCGGCTCGGTTCATAAGATCGCTGAAGTGGATCCAAACAAAGAGTGAACGTCGCACAATAAGGACGCAACTGCGTTAAGGGTATAAAAAGCGATAAGTCCTTAACGGGGAGGGGGGGGGGAACACTCCGGAGCGGACATACCACTCCACGAAAGTTGTCAACTCTGGTTTGAACATTCCGAGCGGGGAGGGAAAACCGCCAGGGAAGCTGCGCAGCGTGTTGTAAGGAATCACGCGAAAGGAGGCAGTGGCGGAACTGCCTACTACTCTGCACGTGAACTTCTCAAGGACCAGTGAAGCGAGAATGAGGAGGTGGGAGGGCGATTACAAAAATATAACTCTCTTCGTGAGGTGGAGGTCGGGTTTCAATCTTTCGACAAAAGAAGGAAGAGGTAGAAAGCGAGCTCTCGTGGACTTAATCCTTAAACGGGGAGAGAATCAGAACCGATTCGAGGCGCAAACACAGCTGGATCAGCTCATCTGAGATACTCGGGAGGAGAGCCAGTCTCTTACAAACACAAAGTCAAAAAGTACCAGAAACGAGAATCCCGCATTAGGGAAAAAGAGAGGAGTGACGCAAGCGCTGCTGCCGGATTACTCCTCTGGAATACCGGCGATTAAGCCGCAGAAAGCGAAACAGCATGCAAGGAGATCGAGGCACGGATCCCTTGCATAACGGCGCTACTATTTGACAGGTGTTGTTATATAACCATAGGTTTATAGGATGCACGACTGGACCAACACAAAGTCTCGTAAACACTAGCCTAAAAATCGGGCGCGCCGGGTACCTTCCGCTCTCGCCCTGCACGAGCCGTCGGCGAATGGAGGAAAGTTCGACTGAACTGAATTCATCAAAAGAACCATCAAGGTGCTGGAGAGAAGACTGAATCGGCCTGTGAGGCTCAGGCCCACGCATCCTCAAGTTCAGACAAGCTCAAGATTTTGAAGGGGGAGAGTAACTGAAGAGGCGGTTTGGGGGAAGACAGCCTAGATCGCAGGGGCACTACTTTCGCGGGTGAAAAAAGGACAAAGAGAAAGGAAAGAGGGGCCGAAATAATTGGTAATAGCGAAGCCTCCGGCGGAACGTCATCACCGCCTCTTTGACGCACAACGCAGCATCAAAGTCAAGACCGACATAAGATGACCTTCTCAAACAGTGGGGGGGCAAAAAGCATTCAAGAACCCATCTTACTACGGCCAAACGGCTTTGAGAGGGTTCGTCCATGCGAGCGAAGGAAGGGGCGCCGAGTATCCGGGGGAAAGGTGCATAGAAGTCGTTAAATACTAAGGCAAAGTTTAAAACATACGGCGCTTCGGGATCGCAGGTAAGTGGAACTCTAGAAAACACAACCGATTCTCCTATCAAAGGAAACAGAAAGGCTACAACAGCTCACATGGGTCGCAGACCGTCGCTCGGGTCGAGGTACGAAAAAACTCTTAGGTCAAGGAAAAAAAGGTAACATCAAAAGATCGAGAGTCTCGCGAGCAATCATTATGCTGCCTCCGTTTCGGGCCCACCAAAGGGAGACGAGGGTGCGGAAAAGGGATCTGAGGCGGGGGTAACGATAACTTAACTCAGGGCCTCATAAAAAGCTTGAGACAGAGCTGCGACGGGCAGTACTGCACTTGGTAAAAAAAAGGACGCCTCGCGCAGAGAGAAATGAAACTCTCTAACAAGTTTCCGCAGAGTAGAGGGAAAGGAAGGAAGAGAGACATCGGTTAACGGCAAGTGAGTGCTTCCAACAGCGGTGCAACAAAATTCGAAGCTAGAAAGGGCCCCCCCCCCAAGGGGGGGGGAAAACAACAGGTGCTAATCTTTCTGACTTGGGGGGGGAGATCCGTCCCTTGTTTCTCGGATCGAAGAAGAGGAAGCCTATCGGCAAGTGTGGGTGGTCTATCCTCCGATTTAGCATTAAAACCAAAATTCACCGTGAACAGAAAAATGATGTCCCTAATGAGAAAAGGAAGCCACTTTTCGTCGCTGGACAACGTGCAAAATGGGGGGGGGGGGGTTTTGGGTTTGAGAAAAAGGAGATACGGTGCAAAGTGAACAATTGCATCGTGGAAGAAATAACCAGTTATTTAGCAGCAGAACAGTTGAATGGGGATGAAAAATTAGAAAGGGAAGGAGAAACGCAAGAATGAACTAGAGCCCCTGTGTGAAAATTGGAATGGACGATTCGACGAGTTCAAAAAAACCCCCGGGAGCCGATGGAACAGGCTCATGCGTGTAAGGACTTCCGAGCGGACCGGGAAATCTCAATGACGAAAGGAAAGCTAACATGCAGAGCTCTCCGCTTAAAACGGGGTTGGCGTCCGTACGGACAATGCTCGGGCAAGAAAAACTTACACTTCCTCGAAAAATTCCTCCATGATCGTAGCAAGAAACGGGCTATTAAGCTCATCGACGAGGGCGGGCAAGGTTTGTCCGCTCGGCACCTTTCAAGCGCCGTTTCTCATGGAGCCGCAGCTTCGGCGTTTCAAGGATGGGGAGTGGTGGAAAATGAATCGAAAGGAACTCGTAAGATGGGATATGCTCTTTGTGCTGGGGGGGAGAAAAGGCGAATGAGGGCCGAGCCTGGGAGATTCAGTTACAGCAGTCGAGAAAATGAAAGAATAAGCGGGCGTGATAAACGCGCTCCCGACGGGGAGGCATAGCGCATCGATGGGTGCGAGCGTGCCGTTACCGTCTAATGTATACAAATGAAATTCTTCTAAGGTTTAAGAGGAGTGCCTAAATGCGGAAGCCAGGTGTCCGAAGGCGGTGGCCGAACACCAAAATTTTCGAACGAATTGCGGGAAGGAGGACTGATCGATTTTACGAATTTGCAGTTGCAAAGGAAGGTCCTCATATACAAAGGCGGGGGAGGAGGGGCTACAAGAGCTCAAGGACAATAAGCCGGAAGAGAGCGCATCCATTGGGGAAACGAGAGTGAAGCGATGAAAGTTGTTGACAATCTTCATCTCAAAAAATCATAGGGGGAAGTTCCCGATCTTCAGCGCGTAGGGGGGGAGAGATAGCGCGCAAGCGACTTAAACATAATCTGGTCAAACGCTCTTCATGCGGAAGGATAGTGGAAGTTGACTGCGAGGGAGGAGGCCGAAGAAGGCCCGGGAAAAAAAGTGGCCCTCTGGTCTGCTCTGGGGCCCGACGACGCGGAGGAGGGAAGAAAGCCTGTAATTTTGTCGAAGCATCGGAAGGCCCGTGAAAAAAAAACGATCTACCCACGCGAGACACTCCATAAAACCCATGATCCCGAGGAGATGAATGGAGTCCGAAGATAAGCTGGTGGATAAAAAGGCAAGGCTCGCACAAAAACACGGGAGAGATTAAAGAAGATATATCTCTTATGGTTAGCACCCCCTAATGCCTGTGCGAGACGCCATGAGGGAGAGGAAGAGGAGGATGCAGGGAGAGAGTGGAGCCCAGCGAACGGAGACATGCGCTTGAATAGCCGTCTTAAAGAAAAAAGAGGGTGCTCCGTCCACACATCAGGAAGGCAGAACAATATCAGGTTTTGTCGTGACCGCCATTTCGTCCGAGAGGAGAACGTACAATATTCAAAGACCAACAGTTGGCGGATAAAATAGGATGCCGCTCTAGGAAGCCATCCGAAGGAGAGAGAGGGAAAGGGGAAAAGATTAAATTTCGGGCAGAAAGAAGTAGATCAAAACGTCATCGCTTGGCCTTAGTCTTACAGGTGGACCTCATGAAGCGCCTCCGACAGGTGGAACGACTGAGATCGTGGATCCGCCGACCTTCTAAAGGAGACTGAAAAGAGAATCAAGGAAAAGGGGAACCCGATCATGTCCGCCGGCAAGCACGCTACCGCGATGCCCTGAGATCAATCAAGACGTCGACCTACTGGATCATAAGAGCCCCGAGACCTCTTTCGCATCCATGGATGGACATCACCGGCTTCGATCCTAGCAAGACACGCGCACCAAATCAGAGAGGAGGGGATGCGCCCGCAACGAGAAATCGAGGAAGCAATCCCGCCTTGGTGATCCCCTTTTCTCTGAAAGCAGCGTCCGACATGAAGCCATCGGCGTCTACATAGACGTGGATCAAAAGGGAAAGAGAGAAACAGAATTCAAAATCGTGCAGAAGGGGGAAGGGAAGAGCGTTAGTTCAATCACAACGACCAAGCCAGAAACCCGAATCGTCGGCGAAATCAGGGAAACCGCGGCGCGAAAGAAGGTATTGCCGTGATGCGAAGAGGGGACCAAAGATAGAAGCTCGTAATGAAAAGTCAGGAGCGACTTCATTGGCGGCAGTGAGCGAAAACTTGAAAGTTCCCGGAGGGGCCGTCGGAAACTAACAGGGGTAACATGATCCTGGTGACGCGGAAAAAAAAGGAGGAAGTTGGGTTCCGAGAACCGGAGAATCAATATATTGGCAAAGATTGGGTAGGGAGCAAGTCCGGACACGCAGGAAGCAAATATGCAGACAACACAGTCTCACAAAATGAACCAGCGCGCCCCAATTAATGCAAACGTGATCGCCTCCTGCGCCCTAAATCAAATAAAATATAGCTCATTTGCCTGTACGTCTACTTCCTCAGTTTCGAACTGGTGGGGATCCCTCAAGCAACTTTAATTGCTTTCATATACTGGGGGAAGGGAAAGAGGGAAAAGTGTCCAGAGGAAGGGGGAAGGTGAGTACAAAGAAGACAAAAATCGGGAGTCTCAACGCGGGAGCATCGGCGACAAGTGGATCGACTCATCATTCGGCATCAGTAAAAAAAAAGAGCCGGCACTTCAACGGGATGCGCTCTGAAGTCGGAGGAGAATCCAAAACAAGCCTATCCGGCGTTAAAAGCTCGTTCGAGCAGAGCATCATCAAAAAAGTTCCGGACCCCCTAAGAAGAAAAGCCTCACCTATCAGGCAATCGTAGAGGAGAAGGTAGTGAAAAAGTGGCCGCTTGGAGGACGAAAGCAGCTTCGTAACCGATTGAGCTCATTTCCCATCAGCTCATTGAAGGACTGTCCGAGGAGTACTGGCGAGAGGTCATGGTAGGAGCTGACGAGTCTGGAAGCGGGGGTTGAACCCCAAAGCGCCGTACCGAAGGGTGAAGAACAGTGTAGCCGGCTCCAACAGCGTATGAAGCCGGAACGAGTAGAAAGACACGGTACTCACGAGGAAAGCCATCAGTCATTTGCGACACACCTCGTATAGAAGGATTTTTGTAACCGGACTCAAGTGATGAAAGAATGCGCATGACTTGCGAGGAAACTAGATACAGGAGGCTTTGCTTTCACCTTAGGAAGAAAATCCAAAACAGGAGGAGGTACGAGAGACCAAGCGACTCGCGATTCCAGGGGAGTTTGGGTTAAAGCGAACCAGCGTTTTTTGGATCGAGAAGGGGACGGTGGGTGAGGGCAACGAAAACCCAAGAAACTTAGGGAGAGCGAGAAGAAGGTGGGGGGAGACTTGCCGCGAGGGAAAATTCCGAAAAAGTTAGCAGGCAGTACGGCGCGCGCATAAAAGAACCGAAGAGCAACCGCCCTTAAACAATCTCCTACGTAGGGAAGAAAGGGGGGTAACACCACTGTGGCCTAAAGGGAGGTCCCATGGAGGGGAATACGAGACGCGCGGTTGGCGCTGAGACTAGCTGACCTTCGCTGACGGGGTGTAGAGAGGAAACGTCACTCTGGCCAGGACTTTCCTAGAAACGGTGCCTTGATGCAAGCGCAATAGTAGCAAAGCGAGACATGACTCAACTGACAAAAACAACCCCAGGGAGTGCTACCCATTCCGACACATCCTGTGAACTCAGGAGATGCTTGGGCAAAAGGAGAATCCACGGCCAGGCGAGATACCGGGCTCTTACATAAAAAAACTTGAGGTATGGTATACCTCTTTGCACGATTTCCATTCAGACGCTAGGGACGAAGGTGGAAGAGCGCAGCGAGAGCATTAAAGAGCCTCTTTTGCTGCGATTAACGGAGGGGTGGTCGCAGGCGGTCACTATTAAACTATCGGTATATAAAAAAAGTTTAAATAGTCGCCAGTGGCAGATTGTCCGGACGACAGAACTCCCGTCATATGCGGTCGGATGGAGGCGAAACTAAAGCGCACCGCGTGCCGAGTGTATGGACAGAATCCAGCAAAAGCAAGCCGGCGTCAAAACCGCGAGCGGGCTCTAGCTCACGCCGTCCTCAGGAAACTTTTGTGTGGAAGAGAATGGGAAGATCGGACCTCTCTTCCAGAGCGGGAAAAGAAGACGGGGGGAGCAGCCGGGACGGTCAGGAGAGTTCACGATCCGACAAAGGCTCGTCATGCATATCTAAGCGAAACCGGAATGCTCGGAAAAGAGACAACCGACTGGCCATACCACAAAAGCGGAGCTTATATACCTCCGAATGAGGAACAAACACAAACCTCCAGGAGAAGCTTCCAGCAGACCTGTGCTCTTGCATAACCAAAATGCTACGGGACTAGAGAAGGCCCCAAAGGGGACAGAATAAAGCAGACGTAAAAGTAGCTCTCTAAACTCGAGGTGGGGGAACACAGGAAAAACCCCTGAAAAACGATAAGAGCCCGTCCACAAAGTATGAGCAGTGGGTCTTGGCACGAGACGGAGGGCCCAAGCAACGAATGACTCACAAATTAGCAAAAGGGCTTAACCTTTGACAGATTGGGGGAGGAAAGGGAACCCTGCGGAGGGGGAAAAGACCTTTAAACAAGGAACAACGACGGGTCCCGCAGAAGAGAAGAACCAAGAGAGAGAGAGGGAAAGTGGATGAGATCATCGACACGGAAAGAAAAAAAAAAGGGGACGCGTAGGAAAAAGGAGGGCCAGATCTCTGACAACAAAGAGGAGAAAAGAGAAAGACTCCTGCCTAAAGAACGAGCCTTTGAGGCGTAAGTGCAGCTATACGAGGGAACCATTCGGAGGGGGAAAGAATCTGAGGCGGGGAGAATAGTGGCGATGACCCTGCAGTGTCTCATGGGGCGTGGAAGTATTCACGAACAAACGCAGGTGACTGCCAGAACGGCCTTAGCAAGTCGCTGTGAAAGAGGAGACCCGCGAGGCATAATAGGAGTCTTCCCGGAGCGTAACCCTCAAGAAAAAAGCGAAAAAGGGCTCGTATCGGAGTTCAGTGATCTGTCCTCAGGGCACGGCCACGCGGAGGAAGCGGGATATTTGGGCACAGTAGAAGGTAGTGGATGGACACTGTGGAACAGGTGAAAAAAAAACTTGGATAAATGGGGGTGATGAAGAGCCGGGGCCTCGCCATGCAATCCTTGGGGAGGGGGAGTAGTTATGCTGAGGGAGAGGGGTCTACCAATAGAGGGAGTACTGGTGGAAAGACGGGTTTCTCTTTCGCGAAAATGAGAGGGCCGAAGAAGGAAAGCTACTTGTGCAAATAGACGCTTCAACAATAGGGGGGCAAGAAGAAGAGAGAAGGCTGGAAAAAAGACTGCTAGCAAAAAGAAGAGCCGTCGAGCCTCCACTGAGGTAACACACATCGCGAGGAGCGCAGAGCTCGCAAACTGAGGAGAGAAGACTCGGGTGCCGAGAGCATGGTATAGTTAGGCCAAGCCCGCTTCAAAACGACGATATTTCCTCCAAGAGACGCATCTGCCGGGAAAGATAGGAAACGCATGAACCTGACAATAACAGTCCATTGTCTACTATTGAAACCGGGGGTTAATTGAAACAATAGTTTAAGAGAGCGACGAACCCGCCAAATCGCGGCAATCAGCGATCCCCACGCTGAAGCAGGGCTAGGAGAGACCTGCGATGAACACCGGCGGAGGAGGGCGAGCTCGACTGACCTGCGCGTCTCAACAATCAAGGTGCGGGGGAGGAGTGCACGGCCTACCGCGGACTCTGCCGTTTGCCTCTGATGCCCAACTCCTACTAAAGGGAGGGAAAAGGAGAAGATTGGGTCAATGGGAACATGAAGAGAGTCTATCTTAGGTGGGCGACTATTTTGGAGCGTGCAGCAAAGGTCCACAAAGAAAAGTACAGGTCGTAAGGGGAAGGCACCTCTCTACAGGGGACGAGAGGAAGGTAGTCATAAAAGCAGAAGAGTGTACGGAAACTCATCAATTGTACAGGATCAGAATACACGTCCTCAAAGGGGGGGGGGAAACAGGGACTTACCTATGGCGATTGGGCGCCTGACTTAGCGGGGGGAGGGAGAGTTCAGTAGGAAGAGGCCGGCCATGAGTAGACACTGGCATCAGTCCCAGCTAAGCCAGTCTTCAAAAAAAGAGCGCACGATCAGCAGGGGTGAGGTCTGATGTGTCAACTAAGAATACCACCTTCACCTTCGCGATAACGCAGGAAGACACAAATCTCAAGTGGAGAGTCGCTCAGTAAGCTCGGGCCGCTTTCCACCGCACTGTGAGGTAAACTAAGAATGCAGGAACGCAGAGAGGATAGGACGCGGCGAGCATAATGAGGGATGCGGCAGCCTTGTTCCGGAACAAAGAGGGGCGAGGTATGAAAAAAAACTCTGAGGGTTTTCATCGCTAACGAGGGGGCGACCGCGGGGAATCATAAGAGCTTAAAAAAACCAGAGCTGAACTGGCCTAATCTTAAAAAGAGGGTAGGCGCTGGGGTGGGGCACCCAGAGACGCTCCACTCCGACATAAAAACTGGAGAGCCTCGGAACGCATTCAAGGAAACTTCTGGGCAAATATTCTGCTCTTACCGGGGGGAGTTCTTTCGCCCCAAAGAAGAAGGCCAAGAAGAGCAGAAATAGAGGGCCCACTTCGTCTGTATAGACGCTCTGCTTGGTTTGGCGCCGGCACAGGTGAGTGCTACTGCTCGACTAGCCGCTAGCCGATCTTCAAAGTGAGGGGGAGGCAATTCCCTAAGAAGATGAAAAAGACCGGAAGTGGACGCGAGTGAAGGGAAGGAAGGTCCCGAATGATGTGACTCCACTTGTCACACCAATCAAACCACGTATCTAATGGGACATCACAAGGGACAACCCGACCGGTGGGCGAACCCGCTACTTAAAAATCCCTGTGAAAGAGGTGGGAAGGGAAAAGTAGTACAACAAGGGAAAGGGGGACATAAAGGGTGCGGGAGGAATTCACAAAAAGTGAGAATTATACGTCAACTGCACTAAGATTAATTTTTCGGAGGAAGGCCGAGAGGCGATAAGTTTAGCGGAGCTCTTGAGGGTGGCGCAGAGAAGGCGCTGAAAAGGAACGAGCGACAAAAATCTGCCTGCGCAAAATCCGGAATGCGAAAACTCACGGATCGGTAATAGAACCTTTTTTATTAAGTCCGAAGGAAAAAGGGGAGCAGGCAGCCAACAGGGAAAAAAGGAGTAGGCCTCAGCTCAACCAAATAATTAAAGAGACTAGGGCAGAGTCAACGAGGGGCTACGACGATGGCGGCGAGGGAACAGAATGAAGCTAGAATACCTTCTTAAGGGAAAGGGTACAGGGGGAGAAAAAGCTGCGGGTTTCAAAGGGGGGTCGTGTGATTAAATGACGCTCGAACGGGGAAAATAGCCAGCAGCAGGGGAGGCGTGCGACTTTATGAATGCTGTGATCACCAAGGATACAGATCCGAGGCGCTTCCGACTCTAACTCGGAGGGAGGAAAAGGAAGGGAGGAAACAACTCTGAAGAAGAGTCGGGAGACCCTAAGAGACAAAAAGACTCTCTCGATGGGTCGCGCTTTGGCGTTCTCACCGAGCGAGGCACAAAGGGTTGAGAAAAAAATTCAAGGAAGGCAAAGGGATCGGCCTTCTACTGGAGGATCACACAAAAGTTACCTTTCAATGGAGGAAGGGCGAGAGGGAATGCATCAGAGGAGAAGAATTCGTGACAACATGATCGAGTTCGCATTGGAATACAGAGGACAAGTACGGACCAAGTCGCGCGGGAGGCCCCGATCTTTTCAGAGGCAATAGTACGTCTAGCTCAAGAAGGGGGGGGGGGACAGGGAACTAAAGGACGGTGGAAGATCTTCAGAAAAGAGAGGAATGCCCACAATCTTTTAACTGGCAAGCAGTAATGGGCGAAAATAGCCTGCCTTCAGAGAGGAATACATCCCAGTAGGGGGCTCGCCTCAGGCATATGGATGGCTGAACTGCTATGCCTGGAGCAGAAGGAAGGAAAAGGGGGCCAGGAGTGAAGGCACGGGGACAGAAGGCGCCGTCTTCTCGCCTCACTGGAGGAAGCGGGGAAGCCCAAGGGGGAAGAAAGGCAGACCACGCGAGCACGACCATAACGAAAGATAGAGGGAGCTTCGTCAGACTCTCAAAGAAAGGCTGCTAAAAATCAAAAAGAGAGAGAAAAACAACAACGGAGGAGGAAAAGAGAGAAGAAATCGGGAAATTGACACCGCTAATAAGTAGAATACTTACAGGATCATGGGGACCGGTATTGTCGGGAGAAGGGGATAGCCTCGATCCACAACGCCTGAAGAAGTAGTCCGTAGTACAGCAAACTGGATCCTTCTTGCCAAACAAACAAAAAGAAAGGAAAAAACAAGATCGGAAAGTGTGGCAAGCATCGACTGCCAGGAACTCGCATCGACTGCCAAGGGACCGAGCAATTAAGAAGGGAGAACAAACGGGGGATGATCAAAGAGACAGCTATCTAGGATCACGCCGCGAGGAAAGAGATAGGGGGGGAAAGGACCAAGATGAGAGGAGGAAGGACAGAGCAGAAGAAAAGAAAGTCCACTCAGCTTTCCTTCCTAGAGGCCCCAAAATTGACAGGGGCGCCGAGAGCTATTCCGTACAGGCTATTGTCAAACTAGGATAGGACAAACCCGAAGGAAGCCTTCTTTTGTCATTGGGAAAGGAAAAGGGAAGCACCTGCGCCGAGAAGAAGGGACCGTCAGCAGGCCCGCTCTCCCATAAGACCACCAAAAAAAAGTAAAGACATCCGTAGAAGACGATAAAACTAGGACAGTCAGGAATGGTCAGTCGCCACCGTCTTGCGAAACCATTAGCTCAAAAACATCTGGTGAGAGGCTTATTCACAAAACGAATCGAGGGAAAGAACGCCTCGCGAAAAGAGTTTGTTATACACGCCATTCTTTTCTCGACGAAACTTCGGGGGCAAGGTGAGCCGAATGAAAGAAAGGCTTGAGGCCGTACTCATAACTGGTAAGCATAACTCCGATCTTCATCTCCGAACGATAAAAGAGAAGGGGGAGAGCGTCATGAATAAAAAGAAAGACAGGAAAAAAGCGAAAAACATTCCTAACCGGATAGCGAAAGATGAGGTCCTCTCTCAGAGGGGGGAAAAAGCCCGGAAGTAAGAAGGGCGTGTAAACGACTTAGACTTCATTTTCAGAGCGACAGGAGAGAAAGGAAGGTTGGCATTGACCCTAACATCGTCTCGGACATCAAAAGTGTTTAAACGGATAGGAAGGAGCAAATGGAATCTTGGGTCGAGCGGAACTTCGAATCAAATCTCTTCTTTCCCTCGGAAGTAAGTCACAGATGACATGATAAAACATGAGACAAAAGAGCTCTCACAGTAAACATCGACGCCACTCCCATGCAAGGAAGAAATAGTCCTAGTTTAAATGGGACAGGCTCCTTCCCGAGCGACTTCGTGGGAATACCTCAGCCCATGTAATGCGGCCTAAAAATAAATTTTAAGGGAAGTCTGCAGTGCCACATGCAAACGGTTGGAGAAAAGGAACCGGTAGGAGCGGGGGAACGGAAGGGGGGGGACCGATAAAAAAGCGAAGCGAAGGCGCAGGGTTCTACTCATCATTCAAGACATAAAGGGGCAGGCAACGCCGGAAATGAAGGGGCTGCACGGAGATGAATAGGAAGAAACTCAATTGGAAGGGGAGAAGGAAAGAAAAGGCTCGTCGAGCAGAAGAGAAAGAAACCGGTCACAAAATCCAACCCATAATCAACAAGCGATCTACAAGAACACAGACAGGCTCTAGATTTGATTCCGGGAACCGATGGAAAAGGCAGGTACAGGGGAGATGAAGAAGCAGTGGACAAAACTCGAGGAAAACAAATGAATGTCAATTTCGGATCTTAATCAAGGGGAGAGCTTGTTGAAAACCCACGCGCCGAACCGATTAAGAACAAAGACCGACTGGAGGGGACCGATTTAGAGGAGGAGGTAAAGCACGGTGCGTGAACAACCTCCAGCAGAGACGGGAAGGCAACCCTTCGTCCTCAGATGGTGTTAACATGGGGGAGACCCCCTTACTTCACGAATGAGGAAAGGACGTTCAGAGCCAGAAGAGACGAATTAAACAATCCATTCTTTCCTCAGATCAGCGGGAGGGAAAAGCGACCCAGAGCGACGGGGGCGCGACGTCAACCCTGTGGGAGGAGGTTTTGTCTCGGCGGGGGCGTGATCGCGAGGGAAGGGGGTGCCCTGGCCCTTTCCCCTGCGACTCAATTGGAGACGTGGTCCGTCGCGGGGAAGATTATCGGCGGAAGTGCAAGTCATCAGATAACCTGAATACGGGGGTTCAGATCGAAGGGAAAAGAACGAGAACGCCCGAAGGGAAAATCTTCGAGATTGATCACTTGTGTCCGCACAAACTGTAAGGGTAATAGGATCGGGTCGGTCACAGCTTGGTAGAAATATGAAGAGATTTGCAAAGGGATGAAAGGAAAAAAGGGAAGCGATAAAGGGTTCGAGCTAAGACGTTCACTGCTTTCGGAACTGAAAGGGAAGATAGTGGACTGGGAAAGGCAAAATAGGCAATATAAGTTAGCCTGCAAACAAAAAAAAGGGATCGACCAAGAAGAAACAATTGAGCAGGTCCACGCCTGATTACGTTGGTCGCAACAACGGAGCCTCAAGTCCTCGTAAAGGGGGCACGCACGCTCCGCCCGTAGGAGAGGGAGACATGAAAGAGCAGGTAAGCCAAAAGACCGCTCGGGGGGGCTCGTCAAAATGCGAGAACGCTCCAGGGCGCGCGCCGCGTGTCGGCGATAAAGAGTGTGGGGGAAAAAAGGATGTCTACGAAGGGAAAAGAAAAAACTATCTGGATAAAAAAAAGGGTAAAATAGTCCAGGAAGGGATTTCAACCAAGTCATGGGCTCCGGCGCCTAGGATCTCACCTGCAAATGCGGGGTCGAGGGTCGGCTACTAAAAAAAAAAGACTGGAGAGACAGCGGGATTGGACCATATCCGCGAGCGAAAACGAGGAAGGCGATCTGCGAGGAGCATAAGAAGGTCTCTCAACCGACTACAGAAGATTGTGGTTGTGACGAAGGGAATAATTAAACAAGATCGAAATCAGGGAGAGGAATCTTGGGGAGGAAAGTCGCGAATCAGGCGAGTCGAGAAAGAGAAGAAGGAAGTCCATGAGCAGAGCTCCTTCTCTAAAAGAAATAATGCTCGCAAGAGCAACCAGACGGCAATTACCACACCTAAAAAGAATTTAGAGACAGAAAATTCCTGGAACAATAAAAAAAGACTCAAGAAACGCAAAGAAGAGGAATCAAAAACTTTCAAGAAGAATGTAGAAGTTCTCTGGATCAAAAGGTAAGACAAGGCATCAGGTCTCGGATAAAACGTAGCCGGGGTTAACTAGTCCGGTGAGTGGGAACGCAAAGAAGAAAAAGAAAAAAGGAAAAAAGTCAAAAAAAAAACCTTCAACACTGTTGCGTGTCCTTTCTCTCCGGAGGCCAAAGCAAAGAAGAGGGGAGGCTCGCGGGTCCCAGCGGAAAAGGCGACAGGGGGTTGTCGCATTATGTTGCGAAGGTCAACCTGACTTTCGAGGGAAAGGAAAGGTCCGCTAGCATCGAGCAAAAAATACAGCACCGTCACGAAAACGCCCAGAGAGAAGTGTACTAAAGAAAAGAGGGTACAGAGAGCAAAGAGGAAAACAAAAACAATTCGATCGGGGCTTAATTCATTATGTCAGAA
>Ga0179593_1555105_pt1 | contig 13934 bp, 17 predicted proteins | sample CZODoug2_1_08_16_FD_185931 | JGI IMG/M metagenome (GOLD analysis project Ga0179593, IMG submission 185931) | Vadose zone soil fungal communities from Angelo Coast Range Reserve, California, USA - CZODoug2_1_08_16fungal (PacBio error correction) | ecosystem: Environmental > Terrestrial > Soil >...
AGGCGCTCCTGTGATAGACCCAAGAAACTGAGTACGGCGCTTTGAAAATAAGAGAGGAGGAGCGATGGAAGACGGCGACATCAAGAAAAGATCAGAATTAAAAAAAAGAGGGCACGGCAAGACGGGGGAAATTTAGACTTAAAAAGGGACACTTGATGGGAGTCATGGCATTTTTGCGGACGTCTGCAGGCCAAGGAGATCAGAATTTTGTTGTTCCCTAAGGCAACTGGAGAAGAATTTGGGGGAGATGGAAAAGGGGGGGAGGTTAGAGTAGGGGGAAGAACGAAGAAAGTGACGAATCAAAAAGTAGATTTGTGAAGAAGAGTGAGAAAAAAAAATATCCGTGACCACAGACTACCAGGAATAATCAGGAGCCATCGCGTAGTGTAAACGCAAAGGATCGAATCCAAAAGAGGTAGGAAAAGGTCGGCTGAGGGGGATTGCTCAGGGCGGTCTCGACAATAATCCAAGACTTGTTTTGAGCGGAAAAACTGCAAAAAGACAACCGAAGGGAAATAACGAAAGAATCAGGGCCAGGGGTGAATCTAATGTCAAAGGGTCGCACGGGGGGCACGCTCGAAAAAAGGCAGGGGTTCGGAACTCCCGTGGTTGAAAAAAATTAATGGAACTAGAGGGGGCTCACAAGTCTCGAGAGGGAAAAGTGGAGGGGGGTACTGTCCACGAGATGGCACCGAGAGAGAGGGGGCTGTCGAGAGTCACTGGGGGTGCCATTGCAAATTTGGGCTAATCAAGAAACCGTTTCACAGCGCGATATCACATGTGCGAGGGGAAGGAAGATGAATTTGATCGCGAGCTTAACAAAGAAAGGGAGTCAGTCTATGAGGAAATACTCGTGTCCGGGAAAAAAACAGAGGGGACGCCCATCGGCAAAAAAAAAGCGCGCCAAAGAAAAGGCTGCCAAGACTCTGTCTCACGGAACCAAACTGATTGCAAAAGTCACGAAAATGGAAGGGAGGGGACAAGAGGATAAAGAAAGGTGAGTCGAGCGGGACGCAAATCCTCCAAAACAGGCACGAGGGGGGACGGATTCGACCGAACTGAACCACAAAAAAAGGTAGCGTCCAAAAAGCAACAAGAGAAGGGCTTCATCTGGGGAGAAAGACCACACCAAAATCCAAAACACAAAAGAAACCGCCCCCCAACCAAGACATGAAGGCAGTGGGGATAGTCCGACGACTGATGGAGAAAAGGAGACAAAGGAAGAAAAACTAACAAAGGATGAACTCATATCCAGGGGTCGACACATAGGAAAGAGAACGGAAGTGGGACGTAGGAGGGCAGAGGATAGTGGGGTTTCCAGGGGGGGGGGGGGGAGAAGAAAAGGAAAAGATTGGGCAAGGGAACAAGATCTTCAAGGAAAAAGGGGACACTAGGGACTATAATGAAGTGGTGCAATTTAGATTAGGAAAAGAGAGATAAATCAATGGGAAACCCACCACTAAGAAGGAGAGCCATTTACAGTGAAAATTTGCCCAAGATGGGGAGAAGGGAGTGGGCGAACCGAAAAAAGAGAGAATCAGGAAAATACACACTGGAATTTAAACTCAGAGAAGCAAAAAAATTGTGGCTATGAGGTTTTGGGGGGGGGAGGAGTCAAGGAAAGGGTGGGTTGAACGATCGAAAAGCGGCAGGGGGAGTCGACTATCAATGCATGATGAAAACAGGGGGGGAGGACCAAATACATCAAGCGATCCCAGCATGCCGGGTTGTCGTTACGAGGGCCGTCAAAGGGATTTGGGTTCAGGGGGGGAAAGACGGGGTCGAAATCTCCAGTAAGGATTATATGGAGTCTAGCTTGGAAGGATTAGAGGGGACAGCGGAAGATCCTTCTTGGAAAAAGGGAGAGGGGTCCCATGAAGAGCCGAAATTGTCTGGATTCGGGGGGCAAGGGGGGTGGCAGATGGGAGAGGGGGGGAAGAGAGTGGAGGTCCAGGAGAAAAAAGAAAGGGTGGGTTCGTCCAGCCGAATAAAAAGGAACGTCCTGGTTCTGGCTAAAATGGCGTCCTCTTCCAAAAGACCACTCAAGTTGTGCGAGAGGGCAGAGGGGGGGGGGATCGGAAAGGCAATGCACACAAGTACACAGATTGAAGATGACATAGGAACATCGTGTTCCCGGAAAAGAAAAAGTATCAGGGAGAATGGAATCAACGAGGGCCAAGCAAAGGGCTTTCCAAAAAAGGCGAGACCTCTTGCTTGACAAGGCAAAAGACTGGAATAGGCAGTCGGTGGAAGAAAAAAAGGGCCCACTGCTGAGATTGGGGGTATGGCGACGCTATTTTCAGCGTCAAAAAAGGGAACGAGGACGACGTCCAGAGCCCGAGAAACACTCCGAATGAGAGAACTAAACCGGGAGGAAAAGAAGGGGTCAGAAGCCGTTCCACGGGTCCCTACCCTTAGCGATGGTACGGGTTGGCTTGTAGGGAAAGGTGCGCTGTGAAGGGCATTCAATAAGGAGGTGAAAACAGGAAAAACAACTTTTCTTTTCAAAGCTGGCAGAGCAGATACGAATCGAGATGGGTAGACAAAAGGGAGTTAAAAGAAGGAAAAGGAGGGGCTCCTGCCAATTGACCAGAAGGAAAAGAATTCAGAAGAGAAGGTTCTGAAGCTGCACAAAGGATCGCCCCGTGACCCATCAAGGGGGGCAATACATGGTGAGGTGTCTTGGGGTGTATTGACCGAATCCTCGACGGCCGGGGGGGAAGGGATCGTGGGGAAAGTAAATAAAATGAGTGGTATTGGTCGGCTCGGAGCGAATCTCTGGCAACAACAGAAGGGGGGAGGGTAGGTTCAAGAAAAGGGGGGGGAGGCACAATACCAAGCAAAGGTTATTGACTCGGTGGTCAAGGGGGAGATAAGAAAATGCCGGCGATGAAGGCTACAGAGAAAAAAATTATCAAAAACACAAAAAAGGCGATTAAGGGGGACACCATAGAAAAGGAAAAAAAAACGTCCCTGAGGGGGTGTTGGAAGGGGGGGTCTCGCTGGTAAGGGGATATCGTTGTGTATATAGGAAATAGGGGATCATAAATATTGTGGAATATAATTCGGAGGGGGATCTTAGAAGACTCAAGAGGAGAATAAAGTATTTGAAACGTAGAGGTAAAGCCTATCCAAAGATAAGGAGGAAAGAAAAAAACCCGAGGTCTGCAAAATCGAGGAACTGACAAAAATAAAGGGGAAAAAGCGAAGAAAATCGGCTTCTGCAAAAAGGTCGTACCTTGGAGTGGGCTGTAGACGTGCGAAGGGTCGTGCTGATTGTCTCGGGAAAGAAAGGGGAGTGACCCTCGCTTCAAGGGGGTGTGAATCTGGGGAGGAAATATCCGGCTAGAAGAAAAACAGGGGAAACAGAGAATGCAAGGGGGCAAGGGGGTGCCATAGTCAATGGAATGTAGGTTAGTCTTCGAAAGAGTGGAGAGAAAGCCACCTGGTTGGGAAAAGGAGGGAAAAAAGGGAGAATCGCTCAAGGTGGCAAAAAGGCCAAAAGATGACCGTTGGCTGGTCCGGAGTTAACACGAGGAGCAGAGAGGGATTCAACTGTAAGTGTGCCAGTGAATTGAAGAAGCCCGCAAGGGTAGCCACCGGAGAGCACATTGGGCATGGAGGGTTCCGAGACCCCCCGGGTTGGGGGACGCGAGGAAAAAAAGTGAGACCCATTCCGGGGTCAAGTTCCAGTCATTCTTCTTCACCTGACGAAAAGAAAGGGGTATATTTACTCCCATCGAGTACACTCAAGAGGCTAAAAAAAGAGGACAGAAAACAGAAGTGGGGGTCAAAAAAACTGTTCAGAGGCAAGGAAAAATCGGATAAGAAGGGTGATAAGGAGAGAAAGAAACTCAATAGTCTCAAGGAATAGGTTGTTAGTGCGGAATTTATGACAGAACATATCCCGGAACCGCAACTTATGGGAAGCGTAAATTAACCGGGTAACAAATAGAGGAGCGAACGAAGACGTTCTCGAAAATGGTAGGCACAACACGTCGCCGGAATTCACTTAGTGGGAAGGACTAACCACGTCGCAATGTATTAAGGGTCGGAAACCAACTTCAAGCTCCAAAAATTGTAGGGATGAAAAAGAAGAAACTTTATATGACAACTAGGCTCCAAAAGGACCGGGATAAAGGGGAAAGAGATAGTGGGGGGACGCAGCTACGGATCAATCAAGCTTGGAGAAGGGGAAAACCACTCGCGGTGCAATTCAACCAGGGGGGACAAAGGCTAAAAGAAGGGAGGGTTGGAAGGGATCTCTCACAAGGGAGAGAAGGAAAAAGAGAAAAAGGACACTTTGCAAACGAGAATGGGGCTCCGCATAATGGCAACGATTAATCGGGAATTCGGCCAAAAAAATAGAAAAAGGGATGAGGACTACAAGTGGGGAATGGGGGCGCCAGATGGAAAAAAAATGGCGTGTTTGGATCAAGCGGCATTTAGGAGCAGTGAGGGGGGGGGGGTCCTCTAAAAAGAGAGGGAAGGGGTCGCGACCTTTAATTTTTTTCACCACATGACGGGGGAAAGGAAAGAGTGTGGCCGCCAATATTGCGACAGCCTATCAGGAAATAGGCCGCTACAAATTGGGGGGGGGCAGGGGAATTTTGCAGGGGGAGAAATCTAACCGCAGGAGGGAAAATTCCACGTGGAATGGTGCTCTACCAGACAACTCTGAGTCTAAAAAGCTGGCGGCTCAGTGTCAGGAGAACGCAAATAAGGTGTTTACTCCAAGTGACTCCTAGCTATTACTTGTTGCCCGGGGGTTAGTTCGGATCAGATCTCAAGAGGACGTAATGGGGGCCCCCTGTCAGGCGGAGCTGGGGAGAGGGCATGCTTGACGGGATGTGTCAGTTTAGGAATGTATAAAGCGGAAAGGGGAGTGAGAAGATTTTCGCTGCAAAATCCGGCCTAGTTCTGAAGGGGGAAATTACCAAAGAGAAGAATACTTTGTCTGAAAAAGTTCGGCCTTTTTGAGGAGGACGAAGCGATTTAGCATCTCTCCCGACCAGCAAATTGAGAAGCCAGGAACTTTGGGATATTATAAGTGTAACCCCCTGCTTACTGGGAGACATGGAAGTCGAGGGTTACTCGAGGGGGAAAGGGGAAAAAAGAAAAAGGGGCACCCTCTATAATGTGGGGGGAGGACCCAACCTCGGGGGGCGTCTCTTCATCAAGCTTTCAAAAAGGGGCGGCGAGAAGTAAATGAAGGAAAGAAGGAAAGGAGGGAAATCGCAGGTAAACAGAGAAAGTAGAATCACCCTAAGCGGGATTCCCCATGGGATTCATGGACCAGGTGCAGGGAAAAAAGGCCAAGAGAAGAGGACGAAAGACAAAATTCCCTGGAACAGGAAAAAAGCAAAAAACAAAGGGGCAGCAGGCGATTACAGCAGCAAAAAACCTGTTTCGCGGTAGACAAGTGTCAGTGAAAACGTAGTAAGGTAGGAGAACCAGAACTCGACTTCGCAGAAATAGGAGGAGTTGTGTATTCAGATAGAAGAAAGGCTTCTATCGGAGGGCCAAAAAAAAATCAGTAGAGGCAAAAGCCTGGAAAAGGACGCCGATCAACGATCAGCGAGGGAGAAAAAAATCGTGATGAAACAAAGAAAAAAGCAAAGAAACAAAATAGGGTAGCGAACTGGCAACACAAAAGACAAAAGCAATGAAATCTCAGGAAAGTTAGTTAAAAAATTGTGTGGAAACAAATCCAATTAAAATTACTGTGGGCGTGAAAGCTGTTAATTGTGGCTTTTAGTGAAACCGCAACTCGGAAGGCCATGATTAGAGAGAGGGCAAGAGGAAGGGGCAGAGGGAGTGGTAGGGGTAAGGATAAACAGTGGCTCGAAGACAAAAAACAAGAGGGGGAGGAAGTCAAAGTAAAGGAACGCACGGGGGTTAGCCACGAACACAGCCAAGGTTAGAGAGCGAGCGACGCATCATGCCGGAAAAGAGTATCTTAACATCAAAGAAAACAAAATGAAGAAACATACAAAGAGAAGCTGGCGGGACGAGGAAGTTTCAAAGAGCACAAAAAAGGTAAATGCGAGTGAGTGAGGCCATTTTAAGGAGGGGGGTAACGGTGGGCTCTACATGATTGGGTGGTATGGGATCTCAAGAGGGTTATTGTATCAAGAGAGGAGGAAGTTGCTCGGAGGAAGGGAGCCGCGGGGAAAGAAGCAAAGAGTTGAACGTACTTGGAAACATGAAAGCGAATACAAGGAAGACCCTCCCGAACATATTGAGGGAAAGAGGAGGGAAGGGGGGAAAGGCAAGGGGAAAAGAAGTCCAGGAACACTGCGGATTAAACAAGAGAGGAAAAGGGGGAGCTGCTGTATCTGTAGGTAGGTATTCTCTGGACAATAAGGAAGGGGAGGCTCGCTAAATTGTTGGGGAAAAAGGAAAAACTTAGGCAAAGTAGAACAACAAAGAAACAAGGGGAAATTACAGAGAAGAGGTTGACAAGAGGTGGGGAATCGGGGGCATTTTCAGCGAAGGGTAAGAACACGGACAAAAAAAAGTAGTTAAGTTTCGAGCCCAAAAGGGGACTTAAGGGAGGCCAAAAATGGGGGTAGAAAAAGACTCGAGCTGAAACGTGGAGGGACGGGCAAAACGAGACCCAGTATCGAGATCGACAAAAGAAAGGTACGGGCCATTTGGCATTAAAAAGAGCCAAAGAAGGTTCCGGGAAGAAAGGGCAATGCGGGATTTGGAAGGGAGGAAAGAAAGTTGTGCGGGGAGAGCGGAATTCACCCTGAAGTCCGGGCCATGAATCCAACGTTCATAAAGATGCAAAAAAAAAAAAAGTATTAAGGATTGCGCAAGAAAGATGCAAAAAAGGACGGAAAAAAAAAAACGAAGGGGAATCGAAAAAAAACTTGACGAGAAAAAAAAGCCAGAAGTGACAATGGGTGTAATTCACAGGGGGACCACGTCCAATTATCTCTAACATTCAGGTGTTCGGTGATGCATAAAAAAAAAAGAAAAAAGTAAAATAAATTTTGGGGAGGACTGGAGAGGGCAAGACAGATCCACGGAACCCAAGTACGGGTGGCAGGCAAAGACATCATATAGTAATTTGGACGAGGCAGTAGGAGATGGGAGGGACACAAACAAAAAGAAAATCATGGTGATAGTAGACTACAACTGCTTTTACTAATCGGAATGCAAGCCGTAAAGGAGATGCTTCCCAAAAAAGGCCACTTTAAAAAAGTGCCCAAAGGGATCCATTCCAGTGGTAGTATTCGAGCTTTGGGGGGGGAAGGCAGACTGCGAACAACAGAGTAAGGGCAAAGACATGGGGGGGGGGGGGGAGGGAGGGGGGCAAAGGATTTATCCATCAACAAAGAGAAAAGATAAATAAATGGGAAAAAACTGATTGATAGAAGGAAAAAGGAAGGCATTGAAGGCACGATTTGAACCTCTGGAAATTGATGCAGGAAGGAAGGAAAGTCCTCTGCAGAAAGGAACAAAAAAAAAAAGGGGGCGGCGCAAGATGGTTGCAGTCAGGGGGGAAAAGGGTATGAAAAATCGAGGAAGGGGGACAGCTGAAAGAGAATGTGCGTATCAAATGCCTGAATGACAGAAAGTGGGTGGCAGAGGAAGCGACAAGAAAGCTCCATATCATGCTGGGACTTACGAAAAACAAAAAAGGAAGGGTGTGTTCCGTGGATCCGGGCTAAAAAAAGTAATTAAGAGGTAAAGATAGGAGATATAGTTATAAGTGATGGTTGCTTAGAAGGGCTTGATGAGGGTCTAGAAGGAAAAAACCTGAGTCTACAAGGGGACGCTACAGTGAGCCAGAATAAGTGACCCATTGAACTTCGGGGAAAAGGGGACTGGGTCAGAGGTTGTTCGCATAGGGATCTTGTCCAAAAAGGGCGTCTAGAAAATAATGTATGGGGGGGGTGGCAGGACAGGGGAAGAGATGCACCCGGAAAGGAGGGTCTAAGATAACGCACAGGAGTTAACGCCACCTACAAAGAACAAATGTAGGGGAAGAAACGTTGCGGGAGAGTAGCCCTGAAAAAGGAAAGACGCTTGAAAGGGGAAAAAAAGGGACTAAAAAAAGAAGAAGTCGTTAACCGTAACAGCCACGGCCGGCGACATAGCCACCGATAGAAAAGAAACTTTAGGGAGGCGTGCTAGAACTAATCTAATTCCAAAGTGCCAAAGGCTCTTCCGGGCAAAGGAAAAAAAAGGAAAAGGGATGTTGTCAAAAAACATTGAACGGGGGGAGTCGGGGCAGCACTATTTTTGCAGTTTCCAGGAAAATAAACGACAACGGCCAGATTCTTGCGCAAATAAAACTTGCAGCAAAGGAGCCAAAAAAAAAAAATGTCAGGACGAACTATGGGGAGCCGAAGAGTCCGTGGGAGGCCTTTGTAGTAAAACTAAAAGGGCAACTAGGGAAGTTATTGTAGGGGGGAGGAAGTGGGGGGGAAGGGAAATTAGACCTTAAGGTCAACAGGGTACTGAGGGAAAAAGGACTTGGGTCAAAAAAAAACGGGCAAGATCAGACATATAAAAATCTATTGCAGAAATAAGGGGGAAAGGTCCGCATATGACACAAGAAAGGGGGAGGCCTCCAACTGCCGACGAGAAAAGGAATGACACGCATCAGAGGTGAGGAAGGGATCTGCAATCCAAATGGGAAAGTAAGACCGTTCTGCCTGTCAGGGGGCAAAAGGTAAAATCATTGGATGGGATTGAGGGGATGCTAAAATCCAATCGCCGGCAGGGGAAGAAAAGGAACACGCATAACCAGGCGTTTCTCCCACAATGCTGGAAAAAGGATAATCAAACACCAAGAAAGATTCAGCGCAAAAGGTTGAGCGAAAAATACACAAGTTTTAAGTCGTGAAAAAAAACCTCTGAAAAGTTCTTATGGAGAAGAAGAAAATAAAAGATCACTGAAAAAAGAAGGAAGGCGATTACTGTTTCAAAAACAGACTAGGACAGAGCCAAGTGCCCCTCTAGGGGGAGGATTTTCGTCTTGTGGGGAGAAAATACTAAATCGAGGTTGGGGAAAGAAAAATGAGCACTTTGGGGGAAAGCAGAAGGGTCCGTTGTTAGAACGAGAGTCGTGCTAAGTTGAAGAAGAAAGAAGGGGAAGAGCACTTCGGGGGGGGGGGAAGGGGAGTGTAGAAGCAAGGACTGAAACGGGCATAACAAGAGACCAAAAAAGACCCGGCTGTTCTGAACGTAAGGGTCTACCTAAAAAAATCCATTAAAAGCGAAACACTATTCCTGGTCATTAAAAACTGGGTAGGACGTTAGCAAGGGGGGGGCGCAGGGAGAGTAAAATAGCCGGAGCGCACTTGTTTGAAGCGGGGAACTCAAAAAAGGAAGACCGGAAACGCTGGAAATACATACGCCGAAAGGGTGCGGCGAAAGGGCAGGGGAGTCTAGGGGGGACTCAAAAGAAGTAGGACTGAACTCACTGGAAAGCGGAAAGGGTCGGTCCGCAGGGCGCCCAACGGGGGGAGATGGGAAAACGGGGGACTGTTCCACTTTCACAATCAAAGAAACGAGCTAGGGGTCGGGGGAAGGGGGGGGCATGGGGAAGAAAAGAAGCAAATTACAGGCCGCGGATCACGGGGGTGGAGATGAATCAAGGGGGAGCGCTATTCAGCAAAAAAAGGTTCGGAAAGCATTATCAGTCGTATGCTTCTCAGAAAAAAAAAAAATGAGAGTGAAGACGCATCGGAAACACAGCAAAAAAACAACCTAGATCGGAGACAAGAAGTTCAATGGGACCACGAGGCGACGCGGCCAGGAGAGCAGCGGAGAAGAAGGGTTAAAAAAAAAAAAAAAAGCGCAAGATAGACCGCATATGGGGTGAAGGGAAACGTATCACAAACAAAAAAAAAACCCAAGGACAGGTTGGGGGGCGCCCCGGACGACGACACAGAATATAGGGCGGGCACGAGGAGGCATCTAGGAAACACGTCGCCTTCATCAAGGGGGATTTGGGAAAAACTGCAAGGGGTATTAAGCGGAATCACTAAAAAAAAAAGAAATCCAAAGAGCACCACGGTGGGGACGAGCAACAGAGGGCGTCCCGATGATCCCATTAGTGGTCGTCGGGGAAGAGATAGGGGGGGGGGGTGGACCTAGGGGCCGCAAACATCCAATCTGGGAATCCAATCGTGCAGGGATGCGAGAAGAGTGGTGATTTATCTCTCTCCACAACAAAAAAAGTATGAGTGGTGCCAGACATTATAAAAGAAGGGAAATCACGGAAAAGGAAAAAAAAGGAAATCCTCGCCAGATTGGGGGAAGGGGGGGAAGGCTTATGAGACGGACCAAAACTACCTAGTGAAAGAAGGGAATGGCTAAAAGAGGCCGCAGAGGTGCTAAAATTGGGCATAAGGCTGTGATTAGTAGGAAATGTTGGGGAAAAAAAAGACATTAAAGTCGACGAGCAAAAGAAGGATTAAAAAAAGGGCAAAAAAAGCGAAGCGCAAAAGGACGTCAAACTACCTGGGTCAGGAACCGCTACCCAAAAAAGGGGAAAAAAAAAGGGGGCGAAATCTCAAAAGAAAAACATGGCAAGTAAGACTTGGGGGGGGAAAAAAAAGCCGCACGACCCGTCTTCTCAAGTTCTCAACGCATGGGAAGACCCAATGGTGACCCATTGAAACTGAAAGCTCGAATACAAGAGGGAAGAGGTTTTTCGCATCGGGGTTCAAAAGCGGGGGGGATGGGAGGGGAACTATAAAAAGGGCTGAAGGGAAAGTGAATAAGACTGCGAATGAGGACCGAAGAAAACTGGGGGCAAAAGAAGGCGAACTCTCATAGATCATCTTCAAAATAAACTCGAAATTTTCGGTCAAGGGAAAAGAAGAGGTGCGGGAAGATGAGAAAGAAGGTTCAAATTGAAAAAAGGAAAAGACGCCGAGCACTCCTCGGTGGAACCAAAATTCTGACCGTCAAAAAGCCACGGGGTCAACTCGAGAATTTTAGCCACCTCAGTCGAAAGGCTCCATCACTTTGAACCGTAGGGGCCAAAGAAAAGTTTACCCCAGGTGACGACGTGCAAAGTCGCCTGAGTCGATGCAAACCCCAGTTCCCCAAGGCTTATGGGGGGAATTCAGGTTCTGCTCTAAGTTCATAGAAAAGAAAAAAAAAGTGAAATGGAAAAGGAAAAGAGAAAAAGAAGGGAAAGAGAAATGCTCAAGGAGATGAAATCAGAAACCTGCGACATATGTTTGCAGAGCAGGGGGAAAAAGGGAGGGGGAGGGTATGGGAGCGATTGCAGGAAAGAGCGGACTGGAGATGAAATGCGCTGTCACGAGAATCTTCTAAATCGTAAAACTTGAACAAACCTTGATTCTTGAAAAGTTGGAAAATTCGAAAACAGACACTAGCAGTTTAAAAGCGCAAAAAAGGAGCAAGGAAAAAGTTAGTAGAGAGACTGGGCCAACGAAAAAAAAGCAAAATCCCTAGCATCGGAAAAAAAGGGAAGAAAAAGCACACGAAAAAGGGGTGAAACCGTGAGCCCTTGGCGGCCAGAGTTCACGTGGCGTGAATGCAGTGAATATTGGAATTTAGGGAGAAAGAACCCCTCCCCAAGAAACGAAGAAGGTGAAAGCTAGCTCTCAGCGGACCGTGTAACCGGGTCGGTTGTAGGGGTCTGTAGAATAAGAAGCAACAACACCAACTTGAGCTTCAAAAAGGAGCTAGGGTGTAGACGAACCAAAACACCAGGTTATGAGGAGATTTTGCAAGAGCTCGCGAAAAAGCCTGGGGATGCTTCTCAATAAAAAAAGTGATCGGACCCACCCTCTCAGAAAGGAAAACGAGGCTTTTGCAAAGCAGAGGCAGAAACTTCAGTTCAAGAAGAGTGCGATCTTTTGATCGGGGGGTCAAGTTTTCAAGCTCTACGAGGGGGTTGTGTTCCTCCAACCTGAAGATTAACGAGTTTATTGGTAACTGAAGTCAATTGAGAAGTAAAAAAAAAGAGGGGAAAGAGGGTTTGTGGACGTAATGAGTTAGAAGAATATACATAAAAACACAAGCAAGTAATACAAAATAGTGATAAAGAGCGGGGGGAAAACAAACAGGAAAAAGCAAGGTAACTGTCGGCTGTAAAGAGGGGCTCGGAACTTGGAGCGCTGTAGCGCCTTGATCAATGTGGTATGATGGAGAGGCGAAAAGAGCCCTGGAACTAGTAGGGGTGGGGTCAAAAGGCAGGCCAAGGCGTCGCAGACCAAGGGGAACGAAGGATAAGAAAAAGGTTTAAGGAATAGAAATGAATTGGTTCATAAGCTCTTCAGACAGGAAAGGTAATGAACAAGAACTTCGTAAGAGCGATGGAGCCTGAGTGCCCAGCGAGGGGCCCATGATGGCAGGAATCAGGTGTCTGGGAAGAAGAAGTTGCCAGAAGGCGAACCGAAGGCGGCGTCGAGCTTCAATCTTGGTGTTTACGGCTCTCCGCATCAGGCGGGTGAATGCGGAGCAAGGGCAAACTCTAGTACCGTGTGGGTAGGTGGGAGGAAAGAGTGGCTATGACCCTTGAGAGCACTGCTGCGAAAATCCAGCACCGTACACTCGGTGCGGATAATCTGGTAAAAGCAGTTCACCGCAATCACCAGAAGTTGACGGACCGCCGCGCCAAGGCCTAAAAACGCGCGTCACAGAAAATAAATAGTTAGAAAACCAAAACTCTCAAGGTGTGCACAAAAATGGGTTCAGCTGGTCCCGTGAGGCGATGAAAGCGAGCCATTCGCCCGGAAGGGATGTTGTCCAAAGAGGAGAAAAAGGTAGGAGAAGTGAACCGGTGTAGTGACTTCGGAAAGTGTCGCGAGTAGACAGTGTGGTCGCAGTGTCTAAGGGGCAGCGAAACTTATCCACGGAACCCAAAGCTTCCAAAACAACTACAAAAGCATGGATAGGGGAGTGCAAGGAAATGCGCTTAAATCGAACCACGGAGGGGAGGAAGTTTACAGGCAGGTGGGATAGGCGAAGAAAAAAAAGATGTACTGAGAGCGTAAAAACTGGCACAAAAGGGATACTCATAGCCACTTGTTTCACAGCAACCTCTTTAAAAAAGTCCAGTAGGAGATGAAGAGCTAGGGGGGGGGGGGGGGGGAAACAAAATGCTCACACCAAAACGAGGGTTCCAAATCGTGCCCTATTCATACGGCAAGTGGGATATAAGAAAAAATGGTGGCATTCTTTAGAACTCTCATACAACAACAACAACTTAGGGCAGAGGAGCCCCGATGAAAGGGGCCAACACATCGAGTATAGAACTGCTGCTGACAAAGAGTGCGACGACATTTCACATCAGAAAAGTTGGGGGAGGGGGAAGAAGGCCGAAGGCTACACCTAAAATATCTACTACCAATGAATGGGAGTCATCGGCATGTTGCTAGAAAAAAGGGCCTGTTTTGGAAGCAAGCAATAGGACGACCGATAGCGTCCAGAGCCTAGTCAATGGACAGTGGTGTTGCCGCTCTCTACCATCTGCCGACGGGGGAAGTCGTAAGGGGGGGGAGGAAGGGGGCAAATCTTCAATATAGCGCTCAGCACTAAGAAAAATATCATATTGTCATGTGCGAAGGGTCAGAAAACAAGTTTGTGGGGGTTGCGTGGTAGAAAGTCTGACAGCCCGCCCAACATTAGTAATAATACTATATAACACAGTAAATGAATGCAGGAAGAAGGCGGGATCGTGGTCGTCGAAAAGGGGCAACGAAAACCTGCGTCTCCCGCTGGCTCGCAAGATAGTCCCAACCATTGAACTTCTTTAGAAAAAATATTCGCCCCTTTCTAAGAGGGGGGCGCATCGGGGGGGGGGGGGAGAAACAAATGCAGACCACCGATTTGCGTCACTGATCACAAGCATGTCGTTGGTGGTCTGCGAGGGAGCGGGACCGTGACACATGTGGAGGATTATGCATAATTGGAACCGGAGCCAGCGTATC
>Ga0179593_1555381_pt1 | contig 13934 bp, 27 predicted proteins | sample CZODoug2_1_08_16_FD_185931 | JGI IMG/M metagenome (GOLD analysis project Ga0179593, IMG submission 185931) | Vadose zone soil fungal communities from Angelo Coast Range Reserve, California, USA - CZODoug2_1_08_16fungal (PacBio error correction) | ecosystem: Environmental > Terrestrial > Soil >...
GCCGTCTTGTTGGATGGGAGAATCAAGGGGAGAGACCTGAGGACGATGTACGGACCGTGCGAGCGGTGCGAAAGGAAGATAAAAGGGGGGGGAGATATTGGGGGGGGGGGGGGGGGAGGTCCATTTATGATGTCAGAGGAGAGCGAAAAGAGAAAAATTACAGCGGGGTGGAACGTGTCCATCGATAAGGGGGGTGGATGACTAAAAGAGGCTAAGTGGATAAAAAATGAAGGGAGAAAAGATTTCTCAAGAGAATAGGGGGGGGCGCTGGGAAGATCTGTACTGGATATAGAAGAAAGAAGTCACGGCGGGTCCGCTATCAATAAATGACAAGGAATCCATTATCGGCCGAGGATAGGAAGAATCAAGAGAAGGTAGCCTTCGAGCACTTCATTTCCAGAAAGTCATGGAAGAGCGTCAGAAATTCTTGCATAATAAGGTGGTAAAGGAATTCTGAAAACATCTGGAAAGGCAACAAGAGCACATTCTCTTAATTTGGGGGGGGGGGGGCAGAGCTAAGACATAATAGCCATGGCTGAAGGAGAAAAAGGGGGGCGCTTTGGGCGTAAAACAAGAGGGGACTGCTTTAGGGGATCCTTAACTAAAAGGGGGGAAGAGGTGAAGGGGGGGAAATGAGAGTCCGCGTCCTTCGGCAGGAAAATAGGAAGGTCAACTCTTTTTGAAGGACTCCTCGTAAGAGACCGTGTTCAGAAAGGGGGGGTTTTTCAAAGATGCTTAGAAGGTGAAAATATGTGGATTGGGGTGGGGTTTTTTACTGAGAAAGAAGACCGGGGGCACCGCCCAAAGGGGGGTGAAGGAAGCAAGAGCCGCAGACGAGATTCTTCAAGCAGAAAGGGTAAAGGACGGGCCGCGAGGCTTCGCACTTCAAGGCGGAAACGGCTTCTACCGACGTAAGTGAGGGAAAGACCGAGTCATGGCAATCGCAAAAGGGAAAATTCCAAAGGCCACAGGGAGGAAAGGGTTCTGGGCAAGAAGGGATCTTCAAATTGAGGAGAGGGAGGGGGGGTGGGAGGGGCCATGATGGTCGAGAAAAGAGGATCAGCCCAAGCCGATGTGGAAAAGAGCGGCGCAAATGACGAAAGGCTACACTTCAACCGCCAGGAAAACGGAGGTGGGGCAGGGAACATTACTATACGTGGTGATAAAAAAAGCACGGTGACAATTCTCGATAATAAAGAAGGTTTTACCTAATCAGGCCTTACGAAGGCAGGCGGAACTGGAAATGTCGCGGGGGTACAAGTAATCAAGACATGAAGGTTCATGGGGCGACGTAAAGGGGGACAAAGGGGACATCACGGTCCGGATCATGGTTCTACTTCAAGGAAGAAAAACTAAAAAGAAGTACATGCGAAATGAATTGAAGGGGAGCAAGGGTGTTTGAGCAGCTGTTTTCAGGGGGTTAGGGAGTCCAGCGGAAATGCAAATGTTTGACGACCACTCGAAGAGGAAAAAGGCTCCTTCGTGCAGAGGGCCTATCAAAAAACGGAAAGAAGAGGAACTATGAGAACTCTGAAGAAAGGGGGGGGACTTGACCTACGAGGTGAATTGGAGGCTATCTCCTTTTTAGCGGGGGCGAAATATCTCTGAAGGGCGATCATACAATACCAAGGGGGACTACAGAAGTGTGTAAATAATATGATAGGTCAATCCAAGCTGGGGTTTGATGTAGAGTGAAGGCTGTGTTGACCCAGAAAAGTAGTTTGTAAGGGTCCTCATCTATGGGAGGAAGAAAAAAAACATAGGACGTTCAGGATTTCTTCAGGGTGGGGAGGGAGGGGCTATGAGGGGTGAACTGGGCGGGTATCACATGACAATGTAAGTAACATAGTTCGTTGCCTGCAAAGTGCTTCAATTGAAATTGGATGGAGGGCGCTGTCCAAAGACCCTTCTGATGAGGGACCCTTCAGATTCAGAAGACTTTATAAACACAAAACGGAGAGAGAGAGATGAGACCTCTGAAGATAAAAAAAAAATCTGAAAAAAGACGACAGCGACACGTCCGACAGGAATGGAGGTTGTCAACATGTTGGGTGAGCCACCCGGGGGGAAGGGTGCAACAAGGTAAAATGAGTTCGTGAGGGGACCGGGATCGGATCATTCAACCTTAGGAAGCAACCTAAAAGGGCCGGGGCAAACAGAAAAGGAAAGCTGATTGGATTGGAACGGCTAAAAAGTGTCGAGGGGCGGAGAACCTACTGTCGTTCACAGAATTCCCCAGAGGGGGAAAAAAAAGGGAGACGGTCTGCAGAGGTCACAGGGATGGGGAAGTGGAGGAAACGAAAGGGGAATGGGTAGATCTCCCGAAGCTGAAGGACCTCAGAATCTTCGCCAATAGGGCAACTATCAAAGGCGGAAAAAAAGGCACCAGCAAAACCAGAAATTCAGATCAACGGGTAATGCTAAGAAGGGGCGCGGCTCGAGGTAATCTCCTTGTGATTCTTAGCGAAGGAGCAAGGGAAAGGTGTTTCTAAAAGGCAGGTGAAAAGAGAGATCGGAAAAAAAAAAGAGGCATGCTCAGAAAAAAGAGGGAAAAGATGAAAAGGAAAAGATCGGGGCTGATGGGGGTGGGGGGGGGAAAGAAGTGCTGTCGCACCCAAGAAAGGATCTCAATAAGAAGAGGGATACCATGAATCTCAATGAGGAGCCGGAATCAAAGGGACGGCGACATTTCCCCTACTCGCAAGGAGTAATGTGTTTGCAGGGGCAGACAAAAAAAGGGATCAAGGAGGATCAGAGAAAACAGGGACCCTCGAAGGGGGAGCGATTTGGTTCAGGGGAAAAAAACAAACTCATCCGTCCTGGGGGGGATTCAAAAAACGTGAAAAAGGGTGAAGTGGTGCATGAAAGGTGGCCATGAAAGAAAACAGGGAAGGGAGAAAAAGTTCAAAACCACAAGAAATAATGGAAGGGATCCAACCATATGTAAGGGGCGCAGTTGCAAGCAGAAAAAAGAGCAACGGCGGGACTGCACAAGGGGTGCGTTGCAGCCACGGAGGGGGCGGCCGGGGGGTGCGTTTCAGAACCGCGAGATAACTAGGGGGCGGGTAGAGGACTTTTGGAAAGAGGATCAGCACGCCCTGACGTTCGTCCGAAAACTGGAGGGAACAAGGAAACAAGAGATGAAAAACGATACGCATCCACCGCTTCTCTGTTTAAGGGGAAGGGGAAAGAAGCAAAAAAAACACCCGAACAAAGCCCGGGTTCCTCAGGGAATAGGAAAACAAGGTACCCAAACTTGCTCCCTAAAGGAATCATAGGAAAAAAACTAAGAAACTCTTTCCCTAAGAATTAAGAATTCCGCATGAAGGGGTATCCCAAGAGAAGTAAGGTTAATTTTCCTGAGAAACTCGACGGGAAATCATAAAAGGCGCATAGAGAAGCCAGGGCGGAAATCTTCTCTGGCCTAAAGGTCCGGAGGTGGGGCGGGAGGAAAGACGTAGTTCGCGGGGGTGGATAAAAAGAGATGGGGAGATGAAAAGAGAAGGACGAAAATAGACGGGGTTCCATTTCGTGCCGGGACAAAAAGAAGAGCTGCTTCCTAACATGAGTGTCTCTAAAAGGGGGAAGGCCAGGGTTAAAACAGAACAGGACGGGAAGAAAAGGGGAAAACAAGGAACTGCTGAGTTCACAAGCAAGAGAACTAACGACGATATTGAAGGAGATCGAGAAGAGGTAATTGCGAATCTGTCCTGGCAAAAAAAAGTAGGCGAGAAAACGTTTGAGTAAAAAGTTGCAAATATCACAAGGGAAGGAGGAGGAAGGGCACAAAAAGGGCTAAAAAGGCGAAGCTTGAAGGGAAAATACCGGACCGAAGCGACTGAAGACATCATATCAAAACGAACAGCATTTGGTTACGAAAGAAAAGGGGAAGGCATCCGATACAACTGATAGACAAGCCAGAAAAGCCCGAAGAACACGAGAGAGGCGGGTTATATAGTCAGAAAATGTGGGAAAATCCGTTATAGGGGAGAGGGAAGGCTCTGTTCCGAACAAAAAAAGGACGGGGAAAGGAAATGTAGTAAATAGGATGCTTGTGGGGATTATAACAGGAAGATGGGGAAAGCGGCCGCCGCAAGTCACCATAGGGTTTTAAAGATCTGGAGTGTACGAAAAGAGGCTCAAGAAATAATGAAGGGAAAAGGTAAAGGGAGCTAAAAAACAGGAGGGTAACATATCGTCGTCAGAGGCGAATGAAAAGGGCCTCGAGTAGCAATTCGCCCGAGAACGATAAGCGGTTCGGGGGGAAAAAAGAAGGGAAAAAGAAAGGTGGACAGCCGAGAGGAAAAAATTGGTCTAAAGGAGATGCGAACGGCGACCAAAGGGGGAAAATTCGCTTGGGAAGACGAAAATCGTGGAAATAAAACAAAGGAATCGATCAGATCACTCCCAACAGAAGATTGGTGGGGGCATGCGCAGGAAAAGATTGCCATTGGAGGGAGGATAGTGTCTCTGGGGGCACATAAGGAAGTGGCGGTATCGTCGGGCAGGTGTTTGCAATATGTGTTAGGTTAGAAGAAAAGAAAGGTCCTTGTCAGAAAAAGCAAAAAGTCCTTTCCCGGGGATAATAGGAGGAAAATCTGAGAAACAGGGGGGAAGGAACAACAATTTTGGGAGGAAAAGAAATTAGTTACAGCGCACAAAGATGTTTCTGGGGGGGGGGTTTTGGGGGAAGGCAGCGCGGAGGATAAGGCGCAACCTAAACCTAGGATAAGAAGCGAAGCGGACCTGACTCCGAGTCTCGGACACTCAGACCCCTTTTTTCAAAAAGGAAGGAAATTCAGGCGCGCATACTATCCCCTGGTCCAAAGGGGACACAAAAAGAAATATCCGCGGGGATTTCCAGCAAAAAAAAAAAAAACGGGGCAAAAAAAAAAAAAAAAAACCAGGAAAGCCGTGAGGGTAAAACAAAGACCTGTGGTATTGAAAATTAAAGAAAAGTCGGGCTCGCATGAAAGCAAAAACTGCAGCCAGGGAGAAGGATCTGGATGATTGCGGCTAGGAGGGGAACAGGACGCATTTTGCGATCCCGCAAGGGAAGACATGCTTAACTTAAAAAGGGGGAGGAAGGGGGGGGGGGGGGGGGGGGGGGGGGGGGGGGGGGGGTGGGGGTGGTTGGGTTGTTGGTGGGTTTTTTGGTTTGGGCTTAGGTTGGGGGGGGAGGGGGGGGTGGTGTGTGAGGGGGTTGTTGGCTGGGTGTGTGGGGTTGGGGGGGGTTGGTTGGGGGGTGGTGGTTGGTGTGGGGGGGGGGGGGGGGGGGGGTTGGGGGAGGAAACATTTCAGCCCAGTCCTCTCTCTTGTTTCTGGGAAACAATAAGGTCTAAGAAAAACAAGGAAAGGGTTTTTTCCTCTGAGCCTGGAGAAAAAAAGACAACCCACTTACTAAGAAGGGCGTCAAGTGAAGGAGGGGGAGTAATGGGATTTACGCCGCTCATAATAAGGGGTTAAAGCTGATCGGGGGACGGGTATGCGAAAGGGTCTGCGGCGAACTGAGAACGGGTCAAACTCATCCGACCTACAGTCATGAGGCAAAAAAAAGAGAAATCTCTTGGGGGGGGGTTATGCATGAAACTTAAAAAGGACGTTAAGGGGAGAATGATCACTAAGGCAAATTTGACGCACTGATAAGGGGGAAGATTGCAGCGCAAGGCAACCCCGGACAAGAAAAAACCCGAGGGGGAAGATCGGAATGACATGTGAGGGAATTGGCGGGGGGGGGAGGGGGGGGAGCGCCTTGGCCCTTTGAGGAGACTGACGAAGTACGGAAGGCAGCGAAGCGCGAAATCAAGGGGAGGGGGAAAGACAGAGAAAGGGTGAAGTTAGCAGAGGTGGAGCAGCCTAGCAAGGGGAATGTCGGGCCGGGGGTCTTTTTGCACGGTTCGTCTGGCAGAAAAAATAAAAACAATGTGGGGGGAAAAACAAAAAAGCTTTTGACAGGTCGGTGTGGAGAGTCAGGGGGTGCGATCGAGACGGGGGGAAATATCAGAGAAATTAAAAGTAAAGGGGAGGGAAATACGCGTCATCGCGTTGTCCTGCACCAAAGGTTTGAGGAAGCAGATGTGAAGGAAATGATCAAAGGGAGGATTCGAGTCAAGAGAAAGAGGACGCAACAAAAACAAGGAAGGGGAAAATAGGTAAACTCGGGGGGTAGAGTAAATAAGGGAAGCGACCGCGCCACGTCAGCAAGAGACATGGGAAGCCAAGGGGGAAACAGCGAGAATGATAAACAAGCAGGGAATGTGTGAATCGTCCCCAGTTGAAAACCAAGATATCAACCTTATGTAAAAACGACCTGCCGCATCAAGTTCACTCGGAGAAGGGAGCTGGTCGGGGCAGTCTCACCTCTCCTGCGTGCAGAAAATAAAAAGGAGGAGGCTGACGATCCGTATCTTTGAAATAACAAAGGAGATGTGTCAGGGGAGGGAAAAAAAAATGGGATTGGGCCCTTCCGCGGGAAGCCGCAGAAACTCGACTCCAGGAAAAGGCAGTATGGAAAAAAAAAAAAGAAACGAAGGGGTCATTGCGAGAAGGGTTAGGGACTAGGACGAGGAGCGGACGCCGTTTTTGAAGAAATCTTCAGACGGAAAAACCAGGAGGGGGAGAAATGTAGAGCAAAGGAGGTTGGGAAGAAAAAGATCAAGGAGAAAAAAAAGGGAGATCGAATGAAGGGGCTATTCAAGGGAGGGAAGATATTCGGTGGAAAGTTATGGGATGAAAGTCTATAATAAGACTCGTTCGGGCCCCCGCCTCAAGAAAGGGGGAAGGTAGCCGTGGGGGAAACACCCACAAGGGCGAAAGGGGTCCATATTTAGAAAAAAAAAAGGAAGAAAAGCGCGTATTGGGGGCGAGCGGGGTAAACCCTTCTCCGTCTCGGCGAAGGAAAGGTAGGATTTGGGAAATTTAAAAAGCAAAGTTGATGCCAAAATCCGACCAAAACAGGGGGGCAAGTGGGGGTATAATGAATCGTGTCCTGTGCTAACGAGCAGGGGAGAAAGAAAGGTATTTCGTCCCCGGAAGTTAAAAAAGAGAAGCCAAAGCGTATGAGGATTGGAAGGAAGAAGGAGGGGAGGAACAGGTGAAAACGGCAGGGCAACCTCACCAAAGCTGGGCAGGAGTACTGTCAACATAGGGGGCTTGGAAAAAGGATGAGGGACTTTGAAGAGCGGATAAGGGCCAGTAGGGGCTCCGCCTTGTAGTGTGGAGATGGAACTGAAGAAGGAGGGGGAGAAAACTACATTGAAGAAAGATTTTGAGGAATAAAAGAAATTCTTCGCGGGAACTCCCTTTACAGAAAAAAAAAAAGAGAAAGAAAAAACAAAAGAAGAAAAAAGACAACCAAGCCCCCGATACTAGAATTCCGAAGAAAAAAAGGGGGAGCACGAACTTTCAAATCCCTAGGGCCCTCAACATCGAAAGAAGGAGTTAAGTCAGGCAAGAGGCCCTATTGTAGTCGGCATTCTCAAAATAAAAATGAAGTAATATTTTGAAAGGATCAGTCGCTAAGAAGAGGGTGGAAAATCCAGCTCCAAGAGGGACTGAAATTAAGCCATGAGCACTATGTAAAAAACCTGCCAAAAAACGAACTCTAAGGGTTCTAGTGGGAGGGAAATCTCTTCGATGATTTGAGAAAGATAAGAATTTGAAATTAAAGGGAAGAACCTCAAGAAGGGGGCGGGCGGGTGAAAAAAAGGAAACGTGGGAAAAGGGAAAAAGAGAAAGTAGAAGGCGACCTGCCTAACATTATGGTCTCAAGGGGGAATCAGGCACTGGGCAACATGAAGTCGGGGCGAAGGGTCAACGAAAGAAAGGGACACGTATCGTCCATACGAATAGAGCCGCAGAGGGGGAAATAGGGGGGGGAAACGCGCAGATATCCAAAAAAAAGGGTATGGAAGGTTCCCGGCGCGTCGCTATAACCCAACGGTGGGGGAAGATGATGAAACCAGAAGATGGTCGACGATGGGAAAGGGGAAAAAAACTGGAGGGAGTCTGAACAAGAAAAGACACCGGACGATCATCAGGATAACCTACAAAAGGGAAGCACCCCGAAGGATCTGAGAAACCAGAAGAAGGAATCGCATGGGCTGTTGGAGATTAACAGAATAAAAAGGACAAAATCTCTAGACAGGAGACAAAAGAAGGTTCCTATATAAAAAACTCCATCGAGAAAAACCGAAAAGTAAAAGAATATAGATGGATTTTAGAGAGAGGGTTTGAAGGGGGAATGACGTCGTAAAGGGAGCGAGTAAGAGAACGAACCTGGACGTAGAATGTGCGCTTAGGATGGGTATGATCTGTCGTCTACATGGGCTAGGAAAAAAGAGACGCAAGACGCCTCTCAGTAAGTGACGGGGGAAAAAATAGGGAAAAAGAGCTTCGGGGGTGTGGGAATTGGGGGCAAATATCTCAACCGTGGGGTTTTTATCAGAAAAGGAAAAGGAGGAAAAGGATAAGACTTCGGAAAAGAGCTCTTCGGAGAGGAGAGGCCAAAAAGGGACTCGGAAGAAGTGGGGACAATTCGCAAAAGAAAGGAAAAAGTGATGGAGAAAGCAAGGGGAGGCAGCCGCGCGATTGCCTTAGAAACAGTAAGAAAAAAAAGGAACAGGAAAACAGGTCTAGGGGACCAAGAGAGTGGGGAAAAAAGCCACGTAGGAAATCATCCTGAAAGGGGAACCATCACAGGTACGAGGTTGGTTTGAAACGCGAACCTAACGCAATGGTAGGTTCAAGAGGGGGGAAGGTGGCTTGAAGTGTCAGTCGCTCTTTACGGAAGCGAAGACGAAAGAACCGTTTGTGGGGGCGCGGAGAAATAACGAGGGAAAGGAGCTGAAAAAGAGGGTCCGTTCACTTTGTGAGGAAGCGGAAAGGAGGGCCGAAAAAAGGGGGGGGGGGGGGCGGCGAGTAGCTGTACATCTTGAACTATAGGGGGGGGGAGGGGGGGGTGGGGGGAGGGACCGAAGGCGGTAGAATGAAGGGCGCAAAGAAGGATGCAAGCAAACATCGCCGGCCGAAGATCTAAAAACCGTTTAAAAAAAAGAGGCGGGGGTCTATCCAAGACAGAGAGGAGTAAGCGGTATTTCAAACGACCTCGCCGTGAGGCTGGAAAGAAAGGAAGGAAGGGCATCTGACGGTGATTGCAAAGGGAAACAGGAAGAAGCAGGTGGATACGGAAGGTAGGGGAGAGACTGCAGGGGGAAGAGACGGGTACAATTAGCCTATTTTCGAGAAGGGAAATGGGGAAGAATGCTACACGTAAAAAAGTGCCCTGGAAAAAGAGGGAGTTGAAGGATTCGGGGGGGGAAGAAATAAAAAAGGAAAACAGGGGAGACGGTGACCCGAGGGAACCTAGGGGAGTTTTTAACTAGGAGGCGGCCACCACTTACGAAAAAGTCGGCGGAGAAGCTGAGGAAAAAGGAGAAAAAAGGAGTAGAGGTGAAGGGGAAAAAAGACGGAGAAGGGCAGTGGGGCTGAGCTACTTCGCGGGAAGAGATCAAGAAGTACTTTTGACAAATTAAAACAATCCTGAAAAGGGGGAGGGGGGGAGAAGAAAGTTCTCAGAGACTTGGTGGACCTGGAGGAAAAATTGGTCCACTTTCCGTCAGGAATCTAAATGGGGGGCAAAGGGGGGAGATAAAGCCTGCCAGCTCCTCGCCTTCTTGGCATAAAAGCAAATAAGAAGAGAACTACTGATGACCAGTGCGGGGAGGGGTGGATTGCGTGTGCCGGGGAACAAGCGGTGCCCTAGAAGGCGGAAGGGGGGGTCTAAGAGGGGTCGGGAGAAACTCGGAAGCGATCAGAAGACCCATGGTTCAGGGTGGAGACCATCTCCGTGGTAGGAAGAGATACGTATCGCATCTAAACGTTTTGAGGGAGAGGGGGAAAATTCCTTGGCGAAAGCGCAGAGAGGGGGAAACGATGAAGAAGAGAAGGGTCAGGGTTGGCGGCAAATGGAAGTGAGGGAAATGGATATATCTAAGGGTTTGGACGTGGAGCAATAAAAGGAGGGGGGACGGAGCTTTACGCTTACATCGCTGTTTCTGACCGCTTCAAAAAAAAGGAATCAAGGAGGCGACTGGAAGAAAGGGAAATTCAAGAGAGGCTCCTTCAGACGGTAGCGAAAAAAAAAAAAAGGAGGAGTAAGACGGAGCATCTGAAAGGTAAAAACGCCAAAGGACAGCTTGCATTTTAAAGGGGGAAAGGGCAAAGCGATGAAGCGTAAGCCCTGCTATCGGGAAATTTTCAATTGGTCGACCAAAAGTATAAAGAACCTGAAAAAGGGAATGAAAGAACAAGGACCAAAAAAAAGAGGGGGGAACTCGCGAAAACAATTTGCGAGGAGCGTGGAAAGGGAGACAGAGGCAAAGAAACTCAAACCGTAGAGGAAGGAGGAGCTCAAGGGAGATGGTCCTAAATCACAAAGGATTGGAGAAGAGAAAGCGGGCCCCCGAGAACGGCTTATGCAGGAGGGAGAAGGGAAGGAAAGTCTGCGAATCGACTAAAAAAAAAGGTCAAAACCAGCCAATTAAAACGCACGGAGGCAGGGGAACAGGGAGGGGGTCTACTTTGGTCGTCGAAGTAAAGAAAGGAAGGCTGGCCCGGCGCCCAGTATCAAGAGGGGAGGAGGGACAAAAAGTGGAACGGACCGGAAAAAGAAAAGGATCATGAATCACTATTCATTAGACGCAAGAGAGGGGGGAAGGGTGGGGAGGAAAGACCTAAACGTGTCGTCAAAAAGTAAAAGAGGAAGGGACGTAGCCGAGGGGAAGCGGGGAATCGAGGCCCAGATTGGAAACTCCGGGGGGAGACAACACGGGAATCGGGGGGGGGGCGTGGAGGGAAAAAGGGAAAGGGTAAAAAAAACTTCTCGTATGAAAGAAGGACAGACCGTCCGAGAGGGGGGAATTCAGAAAAGAATCAGGGGAGGGAAAATTTAAGAAAAAGGGGAGGGAAGGGAGAAGGATGGTCAAAGGGAACAAGCTTGTTCTCGTACAAAAAGAAGGGTCCCCGCATCTTCCCTGACGAAACGTCACGACTAAAAATATAAAAAAAAAAAGGTAAGGCGCCAGGTCAAAAAATGGATCAAAGAGGGAAGGGGGAACAGAGGTGGGGGCTTGACAGAAAAATGCTGTTCAGGAAAGCGGATAGACGAAGTCTTGAGTATATAGGGAGAAGCCTGAAAGGCCTAAAGAGGGGGGGCAAGACGAAGGGAACGGCGCGAGGAAGCATCCCTTCTGAAAAGGGTCCGCCAAAAAAAGAAAAGACAAAAGAAAAAGAGTGCCAAGAAGAGGGAAGGGGCAGGCCAACCAAAGTTGGGGGGTGAACTACTGTCTCCGAGGGGAGAACTTACAAAAGATTTTCCAGGGGAGCAAGGCCGCATTAAAAAAGGGGGGAGGAAAGGAAGGGAAAATACAATAGGGAAAAAGGGGGGGTCAAGTCAAAGGAGCTAAAATGCGCGGAAAGAAAAGAGAAATCATAGAAGAATGATCCATTGGAAGGACTGGCGCATGCCCAAAAAAAGGACCGGGAAGGGGCGTTTTCATTAGAGGAGGATTTGTGAGTTCCGACCGGGGAATGCTCAACTAATGGAATCGGAAGAAAGCAAACTGTTTCCAGGGATGGGGAAGAATTGGGGAAGAAAATGAGCGCGGCGAGACTAAGTGTTGGAGAGCAAGGGGGGGGGATTGAAAAAAACATGACGAGTCTCGTAGGGAAAAAACACGTGAAGGGGAAGATATCGGCAAGGTCAGGAAAAAACCGAGGGGAAAGAGGGGATCGGGCCAAGGAGATGGGTAGCATTAGAGGGATGGATTTCCCGGCAAGGAACGATAAACGGGGCGGGCCAAGCGAGTTCGATTGGGGGGGACATTAAAAAAAGGAAGGGGAGAGTCGCGATGAAAAGATCATCAAAAGGTAGGACCTACATGATCAAGGAAAAACAACGAAAAAGGCCTCGGCGAATGGCTGGTAAGGAATTAACAAGAAAGAGCTACAAACGGAAAAAAAGGTCGACGACAAGCCGGTCCTCTCAAAGAAGAACAGGATGGGGGATGAAATATAATATTTGGAGTGGTTCCGGGAGGGGGAGGATAAATCCGCTCGGAAACTTCTTCAAGGGGGAGCAGAAAAGAAAAGCAGGAAGGGGGCGGCGGATGGTCTTCATAATGCGGGGGAGATCATTGAAGAGGGGAGGAAAAGGGATCGACGCCTTCAAAGGGGACCATCGAAAAGCTTGAAGGGTTTGGGAAAAAGGGAAAAGAGTAAACCGTGGGGATCTCTGATCGCAGGAAAAATCAAATGCAGATTGAAGCATTCAAATAACGAGAAAAACATGATAGGGAAGGGAACGGGAGTCCGAAATGATGGAATAGAGGGGAAGCGAAGGAGTCAATGGAAGAAGCAAGAAGACGGGCCGTCTTAGAAAAAAAAAAAGTCGGGGTCAGCCTTCGCGTCGGAAAGGAAAAATGGAAAAAAAGGGAAGAGATTTCAGAGAGTTGGGGAAACGTAAGGATCAGAGAGCTAATTTAAACGACCCTCTCCATGAGAGTGGGGGGGAAGGGGGGAAAGGCAAGACCTCGTGCGACATGAAAAGGAAGGAAAAACGAGGCGGGGGATTATGGACATCGGCGAGAAGGGGGAAAGCGGGAGAACAAGGGGTGAAAAGGGGGCGCATTAATAGCAGGAAGAAGGTGAAGTCTTCCCTGGGAAAAGAAACTCTTTCCGTGAAAAGGGGAGGCCGTGTCAATAAAGAAGTAGGAACAAGAGGGGGTTTAAAAGATGAGGAAAGGACGGAAAGAGCTGTGGGAAGGGGGGTTTTTTTTGGTTGAGAAGGAGGGGAGGAGGTGGCGCAACCCGCGCCGGGGATGCGACGGGGAAAACCGGAGAAGATCAAGGCACGTCAGCCCCCGGGAGATCGGAAGACGGGAGGGCTGGAGCAAACGATCCATTAATAGCAGTTCTATCCGCAGGTTTCCCCGGAAAGAAGAGGACTAGGGGGGAAGAATTAGGGTAAAGCAGCACTGAACAAAGGGGGAACCGAAGGGGGGGGGGATGATGATTGAAAGCAGAGAGGCGGGACTCCATGGAGACTATAAAAGAGGCGGAAAGAAGAGATCTAACAAAAAGGAGGCCAAGGAGACCAGGAAGGAGGGGGTGAAGGGGAACCACCCAGGCGACTGAGAAAGGACAGAGGGGATAAGAGGTTTTTTTTTTACAGTTTTCAAAGGGATGAAAAGAAAAAATGAAAAGGAGCCGATGATCCACGGGAATTTGCAGGGAAAAAAGGGGGGAGGAGAGAGCAAATCCTCATTGGAGCTTTCTGGAAGGGGGGTGTATTCCTTTGGGGGGGAGGAGGGAAGAAGGGGTCGGAGACGATGGGCTAGGAAGGGAAAAGACAGCCCTACTAGTCATGAAAAATGGAGGAAAATCATATAGAAGAAGAGAGGGGGAGGAGCAGTTTCTGAAACAGGGGGAAGGGGCGGGGGCAAGAGAGAAGCAAATTTGCCAAGCTAATGTGAAGGGAATGAAAGCCGATCAACCCGCGAAACCACGAAAAAGGAGATGAGAAATGGGGAGGGAAGGGGATGCGTTCCAGGGACGCTAATGCAAAACGAAAGGGGGGCGAAAGCCAGGGGACGAATAACGAAGAGAAAAGAAGGTTTGAAAGACCATCTCCTGGGGGGTCGTGTAGAGACCGGGGTGGGGTTTCGCGGGGGAAACCTCAAGGAAGCAAAAGTTTGGGTTGCCGGGATCTCACACAAGTGGGCGGGGGCAGGGAAATTTCACGTTCGGTGCTATCAAACTGTGGAGAAAGGAAGAGAAGGAGAGGAAGATTACGAGACATCGCGGTAGGGGAAAAGAAAACCGGGTGAAAGAAAGGGTCAGGCAGTCCGTGCTCTGCTTAATTCGTCAGGAAAAGG
>Ga0179593_1271905_pt1 | contig 13933 bp, 15 predicted proteins | sample CZODoug2_1_08_16_FD_185931 | JGI IMG/M metagenome (GOLD analysis project Ga0179593, IMG submission 185931) | Vadose zone soil fungal communities from Angelo Coast Range Reserve, California, USA - CZODoug2_1_08_16fungal (PacBio error correction) | ecosystem: Environmental > Terrestrial > Soil >...
AGGTCCAATGGTGCTTCCGCAAAGAATTTCCTCCGAAAAGAGAAGAGGTAAATGTCTAAAAAACCAACTCTTCGCGGTACACCATGGGGCTCCGTCTACCCCATTGTTCTTCTTTAAGGTAGAAAAAAGGGTGGTGACAGCAGCAACGACATCCGAAAAAAGGCGGTGATCATCCTGATTGGCAGGAAAAGGAGCCAAACCACGGGCTTGATGACCCAACACACCGCGCTGGGGACACACAGATGCTCATCATAGGGAGCTGAAGCTACGGGAGAACTCGAAAAAAATTGCTCTTGGGATCAACGATCGTCGACCTGGTGAAAAAAGGACAGACTCCTGTAAAACAGCACAGACAAACTCACATAAAAAGTTGAATCTAATTTCAATAAACCAATGGTAGGCGCATGCCTTTAAAGAGTAAAATCTTTAAATAAAGACGCAAAATCGAAATGGGTAAAAAAAGAATGCAAGGGAGGGAAAGTGAAAGTGTCAACGTTACCGTTCAATGAAAACCCCCCAAAAAAAGGAAAAAAAGGGACAGGAACGTAAGCAACATAGACAATTAAAGTTAAACGTATTCGCAAATAAAACCAGAAGACGAAAAAACTGAAGAAACACCTAATGGTCTCTTTAGGGGACACTTGTATGGATACAGTGCAACCTAGTAAACAAAAAAACGTTCCCGAAAATTCTTCATTCTCTTACCCGCACAAGAGAGCGTCTATGCAAACCGTTACAGAAAATACACCCTCCTGAATCAATTTGAGGAGAGCAAGATGGATCGAAAAATTGGAAACAGAACTTCATCAGGTACACAGCGGAATCCTGCTATGGGGAGGCAGGAGAAAAACAAAAAAGCTACCGCTTCCTCGACAGAGAAGGCAAGCCTCGCTGCTGGTAAGACGAAGGGAAGATGAATGTGTCCTAAACTTCCAAGCTAAAAGAACAATGGTGGTTGATAGGGGACAACAGTGGAAATTTTTTCTTCAAAAAAAATGAGTCAAGAGGTGGGAGTCGTACCCGAAAAACCCCCTGGGGGGACTCATATAACTCTTTTCATCAGGACGAGAAACAACAGCGCCCGTCCCTCCTTCTTCAAACTCAACAAGAAGAAGTTGCGACAACTCTTTGGGGCAGCTACCTGCCCGTCGCATTTCGCATTCAACCCGACGTGACACGAGTTTGAGAAGATTTGTTTGTGAGGCCTGAACGGGACGGCAACTACAGTCCGTTTGAAGGCTGAGAGTCCACTAAGGTTAGGGGAACGTCTCTTTCAGGGTCCGGATCGTCTTTGGCAACCCTGTGGCGCTGTGTCCTTCTATGGGACGCCTGGCATGTACCTGCTGGCGTTTTTTTAAAACTGTTCTTCTCGCAGCTCAGCGAGTTGAACCTTCTCCGGGGCCGGGGGTCTGTTGAGGCGACGCAAGCCATGCTGAAGTCGGGGGAAAAAGCCGGGTAGTGGTCCCACCTAGCGGAGGGACGAAGAGGCGCGGGTCGTGGCATTCAAACCTTGGCGGCGGTCACCGGGTTCCGGGTGCCGGAATTGAAATTGACAAAGGGAATGGGTGGATTGGGCGCCAGTACCGGCTAGATGAGTACGCCTGGGACTCCACAAGGACATAAGTCTTTGGATATGACTTGTAGACTGCTTCCGGCAATCGAGCCTTTCGGGGCCGAGTGGGGGTTCCGGGCCGTGGATGGGAACGTCTGTATGCACGCCGGCCTAGAAGTTGACACACACGTGGTAAAAACACCTTTCGTGTAGGGGGGAGGGAGAAGAGAAGATGGGGGAGCAATGGCTCTGGAGGACGAAAGAACATGAAGGACTTTAAAATTTGACAACGCCGGCCCTAGGTCGGGGGAATCTTACCCAATTTCGACAGAAGTTCACCAATTCATGGAGTAAAGAGGGCACACCAAGAAGACTGGGGTGGACTCAAACGACATCACTCCGTCGGGGAGTCGAATAGTATCAGGTGCCTTGCGATCAAGACAAAACAGCCTAATTGATGTTACCCGGATGCTTTGAAAAACATCTGGGACAATTCTCCACTAAGAAATTTTAATTTTCCGGACCCAAAAAAGAAGTGACTGTCCGAGGCTAGTAGAATAGGCGCCATCCTAATGATAGTCTACTTTTGTTTAGGGAATCCCGTTAAAACTGTAGCGGCCCTGGGAGGAGGGCAAAACAAGGAGAAGCATACATCGAAGAACACTCACAGGGCTGAAAAAGAAGGTCCGAGAAAAAAAAAATAACCTGACGGTAAGGCGCAGGGGGGAACAGCGGGCATTAGTAAGAGCCATCGGAACGCAGGAGGAACCTTCCCGCTAGCACAACTAAGGGTCGGGACAAGAGGCCTGGAGATAAGTTGGATGGGAAGAAAAACGTAATCTGTCGTAGTAGAGTAAGGGAGTTAGCAAATATACTAAAGAAAAGAATCAAGGGAAAAACAACACGGGTGTCAGTCAACAATACCATCCGTAGGGGAGAAGCGAAAGAAACTTGTGGGACGGCTGGGTGTTATGGGAAAAAGGGGGGGGAAGAAAAATGTCCGGCAAAAGAAAAGAGGGATCAACATGGGTCGGGACATGGGGGAGGTTGAAGAATTTGAAAATAAACTGAAGAATAGTAAGTTGCCGGGATGCTGGGGGGGGGAACTTAGAAAGTTTTTCACACAGAAATGTCCCTGGGAGGGGGGAAAAAGAGGGAAGAGAAAAGTCAAGTGGGGTTGGGGTAAAAAAGGAACAGGGTGAGAAACTTCTGGGCGCTTCCGGAGGGGAGAAAGGACTTGAGAGACCCGTGGGAGATAAAGCGAACCACCGTCCATGGGAGGGGAAAACAACGAAAAGGAAATGGGATGACTGCGCAGCAACGGTACCAACAGGGAAAAGAAAAGGTAGTAAAGTGTGAATTGAAGGAGAACGACTCGGGTTCCTGGGAGGACACGAAGAAGTGCACTTCGGCAACCAAATACAGCAAAGGAAAACAGAAGAGATGTCCCCAAGCGAGACGAAACAAGGAGAGAGAGAAAAAAAAAGAAAAGGAGGGGAGAGAGTGGGAGACTCTCAGGAGGGGCGAAGATTATGGCTGGAAACATGATGATGTCTCTAGTCTCTTTGGAATTATTTCCAAAATACCTGGTATCTGAGACGGGAGAACCCGCTCCCTTCGTTAAGTCTCTCCTGTATGACCCACTGCCGTCTAGAAGGGAGGTGTCATACTAGAAGACAAGGAGGACGCGCAGAGTGGTGAAAATACTTCTTTTTACACAGTACTGCCATCTCAGATAAGAATTAGGATTTGTCTCGGGGGCAAGATTCGGGGAAAGGGGCGGGGTGGAGTCAAGAAAAAGCAAGATAGAGGGGTTTTAAGATCATCCTGGCGCCGGGTATGGGTGTGGAAGGTCGAAAGGGAAAAGAGCAAAAATGGAATCCTACACGCTACGAGAGCAAATCTGCACTAAGAAACATCCAACGTCATTGGGACGCCCACTCATGAATGCTAGCTCACCGAGCAAACAGCAGGGTGAAGGCGTCCCGAAAGGCGGAGAAGGAGGTGTGCAAGGATTAGAAGCGAAGCGGCGCGTGAAGGGAAATACAATGGGTTCATTATCGCTCGCCTGGTATTGGGGCTTTCTTTAGAAAAAGAAAACGCCGCGGCCAAACGGACCCTCGAAAAATTTCGGGGGGGGGGGGGAAAAAGTGCAGATTCTGCGTTATTCTTCCAATGTTCTTTAAATTGTTACAAGCAAGACCAAAGAAGAAAAACGGACATACCGGCTGGGGGCCTCACAAGAGTTGGGGTGGAATCGAATATGTGGCACTGTCTCTTTGGCGTTCTTAGCCCTATTGTTCAAAGAAAAGGTTTACTTAGCGGTAGGGGGAAAGAAGAACAGTCGTGGGGCGCATACAAAATAATAACCGACTCCCAAGGGAAAATTATACCTTATAGAAGGGCGTTTGGAAAAAATGCCTATGTGCGTAAAGGTTCAAGAATGTCCCGTAATGACGGAGGAATTCTGCTGGAGCTTAGTTAAATTTCGGGGGTAGGGTGGTGGAAATTATGTAAGGAGGGTCGTTAAAGGGTTTCAGTAAAACCGGGTTTCCTATCATCCTGGCTGGGAGCTGTGGTTCCAGCCCTGTAGTGGCTGAAGACTCCGCCGGATGGCCAAACATGCTACGTATTCTCCTGGGGGAGTGTTGGTCATAGGACACTCGGACAAGGACACCCTGCGGCTGCAAGAGTGACTACTGATATCGCCCACGGATGGGTCCAACGGTGCGGTCGCAAGGGACTTTCGTGCAAAAGCGGGAGTTATCGTTCTTGTATCCAGGGTGTAGGTGTGCCTTGGGGGACTTTCGATCGTACCGGGCTTGGTAATCTTTGACAGGAACTTGCCGCTCTGCCGCCCATTGGAAGGTGGTCTTGTGGAGAGGAGTTATTGGGGGTACACACCCTTCAAGGAACAGTGCGGCCGCGAAGCGGTAATTCCGCTGCGAGACCTGGTTAGCAAACAAAGGGCTTTCTGGAGGTAAATCCGGGATCCGGTCAGTCTATACTTGGGCAATTTTCGTAAGGCCGCACGGTTGAGGAGGTATGAGAAAACACCGGAATCAAGCGCTTGTCGTCGGGTGCTGAAAAGTCTCACCAAACCATCGGTAGTTCTCGTTGTCGGCTTCAAACTATGGACATATGGTCTCAGGACGGCCTCCGAGGCGCCACTACCGAAAGAAGAGGCGGAACTTGGGAGGGGAGTGCCGAGGTTCACATGTTTGAGAAAGAGGAAGGGAAGGTTGTTATAACCAACTCCGGCACGGCTGGGCAAGAGGCAAAAGATCAGAAAGGTCATAAAACGGTCAGTTCGTTTGGGGAAAACAAGGGTAATGGCCTAATGGGGTGGAGAAGAAAGCATCAGTCCGAGGCCGACTAGTTCTACATCGGAATCTAGAATTCAATTATTAGGGCTTTGTAGAAGTTGAAATAACGGGAGACGGGAGGCTGTCCAGTAAGAATGGGAATTAGGAGAATGCCATCCGCCTGTTAATAGAATGAGAGGTTGGAGTGGAAAAGGAGCCTCAAGGGTTTTCAGGAAAAACGGGGGGGGAATCGGCGAACGGTAGCACGAAGGAACCCACAAAAGAATAAAGAGCCAAAAACGTCTGCCTGCATGAAGCCCATGCTCCCAGACGAGAAGGGGAGCGAAGAAGGGAGAGGGAGGAATAGTCGCTTGGCAGGCCTCGTGGGCAAAATCGAAACAGTTTCCGGATGGGGTCCTCGAAAAAAAAAGCGCAGCGCACCGGGTTAAAAGCGGGGTAGGCGAAGTGGGGGAAGAAGGTTCATTGGGAGAGCTTCAAACTTAGTTGGAAAACACATGCTTGGGAGAAGCGATAAAAAGGTTCATTTGAAAGGGGGGAGGGATCAGTCGGGCGGAGGCGGGAGGCCCGTGGGCGGCACGGCACAAAGTAGGGGGCATTGGGGGGGTGGGCCGCGGGGGAGAGCGTCTGTTGGTGGCGAGTTGTGTTGAGGTCCGGTAAGGTGAGATCCAGGGGTAGGGCTTCCCGGGACCTGTGGTGGTTTGGTGTTTGCTCTGGCAAAACAGGTCATGGAAAGCCTGGGGGGCCTGGGGGCAACGTTTGGGGTTTGCCAGGCGGTCGGTGATAGGGATGAAAAGTCCATGGGAGGACTGGGGAGGAGATGAGGTCTGAAAACCTAAGGGGAACAGGAGTTGGTTTGTGGCAAGGCTGCAGGACCTACACCTGTGGCCTTTGGGTCCTGAAGGGCGCGGTCGTGGGTGGGAGCTTCTCGCGAGGGGGTGATAACTCCGTAAAATCGGTTAAAAAGCGCTGGGGGGGGGCTTTGGGTTTGCGGAAGAGGCGGTGGGTTGTGGGATGGGGTTAAAAAGGAGGGGAAATGACAGAAGGGGGAGGGCAGTCCCAACTCGGAGGCAGGCGGATGCAGAAGAGTGGGGTCTTGGTTGCCGCGCTTCGATTGATTAAAGTCTGTGAAGGTTGTTGCGACCTTTGACGTCCGGGATAGCAGGGTCCGACTATGAGGAGACAGGTTGCCAGTTTTATCTGTTTTCCGCCTAAAGGCTTGTGGGAAGAAAGACGAAGGGGCAAGTTGGTTCCTGGTTTTGTGGTCAGAGGGGGGCGCGGGGAGGTCGAGCAAGGAAACGAACGGGGGGGAGTTGGAAGGTGTGTAGTGGAGAGGAAAAGATAGGAAAATCGCTTCTTGGGGAGGGGGGGCAAGTGTAGGAAGAGGGGGTCCTCTTCCTTCCCTAGGCCTCGATGTTAGGGTTACGTGAGGGAGTGCGCAGTCCCGGGGTCAGAGAACTTGCAGGTCCCCGGAGAGGTTGGCGGAGGAGGTGTTTATAATTCCTCAAGGGAGGACATACCAGCGGATCCATTTCAAACCCAAAGGTGACGTTCGGCGCAACCTTCAATTAAACGCGGAGTTTTGGTTGGCAGGTGATGTAAAAGGGACTTCGGGAAATGAACGACAAGGTTTAAATCGTCGGGACGATCAAAGAGATAGGAGGGGTAGTGCATATCAAGAAAACGAGGAGATTGCGGGAAAAATTTTTTCGTTTACACCAATCGTTGTTAGGATTGGTTAAACCTCTCGGCATGAAAAAAACCGGTTTTTTGTAGGAACAAAGCCCAAAGAAGCTGTTATCGGTTCCGAGATTTTCCGGGGAAGGGGGGGATTTGGGGTAGGGTTGCCGTTCTTTCCCTGACATGAAAAAAAAGGGGATCACCCTGTTCGCTTCCACCCTGAATTCCCCTTGTATCGCTCCAATAAGCTTAAATGTGGGGACCTCCAGGTTTTTTTGGAGATCCAAACATAAGAGGGGGTCTATCGTGTGCTAAAGAGAGAGGGGGTAGGTGCCATGAGGTAAATCAGCACACTCCGTATCATACAAAACCAAAAAGCACGAAGGTCTGAGATATTTAGGCAGCTCCAGTGGGAGAGGATCGAACATTGCGGGCGTGGGGTGGGGGGAAGAAGATGGGGCTCAAGAGAGCGTTATTTGGACAAACACACAGAGCGCAAATCCGCATAGAAAAAGGTGAAGTCATCTTGGGGAAAGGTTCAAAAACAGGCACGAAACAGTCCAAACAATTCAAAAAAAGACAGTGATGAAGGGGAAAGGCAAAGAAAAAAGAGAAGCTCCCTGGCTTACCCAATGGAACCGGCAAAAAGGGGGGGGCCCCATCACGGAAGCTCATGCCAGGGGAGGGAAGCTAAGATAAGGTTAATTCTTTTCTACTCCGAGGGGATAGTGACACAGTCGGCAAGTTGGCCAAAGAAAACTTGAAAAAAGACAGACAACTACTAAATCTGGACTTCAGCGAAACCGACATCAACACTTTTGGAAGGGAAAAGGAATCCATTGGGGAGAGGGGGGGGGACCAATCCCCTCATCTAAAAACACATTCTGGGCCAATTCCTTTGCTGGGGCCAATGTTAAAAAAGGCCCCCGAAGGGCACCTGACTTCGACAAAAAGGTTGAACAAAACGGAAAGGGGGCCTGTCACCAAATGGGCCGGCTATGACTGGGGGGTCACAAGAACGCCAAAGGGACCAACGCCATAAGACGAAACTGCTCTAAACTCATTGTAATAAATGGGCATCGAAGGAGCAAAAGGGAACGAAATCATCAAAAACTAAAGGCAGAACTACTTGCTTCAAAAAAAAAACCGAAAAAGGAATCTGTCACAGAAAAACACGAAAAAACGAAAGAATCAATCGTGGAATTTCACACATTACAAAACTACAGGGAAGCGAAAAAGAACGCATCGCGAGTTGGGGTGATGGAAAACCAGCCATCATGAGATCAAAAGCTCATCGGGTCTAATTTGAACTAGAACACCGGGGGGAGTCCTACAAAAAAGAAACTTGGAAGAACTCAACACGGTTAACCAAGGACAGGACCGGAAAAACAGTCGAAAACTTGGATATAAATAACAAAAAACCAGAGCTACTTTCAATGGGGTCTGAAAGGCTCACTACCAGCACTCCCGAAAAAACAAGAGGAAACGGTCAATAAGAAAAAACAGAAGACGTGGTGGTACAAGTCTTTTTCTAGACTGCCAAAAACCAGGGCGTCTTTCAGAACTAGACAAACTTGGTCACTATTAACCCGACGAAAGCCTCACTTGGTGGGGGGACGCTCCGTCCCGGTTTGCAGTAAAAGCAAAGGGCACAGGCGCAAAGTGGACCCGGGACGGAAATTGCACCCTGAAGGGCTGGGGTTCCGAATAGAAAAGGAAAAGCCGAAACAAATAACAGGGCACTTGAACACCTGTCGCGCAAAAAGTGGGGGAACCTACAAAGAATCAAAAAGCGGGGACACTGTAGGACGACATTGGAAGTGAGGTAATCTGGCAAAGAAACTGGGGAACCGTCACCTTGGGGGGGATAAACTACCAACTTACTGAAGGGATTAATGAAAGACGAGTTCGGGGGGGGACGCAGCGTATTTATCAAATCTTCATTGTGTGACACCTCCGAAAATTTGGGCGGAGGACTTAAAAGGGTTAGCCGAGTTAAAAGGCAATCTGTCGGGGATGCACCTCGGCATGGAACCAGAAACAACGCCTCGCTGGCGTCGGGGGAAGGTCCTCTAACCTCAAAAAAAACCGCGTTATCCAGGAACACCAAAGGGAAGGGGACTCGGAGAAACAGACTACCCCTCTTGTCGGCTACTGGCGAAATTCAGACTTAACTGTACGTTGCAAAGAAAACTTCCAGTTTCAAAAGGAACTGCCCTTAGTTCAGAGTAAAAGTCATTTGGGACCTGTCCCTGGGAACTAAAAGGAGAGCATCCCAGGGGTAGGTCCGGAGGGGAAAAACGGCCGGCAGGAAGGGAAAATGGTTGTGCCTGACCAGACTTTTTTTAAGCACCCAAGAAAGAAAAAGGGACTTGAAAAATCAACTCGAAAGAACGGTCCGCCCGCAAGAGATTAAAGGAACGCAAAATGATTACTGATCACCTCCGGTACTAAGGGTCCATTCTACACCCCGGGATCCGGAAAACGTCAAGAAATGGGGAGGGAAGAAGATTTGAAATAATAAAAGCATCTTAGTTGCTTGGCACGCGCCCCAAGGGGGGAAAATAAAGGATAGACAGTTAACCACGGGTAGAATTATCAAAAGAATAACCCAACTGAACTAAGAAAGTGTCACGGTCGAAGTGCGGTGTGAGAAGGTGGTGAATGATACGAAGCCGGGCCTTTCAGAGCCCATACTGCCGGAAAATCGGAAGGAGGGAAATGTGCCCTCGACCTGGAAATCAAAAAGAATCAAAATCCACTTGATTCTTCCACAAAGCATTGCATGCACAGTCAGAATCCAGGTCGGTGGAGGGACAATGAGGGAAGTCCACCACCTACCCGGGCTGACTTGCTCGCGTATCGCGAAGGAAGGATCTTAAAGAGCAGAATCACACCCCACTCCCTCAAGGAATGGGGTCAAAAAAGAAAAGCGCCGGGGATTCCCTAAAAGAAAAATAGTAAGTCACCATCCAGATCACCCAGGAGAGTTTAATGAGAAAGGAAAACCATTTTGGAGAAGGCCGAAAAAGGCCCGGATTGGCGGCGAGACAAACAAAAAGGAGGACGAAAAACGTTGAAAACAGCCTTCAAATTTCAACTTCTCTCTCAACAACAAAAGGATAGATTTCATCGAATAGATCCAAAAAATGTTGCGAAGTGGGTCAGGAAAGGGGAAAGGAATAGAAGCGGATAAGGAAATTACATGGAGGAGGCTATTGAAACCCTATTCTCCAAAAATACTGGAGGGAAGGACCAGTTGATGAGAAAAAAAAAAGCGACTCTGAAAGGTTAACCCGGAGGTCTGGGTTTGTGTCGAATTCGGTCAAGAGTGAAGAAATCTCTCAAAAGGGAAAAAATGTACACGACTAACAGCAACAAATGGGCAGTGTCACATATTGAATCAAATGGGGGGGGGGGTCAAGAAAGAAGGTGGCCTGAAAAAAAACAACTTGCGAAAACTGAAACCCATGACCTAAAGTTGTTTTAAAGAGATGAAGTTGTTTTCAAAGGAAAACGCCGGCCCACAAAGGGAACTACGAGCCGAGGGCATGGCTTCTGAATCCTATGGGAGAGGGAACAAAAACTTGCACAGCAAACTACGCTAAAAAAAACAGAAAGGGCAAAGGCGTATTGGGAAAGAAGGTGGGAAGGGGGAGAATATTCTGGGAAAAAAAAACCCGTGTTGGGGGTTCTGTGAAATTGTTAAGCAAGGGGTTTCGAAAAAGAGTGACAGACAGGAGAAAAAGAGTGCTGACCAGAGTAGCTGTGGAAAGCCAGGTTTGTGGTCGGCCGCTCGTAAGTCATTTTCTTCCAGACCATTCGGCGTCAAGAACCAAAAAAAACGAAGGAGGGAGGGGTTTGTTGACGATTGAAGCAACTGCGGCGTGGGTCAAAAAAACTGGTGCCTAAAACAGATTTCAACAAAGGGTCAAACGCCTGGAAAAGAGGAAGACCGACCAAAGAAAGGGAGGTAAGGAGAAAAGGAGAGGCCACCAGGGCCGTGGTCCCAACGTCACTGTAAAATTACTGAAGCTAACTTATGGCAAATTGTTGTCACGCCGGAGACACGCAGCCGCCATAAGAAGCTGTATGGCTTTCCTTAGTAAAAGGAAGAATGGCCAAAAGCCGGAGGCGTCTTTTCTTCAATGACCAACGCGGAGTGTTGCCAAACACGCGGGAAATTTCGAAAAATAAAGAAACCCGAAAAAGCGGGTCAGAAAGGTAAAACACTACCGGTTAAAGAACCCAAGAGAACTCGAAGGAAAAATCAACTCAAAAGAGGGGATTGTAACTGGGTCCAGCGAGCCGGGGTCGCCAAAGAGGCCTGAACGACGCGAACAGGTCGAGGAAAACATCCAGCCGTCCATGAGGCGTGGTGGGGATGGGTCAAACGGTGAAGAAGCCAATTAAACATTGGAAAAACAAAATTGCGACAAAAAGGAGCGTTGTTCGGGGAAAAAAGGGTAACAAAAAACATGTGGACGGAAAAAGGGAACTCGGAAAAAAGGTAACAAGGAAACCTACAAAAAAGGGGGGAATCGTTGTGCCCACGTAAACAATGGGGTCAAGCGAGTTTTTCTAAATAAAATAAGCCCTGGACTGGAAGAGGAAAACTGGAACTTCATCTGGAAAAAAAAGCGGTCGTCAAAGTCAACTTCAACAACGAGTGGCGCTGGTGAATTCCAAAAGACCAGGGGCGGTGAGGAAAAAAGGTAAACACAGAAGGTGGGCCATAACCTTTTTTGAGTTCAGGCCACACCTGTGCACAGGGGTGGGGGAACTTAGCCCAACGGAAAAATGTGGTAATCAAGAAGGCGCTTCAAGGTGAGTGTCGGGGGAAAACGAGTTTGGGCCAGCGGGGCAGAAAGAATCCAACAAGAAAGGAAAAAAGGAATTGGCCTGAGGCGGTTAGGAGTTTTAAGTTTACCCAAACGAGGTAGAAGACGTGGCCACATTGATGAAGGAAAAAGGTGTTGGCAGACGCAAGCGCCAACATCTGCGATGGTGAAGGGCCAAGGAAGAGGTAGGGTGAAGACAAGAAAAGGTACCGGTGCTTCAAGGGTTGTGGAGAGTGAGAAGGGCAGAGGGGGGGGCCAAATCAAAGAAGGGGGGGGGCGTTTTGGGGGTCTGTTTTAAAAGAAAACCAACGGGAACGTGAAAATAAACGTCACAGAATGTGCAGCTGCGGACAGGCTCATTGTTGGGGAAAGACGTTTGGGAAGGGAAAAAAGACCGCCAATGGAAGGGGGAGAACTGGGTCGCCAGGAGGAAAGGCGGTGGACAGCGATGGGGGTTTTAGGTCCAGGAGGTCCCCAGAGAAAGAGGCCACCGTTAAACGTTCAAAGTCGCCGTCAAGCCTGGTACGGAAGGAGGGACGAAGAGAGAGAAAAAATCGGCGAGCGACAAACGCGCGAAGGAGATGACTAAAAAGTCGAAACCCCATGATGAAGAGGTTGAGTGTGACAGCTAGGGGGGATGGGCCCCTGGGGAAATATCTGATGACTTTTTGAACCTGGAGGAAATCCGGGAAAAAGGGTGATGTGAAGGTGCACAAAAAGGAGGGGCTTCAGTCCTCCATAGGGGGTAACCTTGGCCATGCCCAGTCTACTAAAAAGGGTTGGGGGGAAAAAAAGGACAGACGCGGAGAGGAGGTCAAGCATGAGAGAAGCATTTGGACACCTCTACAGAAAAATGTTAGATAAGGGATAACAGCTTCCGGTAGTCATGGAGAAGGAGCGTCCGTCTGTCCTTAATAAAAAAACCACCAAAACCGAACTTTCAAAACTACCAAGGTTCAAACGGGAGGGAACTTGAAGAGGTGTGGGAACAACACTTTCCTTCTAAAAACCGGGAAAAACTCAATTCGCCAAGCCAGTAGCAGTCTGGCTACCCAACAAAGAAAGACCGTACGGACAATGTCTCACCTCTGTTGGACACCAAGTGGGACGCAAAATCCGGGGAAGGGGAGGACTAACAGGTTAGTAGAGTAAACTAGGAAAAGAAGGAGATCGGTGAAACGCAAGATACGTAAGGGATGGAATTCGGCATAATGGACAACAGACGTTAAAAATCAAAGGAAACAGACCCGAGTCTAAATAAATTCATCGTGGAGGGGGGAACAGAAGAAACTCAACGTTGACATCCAATTTAGGGAGAAGAAAAAAACGAAGCAGGAAAAAAACATCGTACCAGTGAAAATCCGCATTAAACTGGGGAACAGTTGGCAGCCAGTCAAAATAAATTCAAAGGCCAAAGGCCGGTCAAGAAAAGGGGGAAAAGCCAAAAAAGAACCTGGAAACTACATGCCCCGAAAAAATCAGACCACATCGAACAAAAAAGACCTGATGCAGAGGGGAAAAAACTGGAAAGGCGAAGGAAAAAGCACAAACACGATTAAGCCAACGCAAATGATGAAAAGAAAATGAAAACGAAAAACAACGGGGAGACTATCAAAAAGAACGCCCGCAGTCGTCCTGGGCAGGCGGCTCAATGGGAACAGTGAACGGTCATCCAGAAAAAGGGGGCCACAAAGTCCAAAAGGGCCGGCGGCAAAAAAAACAACAAAATCAAAGTCGGCGAAAAACATGAAAATCAATAAAAAGGTCGAGCCCCGGCCGGCCGAAAAGACAAGCATGGTACGCCCGAAAGGGTGTTTTCAATTCCCTGCAAAACACCTCGTAATTTTGGCAGCGTGTAAACACCAACTGGAAGAAAAAGGAAAAACCCCTGTCTGTCCCAGAAGAAACTGGACACCCGAAACAACCAAGGGAACCTCAATATGCCCGAACACTGGTGTCCACGGTAACTAAAGTTCCAAGTCTGGCATTCAAAACAAACAACGGTGGAAAAGGGCCGTACATCTGGGTTTGGAAAGCTCCTCATACAAGGGGCGAGAGGTCCATTTCCAAGAGCACACAAAAACTGACCAGGAATGGGGGGCAACGCTTCAAGGGCTGGTTTCCTTCGGAAAACAGGGCACTATTGCCCTTCTCCGCGCAACCGTCAAATTTTGGGACAAAAGAAAAACCGCCTGACAAAAACGGAGGACACGGAGGGAACCCCTGTGGAACCGGAAATTCAAGTCGGGCTTCAGCCATACCGGCCTCCGGGTAACCGGTGACACAAAATGTGTGACTTACAAGGTTCGAAGGGAAAGGACGCTTCAAAAAACGCCAGGCCCGGCTGGGCAAAAGGTGACCAGCCCACAAAAAAGCTTTGGGGACTCGGGGGAGAGTAACAAGAGAAAAAAAAAACGTCGGGGTCAGAGTCACAAAGGGAGAGACCGGCTCTTAAGGATTCAAAAGACTATCCGGGGAAAACTGTGCCGCTTAAACCACAATCGGGTTCAGAAAGACGTCAGACATGTTCGCCAGGC
>Ga0179593_1274132_pt1 | contig 13933 bp, 19 predicted proteins | sample CZODoug2_1_08_16_FD_185931 | JGI IMG/M metagenome (GOLD analysis project Ga0179593, IMG submission 185931) | Vadose zone soil fungal communities from Angelo Coast Range Reserve, California, USA - CZODoug2_1_08_16fungal (PacBio error correction) | ecosystem: Environmental > Terrestrial > Soil >...
GGGGTCAGTACAGCACAAAAGAGGCCCGCAGACTCCCAGAAAGAAAAGGGTCTTAATAGAAAAAGAGAAGATTTGGCATCTCTCGGATGTCTCGTCTGTAAAAACGTAAAAATGAACAAAACCAGACCCAGACCCGTGGCGCTTCAGACCGTGGGGGGTTACCCAAGTTTAACACCGATACTGGCAGAAGGCCCGTTTTAAGGAGTGGGAGATCGAAGCGGCGCCAAACAGACAAAATCGGACAAACTGTCCAACACGAGGGAGGGGAGGAGACGGGTTCCAGGGGGGGGGGGGTTGGCGGAAGAAAAAATGGGAAAAAAACACGTGGGGAAAAGACCAAGATTGGCTAGAGAAAAAAGAGCTGAAGGACAACCTCGAAGGAGTTGGAAGAGGGGGGGAACTTCTCGTAGAGGTAAAGATGAAAGTTCCTAAAGGGGGAAGGTACTCAATAACAAGTCAGGGAGGTTCCTGGTCTTGATAAAATGGGGAGTTGAAAAAAAAAGAAATAATTCCGGTAACAAATAGGAAAGAGGCTGAAAAAAGGGGAAAAAGAAAAAAAAAAAAAAAAAAGAAAAAAAAAAAAAAAAAAAAAAAAAAAAAAAAAAAAAAAAAAAAAAAAAAAAAAAAAAAAAAAAATCTTTCACGGGGAGTTAGTAAAAAGGGGGGGAGAAAGACAGGATCAGAAATATTCTCACAGTTAACAAAAAAGGAGAAGGGGGACGTGAATGAGGGCTGAAACAGGTTTGTTGGTCAAAAAATTAGATGGATGGGGATATCGGGTGAAATGACGAATGAAGAGGGAGGGCTGCCTTAAAAAAAAAGGACCCCCAAAAAAGAAGAAAGAAAGCAGGAGAAATCACCAGCTAAATGAACACCGCACAACCAGGCCTTGGATGCCAGGCAAGCAAAAAGGGGGATAAGGGGGAAAAAAGGGCGAATTCTAAGAACATCGGAAAAGGGTGCCACCTCAAAGTTCGATAGTATACCAGGGGAGCTACTCCCAAGGGGAAGAAAAAGCAGACAGCAGTTTCTGTCATGGAAAGGATTGAGAAGAGCAAGGAGGACTCTTCGAGGGAACAAAAGGGAGAAGGAAAGCAAGATGGCAAACTGGAAAGCTGCATTTTTTCAAGAAGTCCATTGCGAGTGAGATGAACACGCACGTTACGGAAAAAGCTGTTAGGGGAGAGATAAGAGGGGAGCTGATAGGGGCAGGGGATCGCGGACTGGCGTGGAGAGGGGATAAGAGGGGGAACTCTCTAGAGTAGGAGAAGGGGGGGAAACCGAAGGGGGGAGAAAGGGGGGGGGGGAAAGGCCTCCTAGAATCTGAAAACCTGGTGAAGAAGAAATGTAGCCAATAGTGAATCACCATGAAATCCAGCTCGAACGAAACGAACCAGGGAGAGTAGGGGCGAAGGGGTGGGACTAAGTGGAAAAAAAGGGAGGTTTTAGCATAGGGGATCGGGAACAAAAGGGGGATGGGAAATCTGAAAGAGAGAAATGGAAGATGATGTTCGGGGTGGGGCCCAAACAGCTGCAAAGGGGAAACAAGCCAGTGAGAAAATCATATAGAGAAAGTTGGCGGGACAGCGTGTAAAGGTTGGGGAGCGCAATGTCCACGAAGGAGAGAACAGCACATAGTGAAAAAAGTGGTGGGTAGGGGTTTAAAAGCTTCAAGCTCAGCATATCAAGGGGGAATGGGAAAAGACCACAGAGGGATTCACTATAAAGAGACATATACTCTCAAAGTGTTTAATAAGAGGAACGTACGTCGAAAGGGTCGAGGGAACCATGGAGACCCGAGTGGGTTCGGTAAAATCGAGTGATACTGGATAGTGGGGAAGAAGGGAGGCTTTAGGATCACCAGTGACGGAGGAGAAGGGAGAAAGTTGGATAATGAATCCGAGATGAAGGGAACCCCGAGGAGGGGAAGGTAAATCAGTGACTCCGGGGGGAAAATTACAATCCCTCCATGGAGAGTTAGTGAAAAGCATATCCAAAAAGACGGGAGGATTTTCCGAAAGGTTAGGGAAGAGGGGGAAGAAACGTCGGAACCTTGAAGAAGCAGAAGTAAAGAGAGAAAGGCCTCGATGGGTGAGAGGGAAAAAGGGGGTTGGGGGATAAATCTTGAAGGACTAACCATGCGCAAGATAGAAAGCAAGGAGCCAAAACTTCACAAGAAGTCGAAAGGGGAAGACTGAGAGAAAAGGACAAACGGTTCTAAGGGGGCAAAGAAAATTGAGAGCAACCAGAAATGAAAATACAATGTGAAAGGGGAAAAGGAGGAAAGTAACTGGGTGAACTCGGGGAGGGAAAGACTAAAGGAGGAGGGAACAACAGGGGATGAGCTTTATATATGGGGGACCTAAATAAATAAAAAAAGGGATAAGGACCGGATGCCGACTTAACGGAAGTTATAGGGAGTTCTTAGAAAGAGCAAAAAACAAACAGGGAAAGACCTGAAGGGGAAGTCAAAGAAAGGGACAGGGTGTATAAAACGTCCAAAGACGGTTGGTGTACACCGAAAAAAGAGGAGGGATCAAGGATCAGGTTTGTAAGGAGAGGGGGTGGGGACAGGGAAAGAAGAAGGGGGGTAGAAAAGTCAGGGGGGGACTGATTTTCAGGCTATTCCTCACCGACAAAAAAAGTAGTCGAGGCCGAGAAGCCGAAAAAAGAAGCTACAATGGAAATGTGAGCAAAGGGAAGGGTACTAGGGCAAAAGCAGGGAGGGGGGAAAGATTTTCAATGAAAATGGGAAACGAAAACTCCGAAAGACGGACGAAAATGGGAGTGGTGGGGTTCGGTGGGGAAAAAGAAGAAAAAAGGAGAGAGGCAAAAAAAATATTAGGATACAGAGAGAAGGAGCAGTGCCTAACCCCAGAAAAACACAAACTTAGGACGTAACTGGGAAGGGCGTCTGGGGACATAAAGTTCAAAGAGGATGGGAAAACCGGGGGGGGGGTCGAGGGTTGAAGGAGAAGCTGGCAGGAACAATTGGATAAGTGGAAGAGGAGTAAAAAATCTGCAGTATCAGAGATAGAACTCGATGGGGCAGGGAGGGAAAAGACCTGCACAAAGACAAACCAGATTGACACCGGAGGGGAAAAATGGGAAAAAAAAAAAAAAAAATCATAACTCTACAAGAGAGTTAACATCCAAGGGGGAGGGGGGGGGGGAAGAAAATGAAGTGTCGTGAGGCCAAAAAAGGCGGTACAGCCAAAGGAATGAAGGGTCCCATGTGGGGGGGGATAGGGGGAAGAGTAACACTCAGTTTACCTGTAAAGGGAAGGGACCTAATAGGGGGGAAGAGAGGGAATTAATACCTGTCGTTTGGGGAGAGTGAGTTCGGGATCTAAGAGAGAAAGAATTTGTAAACTGAACGGGAGTGAGGAAGCAGACAGATGTCCAAGGGGTTTAACCAAAAGTTTCCCATGACAAAGGGGGGAGGGAAGCCCTGGACGGAGAGCCACCGGGTTGCATTTCAGGAACCGTCAGGAAAAGAGGAGGGGGGATAACGCCTTAATCCTTGGACAGGTGGGGGAGAAAAAGCGCTAAGACTAGTGCGGGGTTCGCCTGTAACGGGGATCAGAAAAAAGGGTCTTACGAGAAAAAAGAGAAAAGAGTCCTATAAGGGGTACCGACTGAAAGGGGGGGGGGGGGGAGGAAAGGGATTCCTGTTATAGCCCAGCGGGGGAGAAAGGGGAAACGAAAAGGGGGATGGGGCGGACACTCCTGAAGAAGGAGGGATGTACTGGACACCCAGGTATAAATTAGTGAAAAAAAGGGGGGGAAGAGCACAGTGACGGGAAGGGAAAGAAGAAAGACGTCACTTTCGCCAAAGGGGGCAACGGAGAGAAAATCAGGGGTTAAGAAGAAAAGGGAAGTCAGGCAAAAGAGTAGCTGGCAAAGAATCTTGTGTTGTAACCGCACAAAAAACGTGGAGGGGGAAAACGGAAAAGGCGCCCCTTCCTAAAGCTGGACCACCTATGCAGGGGAGAAGAGGTAATGAGGGGAATCCAGACTGAGGGGGGTGGCAGCCGAGGAGAGGGGAAGAGGGACATATTTCACAAGGGAAAAAAAAGGGTCACGATGGGGGTACTTGGGGGGAAGGAGAAAAGGCCGGGGGGAAAAACGGGCGCTCAAAAAAGGGGGAACATAATTGCTCAAAAAAGGAGAAAACGGGGGGAAGATGGGGAGGATTCTTTTAGGATTAATGAGGGGTCCAACAATTCACAAAAAGAAAGGAATTTTTCATACGAGAGGGAGAGAGAACAGAAAAAAGTTTGGTCTAAAGGAAAGGAGGGTGATCGCACCTCAGAGGGAGGAAAAGGAAGGAAAAAAATGGTCAACCTGCTCGGCAACGAACCGAAAAATTTCCTTAGAGGGGACTAAGAGTTGAAGAGATTGAAGAGGACAAAAAGAGGTGAGGTTTAGTAAAAGAAGGGGTTAGATATGAGAGGAGGAAGCAAAAAAAAAAAAGAGCTGAGCACGGGGTGGTTTTGAGAAAAGCGAGAAACTATGATGCATGGGAACCGGATAAAATAAAAAAAATAAAGAGAAAGAAAAGAAGGAAGAAAAGAAAAAAGGAAAGAGAAAAAAAAGGAAGCCGTCGGACAGGACACTAGAAGGACACTAACTATCCAGGCATCCCCCACGGGCGCGGCATTAGAGGTCTCCTCAAGAGGATCGTCCCATGATTAGTCTGTCGTCTAGTACCATATGGCCCCTGGCATTGCAGCCCACGGGGCGCCGAGACCTAGGTGCGAGCCCTTGGCCTTATGGGGCCCTCTCTGATGGCCTCGTTGTGGCGGGAGGGCTAGGGGGGGGAGAAGTCGTCCTGTTGAGGGGTCAGGACCGGGAGGGGTGGGTACAAAAGAGGAGAGAGATTCTCGCTCGCACGCCAGCCATTTGCGTTAACGTATAGCAAATTTCGTGCCATCCGTCCAGCAAATTCTTTCCGCCGTTTTCGGCGGGTTACGGGTGGGGAGGCGTAGAGAGTGGGAGGAAGTGGGAGGGGAAGGACGGGGAAAAGGAAGTTCTGGCGGTCCCCTGAAAATTAGAAGAAGCCTTGGATAACACAGCAGAGAGGGAGAAGAGAGAAGGGAGGAAAGGGGGAATCGGGAAGGGGTAAAAGGGGTGGGGAGAATGGGCTAGAAGAGCAGGGAGCAACTTAAGAACCGTGAGGGAAGGGGGATAAAAAGAATGAGAGTAGGAGGTGGCGAAGAGAGGGAGAGCTAGAGAGCTAGGGTTGTAACGGGCGGGAGCGAGGCGGAAGGGGAGACAGAGGGGCAGGGGGGAAAAGGGGGGCGGGCTTGGTTTACGTGGCGTGACATGTAGGAATTTCTCAGCCTTCCTTTCGCGACGCCTCATCTGGCACATTTTTTTCTGGACCTTCCTCCTATGACTGGTATTTGTGGTGCATTTGGATTTTCGATTTTTCCGGGGGTGCTTCTCGCAGCTTTCGGGGCTTCCTGGGGGGTGGGTGGGCTTTTGGGGGTCAATGACCGAAAAAAAAATTAAGAAGTGCAGAGACCACACAAGGGGTAATCATTATAAGTTGGGGGGGGGGGTGAAAAGGGGGTGAAGGCAAAAAGAAAAGGGCAAAGATCATTTTTTGAAATTAAAAACGAATGAGGAGAGGTAGTTGAGAGAAAAAACCGGGGGGGAATCAAGTAGAAAAAGGAAATGAGAAGAAGGGGGGGGGTTTAACCGGAAGTCGAATTGGGAGGAAAAGAAAAGAAAGCAATCTGAAAGGAAGAACTGGAAAGAGGCGCTTGGAGGAAAGGGCACCCTTTACCAAATCTGTTCAAGAGTTAGAGGAAAGAGCGCTGGGTGGCACACCGATACCACAGAGTTAGAAAGGGGGAAATTCAGACAGATGGTATCGGAATAAAAATGAGGTTCGGGGGAAACGTGGGGGAAAAGAATTTGTACGTCAGGGGTCCGAAAAAAAAAAAAGTGGGTAAACAGAGGGAGAAGACTCCAGGGAGGGGGTGGGAAGTTTTGAAAAGTAGGGACTGTGGGGGGAAGAAAAGCTGATAGAGAAGAAAATAACGCCGAACCGTGGAAATGAACGGACCTTCTTAGGGGGCGTTGAAAAGGGGGGCAAAATCAAAAAGGGAAAAAGGAGAAAAGGGGGGTCAGTGGGGGGGCAGGTAACGTTGGTGGAATTGGACTTTGGACGAAGAGATATACTAGAAGGGGAAACCGGCGGAACTTGAGGAGTAAAAACACCTGTGGGTGCGGGGGGGCGGCCCGGGGGTACGATGGGGGGAGAAGAAAAGATCAAGTAAACAAACACAAAGAGAGGAGAAAAAAAGAGGGGGCCGTCCGAAAAGAAAGAAAATGGAACCGCAAAAAAAACAAAGGGGAGGGATGGAAATCGGCAAAGGCTCTCGGGGGGGGAAGCGCGGAGGATAGAGATTGACGTACCAAAAGGAAACTTAAAAGAGAAAAAGAAAGGGGGGGAAAGAGAAAGGGGGGGGGGAAGAGTAAGCTGGAATGTCAAAAAGGTAAAGCGGGATACTGGAAGTAAAATGGACAGGGGATGCGGGTATTCTAGAGGGGAGCGGGGAGAGACCAAAATCGCGGAAAAAAAGTGTCCAACAGGGGGCTTAGAATGCTCCAAGGGGGGTCAAAAAAACATTTTTGTGGGAACAACGGAAACGGGAAAAAAACGGGGGAACAAAAGAAAGAAAGGGGTGAGAGGGTAAAAGCGAGGGGGAATGTCCACAGACGAGGGAAGGTTATTAGGGTTGAAATAGATAAGCTAAATCAATATGGTACGCTTGTGGAGGTGAAAAATGGAGGAAAGAAGAAGTGGCGCGCATAGAGGGGGGGAGGGGGGACTTTAAATACCAAGAAGAAAGGAATTAAAAAAAAAAAGGAAAGAGATTCAGAGGAAGGGGGGGATAAAAAACCCGTTTCGACTACAAGTCTCAGAAAGGGGAGAAGGAAAAAAACCGGGTGAAAAAGGTGACGGAAAAAGGAAGGGAGAAAAACCGTGGGGGTTTACAAAACTTCGAAGGATTGAATCGGTTTTGGGAGGGGAGAGGAGGCAAGGGACGGGGGAGGAATGAAAGAAAATGTCAAAAAAAAAAAATAAAAAAAATCCATCAGGACTGAAAAAAGCAAAAAAAAAATCAGCGAAAGGAAGAAAAAAAAATTCCCTGGGTGAATTACTCAGCCAACTGGGGTGAAAAGGGTATAAGTCTTCGGGGACGCATAAAGGAACCGGGGGGCCATATAACCTTCGAATCAGGCTCCCGTGTTACCGAGAAAAAGTAGACAAAGCTAAGAATTGACGGGGGGTACCGGGGGGGAGAATTGATACCTAATACACTTCTTGATAGGAGAGTAACTAATCGAAAAAAAAGAGAATCCTATTGGACAAAAAGGGGTCCTAAATCAGGAGGGGGGGGTCTCAAAGAAAGGGGGAGGAGGTAATATATCTACAGGAAAAGGATGGGGGAAATCCCAGCAGGAGCAAGAGGAGGGAATCAGGTTTTCGGGCTTAATGGGATTGATCATAACTAAAAACAGAGAGAGGAAGCGAAAAAAGACTTGTAGACAAAGGTTGGGGGGGGGGGAAGTCCCGAGCAGCTCAAATAGGTGAAGAGAGGTTATCAAAAGCGAGGGGAAGACAAGCAGGTAAAAGAGCAGAAAAACTACTAAAACAAGGGGGAGCGGGTGAGGTGAGAGAGTGAAGGAGAAGAAGGTGGGAGCATCATATCTCATTGAAACCAAGGGGGACTGGGCCTAGGAGGGGAAAGAATGGCAAAGGACCCTTATGTGAATGTTCCAAGGACCAGGAAAATTGCCGCCAAGAAGAAAGAGGATCGCTCATCTGGTTGTCGAAAGGAGGTGTACCGAGGGTGGGGATAGAGGGGGGGAAAACACGTAATTGAGATGACAAATCAAGAACCAAGGTTGGTTTCAAACAAGGGAGGGCCGAGGCTCATATCAAAGGTGAAAAACGGATTTCCCGAGTCCAGGGAAGGATCTAAAAAAGAGCAGGGGGTAAAGCTCGGCTACTGGTCGAAGGGAGGGGGAGGGAAACACCTCGTGGGGGTTAGGTAAAAATAGCAGTGGACTTGGCCGAAATTCTTCTGGGAGGAAGAACACTTGAAGGATTAGAGGGGGAGAAAAACCAGTTGGGTCGAAAAAAAAGGGAGGCGAGGATTAAGGGTAGAAACGCGAGTAAAATTATAGAAGAGAAGGACTCCATGAGTGTGGAGGAAAAGAAAGAAGGGAAAGGAAACCAGCAGGGCAGAACTGGTCTCTCAAAGAGGAAGAGAAGACGGGAGAAAAGGTGAAGACTCAATCAGTTGAAGACAGGATCGGACATTCATCGAGGGTAACGGAGGAAAGGTTGGTTATCAAGATGAAACGAACCACGCAAAGGCTGAAACTCTTAAAGGCAAGATAAGGCAAAAAAGTGAGTACGAACGGTCAACTGCCGTACACTGGGGAGGGAGTCACCGACCGAAAAAAGGGGGGGGGCAATCCATTTAACGTAAGCTGGGGAAAGCCAGTGGCCCGAGTTGGTCCGAGAAAGAAAATAAAGGGGACCAACCCTGATCTGGAGGTCCCGAATCCACAAAGGGGAATGGGAAAAGGCCAAGTACTCATGAGCAGGAAAAAAAAGAAAGGGGAGGGAGGTAAGTTAAAAAGGAGCAAAACCAACATTCCATAAAGGAGGCCGAAAGGGGAAAGGTAATGAAGGGGCCAAAAAGGGGGTTTTAAAAAAGCCAAAAAGAGATAGATAAAGTAGAGTTTGGGGAAAAGAAGAGGTCTTTGGTCCAAAGGGGAAAAGAAGGGTGTCACCTGGTGAAGGGCGAGAAGGGGGGCATGTCGGGGAGGGGAAGCATCCACTCAAAAAGGGGTAGAGGATAAGTGGAGACCTCCGAAGGGGGACGATCGAAAGAGGAGTAAATTGAAGAGAAGGAATTATAGCCGTGAAAAAGGAGTGAAAAAGATCCATTCTTAACACAGACGCCTCACGGGCTGAGTACGTGAGGGTTTGTGGAGGGTTTGGGGGCAAAGAGGAGATCTCAACAACCAACCACTGATGGGAAAATGGAAAAAGATCAAAGGGGGGAAAGAGGGAGAAAAAAAAAAACACCAAGTATCTACCACGGGTAAAAGGATAGGGGGGGGAAAGGTGTGGTAGGCAGGAAGAAGTTTGTACAACCCAAAGGGGCACGAGTAGAAGCAGGGGAAGAATTCAGAAGAAAGGGTTGGAAGAGGTCGTAAAAGAGGGACTTCGGGGAGCGGAAGAGAGGAATCTCTGGGGGGACAGATGAGCGAAGTCAAATACATCCGAGGAAAAGAAAAGACTACGGACCAGAAAATGCAGGGGAACCTTCTAAAAAGAGGAGGGGGAGAGGATAAGCTTTTTTGGAAAAGAACACTCCGTTGAAGTGATTAAAGGGCAGGGGACAAAAAGGGAAGGGGAAAGTTTTGTTGAGAGGGGACATAGGAGAAACTTTAAAAAATGGCAGGTACCCGGCACGATGAAGGAAAGGGGGGGAAGAGGGTATCAGGGGAAGGGGATGACAGTAGGGGGGCATCCTCCTATCCAGATCAAGAATTGGAAAAAGACTAATGAAGGGGAGAGGAAGCAGATGACCAGGAAATGAAGTCCCGTTCCAAAAGGGAGGGAGTAATTAATGATGGGGCAGAAGACCTGGTTCTATGAATTGCCAAAAGGGGAAGATCTAGACGCCGTATCCAGGCCACCGGTTTGGGCTAAAAAGCGCGTCCGCATCGGGGCGCGGGGGCGAGCAAGTTCAGTCCAAAACGAAAGAGGTAAAAAAAAAGTTTAACTGACGCATAACACCAGAAGAAGGGCAGAGACAGTTATACAAAGAGATCCAGGAACAGGGGCCCAGAAAGGAAAAGTTGAAGGACCATTCGAGGAAGGGGGATATTACTGTAAAACGATTCTCAATTGCCCCTGGGGGATGTTAGTGATGGGCGCGGAGCAACCCAGACCTCTGGATGAACGGGCTGGGCCAAAAGTTTATGCAATCACCGGTAAAGTGAAAAAGGGGAATGGGGGGTGGAGTTCGTAAGGAGGCAGTCTGAGGGCCAGACGACCAGGGGCCGACCCAGTCTCCTCGTTTGCCTTGGTTGCGTCCCACCTGGTTCGCCTCGTTACATCCTAAAATCGGGTCTGACTGGGTGATCAAGAAAGCAAGAGAGGCCAGATATGTTAAACGAAGATTTTGTAAAGGAAAAACAAAGGTGAAGGGGTGCTGGTTGACGGAGCAGGGAATGCCTGAATTAAGAGGATTGACCACCTGACTCTTAGGAAGCGACGGAATCTTTGAATCCAGACAGTGAGGGGTTCAGGTCCTCAAGCTGTCGAGGGCATCGGGAAGACAAAGGACAAAATGGGGTAACTCTGGCAGGTTGATACTTACGGGGTCAAAGGGTAGATAGCAAAAAAAAAACCCCTAAGGGGAAAGCCGGTCGCCCACACGAGCTCTTCTTAAGGAGCATTGCCTTGGGGGCAGACGAAAGTAGTGGGGCAAACCGGCACAACACGCCGCTCACAATTTCAGCAGGGGATCGAGAGTATGGAACCGAAAACCATGTGGGGTTCTCCAGAATCAGGGTTAGCCACCCATCCTTCGGCGGCAAGGAAATTAAGTACGATCAAACACCTGAAATTATAGTTCGTAATCTGTAAAAATTGGGCGGGGAAAGTGTCGGATGGAAATCCTGTGGCGACCAGTGAATTCTGCAAAAATGGCTTGGGGGGGGGCTGTCAGCGAGGCAGCCAAAAAACCAGATGAAAGGTCAAGTTGATTGGTGGGGGGGGGCCGATCGCCGGGCGGAAATCCACGGCCGCAGTGCAAAGATTCATCATCCTGAAAAACAAGGCGAGGCCCCTCCTCGAAGAAGCCACCTGGGAGGAAGCGCTGACCCAAGGAACAGATCTGACAGGGGTGCGTCATTATAAAATCCCTTTCAGGGAAAGAAGAAACGAGGAGGGGCCTCGCAGGTCGGTCCAGAGTGATGTAACTTTTAATCTTTTGGAACCCTAACGAAAAAGCGCGTGAGAGTAGGCAATAGGGTATCCTTCCAGAAATGCTGATAGTTTCAGGTGCGGGACGCGTCTGAAAATGCTAGAAAAAATAAAGAGGAGAAAAAGTGGTAACACAAAGGGCCTCGGTTGAGATATCGGCCTGGGGAGGACACACGGCAGCGGTACCCAATTTGGTTAGGAAAGGATAAAGTGACGGGGTGTGGGGTTTACTTGGGGGGGGGGGCCGGGGTGGTAAGGGGGGCAGTCCGACGGCTTGCGGGGGGGGGGCGTCGTGCTGAGGGTGTTGGTCCTTTTCGGGGGTCGGCCGCCAGAACATAATCAAGGTCAAGCATCAACAGCTGCAAAGTGAGGGGTTGGGGGACAAAAAAAGTGGGGATGGGCATAATAAATGCACACCTATAACGTTGGGAAAAATAAGATTGGTCAAGGAGACTGGAGTCGAAAAAAAAGTGGCACACACCTGGGGAGAAAAAAATGAATGCGATGGCAATGTGGTGGGGATCGCCGTTCTCTTTGGGGGGCTGCACAAATCTAAAACGCCATAGCAAGAAGGAGAGTTAGAAAGGGGACACTCCTGTAGAAACTCCCTTTTGCACCTCGGCGATAGTAGGCCGGTTGCAAACCTCCAGAACCGCATTCTTGGGAACATTGGCCAGTCTATAAACGCGGCTGTGTCCAACGGGTGGGAAAGGGACTGGAAAAGGGGGGGACAAACAAAATGGGTGAAAAGATGAGCCCGGGAAAGACCTACATGGGTGGCAAAAGTTTGTTTCAGAGACATTTCTTGGTAAGACACGGCGAGCAGAAGAAAAGAAAGGGACCATGACTGCCCAGGAGCGGGAAAGGGGGGGCAATAACAACGATGAGCGCCACAGTACCGGAGGTCGGTTTTGGTAGGTGACGTTTGAAGAAAAGTCGCGCGCTGAACAAAGTCAGCTGGTAGGGGGAAGGCCAGCCCCAGGGTGGGGTTCGGGCGTCCGGCTGGGAAGGCAGTTGGTGGTGCAAAGAACTAACTCTACAACACAACAGTGGGGAGATGGGGATGCCCGTCCTAGAAAAAAAATGTCTTCCAGGGACGGACCTCACCTCACCAAAAAAAAGTGAGGCCGGAGCGAAAACGTCGAAATTTGTTACAGAAATATATGAGGGAAAAGTCCAACTTCACCTGAGACACAACCTAACCAAAAGAACCTGTGGGGAGCCGTCAGCCGGTGAGGGAAACCATTTTCCTCTAAAAAAGGCCAGGAGAAGAGGTGTATTCTGATTAGGAGGGGAAATGTCGACCAATAACCAAGCTGGACCAAAGTGACACACGGGGGCGACGTCGGCTCAGTTGGGCCCCATTGTGAGACACTTAAGAAACGCTGTGAAAAACGTTTACCAAGCAAAAGCACGGTTCGCGATTCACAAGATGCTTGAATTAAAAAAAACAATCGAATTAAGGGGGGACAACCGTACGAGGTCGCAAGATGCACAAGGTTTCGAACGTGGTGCGGACGCAAGAGCAGATCCGGGGAGAAATGGCGTCAAGTAGGTGAGTTAAGCCCAAGCCAAGAAGGGGCAAGAGAAAGTGCATCTCTGGGAAATCTTTGAACGGAGGGAGAAACCCGTTGGCTATCCGAACAGGGGTCTCTAAAATGGGCCCTGGGTCAAAAAGTGAAGGGGATGGCAACCAAGGTGGTTTTACCAACTATTAGACGGGGTGAGACTAGGGGTGAGCTGCACTCATGAGGGAACTGTCAGCACTGACCATACACTTCAAAACCCAGAAAAAAATACAAGAAGGAAGAACCGCAAGAGCGAAACGAGAAACAGAACCAAAAGTCACGTATGAAGGTCATCACAACGTGGCGAGTACTTGGGGAGCAATGCCTGGATTTCTAAAGAGGCAACCTGGGTTCCACGCACATGCTTCAGACTAAGATCCCCCTTTTACTACGACTGACACATCTACAATCAAAAGTTCGGGGAAGTCACGATTGACAATAGCACGGCTGGGAGAAGCGCGTTAAAATACAAAGCCATTACATCCCGAGGGCCATCCCAGGGCGCCACTGGGGCCGTGGTGCACAATGCCGGGCTATGGATCTAAGAACACGGTACGGCGGGTATGGGCAAGAACGGTGGGCGGAGTCGTGTCGGGTGGTCTCTGTGGGAGAGGGGAATTCTTTACGAGCCGGCACGGGGGGGAGCGATGAAGAAAAAGATCGAACAAGCATGTCTCCAATGTGTGTGGAGGCTCCGCGCACTAAAATTTTCCGAGACGTGGCGGTCTCCACGCGTTGTTCAGTAGGAAAAGCAGAGCTAACTAACTCTAAGAAAAAAGTGCTCGGGAGGTGCGCGACGTTTAGAGGGAACACTAGGCATGGAGCATCTAATAGGAACCAACGGAATGGGGCCATCTATCTAGGGAAAAGAGAAGAAAACGCTGTGGGTTGGTCAGGGGTGTGCCACAATCATACCTGCCCGGGCCAGACCATGCAGAAAAGAGATCGCTCACTTGGGGGGTCTCATTCTGTGGAAACTCTGTTTTGGGATAGCCGGTCACAAAGTATCTATAAAGCCATAAGTGACCAGTGGGAAACACTGGGTGGCAGCTTGCAAAATCTCTCAGAAAAAAAGACCATGTTCCCAGCCCTAGAGGGCAGCTTTGAAAGACGGGGCGAGAAACTCAGTGGTCAAGACATCTGCGAAGCGGCGCATTGTCAGTCGGGAAAGGGAACAGCGGGGGGGTGTTTTCCCGGGAAAAGGCAGGGATAAGATCTGGGCAAAATTCGTACGTGATCAAAAAAAGGGCACTTCTGCTAAAGGTCAAAAAGTGGGGTAAAAGGTGAAGTCTCTGCTTACCTGGCATAAAGCTAGGTGGAGGAAATGAAAAGT
>Ga0179593_1294047_pt1 | contig 13933 bp, 18 predicted proteins | sample CZODoug2_1_08_16_FD_185931 | JGI IMG/M metagenome (GOLD analysis project Ga0179593, IMG submission 185931) | Vadose zone soil fungal communities from Angelo Coast Range Reserve, California, USA - CZODoug2_1_08_16fungal (PacBio error correction) | ecosystem: Environmental > Terrestrial > Soil >...
ATGGGGCCGCTGGTGACCCTGAAACGCAGGGCAGAAAAAACTTGGACCAGAAACTCGACAAACTCGTAAAAGAAGCATGGCAACATTAGCAGAAACGGAAAGGGTGGGTGATATTGAGGGCCAGAAAGATGCTGAAAAGTGCAGTTTCGCCCAATCTTGATGAAGGCTTCGAGAAGAAGGGAAACGTTTTCAATGAAATTCCGTGGAGAAACCAGTGGGATGGGGGGAAGGAAAAAATAAAATTCTTAGAAAAAAGCACTGGAGAAACTCACCCGGTCGCTTGGAGAAGAAAGAACCGGAGCCAGAATAAATCAAGGGAGCCGGGGGGTCCCGTGAGTAGCAGTACGAAAGCGTAGCGGTCATGCCGAGCGTGAATCCCGATCTGAATGATAATCAGGATGAAAAAGTGATCATAAAAATTCCTGACAATCTTAAGAACGTCGTAAATCGAAATGGCAAGCCGAGCAAAAAAACAAGCGACAAGAAGACCAATAACCCTTTTCGAGAGAAGGGGGGGGGGATAACAAATAGAGAAGCAACCAGGGTTCACATAAAACTCAGACAGGGACCCCAGGATTCACAAAAAAACCAAGTGATGTCTTCAAATGCTGAAAAACCGGGAGGAATTAACGAAGGCAATAGACTCGGAAAAAAGAACAACTCACAATGAAAGAGAGAGAAGGGTCCGACGGAGGTTCGTTCAACAACAAAGACGACAAAAGTACTTCAAATGTTCGGGGATTCAAAAGTAACGAAGTTCGTAAAAAACGTTCAGCGCGAGAAGGTGTTGGGAAAAAAAGAATCTCGGAAATGAAGCAAAAGGAAGGAAAAAGAAAGACTGGAGAACGGCGATGAGAAGAAGAAAAGTGCTCCTCCCGATGAGAAGAAGCCTAGGGAGGGACGGGGAAAGAGGACGGGGGGGACGAAGGGGCGGTTTGGAAATACCGGACTGGGAACGAGCTGGGGGACTCGGGAGACTAACGGCTGGGGTCAAGCAACTTAGGAAAAGGAAGGCGTTTAATTGGTGCGAAGAGGCAACGGGATAGTATACGATGCACGGGGCAGCGAACGTAAAGGCGGGAATTTCGAGGGCGAAAGAGAGCAAACTAATCTTCTTTGAAAGGGGGGACGTCTCTTTGAAGATCGCAGAGAACCCTTTCAAGATCATGACTACAGAGAGTAAACGTCCTGTAGAGAGCCAAACTGACTGGGAGGATCCGTGCGGGGAGAAGACAGGAGTATCCTGGGAAATAGCTGTGGTAAATGGTGGAAAGAGACGACTTAGGGTTCAGACGGAAATAGGGGATGGAAAATCTATCAGGACTAGGAAGGGATGCCCACTTGCGCAGAAGAATGGGGCCTCGCGGAAAACTAAAGAAAGGAAAAGAAAGCACGACTGATCGGAACTGGGAGATCACGGAGAGGGGCCACTCGAAAATCACAGAGCATACCAAGGTTAAAAAAGAAGGAAAACTTCAAAATCCTTGGACAAAAGGGAGAATGATAATCTGCGTTGTGGTCGAAAAGAGAAGGAAGAACGAGCTCGCGGGATTGAAACGGGCCGCGCTGTCGCGTGAAAGTCGGCTAAAGGGGGGGAAAAGCTTGGAAAGGCAAACGAAAAGAAAAGCGAAGGATTGACCAGCTAGAAGTGAAGAGAGTCGTGGGGAGACGCCGTCAGGACCCGAGGTTCAAAAAGGAGGAGAAGGAAGGGCTTCAATTGTAGAGGGAGACTCGGCAGACTAGAGGGGGGCTGGGTCAAGAGTAGTAAGGACCACTATTCTTTTGTAAAAGATGGATGGAAGATTCAGATCTGGGAGAAAAGAGCTCGGCAGAGAAAAGGCAAAAGGGCAGAAAAGACAGCGGAGGCGAGAGGGAACCGTATAATTAAATTCTGCTTCCCAAAGAAACAAAAGCGGAGGCATAATCAAGCGCTGGAAAGGCGGATCTGAGCTCGATCGCCATTGGTTGGGGCAGCCACCACTCGGGGGGAGCTCGTGTTAAAACGATCTGATATTGTAGAAGGAATGGCGCTGGGACAGGGACAAGGGAAAAGTCAAAAGTCGCTGATCGGCGCAAGGCATCGAAAGCCACGGGCCAGGGAAGGATGGGAAATACAGGTCAGGGAGGAAAGGAAAACTAGGGGCCAGCCAGGGGCGGGAGAGGAAATCTGTACTGGCACTTAGATAACGGACCATCTGCGGATTTGAGGGTACCAAGCATCTTCTGCATAGGAGGACTTAGAAATGCATGATCATATACTCATCATGGGGGATAAAAAAATAGCAAGATCATTGTTAAAATGAAAAAAACTCAGTCCTTCTATCCAATACGCCCCGAGTGTGGAAACAAGACCCGGATACGGATCCAAATACCGAGCAAAGAGAGGATGGGAAGCAGAATTTCGCTGCCAATTGAAGGGAAAAAGGGAACGGAGATAAGAAGGAGGTTAACAGAACTAGAGGGACTACCTGGGGCCGAGGGCATGGAAGTATGAAAAGGGGAAAAGGACGAGAACCCTCTAATAGGAAAGAGAGACGGGAAGAGTTGGGGGGAGTTGATATCGAAGGGGGGAAAGTGTCAGGGAACCAAGAAACGCAGCTAAAAAGGAACTGGACGAGAGGATCTCAAATAAAAACAAAAAACAGTTGGCAGAATCTTTTTCTTGGCGGAGAAGGTCCAAGGGACCTCCTTTCAGAAAACGTCTTCGCTTACGATAAGAGGAACCCCCCTCGCATGGAGACACTCATGTAAGGATAATGCCGTGCTCATATATATAAAAACAACAAAACTGAAGTTAAATATGAGAGATGAGAAAAAACTCAGAGGATCACTCCAGGGGAGGGAGAAAGAGAGGGGTCCAAGAAAGAAGACGCCGACTTGTGAGAACAAATGAATGACCAGCTAGTAGGTCATCACTCCCCAAGATAAAGAAAAGGAGCGAGTTTCTGCTCAGGCAGGAAAAGAAAGGTTGTTTCCTCTCGGGAAATAGCCAGAAGCAAGGCCCATGAGAAGAAAGAAATGAAGAGATCAACTTCTTTCGTGGGAGAAATAGAAAAGGAAAAGAATAAGGGGAAACCGCTGTCACCGGAGAGGCGGCTACTAAGGAAAAAGGTCTCCCTGCATTAAGGAAAAAAAGGCCGCGAGAAGGGGTTACAATAGTAAAAAGGAGTGGACCTTATCAGGTTCCGGGGGTGAAAAAAAGAAGGGCAGGGATGATAGGAAGACGCGAACAAATCAAACGGGAAAAGCGAGCTCAGAGGAAAAAAAGGAGAATGAGGAGAAAGCAGTCGACTGTAGGAATCCTCCGTCTGAGAGAAAGTAAGGTCCCATGAGGGACCTGGGAGGCCGTCAGCTATCCCTAGACCAGGACAAGGGGAAGAACAAGAAGCATTACGGGAGGTCAGTACATAAGGGGGAAGCCTGTCTTAAGGCGAGATCCACAGGAGGGGAAAAGCGATTTCGGGGGGGAGAGGGGAGGCCTCGAAGGATGATAACGGAAACAGTCATATTGGTCGAAGAAAAAAGCGCAGAGTGTCAGGCAACAGTGCGAGAGGGGCGCGGACAGAAGCCCTGTCAATCAAAGCGAAACAGTGGGGGTAGCGTCACGGACTCTTTGAAACTGGGGGAAGAGAAAGACGAGAAGGGGGGGAAAAGAAGAAATAAGCTGCCGGGATAGAACGAGCCGATTATTTAGGCAAAGAGGCTCCCTTGTATAGGAAACGACTAAGAAATCTAAAGTCATCGGAAAAGAAAAGAAAGAGGGTGATGGCCCACTGGGGAAAACCAGACTTCGCTGCAAGAAGTGCAATGATGCGCCAAGAAGAGGAAACATGGAATGAGGGCGATTGTGAACGCGAGACGTATCTAGCCGGAAATACAGGAGAAAGCGAGGATGATGAGGGGTCCACTCTAGGCGAGGGGCTAGGGGCCTACCCGGAGCGGAAAAGAAATGGATGAGATAGACGTGACCTAATGAAGAGGAGGCACAGCGAGGGCACACCCACTGGAGAGACACTCGGGACATAGAGAGAGTCTAAACAACCCGCCGAAGTGAGAAAGAAAAAATCATGCGGAGAGGTCAGTCTGATCAGAGCAAGTTCTTCAGGGGAGTCTCCGGGTGCCTCGCCAACTGACATACCATAGATCGACAGCTGCTCTGACGTTGGAAGAAAAGAGAATGTGTAAGAATAGTTGACAAGGGAATCTTGGCAATTTGTAGAAAAAAACGCCATATTCTCGTAGAAGGATTGCACCTACGCGCGACAAAAAGAGGGGGAGCTGGGGAACGAAAAATGGAAAACAAGACGATAAGATCATACTTTCTCGTAAGAAGAGAGCAGATCACCCTGGCAGCATAGCGATCTATAAGAAATGTAAGTATACCAGGAGGGCAGAGAAAGGAAGGTCGATGATATACACCAGAGCCGGCCAGGGGAATGTTTGGAAACAAATCGAGGGGGCATCTCCATACTGAGGGACAAGCCGGTAAAAGCTAACTAAGATGACAGGGGTCAGGAAGTCCCGTAGGCATTTTGGGAAGCAGGAAAGAGAGAAAGTTGCCGATGCCCATAGAGGGCCCGACCGTAACGCCGTCTTCCATCTCGCGTGGAAGGGAGGGACGGGCCCTCGAGAAGAGATGATGGAAGCCAATGAGGCCGATCAAGAACGCTCCATCCCGGTAGGGGAAAGGAGGGGGGGGAGAATGGGGAATCGAGCAAAACAAGAGAGAGCCCGAACTCTTGATTGAACCCAAAGAAGAAGAGACCAACCAATAAGGAAGCACAGGAGAGACATAACTTTGATCGAAGAAAAAAAGAGAGGAAAGTACTCGACCATACGGGACATTTGAACCTGAGGATAAATGCGAGATAAAGAAGCGAAGCGCACTTGGAGGAGCGCAGTACCAGAAAGCACTTGGGGGGGAAGGTACAGCCGAGGGGGAAGAGGCAGCAGGATCATGCAATCAAACTGACTAGAGATGTCGGGAGAAAGAGAGGGACCAGGGCGGGGTCTCTGGGGAAAAGTTGTGGAAATCCGCACAGGAAGCGGTCGAAAGGGGTCAAAAAAACGATGCTTGAGGGCGGGACTATCCGAAGACAGAGTCTTACCTGGTCGATAACAGAAAAAGCACGCAAAGACCACCGAAGTCGGAGGAGGAAGTGCGCCAAAATCGGCGAAAGGGAGGAGATTTACGGATCAATCCGGAGAGGACAGTGGGAAAGAGGTGACCATCAGGAAAGGGGATGTCCATCAGACAGGGGGAGGGCGGCAGGGCAAGATAAAGGCGAAAAAACAAGGAAAATAGGAAAAGTGTTCAAAGGAAAGCCAGCGAATTATCCCCCAACCAGGAAAAGACGTCAGCGAAGTGGCTTCAGAAAGGGGAAGAAGAAGAAATGCGATTTCTAGAGGAAAGGGGGAAAAGTGGAGAAATCTTCTTGGAGCGTTACAAGAACCTGGAGGCCAGCTAGGGAAGGCAAAGCGACCTAGAAGAGCGGGATAATACTCTCAAAAAACCACAGCGAAAGAAAATATATAGATTATAACACCGCTAGGGACAAATTTGCAAACAAAAAAAGAAGGACCCCATTGCACTCATGGCCCATAACGCAGAGCAAAAAGAGAAAAGCCTCCATGGAAAGATCTAGCAGTAGAGGGAGAAGTAGAAGAAATCTCTTACCGTAAGGTACGGGGCCTCAAAGAGGGTTGGGAGAAAAAAGATCGGGTCAAATTTAACACAGTCGATAAAAGGAAATAAGAGGGAGAGTTGTACTTCAAGCCGCAACGAAGGAGACAAGAAAATGGATATTGATCGATAAAAAAAACGCGGCGAGAAGGGTAGACCTAAATCCATACATGAACGCCTATGGTAGATAAAACCAGTGGAGTAGTTAAGCAAGGAGCGTGTCAGATGGAGGAAGGAGCTGACTCCCTCTCTAAATGGAAGGGGAGGGGGGGAATTAGGGAGCATCCTCATCCGGCTTCCCAAGATTACGAAAGCAAATTGCGCAGAGATGAAAAAAAAAACAAGCGGACAAGAAAAAAAAAAACAATCCAAGCTAAGATGAGGGCCAAGCATAGTATTCAGCTCTGAAGAAAAGGGCCATGATCAAGAGCCTGACCAACGCGGGAACAGAACCACTTGCTTGGCAGAAGGACCACGGAGACTTCTAATTCTTGATGCAGATCCATCCGCATGGAAGGGACATGGCAATGGGAGGGAGAAGGGGTAAGGGGACCTCCTCACGGGTGATCGATAAAAGTGATGAGAGACAGGCATTCAATGAGAGGGGGTCCAGCCAGATGGCGTCGTCGGAAAGAAAAAGGTTAGAGGAAGAGGGGTCTTGAATCGCTACGGGGGGGAGCAGGGACAAGGTCGAAAAGTCACTGAAAACAAAGGACCGTGGCGCGGCAGATGAGAGAGACAGCATGGAAAGAAAAAGAAAGGCTCATCGTAGAGCCGACGTCGAAAGAAAGGGGGGGGACGCCTGAGGTGGAACAAGAAACCTCGAGATTTTCTATAAATTGAGGAAAATACAGGGGGGAGTCCGCCGTACCTGCTGACCAAGAAGAAGGTAATGATGCAGACTGTACTGCAGGAAAAGGAAGGGGCGCGCACTGTCCTGGAACTAAACCACTTGGAGAAAAAACTCAGATATGATGGGCCAAACCTGAGATGGGAGAGTGCCGCGAAAAGCCTCTTCAGATCCAAGTGGAAAGAGGCGGACTGATGACGTATATCTCGAGATGACCGTGGAAAGACGTGAAAGAGAATGACGTCCGAGAGACCCAAAGGAGAATCACTGATCGATATTGCATCGGGTGACCAAAACGCTCTGCGGTCTCTCATAGGGGGGGGAGATGAATAAGGAAGTAAGATGCGACTACTTCTTGTGGGCAAGGAAGCCGAGTTGAATAGGGCCATCGCGACAAAGGAAAAAAGAGCGCAACCGATGATAGATCTGGGAAAAAGTGACGCCTGGGGCGAGTTGAACCGGCTCAAATAGAGACCAGCTTTAAGAGGCCCCGGCGCATGCGCTAGAGAGAGGAGAGAGATCTTTTGTTTTCTACAGAGTTAAAACCGAAAAGAGATCTTTTGACGGCAGGAGGCCGCTCTTACGGAAGGAGCCGTGGACACGCGACGGGTCGTCAAATCCTCTCAGCATCCCAAGATCGAAGGAAAAAGACTAAAGGGGAACGGCTGGGAAATATGCTGCGCGATCGGGTTGAACGCGTTCAACAGTCGGAAAGGGCATCTCAATTGCTGCCGAAAGGGTCTAAGGGGCGAGATCCTGGCCGGCCCATGAGCAGAAAGCTAGTGCCCACCGTCAAGTCAAAGAATGTTTTGGCAGCGTCGGAAGGGAGGAGTGCGAGAGGGGGAGAAAATGGAGCGGGAGCAAAAATCATGAAGTACTCAGCACAGTCAGAAAGGCAAGACGCTCTGATGGGACTAAGGGGCTATACTGCTGGACCATTTCACCGAGCAGGGGGAGGAGATAATCGGTGGGCTGAGGGGCTTTCCGCGAGAGACTTGTGGAATTACCACATGTCGCAGATTTGAAAAGTCGACAAATGGGGGGGGGGAAGACCTTGTTTGTGTGAAAAGCACGGGGAACGGGATCGAAGTTACTACAGCGCAAAGTGGCAAGTAGCGAAGGTCTTAACGGGGGATACGCCCGAAAGAGATCTCCGCAGAGGGCGGTGGGGAAAAAAGGACTTAACGGAAAAAATGATTCTTGATGGAAGCTCCAGGTTTGGGATGGACGCGGGATCTTCAAAGCGGGGAAGGGCAGTGACCTTCCTGGCAAGGAAGGACCGAAAACAATCGCTGGCTAGACGAGAGGAGAAGTGAGGAGGGACCGCATTTGGACGAAAGGAAATCATTATGGCGTTGGACGATGGCAAGAGTATTAATTCCAAATAAGCGACAAGGCGGGGAACAAACCTGGGCTAATACTGAACAGAAAAAGAAATGGGCCAAGACGATTTACTGCAGTTTAAGGAAACTGCGGGAAGTAAACTGACGGAGGAGGCATACGAGGTTCACAGCAAAAAACTCAGGGGGACAGCGGGGAGGCCTATTCCCTGACACGAAGAACAAAGAAGGCGGCTAATCGATATTAATTACGGAAAGGGAAATGCGGGCATGGACAAGACACGAGCGAAAAAAAAACCGGGAATACCTGGCGAGGCGCAGCCTCACCTACGCAAAAAAAAAAAGGGGGGGAAAGGGCGGTGGGCGTTCTGGGGGCAGACGGTCAAACCTGACTGGGGTCGAACACGAGGCGCAGGGAAGAAGAGGGACATCGAAGGTGGTGACAGCAGAAGGGTTATTAAGTCTTGTGAAGCGAAGAAGAGAAAACAACAACGGAGTAGTAGAAGAAAGAGGAAAAAAAGCAGCTTTCATCACGCTTCGTGAAACGTAAAAAAAGAAGACAAGTCTTCCGCGCCGACGGGAGAAAAGGAAGCCGAGGAAACTCTCCAGAGAAAACCCAACGATTCGCACCCATTGGGAGCGTAGGGGGGAAAGCGGCGATCCCAGGCGTCCATTTGCGCGATAGCGGGTACAGGAACAATGCCCAGGCCGCAAGAGACATCCAGCGAGCGAGCAAAAGTAAGTGCGGGTCTCATCTGGGCAAGCCGGAAAAAAGACCGCTGCACCGCGTCACAAGGGATGATGAACAACCTTATGCGCGCCGTTAATGATACCGCAGCCGGACCAGCTCATCTCTGACATCGTAGAAAAGGAAGGGGAGTGGCTCCGTAGCAGGTGCAGGTTCCAAAGAAACGAGGAGCGGGAAGGGGAAGAAGAGAGAAGCAGGCCAACCGAGATGTAAGAGAGGCGGCCACCGGCGGAGGAGCGCCCAGCATTCGGAAGGGGAAGCACCAAGCAGGGGTCTAACTAAAGAGGGGGAGTTAATACAATTTACACTTCTGGACATTTCCTGATCACATTAAAAAAGAAAAACGCGTAGTCAGGCCAGAATCAAAGCAGAGGAAGCCGAACATCGCTTTCCATTTGAGATCTAAAGAGGAGAAGGCCGACTATTCCCATAGAAGTGGACTTGGCGATGTGTAAGCGCGAAAGTTAGTCGAAAAGGGAATGTGTCAGAAGTGCAAATCGCTAAAGAGGGGGAAGGCAACCAGTGGCGACTCGAGGAAAATAAAAACGTACCCAAAGCGCGGATATATGCTCCCTATAGTTAAAGGGGGTTCCCAGAACATCATCACGAAGAAAGGGGACGAGATGCAGTATTAGCTAGTCAATTAAACAGAAGCGATCACTCGCTAATCGACAAAAAAAAAATCAATAGACCGCATCTGCAACGAGCTCCTTGGAAGTGCGCGTGGGAAAAAAGGAGAATGCAATTCCTGCCAAGGGAGACGCCCGCGAGGGGAAGCCATGAGCTGCTGCGAGGGGTAATAAACGCGCCGATCAAACGGGAAAGAGAACATCACTCTACAAGAAAGGGAGAGAAGCCAGCTAGAAGCCTGATGTCTGGGAGGGGGGGCCTAACGGCGCGGCCAAGGCAAAAAGGAATGCGAAGCCGCGGTAGAAAAAGGCCGGTCTCTGCGGACTGCGCAAGGAGAGAAAAAAACTCCGTTCGAAGCTAGCCATACGTAGGGTAAGGAAAAAGGAGCTCTAACAGCGGTTAGTTGGGGGTGGGCGAGGAGGAAAGGTTACCCTCCGGTGGAAAAGTCAGACACCTATCTGACAGAAGTAGAGACTAGTCAGGATCGAGCTGGACGCAGAGGGGAAATTCAGGGAAGCAATTGTCGCACAAAAATAGTCAAGATATCGCCTCTGCAGACATAAAAGCGAAAGAGACGCGAGGGGTGGGTCAAGGAAAAATGGAAAAGTCTATAAGCATGATTAACGGCTAACAGGAAGAATCAGATCATCCGCCCCGTAATAAGAGACGATCTCGTCCTCCGAAAAAGTACATGATTCTGCATCTGAGAATATCTGGAGGGGAGAGAACCCAGCGCTCCAAGGGCTTGGAAAAGAGAAAGGGGGTCTCTCCATCCGGTTCGCTCAGGAACAAGTGCAGTCCAGAGTGCAAGGCATTATCTTCAGAAAAAAAGAAGGAGGGGGGAGACAGGGGACGTCGGAAGAAGTAGGCGTATTAAATATCTGAAATCAAGGGATTTTGGACACAAAAAAACAACAGGCCGGCGGCCTCTTTCAAAAAAGGGAGGACGCGCCCGCTTCTAATCAGCGGGAAGGGGACCTTGCTGCGCCTCATCAGAAGTCTCCATACAAAGTTGTCCGTGCCGGGTAGAAGGGCATCGTGATCACACCTTCTAAAGGAAAAAAATGATGGGTGATTGACTCAAGCATCGGGGGGGGATACCACCAGGGAAAATGAGCTGCCTGGCGCTCCAGGAAAAAGGGAAGCGCCGCACCTCCTGCGAGGTGATTAAGAGACTCTTCCAAGTTGAAGGAAGGACGTATCTGCCTCTAAGATAAACGCAAATTCGAAGCTCATGGTCGCCGGGGACGGAGAAAAGCATCCCGTGGGAAGAAGGCAGCGGGTCATCTTCTTGATATGAAATGCTGACTAGCTTCTGATCGGCGAACAAGGGAAGGGACGCTTGGTAGGAATGGTGGAAGGGAGGAAAATGGGTTTGCCATAGCCGGCGGAAAGGCGAGGACGCTGCTACTATTCGTGAATTGAGGTGAGAAAGGGACAATCCGATTCATTTCCGGGAAAGGAGAAAGCGAAGCCGCACTCAAAAAAAATTCGGGAACATCGCCACGGTGGATCAGAGGGCATCGGCAAGATGGATGGCTGTCGGATCAAGCGGATCGGAGAGAAGGAAAGGGGAAGTGATCCGCGCCAGGGGGCTGCTCGAACGGAAGAAGTCCCCGATCACCCTCGGCGGGGAAAACCGCGCCGGGGAAATCAAGCACCGGTTTCCCTTGACCGAAAAAAGGGAAGGTGAAGAACACCATACCTTGCTCTACATGAACGGGAAGAAAAAAGGTCGGCAGAACGCTCATCCTAACAAAGGAAGCTAAGGAAGGCGGGGAGGGGATCATCGCGGGTAGCGTTCAGAAAGGTGCCCTGGAGGGGGCCAATTCGGGCAGGCAAGCGCCTTAGCGTAAAAGTCAGTAGAGAGAAAACAACAAAAAGTAGGAGGAGAAAATATATAGAGAGACAAGAAGACAGGGGTGCCCTGCCGCAGGTTAGAAAGTGGGGGAAATAGTGTTCCAGAAAAGCACCACCGCGATGATCACTCCGACCAGGGGGGAGCCTAGCCAGACATTTCGGATGGCTGTTCGCCGAAACTAGTCTTGACCTTTGACATGGTAGATCAAGGGGCTTGCGGTGTATAATTTTCGGTAGCGTCAGGAAAGGGTGGCAAGATTTCCGTGGCGGTCGAGCCCGTGGGGAGGGGAAGGGCCGACTCAATTCAGGAAAGAAAAAGGGAAGGAGTGCACCTCACCTGAAGGGGCACGCACTGGCGATCCTATTTGAAAAAAAAAAAAAAAATGGAATAGCCGATTTCGATAAACCGGGTCTGATCGAAGAGGAGGGAAAAGGGCAGCGTGCTCCTGAGTCGGCAGCACGAAAGAGAAGAAGTGGATGCATTCGTTATCAGACGAAGTTCCGCTATACGCCTTAAAAAATTGCTACGGTGCATCCTCAGGAGATGAAAAAAGGGCCGACCAGAAGACCAACCATGGGCGCAGGAAAATGAAAAAAAAAAAGCAGCTCGCGAAAAACCTGTGCCTGATCCCCTTACTCATAAAGAAAAAACCAGCCGTCTGGGAGAAGAAAAACAGTGCTGGTCTCAAAAAGAAAACTGAAAAAGAGGGAATAATTCTGGGTCATCAAGAGTAGAAGACGTCCCCGGGAAAGTGGGGTCGAGAATTTCCGCTCCGGGAAAGAATAAACGTGGCTGGCGGAGCCAATCGAGTCATGGAGTTTTGAAGATGGCGTAGAAAAAAGAGTTCCGGGAAGCGGAAAGGAGAGGTTTGCGCGGGGAGGAAAAAGTCGCAGCACCACGGAAAGACACGAAAGGAGGGCGGGACGGCGATGAGAAACAAGCGTGCGGGAAAAGGCAGTAGATGCTCCTCGGGAGGAAAGAACGCGGGGAACTGGGGGGCCGACGAGGTTTGCAACATCCTAGACAGGCGAGAGGGGGTGAAAAGAGCAAATACGCGTCCGCGCAAAAGGCGGACCCCTTAATGAGAGAACGTGCCAACGCGAACGCATGGCAGGAGGGCGCGTCACGAAATGGACGACTAACGGGGAGAAAAAAGGCGATCTGCTTTAACAAGCCCTGGCGCGAGGGGGGAAAGCTGCAGCGACTAGCAACTGAAAAAAGCAAATGGACCGATTCGCGGGGGGTCGCGATACTGCGAGGAGGGGAAAAGGTTCGATGCCTCGCTGAGTAACGGGGGAGGAAAAGGGATCCTTGCTGATCGAGGCAACATCGTGCCAGCGAATTGAATTCTCTCAGAGAGGGAGACACGATCGCGACAAAACGGGTCGGGGTCGCCACATGAGACCGAAGAAGCTTTAAAAAAAGGAGATCCATCTATGGGATCACTTAACGCCGAACAGCTGATTCAATCTGGGTAGGGGGCAAAAAAAAATCGAAGGAAGGGCACCTGCAAGCCAAGGAGTCCTAACACACGGTAAAGTCCTCCGGAGCCTTGCCTATTGAAATACGAGAAGGCTACTTCTCAATAGGCGTGTTTAGAGGCCGTGATTCAGAAACCCGTCTAGCTCCGGTCTTTGTCGCCGAAAAAAATAGGAAGTCTTCTGCACGGAAACGCGCCTTTCTTGCCACTCGCAGCAGAAGCTAAGGTAAGAGCGCTATTTGCCGCTGGGAACGTGCGTCGGCGGAGGGAAGTACGGCAGGCAAGCGGTCACCATCGAGCGGGAGAGAAGGCTGCCGACTTCTCTGGGCGGACTGGCCGGCAAAAAAGAAAGCTGCTGGGAACCGGGGAGCATTTCCACGAGATGGTTTTGACCGATAAAAAAGCTTCGGCTGCGGTCTCGACCTGGAGCCGGCAGAAAATCAGAAGGAATAGCGCATCGGGGATAAAATCAGGCGCGTGGCGACGCAGCTGATGCTGCTGGAAGGACAACAGCTGGCGCAGACGGACGAGAAAGGAAAGGAAAAAAGAACTCGCGACTATTCCCGGGGGGGGGGGAAGGGAAACCGCTGTCCGGGAGCGTGGGCTTCGGAAAAAGCTGATATTGGCGCCTCGACTACTTTAGGCCGGAAACAGCTGAAATAAGTCCCAAGAAGCGAATATGACCTCTCCCTCCGACCTCGTCCACGAGGGGAGGGACCGACGCCTGTGCCTGTCTCTGAAGGGCGCATAAGCGGGGGAATCTGTAGCGGCGGCGACTGGAAAAGGCGAAAACGTCCTGGCGCCGGTAGGGGGGCAGAAAGAAGGAAGAGAGCCGAATCGCGGATATAACTTCTAACTGGCGGAGAGAAAGAAACAATGTCACTATCTCGCCTGTCAAAGGGGAAGGAGGTGCACAGCGTCTCCTGATCCAGCGATCCAACCGGCGGGTAACCGGCCCTGCTACGTAGCACAGAACCGATACCGGCATACTATTTACGAGAGGAGTACCGGCTGCTTTAATGTAGAAGCCGGCTAGGCATGAAAAGGCTGTTTCATAAAGGCCGGGAAAAGAACGGACTGACGAGGAAGGGCAAGATGCGCCCCTTCAAAGAAAGAGGGAGGAAAAAGAGATGTATGTCTCGAAGGGAAATGAGGGAAGGAAAAAATCCCCGCGCAGAAAAAAAAGAAAAAAGGGATGCGCCCTCACCCTACGCTCAGCGGAAAATCGTGGAGGGCTTGCGATATGCGGAAAGAAGGACGGTCGTAACACTTCTTCTAGACGATAAAGAACGCGCCAGGTGGTGACGCACGCCGTCGGTTGATAGATCAGGGCGCGGAAGG
>Ga0179593_1781845_pt1 | contig 13932 bp, 18 predicted proteins | sample CZODoug2_1_08_16_FD_185931 | JGI IMG/M metagenome (GOLD analysis project Ga0179593, IMG submission 185931) | Vadose zone soil fungal communities from Angelo Coast Range Reserve, California, USA - CZODoug2_1_08_16fungal (PacBio error correction) | ecosystem: Environmental > Terrestrial > Soil >...
AACCACCGCTGATGAGGACCGGCTTAAAAACGACGGCGACAAAGGAAAAACAGCCTGCTGGAAAAAAACTGGAAAAAGAGATGGCGGCCACGCAGAGATAACAATTGAGACGATGAGCTAAATGAAAAAAACAAAAGGGGGGAGGGGTAAGTAAAACTGGAGCGGCTCGCCACGTAGAACGGGGACCGGGAAGACACGCGAATCGAAGCCCTGAGGTTGTTTGGGGAAGGATGCCAAAAAACTGACAATGACCATAAATTGAGAGGGGCAGGGATGGAGGCGTCGAAGTCCGAAATTAAAACGGTGGGAGCGGTCGATCGCCGACATCGAGGGAAGGAAGTCGTTCGGTTGTGGCCCTGCGGGAGAAGGCGGCTGCCGCCCTGCGGAAATGCATGGAAAAAACTTCGGTGACTCGACCAGCGCTGAAGAACTCGCACATGGGAGTCCGATGGGAGAGAAGGGTCGAACTTGTCTTGCGAATGGTGGGAAAGCCCGGCCTCAGAAACTCCTCGCAACGACTTGGGGGGTCGCGACACACCCTTCGAACTGGGTGGGGGGGGAGGAGGAGCGGGTGGGTTGTTCGCCGGCAATAAAAAGACATAGGAAGGGGGGGAATGCGGGTACTTCTGCTTAGGGGGGTGCAGGAGAAAGCGTGTACATTACCTCACCAATGATCTACAAGGGGGGAACGGGCTAAGGTAGCTTTGTTGGGTACCCTGGCCTTGGGGGGGTTTTTGTTTGCCTAAGGGGGTTGGACGGGACCTCCGAGTAGGGGGAGGGAGAACCGGGGCATCGAGAAAAAAACGAAGAAGGAAATTGCTCAGCGCCGCATTCTTGGGAAATGTTGGGGGGACAAAAAAAGGGGGGGGTTGGTTTGGGTTTGGGGCCTCGGGCTTATCTGTGGGAAAAAAGGAAAGGGGAAGTTGGTTGTTTTGTTTGGGAAAGTAACTTGCCTGGGATGTGGACCTCCGCAGCGGGGAGGGGAGTGGGTATAGCAGAGCTCCGCGACGAAGGGGCCTGAGAGAGAAGGGCAGGGACTTTTTTTTGGACCCCGAGGGGGGGAAAGGTGGGACCTCGTTCGTCCGGAGGGGCGGTGGACCTAAAGTCTCTGACGCCGCAGCGCCGAGGAAAACCTGCGAGGAGGGGGGGGGGAGAAGACTCCTCTGTTGGGCGGGACGAGGAGAATAATGGGGGGGGGAGAACTGAAAAAAAAGTAAAAAAAGGATATCTCAACAACCACAACGAGAAAGAGGAGAGCGGGGAAAGGGGACACTTTAGCCCAGATGACTTGAGCAACGTGAAAAAACAACGATCAGCATGATCCGCGGGAACTCGATGTCAGTTCGTCCGATAGAGAAGCAAAGAAGACCTAAGGAGTAAAATATTTCCACCGCCAATCCCGAAAGAAAAACAAAAACAACTCACACCTTTAATGACGGGGGATAAGCATGCAAGGGATAGAGAAAATGCCGAGGTCCAGGGATTAAACGAAGAGGAAGCTGTCGGGCTCCAATCACCAGACTCGACCCGGTCAGAATTCGGAGTGGGGGGCCACCGCAGCACGGGAAACAACAAAAAAAAAAAAGATAAAGTACGGGTTCCCCACCCACACAGAAAACTGAAGAATAAAAAAAACAACACAACTATAAAAAGGGGTTTCCAAAACACAGATAATCATCGCGTATAAGCAGGAGTGAGGAATCGGGGGGGATGCTCTGGCGGGCGGAACAAAGAAAACTACTGAGGGTTACACCTCCCCCCATCAAGTACGAAAAGAGTCCACAAAAAAAAAAAAACAAAGGATCAAACACTTTACGGTGGTCCCCAAAAAGAAAAGTACGCCTCAGGCGCTGTGCCTTGGTAATTCCGGAGAAAGCGGAAAAGATGCCGCCTGCAACTTCCTCGAAGCCGCAGTCAGAGGAAGACCGGTTCGAACGGCCGCCGCCCGCGAGGGGGAGAAAAGCACCTCTAAAAAAGTCAAAAAAACATCCATTGTACTTGCAGGGTTGAGAGCGAAAAGGAGACATGGCGGCGTGGCGCAAGAAGCGGCCAAAGTCACCGGCCCACATGAAAAACGACGGTTCTGCAGCACATCGTGGACTCCAGAGGAAGAAGAAAGTGACACGCGCTGGCGCGACCATACGTCCAGTACATGAAAAGAAAAGAGCAGAGGTCGGGGTCGGGTGTAAGGCCAGGACTCCAAGGCAGTTTTTTCTCTTCGAATAAAAAAAACGGAATAAAGGTTCCTTCTAGCAACACGGGATTTCAATCCTTGCGAGAATCAAAGAAAATGAACCCACACAGGGAGGCAATGGAAAGGGGGCGAAAGGGAAAAAAAAGAAGGTACCACCTAGAAAACTCACAACAAGGAAGAAGGAGGAACTGCAATTTCAACCTACTCGGAGACGCATCACGACGTACCAAAAACTAAAAAAATCTCAGATCTGGGAAAAAAAGTCAGGAAAAGATCAGTCTTTGTTCGCGGAGACAAACAATTATTTCATCTCTCCGCCGCAAAAGGAGTCAAAGGGGAGGTTAAGGAGGCCAGGTGTAAATCATTTAGAAAAAAGGAATAATCAAAAAAAAACAAAACAGCTCTGCTGGCAACGTGCAGCGCTCCATGAAAACGGAGCATCGCATGTCGTGAAAAAAGTGCGCAAAAGGGGAAACGGCGGTCAAAAAAAAAGGGTGCAGACCTTTCAAAGAAAGAAAGAAGAGAAAGAGGGGAATTCGCACGTACAAGGAGGGAGCTGCCCGGAACGTGCCGTCTCGATGCGCATGGTGGACGGAAAAAGCTCATACGCAAGGGGGGGGGAAACCGGACAAACATTGGAGGCTCCTACGATGCCGGGGATTATGTTTGACGAACGCAACAAGCAAGAAGCGGCCATCCTAGAACAAAACGCGGAAGAAGTACCTGAAAAGGCAAAATTCGAGCCTATATTTCGTTTCAGGGAGGAAAGTCGACTTCGAGTCCAAATTTTCCCAATGTCTGCAGGGAATCCCGCCGACCAGTCGGCGGGGCAATTGCAGCCAAAGACGACAAAAGCTTGCCCCGATTAAGGGATTCTATGAGTGGTAGGAAAAGAAACGGAGAGCAACATACCCAGGAGGGGAGGACCTCCTCTCTAGTCTGAAAGGGAAAGGATGAAAAATCTTCTACTCTTGGTGGGCGTTTCAATGGCGGACGATCCGAGATAGGAGAAAAAGACAAGGGGGGAACGGTGGAATACAAGGTTACCATCTCTTCTCCAATTTTTCCGGGAAGAAAAGTAAAGGAGCGACGATGAAAACGTCAGCAGTCGAACCTTTACCAAAATGAGACTTCCGGGTCGAACAAAACAGGGTAACATATCTCTCAACACCAAAAAGAAGAGTGTCAGAAAAATTCTTCGTTGTGACGGTACCGACAGTCTCAGAAAAAAGGGGGGGGGACCCAAAAACCCCCCCAAAAGACGTTCTTTGCTCTAAAAGGGGGGGGGAACTACAATATCACAGACTTCGTCGGCGGTTGGAATGACCCAGGTGCGAAGGCAGAAAAAAAGGTGAAGAAAACGCTATGTCTATAAAGGAGAGAGATCGCAAAGTCAAAAGAGTGAAAACCTCGAGGGTCGGCGGGCAGCCACCGACGAAAACATAAAGAAAGGCATTTATCTGTAACTGTAAAGCCTGAGGGGTAAGCGAAAACGCAACAATCCTCGAATAATCCTCGGGGTCATCTGTGCGTCCTGAAATAAAAGAACCGTGCCATGCCACCGCAAACGAGGCGGCCACCAGGCGAGTGTTACCGAAGGGGAACGGAGGTTAGTAAGATCTACCCTAGGGAACTTCCAAAAAATTATCTGCTCGACGACGCAGCGCCCTGCAAAGTATCCTCTTGCTCGGTTCGAGGAGGCCACAAAGGATCGGGGGGCGGTAGTTCGCCACCATAAGGCTTCGGCGCCATCTCAAATGAAGGGGGTCACCAAATTTGCCGGACGCGGCGGCAGCTGCTACGGAAACAAACTACGGGAACGAGCTACGCAAAGGGAACTAGAGGAAAGCAAAAGGAAGGAGGACAGGTGTAGTTCTTCCTTCGTGATGACGGGAAAGCTTCAAAGGGGGGTGGGGGTTATGGACCAGGGGCCTCGGCTCACTCCCGCCCGAGACAAAAAGACTATGATTCCTGCAAAGACACGAAAGAGACGAACGGTTTGCATGTAAGAACTCTTGTAGATAGGAGGTTCCTTCGACGGGCCTTCTTCACCTTCCTCTCGTAAAGAAGAGGACGGGGGCCGGTATCCTCTCTAGGTATAATAAAAAAGGGGGGTTCGAGCCCGCGACTAGGTCTTTTCTATTCGGCATGGGTCACGAGATCTTAAGCTAGGGGGAACTTAGTGTATGGAGGCGCCTCCGGGTGAATGCCTTCGGCAACTTGACGTCTTAACACTATAAGCACGGGGGCTCGGTCAGGTGACGAGATTCCCTTATCCTAAAAAAAGAACCATGACCTTGCCGACCGGTTGTCATGCCAGGGGAAAGGGAGGCAGACTCCTTGGGCCAAAATCTTTGTAGGCTGGCGATCGGGATCGCGTAGGAACGGGATTAAAGTTGTGGTTTCTGAAGCCCAAAGTACCCGGAGGCGGCCGCCCTGCTCGGGCTTGAATTGCGTGATGGAGCTACAAATCATCGGAGTCCGAAGGGCGCTACGTAGGAGTCCACGATGTGCTTCGCACGTAGGATCGTATGCAGCTGGGGGTGCATGGGGGGAAGAGCTTTTCAAACAGAAGAGGGGAGAAGAGGGGTAATGGGGTCTGGGAACAAGAAATGGAGGGGAGGGTCGTTGCAAAGAAGGAGCGTGTTACGGTGCTGCGCCTCCTACGGACGGGCGAAGACATCTCAGAAGCGCTTCGATACTTTCAGTCGGATCGGAAAGGAATAACAGGACCCCACTGAACCCGCGACGAGCGGGTACGCGTGCGGTCACTGGGCACTGAATGGGGGGGGGGGGGGGGGGACGGGGGATTAAATTTTATTACGTGGGGGTGGTTTTTGGGGCCTAGTCGGAAGAAAGGCTTTTGCGGTGGACCTCCGCAGTCGGGGCCGGGGAAAAAAAGCGTCAAGGGGAAAAGGAAAGAAAATCTGGCATGGAGTGGGGACCGAAGGAGACTTTTGTACCCGAGGTATCCGTTGGGGGGGGGGTGGGGTGGCCGAAAGTTTCCGTCCCTGCTTATGGGGGGGGTGGGAAACAAGTAATTGGGATCAAGTTGGGGGGGGGGGTCGTGGGAAGTGAGTCCCGTGTTGGAACAAGAATGGGCAGTTGGACTAAAGAAGAGATGAGAAGACCTCGATGCTGGCGCGATACGAACTTCGTGTTGTTGGAACCGGAAGGTGGTAACCGTGTTTGTGTGGGGGGGGAAAAAGTTAGGCCTGCTGGGCTAGAGGTAGGGAGGATTTTTATCAAAAGTCAGAAGAGAAAACTAAATCTATGCCTTGCGCGGGGAGAAGCATTCTGGGAGGGTTAACGATCTAGGAAAGGGGGTTAGAGCGTGGCTCTAAGGGGGGGACGGTAGTCTCCAACAAAAAAGGTAAAAAAGGGAACCTTAAAAGTATTCCAAGGCAGAGGAGGGAAAAAACAACGCTGCCTCTTCCCCTCCCACGAATCGAGTATCACCGGGTAAGGGTTCGTCTCGATTAAAAAGGAAAAAAAAAAACTCCGGGAAAGAAAAGCTGATTCCACCTGAAAAGACAAAGGGAAGTCCAACAAAAAAACAACCAACGGAGACACCTTTACGGGGGGGACACCTATAAAGCACGGCGTATCCCGACCATGCCATAAAAAGTGTAGGAACTCAGGAGGAGCTTCACGCCACCTCGACCCCAAAACTGAGCCGCAAACTACTAAAAAAGTCCGCCAAAAACAAAACAACCCACGGACCCACATTAGGGTCCACACAGATAATCACCGAAAAGAGGGCAAAACCAAGAAAAAAGGGAACGGGTAAAAACCAACAAATATAAGAATAGGAGGATCCACAAACGAAAAGGGTCTGAAAATCTCAAAAGCCCTTTCGCGCTCAAAAAAAGGCGCAAAACGCCCAATCACGGACATATGCAAAACCAAAAAACCCCGAAACCTTTACGTGGTCCAACACAGTAAAAATCAAAGTTAACCGTAAGCGCGGTAAACGCAAAATTAAGGGGGGGGGGGGGGGGTGTACTCTCCCGACTGTCTTTCAAGGGAAAGACGAATAACAAATCAACGCTCACGGCGAAACGTCGACGGGGACCTCCGGCACACGCGAAAAAAACAAGAACGGAAAAAAAGAAGTTGGCAGGGTTTATCGGCGTCCAATTTCTACATGAAAAAAGGGAGGCGGGCAACAGGGAGCTGCAAAAGAGCGGCGTCAAAAAGGGAGCAGAAATTCAAACGACTGAAAAAAAGCAGATGGGCGATGCCAAAAACGACGCGCTGGCTTCGCGAAACGACGAACAGGCCGCAGCAGAAGAAGCGTCCTCCTAAGGGATCGAAAGAGGGGGAAAAGAAAACCACAACGAACGAACCCCTACGCGATGGGGCCATCGAAACGCGGGGTGAGCAATGCGGATGGAGAATCAAGAAGAAACCACTATTCTTCAATGAAGTGGTATTTTCGTACGATCCGGTCATCTCTACCCTACGCGCGAATTCTTGACGAAAGTCAAAGGCGACTGCATTCAAAAGAGAGCAGAAGCCACTACGACACCTACCGCAGTGCACTTGCAGGATCCAGTCGAGGAGGGGGGGATCCAACATCTTCTCCTCCGAGGTGATCGGGAAAAAAAACCAAGCGGGGAACGGCAGGAGGGGCGTCGTTGGGCAACGCCGGCCCTAATAAAACCATCGGGGGAAAAAAAACGGCACCTTAAATAGTGCAGCTTCGGCGACAAATCGGGCAGGTACGCGGCGAGGGGATTAAAAGAAAGGGGGGGAGGGGGGGAACACCAAAAAGGTGCAAACGGGGGGGAAAGGAAAAAACCTCAACAGAGAAGTATTTCACGGCAGCCTATTGATAGAAATGCTGACGTTATTACGTAGGCCGCTTCTACATAAAAAGGGGGGGAAGAGCGGACATCCTAACACCGTTACACGGCATTGGAATCGGGGCCGAGATTGTGGGGGAGAACGCCCTCTCAGCGGCACGAAAGGAAGTCCCAGAAAAAAAAAAGGCGTTATACCCAGGAGATGCCGGCTAGCAGATCTTTGAAGGGCGTCCGTTCGACTGCGGAAAGCGGAATGGAAGAGGGACACAATGGACCAAACGCGGAAAAAAAAATGCCTGAAGTGGCAGGCACTGACCGCCGGAGGTGAAAAAAACCTGGCCAGATGAGGGGGGGAAGGGGTGTTGCGAGCCCGGTAGAGCTACAACCCCGTCTGCTCATGCTCCATCTCGTGCACTGATAGGGCTGTAACGAGGGCTGCTGAAAGCTTGGGGGAGTAGCAATTCGGTCTACGAGGTCCGCGAGGTCATTAGGAGAGACAACGGTGGAAAACCCGGTGGCCCGCTTCGCCCACTGGTCCGCAAAAATCAAAGCGCTGGGAGAACGGGGAAGAGAGCACAGCCCGTCAAAAGAATGATCCTTTAACCGGTCAGGGGGAAAAAATCAGCAGGACATATCTCTCTCACAAGGATGAAAAGAGATCATAGGGGACACAAAATTCGTGTTGACTCGGACCTTACTCAGAGCGACGGGCTTGGGCTGGAGAAGGAGATGGCCTCGTCGACCATCACAGAAGAAAAGAATTTGAGGGAAAAAGTAGAAGCGCTGGGGGTTTGAGGGGAAGGAAAAGTCGGGCGAACGGAAGGAAGTAGCGGACAGCCGGCGAGGAATGGGAGAAGCACAAAATCAAGATGAACGAAGAAAAGACCTGAGCAGGATCTGGAGCACGCAACTACTTTGTGCGAGCATCACAACGAAACGCAGCAAAGTAAGAGGAGGAGGGGTAAAACTCCTTCGGCCTTGCCATACCACCTAGGCGGCGAGCTTGGGGGTCCGCGAAATTCAAGCTACTTCACGAACAACAGCCCTTCAAAAAAAAATCTAAAAAAGGAAATGAGCTCCGAACTCTTTGAGGGGGTAAAGGAGGGGGGATGCGAGCAACCGTAATTGGGGGGGGGGGGCAGCCGGCTGCGGGCGGTCATCTGAGTACAGGCCGCCAAGAGAAAAGAAAAAGTGCCTGTTTCACGGTTAAAGGGAGGGGGGGGGGAGCTGCGAAAAAACAGAGGGGGCGTACACCACTGCGAATAGCCAAAACCGCCGTTGAAGCATTCGTACTTGACTGCCGAACCTTCGCCCGTTGATGTGATCAAGAATCTGTTGGAACCGGTGTCAACTTTTTGGTGTCTGACAGGCACGTATAAAAGAAATAGTAACCGAACCGTTGATTCCGATCCTTAAGAAAGACACGCCTTCACTGGGAAGGGGGAAGAATCTGGGAGGGAAACTGCGTTCGAAACCGAGGGATCTTCACCTGCAGACAGTGAACAGGTGCGAGCCATCGAGGCGAAAAAAGGTCGGGATCCTTGGGGCTCCGATGAGCGGGCGGGGAAAGGGGGAGGTAAGCTTGTACTTCCGGACGTAGGTGAACTTGCCGGGCATGGAGCACTTGGGGCGCGTCGGGAGAGATGCCAAAGGAACCCATGAAAAGGAAAGTTCCGGGCAAGTTGTGCAGGTGAGTGGCTGACTGAGGGAAAAGAGAAAAAACTCGGTGAAATCTAAAAAAAGGTAGACGGGGCGGGAGGGGGGGGTACGACAAGGAAGGCGCGAAAAAAAAAATGCCTGACTGAAGAGGGGGGGGGGGGTTGAAACCATCATCGCGCCTTGAAAAAAGCAAGGGACTGTAGAGCACGATGGGCTTCTGCCCTCGGGGAAAATTGTCAGTGGGGAAGGGTAGAAGAGACTTGGGCCTCCGCCTCCGAAAAACGGGAAGTCAAGGGTGATGTATAAAGGGTCAAGAACCCTGAGAACGGGAGGGGGGATTCGGGCCGTAAAAGGGGACGTTGGTCGCCGGAAGAAGGGGAGGAGGCAGCCGGTCGAACGTGGTCGCCGGAGCCGAGGACGGCTTCGAGGATGAAATCGGAGGGGTAAGAAAAAAAAAATGCAAACCGCCACGACAAGACGCTCGTAAGGGGGGAAAAGAATTAAGGGTGCCCGTAAGGTGGGATCCGTGGTTGTTTGGGTTGGGTCTCGGGCGTCCAGGGCTTGAGGGGAAGAAAAGACGGGTCTAATGTGGAGCGCAAGACGCACAAGGGGAAATGACCTGGCGCTGATACGCAACTATCTGTGTTTGGGGACCCCCGTAAGTGGGAGACGGGGGTGTGTGGGTTTGCCTCGTTGGGACGTGATGTGTGGGTACCAACCAGGGGGGATCCGTTTGTTGTGTTGGGGGTCACTAAAGTTCGTGAAGAAAAACTTTGGAGGAGGGGGACCTCCAATCGGGGGAGATAAAAGAAGGAGGAGCGAGGAGGAGACCCTCGGCCTGCGCGGATACGCCATTCTTAATTGTGCCCCCGTAAAGGTGGGGAATTGGGGGTGTTTGTAGATTTCGTCGGGACCGGGAGGGGGAGGGACACCTCATCTGGGGTGTGTGGAGCGAAAGAGAGCAGCGGGCACGAACCAACTGTGGGGATAAGAGAAGGATCTAGGGGACTAGGCGGAAGGAAGTTGGAAAAGAAGAAAAGGCCGCCAGAAGGTATCTCTCAAACAGAGGAGGAAAAGAGGAGATGAAGAGGAAAACAGAGGAACCGACCACAAACTTCTTCGCCTCGGGAACCAAAAAGAAGAAGGCGGCGTATCCTCGCCAGGCCTCGAGGGGGGCGCACGAGCTGGGAAAACGAGCTCAAAAAAAACCTACCCTACGGAGGGGAATCAAAAGCAGCCAACCAAACAAAAAAGATCACCATTTACGGGGACCATAGAGGGGAGGACCAGAGGGTGAGTTCGACCTCTCTTTCTTTCAGAGACGAAATGTCGGAGGTCAAACGCCAAGAAAACAATAGCAAAAACAAAACAAAGATCAAAAACCTTTATAGGGGGGGCCCAAAAAAAGGAATCAGTCAAGAAAGGCCCAACAAAAAAACCAAACGGATCAACCTTGACGGGGTACAGTCCAAGTATATCAAGCCAGGCCTAGACTTCGGAGGCCGAGAGGCAGTTCTCTTTCTGAAAAAGGAAAACCAAAGCGGAGGTCCACGCCCAATAAAGTACAACTGCCAAACAAAAAACCAAAGTGAAAAAAAAGATTGAAAAAGAGGAGACCGTAAAAAAGTCGCGTAACGCTCGTAAGGGGTCCTTTGGGGGAGAAACAGGCCGAGGCCGTGCAAGTCCTCGGACCGTCATGCAGCGCTCCGGGAAGAAACGAAAAAAAAAAAAAGCGTGAACGAGGGGAAAAGAAACGCCGAAGCCACCAAAAACTACAAAAAGCCAAACGTGGTCAGTGTGTTATGTCGAAGAGGCTTCACCAGAAGGCGGTGCTCAGAAGGAGGGGCCAAGAAAACTAGGAAACCACCAAGAAGAAGAAATTCAAGCGCTGTCGAAACATCTTTTACGAAAAGCAACGAGCCGTCCGGGCTGCTGGTACCGCTCACCCCGAAAAAAACAAGCCCATAAAGGGGCCAAGGGGGGGCAAAAATTTGTGAATAGTCAAACGAACAACGTCCGAGGCGGAAATTCGGGGAGATAACGCTGTGGCAGGGGGAAGGGAGGGAAACGAAATCAAGCACCTTAAAAAAAAGGGGATCATGTCAGGGGCGTCGAACGGGAATGCGGGACTCGCGAAAACAGAAAAAAGGGGGCCGTCAGTCAGGGACAGACTACGTAGCGCGCAGTACCATCACACGACCAGAAACCACGCCTCTCAGATCAAGCTCCAAAAGGGAAAAGGAAGCGACCGAAAAAATTGAACGAACCTCTTCTCGTCCGCCGAGAAGGAAGAATGGCGTGAGGCCAGGGGAAAGGGGTCGGTTTGCAAAAAAAAAAAAAAAAACGAATACAAGAGGCGTTTACGACTGGAGCTCCTCTTCGCACGAGACCGGGAAGTACTGGCAGGTAAGCCGAGGGTGGATTGCGCTCGACTGAGGGAAAACCAAAAAAGAACAGGTGTTCAGGTCATCACTCATTAGAAGGAAAGCGGCAGACCCTAGCGACTGACCGGTTAGCTATCCCGGCTACGAAAAGGTTGTGAGGATAATAAAAAAGAAACCAGTCCTCAGGGAAAACATGAGCAACGAGTGGCGCGAGCGCCTGTAGGGGTGACTTCTACGAAACTCAAGAAGTGCGAAAGAAAAACCTGCGCAACGTCGAGAGATACCAGATGCTGGCGAAAGAAGATAAGGGTGGGGTGAGAAAAAAACAAGTCCTGAAAGGAAGGGGGGAAGAAATTTCGCGGCCAAAGGGGAAAAAGAAGAAAGTTGCGTGGTCAAGAAAACCAGTTACTACCGGGGGCCAGCTGACAGACTGGATGCGATTTTTGATCCCACGCCCGTATACTCCACGTAGGGAAAATCTGATGATCGGAACGAAGTCTTCTGGGGAAGCTAGAACATAGAGGGTGTGCAGGGACAATTACGGGCGACGATGGTCATATTCGGGCATATCGCTTGGAAGGCAACCCGTGAAAAAAACCGCCAGTAAGGGAAAAGGGGGCTCCCTCGCTGTGATATCGGAAAGAAAGAAAGAGAGGCGAAAACAGTCGACTCACTTACCGTGTTAGTACAACGTGACCAATCAATGGAGGCAGATCTCTAAAACCAAAAAAAGGGAGGAAGGGAATAGATACCCGAGGGAAAGGGGGACCGGTACCGAAAACGGTAAGGTGAGTGAGACAAAAATGTGCGAAAGGTGGAAAATAATACCAAGCGCGCGGCGGGTGGGACTCAACCATTTGGGGAAAAAAAACCGGAAACGTCCACGCGATTTCATCGGCAGACACGATCGGGCCTCAGTATTGAGCAGTGCATACAAATGCGATGTCGCCGGAACAGTCCAAAGAGAAGAAATAAGTCGCACTCCGCCTGTATCCAGCGGAGAGTCTGCAACTCCTCAAAACGAATATCCAGCGGTGCATCGGGCGGTCAGTAACCATGGCCCAGGCAACTGCTTTTGACGGAGAACATGACAGTCCAAGTGTCATCTTATGAGATAGATCGGAGAACACGGGACCCCTCCCCGCCGGTTTCCTGCTCAGCCCGCGATCAAAGAAGATCGATGGGAAAAACTACGTGTCGGTTTCTCAAATGATGCGTCACGCCGGAATTATGGAACTGTGGGGCGTCGACCAATTAAAAATCAAAGGAAAGGGGTCCTTGAATTGTTAACTTTTGGAGGACTTCTTAGTGAAAAAAGCTAAAATAAAAAATTGCGCATCGAACGGCAATGCAGTATACCTGGTACAAGATCGGGAATTGCGCACCTGCACTGTACCAAAGGGTGGAAACAGGAAGGGGCCCCGAATGTTCACCTTTTGTTTTTTGAGAAAGAAGGTTCCGAATCAAAAACAAAAACTCGTCGACGCGTACCTGCCGATATTCCAGCTACGTCCGAGACAAGCACGGTGCCCGTCCACAGAAGGGGGGAGAAATTTCGAGGTAGGTGAGAAAACATCCACTGGTCCTGTCAATTATCCCGAGAGGAGTCCAAACGAAGAGAAGATGTTTCGGGACAACGCCGACTAGGTCGGGAGTCGCCATGGACGATGAGCATAGGAGGGGAGGTCCGACGGGTCGATGAGGAAAAGGCATGTAGGTTTCCTGGCGAATTGAACGCTTCCGTCTTTACCAGGTTGGCGCAGTCGGGGTAGCCCGTAGGAACGCCCATGACAAAAACAAAGTGTTGTAAAAGCCCTCGTTTGTTGCATGACGGGGGGGAGAGGGAGACAAACGGCCTTACTCGCCACCCGCGGTGGTACGCGTGAGAAGGAGGCACATGAAATCGTCAAGGCTTGGGGTGGGGTCGAGCAACCACCTTGATCCCGGACTGGAGGGGAAAAAAAAAAGTATATGCATGGCTTTACTGAGTGTTAGCGACCAACCCGTAAGCCCGCGCGACAAGTTTGAACCACGAGGGGCAACTTCAAGGGGAGGAAGGCTTTCGGGGGGGGGTGGTCGGGACCTCCTGAGCGTGGACCAAGAAAAGGGAAACGCGCAATGAGGTAAACTTGGGCGCACTCACTACCCTGGCAAGAACTGAAGTTGTAGTTCATATACGTGTGGTAAGTGAAGGTGGGTTCTCAAGCAACGTAAAAAGGGGGCTGGAGGGAGCCCGGGCAGGTGACTGCGGCTTCGATAAATTCGCAAAAGAAATAGCAGAACATGCAACACTAGACGCGCTTACGGTTCACTGATCATATCGGTTGGACGGGGTTATAAAAGTGGGGGGTGTTTAAAGACAGTCAGGGGCTGTGGACCTAGCAAAAAGGTCAAACGCGGTTTAAAGACCGAAAGAGCTGGCGCCAGTAACGATCCTCGAGGCCTGGCGCGGACTAAGACGAATTTGGTCCCGTAAGTGAGACGTTTTGGGGGGTGGGAAGGAGGGCCGACCATTGAAGGTGGTGGAACCCCCGTAAGTGGGATCAGGGTGGTGTTTGGTTGGTTTGTAAGACGGGTTCGTCCCGTTAGGTGCGGGGGCCCACGGCGGGTTAGGGGGTAGCCCGCAGCGAGGAAAACGACGGGCGCGGATACGCCTCATTTCTGGGCTGGGGGGGATGGATTTGGGGTTTGGTTTTGGTTGGCCTCGTGGCGGCCCGCGTGTCCGAAGCACTCGGGGAACTGAAAAAAGAAAAGACAAAAAAAAAATATCAGCAATGGGTGGGTATCGCCCGCAGGGCAGCTATGAAAATCGGCCGCGGATACGCCGATGAAAAAAAGTGGGGACTGGGACTAGTGCTACACTTTTGGGGAAAAAAAATCCCAGGAT
>Ga0179593_1534182_pt1 | contig 13931 bp, 26 predicted proteins | sample CZODoug2_1_08_16_FD_185931 | JGI IMG/M metagenome (GOLD analysis project Ga0179593, IMG submission 185931) | Vadose zone soil fungal communities from Angelo Coast Range Reserve, California, USA - CZODoug2_1_08_16fungal (PacBio error correction) | ecosystem: Environmental > Terrestrial > Soil >...
GTGAAGTCGTAATGCTCCGAAAAAGGGGGAAAAAGGTTGGTTCCTGCAAAGACCGCCTCTTACTGAGGGATCAGGCGTTCGCGGTTGCATATGAACCAAAGAGTGGTTAGGGGCCGGGGGGAAGTGCTCTTGGGTGGTGGGTTCTTCCGACACAATATTAACTGGTAAAGGGGACTAGCCTGGGGGTTTGTTGTAGCGAGATTTGGCTTTTTTGGTGACCGATTGTCGCCATGCCGGGGAACGATAAAATGGCTCACCAAAAGGGAAAGAGTCGGTAAAGGTCGCCACAAAGATGTTTTTCAGTGGGGAGAAATGGGAAAAAATGCAAGTGGGGGGGACAGTCAAGCGGGGAAGACGGGGGGGGGGGGTCAGGGGGTACTTTAGGAGGTGGGGACGATAGAAGAGATCCACGAGAGAAAATTGGTGCGCACGTTCAGAAGGGGGCTGTGCTGGAAAGTGTGGTGAGGGGTTTGTGTTGAGTTGCGGGATATGTTGGGCGATAACAGGGGGAGGGCCCATGTTTGAAAGGGAAGTAAGTCGAGAGTTTTTGTCGGTTTGTTGTTTAATGGGGTTGGGTTGATTAGCATTTACAGGTGCTCACATGCGGTGGTTGGGTAAAAGGACCCATTGATGGGGGTATCAGCCCTCTAGCAAACAAAGAGACAACAAAAAAAACAACGGATTAGGAAGTAAAATATAGAGAGGATGTGAGGGGGGAGATTCACCACCAACCTTTCCGTTTGGGTAAGGGATCAAGAAGGAATACTATAAAAGAAAAGAAAGGATAGTTACCTGCAGGGGTGAAAAACATGATAGCCTAACTGGGATAAAATGACTCAATGCAAAGAAAAAACTAAACTGGAACAAGATCAACGGCATTCAAAGGGGGGAGAGAGACTAGGGGGAGTATGCGATCTGAGAAAAGAATAACAGAAAAAAAAAACATTTATCAAAAACAGGACAAGCACAAAATGGGAGGAAAAAACAGAGGTCACACTTAAAAAAAAATCGGGGGGGGGGGGACAGAAAAAAGAGCGGTTTAGTAATGCTATAGGGGGGGCGTTAGGCTGGGACAAGACCAAAAGAAAGGGGGGCACAAAGACGCGCATGGACCAAGTGACGGGAAAAAAAAAAGGATAGAAAAAATAGCATGGGGGGAACGCAAAAATTCGTGGATGGAAGAGCAACAGATAGAAAAATGTTGAGGTGGGTGAAGGAACACTCGTGCTAAACAGAGAGACTGACTCTACTTTAAAAAAAAATAAACGACTAAGCGGAAAAAAAAGCAGGGGATCACGGTTGGGTTTGTTCGGTACCAATACTCCAAAAGACCCGTCCGCCCCTGGTTCGGCCAAGACGCCAAACAGAAAAAAAAGATAAGAATCCAAAGAAAGGAATGTACTGGAAGAAGAAGACAATGCTCTCCTAACTAAAAATGGAGAAGGCCCGGGGGTTTTGTGAAAAAAGACCAATTTTGCAGATGGGAAATGCACAAGAAGCGTCAAAAGTCCATGGAAATGGGCGGGGGGAAGGGGCCCCTAAAGAGACAAAAAAGAAAAATCGAAAAAAGAGAAAAACGATAAGGGTCAAACGGAAACTTGTCAATCTCAGTGCAAGCCGTAGGTCCACGATCTTCGCCGAAACAAAGGGAGACTCAAGACAACCATAAGAAAGAGGGGGGCCGTACGGCAATCCATCAGGTTAAGCCAAAAAAGCAAATTGAAAACGGCAAAAGGGACCCCCAAAAAAATAACATGTTCAACCGAGAAAAATGTGGCCTATGATACCATAGAAAACAAAATTAGGGGCATGGGGAAAGGAAGGACACATGGTATGGTAAAAAAAGTCAAGCAGAAAAAGGACCCAGACCCGGGTTCGAAAAATCTCCGCAAGTACAACCAAATCAAGTGAAAAAAAAAAACTCGGGAAAAAGGAGAAAATGAGGAGGCATGTACTTCGAAGGAACCTTCCCCAAGTAGCAAGGTGAAAATGAAAACGGATGGGAGGAAGGACCGGCGGAATGTTCATAAAAATATTGATGAAGGGACCCGCAATGGGAAAAAAAAAACAACCGGCACTCAATAAAGCGGCTAACCAAACGGTCAGCAGGGGGGAAAAAATACTTTAAAGGGCGGGGGGGAAGGGTCCCTCCCAAAGGAAAAAGGTAGCAATCAAGGAGAACGAAGACGATGGAGCAAAAAAAAGAGACCCAACGGCGTTTGTGCTCAAAAGTTCTGGGGAAGAAAGAGGGGCATCTAAAAACAGAAAAAAAAGTTGGGAAGGAAAGAAATATGGGGGAACATCAGGGAAGGGGGGGGGGGAGGATGGAAAGGCGTTCTTGGGTAAAAAACACGACTACTGAATCTTCCCAGACATAAATGGACATGCCACGAAATTCGAAGGGGAGTGATCCCTGGAGGCATTTTTTTGGGAAAAAAGGGGCGGCAAACAAATGTGCGATTCAGAGTGAACACAGGGGGAAAAAATGGAAAAACGAGACCGAGACCCGAACGAAAAGGAGAGACTGGGCCGGGGGAGGGGTTACCCTCCAAGAAGAGGATTTGGGTAACGAGACGCACTGAAGGTTTGTCAGGGGCACTAGTGAAAAGGAAAGGTGATTGAATGAAAAAAGGAGGGTGAAACGGATGGAGGGGTTGCATGTAAGGGAAAAGAAAGGGTGCCGGCTTCAACTTTGTGCTCATCTAGGGACAACCTTATCGCGACACCAGTGCACAAGGTGCAAGAAAACCAAAAATTCATTGGCCAACATCGCTTAGGCAATTAGATAAACGAAAAAGGGACACTCCGGAAGAGGAATCCTGGACCTGGCTAGGGACAGGACAGGTTTTCGCTGTGCAAAGGGGTCCAGACCAGCGAGCAAGCAACAAATGTGTACCTAGGGGGTCTGGGGAGGAGAGACGTTCATCTTTTTGAGGGGGAAGGGATGGGGACACGCACCGGGGTCAAAAGCCCGCCCTAGGCCATCCGAAAGAGGCACATTGAATAGCTCACAAAGACAACGCCATATCGATTACGGAGCCAAAAAAGAAAATCAAAAGGAGGGATCCAGTCACAAGAACCCAAGTCAGCAAACACGGGCTGGGGACAGGGTAAACGGTATGCCACCAAGAAAAATAGCCGGGGGATTGGGCGAGGGGAGACAATCTGTTGTTTCTTAAAGGATGGGGTATTGTGCAGACCTGAAGGTAGAGGAAAAAAAAAAACGAAAAAAAAACGGAAGAGAGGAAAAAGGGGAGGGATAGGGATTCTTACTACGAAATACAATAAAAGACCAATTGGGGAATGGGATCTTTCAAACAAATAGAAAAGCCGCGATTCGCGAGGGGGAAGAAAAAAACATTGGGACAAAGGGGGAAGCCCGGTGGTGAGAATTGTGGGGGGCAATGCCGATGGAAAAAAAGAGGGAGTGGCTTGTACACTTCTAAAAGGGTGGGGAACCTCGGGTGTTAGGGCTCGGGGGGGGGAATTGACAAAGTCCGAATCGCTAATGTGAAATGGTTTGTAACAAAGAAGGGTGCGCAGGGCCAAAAATGGGAGAAGGTACGGAAAAGGGGACCTGAGGTGGAAATCAGTTGTCGAAAAAGTACAATTCCACAAAATTGGCCGCTAGAATAAATCACCGACAAGTGTTGATAAGCCACCAGGCTGTTGTGGACAAAGTGCAAAAAAGGTAAAAAACCTAACTGCGCGAAGCGTTACCGGGGGGGAAAAGGATCCTTGCCGGGTAGAAGATGCAACTAAAGGGGGAGTTATCGAGTGGTTGTGGGGGGAATTCCAAGTCTAAGTATGGGGGGGACAATTTGAAGAAATGGTGTGTTGACGAAATGTAAAAAGGAAAAACACAAAAAGACGCATCCACTGGTCACGGTTGCGAACAAAGGTTGAATTGTCCACACCCGGGGAAAAAAAAAACAAAAATACACAACTAAAGTAAAATAAAGGAACTAGGATGAAGGACGGAACAAAAAATAAGGGGGGGCGTACTCGTTGATAATCATAACCGGAAAAAACACGGGACAATATGAATTGCGGATTAAATTCAACTGAAAGGAAAAAAGCGAAAAACAACATTTCTGTATAAAATCCTTGGAAAGGCGTGCCGGTTAATCCGAAGGGGTGCAATCTGAATGTGGGGGGGGGGGGGCAAGAGATAGCAAAAAAAAGAGAAGGGGGAGGAGGCGAGTCCCGTTTGGGAAAAAAACATTAACTACCCTGGAAAACAGGATCAGACATTCCTACGGGAAAGGCGGGGAAGAATAGCCAAACAGTTGACAAATGCAGATAGGGGACAAGAAAACACGCGCCAGGATAAGAAACTTTCCGGCGTGGGGGGGGTGGGAAAACAGGAATGGTTCTGCTGGCGTTCAAACAAACTGAAAATGAAGGTTTGGTGGGGGCCAAGGGGAAGCCAAAAGGATTCCAATTGAGACAAAAAAAAAGAAAGTTCAGTTTGGTGGGAAACCATAGAGAGTTGGGGCCGAACTTGATGGTATGGAGGGAATGGCGGCAGTGGGAGACAAACTGAGGGGGAAAAGGGTGTTGGGGGAAAAGCAATTGAGATCCGCTGGAAGAATGGAGGGTGAAGGGACAGTTCTGGGGGGGTAGTGGTGGGGAAACAAGACGGGGAACCTGAGTGGGGGAAAAATAAGAAGGGATTAAAAAGGGGTCGGGCAATTAATTGTGGGAAAAGGGGAGACTCTGGGGGGGACCGGTGGATGATCGAAGAACAGGGGAACCCCGGCAAGATTTCGGAAGAGAGGGCATACAGTAGTTTGGGGGAACCCGGGGGGATTATTGGGGTGGACGGGGAGACGGTAGAAGTAACCGAATGAAAAAAGGTGTACGGGGGGGGGGCACAAGGGGGGGGGGGAGGGTAGGAACTGTGAACATAAAAGAAAAAAAAAGCCTCTTCAATTGAGACCGAATTGGGGGGGCGACATGCAAGCCGACGAGGTTGGGAAGTGGGGGTTGAAAACGACTGGTGGTGGAAATAAGAAGAGGGGGCCAAGAAGGAAGACACGGGGGCAAGGGGACATGGATGGGGGGGTGAGGTGGAGTCATTCCCGGGAAACGGGACCTCTTTTCGGATGTGAGGGGGCGGGCTGTTAAAGACTGGGGGAGTGGTGGGGGAAATGTGTCAAAGATCCGGAATTGTGATGGGTGGGGGGTTGGGAGGAAGACTTGGGGGTACGGAAACAGAAGAGACACTATGGACGATCTCTAGGGAGGGGGGGCCATGGTGGTTTGGGACATCAAAAAATAGGAGGGTGCCGTGCTAATCTAGACCTGGGGGGGGAGTGGGGGGGTGGAGGGGGGATAGCGGGAGCAGAATTTGGGCTCAAAAAAAGGAAACCCAGGAAAGGGGGGCCGAAAAAAGTAGAGGGAGGACAGGGAAGTCCAAAAAGTGGGGGTTTTGGAGTTGAAAAAAACAAAAAAAAAAAAAAAAAAAAAGGGGCTTTTGACAGAGAAAAAGTTGGAAGGGAATAGAGAGGAAAGGAAGGCTCATCCGCTCAATTTGGTAGTCCGGATGGTCACAAGAAAAAAACGTTTCAGAAACGGGGAGGTCGGAGATCCTCATTAGGGGGGGGAGTGGGGCCGAAAATGGTAGAAGACGAAAAAGGGCCCTATGTCTTTGAAGGTTGGTTGGATGGAAGAAAAAGCGTGAGAAAGGGGGTTCTGGGGCTGCCCCGTCTTCGTATGTTGAGGCTAACGAAGGAGGTTGACGCAACCATGTTAAGTGAAAAGATAGACTGGGGAGAGAGCGGACGGTGTCAGATCAACAAAAGGCGTGGGGAAAAATTGTAAAAATGTTGCCGGACAAGTTTGGGGATGTCTGGGGTGGGGACGGTTACTGTTCCGGAGAAAAGGGAAAGAGGAAGGGGCACAAACTTGGTTTTGGGTGGGTACAAAAAAGCAACTGGGGATTGGGGTGACCAGGGAGGGGATGCATTCAAAGGTAACTAAGAGAAGGGCAGGGAAAAGTGCTTAAGGGGGGGCAAAAAGTTTTGGGGTTTTTGTTTTTTTGTGTGTTTTGTGGTTTTTGGTGGGTTTTTATTGGGGGGGGGTTTTTTGTTTTTTTGGGTTTTCGTGTTTGTTTGGTTGTGTGGGGGTTTTTTTTTATGTGTGTTTTGGTTGGTGTTTTTAGGGTTTGTTTTCGTTTTTGTTTGGTGTTTTGTTTGGTTGTTTTTGTTTTTTGTGTTGTATGGTTGTATTGTTGTGGGTTGGTTTTTTTGTTGTTTGGTTTTATTGTTTATGGTTGGTTTATGTTTTAGTTTTAATTGTGGTGTGTTGTGATCGGGTGTTTTTCTTTTTTGTTTTTGTTTGGGGTTAGATGGTGTTTTTTTTTGGGCTTGTTTGTGTTTTCGTGGGGTTAGGTTGGATTTTTGTGGATGTTGTTGGGTATTATTTTTTTGGGGTGTGGGGGGGTTGGTTGGTGATGTTATTTTTTTTGTTGGATGTGGTTTTTTTTGGTGGAGGGGGTTGTTTTTGCTTTAGGAGGGGTTTGTGGTGTATGTAGGTTGATTTGTGGTTGGATGTTATTTTTTGGTTTTCCCCGGAGGGGGAGCAAGTGTTTTAATGTGTTTTTATTGGGTTTTGTTGTGGACGGTTGATACGGGAGGACGGAATTGGTCACATGCGTAGTGGGTTCAAGTTGGGGTTGTGGGGGTTGTTTCAAGGACACAGCTGTGTTCCCCCACAAGAACGGTGTGGTCGTAAGGAGTGTGGATTTTATCGCAAGGCGTAGGAACTAGCAACGCCACAGGGGAGCTGTTGGGGTGGGTCGCCCAACCTGTCCACGATGCCGGGAGTTGAGGTGGACTTTTAACTAGGGTTGCTCACAGAGGGGGATGGGACTATTGTTGGGAAAAAATGAAAGGAGTCACTCGAGGGTCTGTTTGTCTTGATTGGGCCTGTGGACGCGTTACTCGTCCTGGAAAAGGGGAGGGGAGGAAGTGACACCAACCGAGAAGGGTGGGAGGAAGCCTACATCGCTACTAAAAGAAAACCTAGGGAAAAAGAAAAAAGAGAGAGATGAGGACTGCTACCAAAACATTATACAGGAGTATCAAAGGGGAAAGAGAACAGAGAAAACTAAAAGGCGGGAAGGAATTACAATTTCCTGTAAAAAAAGCACTTCGCCTAAAAAAAAAGGCTCAATTGAAAATAAGAGACGAAAACGTAACGAAAACCCAAACCGACAGAGTTAGAAAAAAAGTCGAGAGTGCTACAACCATCCTAGGGGCACGAAACCACCAGTAGGAAAACCCAAATGCTGCCAAACCACATGGAGAGCCATATCGCGGCTGAAAAAATAAAATTCTAACAAACTAAAATTTGGATTAAAGCCATTATTAGGAGGTTAGGACAAGGAAAGGACGGAACTTAACACCCAAGCAAAGATCCCAAACAGAGAAGGTACAAGTGATTGGACTTTGGGACAGTCAAAATAAAAAGGCAAAGTCCAGCTCATGAAGATGGATATTCAGCAGAACAAAATGGAGGATAGCCACGGATGGTTTGGGGGTGAGAGGGGGAACGGCTCTCGTTATAAATACAAACTTGAAACGCAACGAGGGGGGGGAAAAGATTAAATCACGACTAAATACTATGGCGGGTGAAAAAAAGCTGGAGGGCAAAAGACCAAAAAGAGGCGAGCCTCGGGAAATCAAAGCGAACAAGGACGGGAAAGAGGGGCTAAGGAAACCGCTGCCCTACACTTAAAAGTTCGAACCCGTGGGGTGCCACAATTTTGCCCGGGGAACGCAAAAAAGGGAAAAAAAAAAGACGAACGGAAGGCACCGTCAGAAGTTTGAACTGGGGGGGAGGAAGCCCTCTCCACATATCGACACCATCAAAAAAAACACATATCTATAAAGCCAAACGACGAGACTGCATCAAGGGCAAGGGGTCTCTAAACGTCAAGAGCTTTGTGTCCAACGTAGTCGAAGGCCAAAGGGAAACTCAAAAACAAAAGTAAAAAAAAAAAAATCAGAGTGCCCGGAACAAGAAAAAAAAATTACAGTTGTTAATCAAAAAGACGCAAGGGGAAAGGCAGCCAGTTGCAAAAAACACCAAAAAAAAATCCATTTCAAACGCAATGGATCTGAGTTCGAGACGAATCACCAGGAGAAAAAAAACCGGAGAGAGACGCGCTATAAAAAGGTAGTGAGGAAATCAGACAAATACCTGGACAAAAAATATTGGTCATACGCAGGCACAGAAGGACCAACAAATAACACAGAACCAAAAAAGAAAGGACAGTGTAGAGATAGGAAACGTTGAAAGAACACATTTCAGGGACGAGCGAAAAAAACGGGAACTAGCATCACTGGATCAAATGAAGACCAGGGGAAAACGTTTTATAAAAGTTAGGGGGAAAAAGAATGGGGCTGGTGATACAGAAAAAATAAAGACTTAAAGAATGATTGCCCCGAAAGGAGGGATAACTTTTTCCGAAACATACAGGGACCGGACCGGAGTTAAGTGGTCAGGTGAGAACAACACACAGAAAAGGGCAAAAGACAGGAGGCGGAAACAACGCAGCGATTATCACCAAAAGCAGACCGGGAAGTCCATTGGGGACTGTACACTGGAAAAACTGGCCCAAGGATAAAGAACCAAAAGGGAAAGGGAAGGGTGAAAAAACCCTTGGGGGAGAACACAAGGGGAGGGTCGATTCTGAGCCGTAGTTACAACACATCTGGGAAGGAGAGGAATAAGACGGTTCCGCATACAAGAGGGGGAGGAATGAAATGTATCCCTTAGGAAGGGCAAGGAAAGTGGTGGCAACGTTGGAAAGACCTGGGGTGAAATTCAGAAGGCAAAATGGAGAAACAAAACAAGCCAAAGACAAACTGAAGGGGAGAGGAGAAGGTCGCAATGGGGCACTATTTAAAGGGGAAGGTTTATCCGATCAGGTCTAGGGGATGGGGTAACGAGACAGAACAAACAGTGAGCAACCTAGGGGCGAAGGTGTATGTGATGATGTTGAAAAGCAAACACGAGGCGTTCAGCCATTTGTTGCAACGTGGAAAACTCCGGGAGTGCCGGAGGGGTGACGCATTGGAAAAGGGGGGGGGGAACGGGTATCTCACCAGACTCAAATTTGAAGCACCTTGTAAGAATTGGTATTCCACAAAAAGCTGGGAAAAGGGAACAAACGGGAGAATCCAGCGAACAAAAGCAAAGACGAAATGCCGGTACTTAACGAACAAGAAAAGGGTAGAAGACGGCAATTTAGCCAACCGCGAAAGAACCCAACGGGGGTTTCAGAATTGGGGCTGGATGACGATCCGGAAGCGGGAATGCGAGGCGGTGTCAAAAACATGGGAAAAATCCGCGGACCGAACAAGAGCGACCCACAGTATGGGGAAAAAGGACAAAACCCTGAGCAAGGAGCCCTCTTCCTGAAAATCCAAAAAGAAAAACGCAAGTGAAGGAGAACATCAAAGGAGAAACACGGCATAACGGGGGTGCTGAAGTTCTTTTATTGAACCGAGGGAAAAAAAAGGTGAAGGACGACTGAAAAAAGAAAAATCCATCTGGCTGGGGGGTAGGCAGGTTTTGTTCAGGAGGAGGACACCCCACCAAACCCCCAACATCACCCCCACCAACCAAATAAACACAACCCCACAAAAAAAAAACCACTACCTCCAAACCTCAGACCCGCCCCCCAAAACCGTCTCGCGCCCGCTCCAAATTAAAAACACCACTCGACTCCCAAAAAAAAAAAAAAAACAACCCACCCTCAAAAAATAAAACCCCAAAAAACCCTCCTAAACTCCCACAACCTCCCTCCCCCCCCCAAAAAAAAAAAAACGTTCAAAAATCTTTCACACACCCAAAGAATCCAAAACAGATCGCGACCCTAAAGAAACTTTCCCCCCCGCAGCACCTCAAAAACCAAAAACTCACCCCCGTACGCGGCCCCCCGCGAAATTATATGCTCGAAATAAAAAAAACACAAAAACGATTATAAAAGGGGGAAAATATATCTTCCTGCATGTTAAACTAACCCCCCTCAATGAAAACTAAAAACCATCGGGAAAGCATGAAAGTTAGGGACAAAACCTCTCTTTCGGGAGGGCCAAGAAACAACCCGGCAACATGCCAAACAAAGGCCGCCCAAGTTGGTTCAGGAGCTGGTGGAGGAAAAAGGACCCGACGTTTTGGGCTTTTTTTGCATTCTTTGGGAATTAAAACGCAAAAAAGGGCGAAGGGTATGGGGAGTTTGGGCCAAGTGGCCGAGGGGAGGGGAGCCGCCGGAGGAAAACGCTTTGAGCACCGACGACATTTCTGAAACAAAGGAGACCGGCCCCTGAAACAGAAAAAGAAAAGAAAACGGGGTGATGAGACTTTGAGGGGGAAAAAAAATTGCCCCAAGGACAATGGCAGGCACAGAGAAGCGTAGAATTGAAAAAAAAAAAAAAAAAAAATAGAGTCACGGAAAAAGGGTTGGTCAGGTTATTTCTGAAAAAAGTTGTGACCTAATCGAGGGGGGATCATTCAATGGTGGGGAGGACCCGTGGGGAGATGGGGGGATACGAAAAATGGGAAAAAAAAAAAGTGTAAAAATAAAAAGCGAAGACCCAGTTGGCACGTTAAAAACAAGAAAGGCAAAAACCTCCAAGACGAAGGAAAAAAAAATCACACAAACTACAAACCTTCGAAAAGTCAGAACTCAAAAATGGTGGAGGGAAAAATCGTAAAGGGCTATGGAAAGGTAAAGTCAAGGCAATATTCAAAGGACCCTCTTCCCTCTCACAGTGAAGGCCGTGCGGCTGCCAGGTGAAAGACAATTGGGGGGGAACTCTAACGAGCGAAAAAAAAACGTTGAAAACAAAGTTTTAAACCGGAAAAGTAACTAGGCATGGGGGGCATGTTGAATTCGGGTGATAATAGACCAAACGGGGGTCTTAAGGCAGGAGCTGGAGAACGACGAGAAGACATATGACACAGTCGTGGGGGGGGGTGTTCCCCGGGCTTTGGGGTTCTGAGAAAGCATAACATGTGGGGGATAAAACCAGGGGAACGAAAAGGCGGGAGCAAAAACTACGGTCTTGTAGGAAAAGGGGGGAAAGGGGGTGGGGCAGTTGGTTTGGGCAAATACGTCGGGGGAAGGATGGGATGAACGCGAAAGGAAACGCCGACGACATGCGGGTCCGAAATGATGTTGGGTCACAAATTACGTGAAAATTGAACGTGGGGATGGGAGGAAGGTGATTTTTTTTGGGTTAGCAAACTAGGAAAAGAAGGATTTCAAGGGGTAATCAAGTGTCGGGGCAAAGTGGGAAAAAACGGTGATCGTAGGGGGGACGGTTGCGGAAGCAGCACTGGGGCCTCCTAATGGTCTATAATCTCGCATCAGTTTGGGGGCCCCTGGGTTGGGTAGGGGGTGGGGGTGGTACCAGGCTATTCTTGACGGGCTGAATGACACAAACGGTACGGGAAAAGAAGTGTTTTTCTTCAAAAAGAAAGAGTCTGTCAAGCAATCCGTAAACGGCAAGGGCACCTGATAAAGTTGGGTGTTGAGGCGGGGGCTGGAAAATAGAGGGAATCCACGACATGGAAGGGAGGGGGAACAGGATGTTTGGGGGGCGGGAAAAGAGGGCCTGAGTGAACTTGGGAGAGGGTTGTCTTGCTAAAAACGGGGGGAAAGTTGGATTTCTGGGGACCTCCTCAATCGGAATGAATTGGGGGGGGGGGGATCAGTATAAGTTGCTTGGGGTTTGGCTAACAAAGAATTTCCATGGACGAAAAACGGAGTGTGGTCAGTTGTTTTTGTTTTGGCGCAACGGGGAAAAAAGCCGTGGTACAATGACGTTGCCGGGTGAGAGCTATGGGGGGGGACCGGATTAGCTAGGAGGAAGGGTACAAAACAACCCATACACCAGGGAAACTCAATGACGGGGAAACCGCGGTCCGGTATGGGTGGGAAAGGGCACCGTGCGTAGTGGCATTCACAACAACCCACTGGGCTGTTCGAGGATCAGTAGTCAACATAGAAGGAACTTTTCGGAAACCGGGATAGGTTACTCGGGGAGTCGACGAAAAAAAAGGCAGGGGTGCGGGTGAGGCAGTAGGGGGGACGAAAGCCAGGGGGTACACGCAGGGGATAGGGGTATTTGAAGGTCGGGTCTTGATGAAAGTGTGGACGGCGGGTGCAGGTCCCCACCCCGTGAGGGTTGTTGCAATTATTTGGGAGAAGGGGAAGACAAAAAAAGAAGCGTGATCTTATAGAAGGCTTTTCGCGGTTGGGCGGACATGATCATATTGGGGTTATTGTGATGGGCAAGACGACCATTTGGCTCTTTGGGTGGTTGTGTCCGGAAAAGGACCGGAAAAGGGGAGAAAAAAAGGTCCTAAATAACAGCGTTTTGGGTTGGGAACGCGGGGGGGAGGGTTTGAAAAAAAACCAAGCTGGAGAAAAATTCAAACTAAAAAAAGATAATATAAAAAAGCGGGTTAGTCGGAACACCGCATGGGGTGTGTGTTGGGTGTGGTGGGGTGTTGGTGTTTTTTTTTTGGGGGGGTTGTGTTTTTGTTGGGTTTGTTGTGGTTCAGTTTTTTTTTGGGTTGTATCCAGGGGGGCGGGGGGGGGGCCAAGCAATGGGGCACTGGCCGCGCGTGATTAACGGGTGTGGTTTTTGTTGCGTCCTTGACACTGGGGCTGGGTCTCTCTCAGGAAGGCCCTCGGGGCGAGTTGGGGCCAGCGCCTGGAACAATCTGGATGGGTTCTGGTGTGGGTTTGCGGGTTTGCTTAGGGTTGAGGGGCACGTCGAGCTAGGGGTTTAAAAGTGGGAACGGTAATGGGACCAAAACGGAACTTTCAAACCAGCCCGCGGGTTGGTTTTTTTGTTTTCATTGAGAGTTCAGAGGATCACGGAGTTTTGAGGAAAAAATCAAAACCGTAGTGGTGGGGGGGGGGAGACGATCTCCTCAAAAAAAAACAACGGTGAGGAGAGAAGATCTGGCGCGACCAAAACAAAAACCTTACTGGGGGAGTGTGATCAGGACCGAAAAGACAGAAAATAGATGGAAACGTGGGGGGAAAAAATCTGATAGAACAACAACCCAGGGCGATAAAGGGCGCAGCAAGTATAAGAAAAAGCCAAATCCAAGCAGCCGGGAAAAAAAGTCCACGCAAAAAATCGAAGGATGGATTATCAAAGATATCACCAGCCGAAGGAACGAACACCAGTATGAAAAAGGGGCTCAAAAACAAAGCCAAACAAGTGGGCAGAAACAGAACAAGCCGGAAAAAATGTAAAAACTTGCGAAACGAAAGAAAAACGAGGCATGTAAAAAAAAAGCACCATTAAAAAAGGATTAGCGGGAGACAAAGAACGGAACCAAGGCCAGATCACAAAACAGGTGATGGAAACAGTCCAGGTCCCCGGGGTGGGGGGAAAAGTCAAACAAATAAGAAAGAAGACTGGGCAGTAAAGATTGATATGAAAATGAAAAAAGGTCGATAAGGGGTATGTTGACTGTGAATGGAAAAAAACGAGTAGAAAGAACAGAACAAACGTGAAAAAAACGATCACGAGGAAACGAGTAAGGACCACACGAAACTACAATCCGCCGGCTGGTCAACCAGCTTTGCAAACAGAAGCCAACGCATGCCGAAAGGACACCGCGAAAAACCAACAGAAATAGGGGCCAGTAAAGATGCAGACACTAGTAATGATTCCGAAAGAAACGGGGTAAAAACATGTGAAGGGAAAAAAAAAAGTCCTAATGAAAGGGGGCCACGTCAAATGTGGGAAGGGTGATGCCGCCGCTATCGAAAACGAAAAAGAAGGGGGCCATGGAAAAATAAGCACGCACGAAGGACTGGCCAAATCCCACGGGGGAAAAAATTACATCGGACATCACCGGTCCTATTGTGGGGTCCATCGAGGGGGTCG
>Ga0179593_1364919_pt1 | contig 13930 bp, 11 predicted proteins | sample CZODoug2_1_08_16_FD_185931 | JGI IMG/M metagenome (GOLD analysis project Ga0179593, IMG submission 185931) | Vadose zone soil fungal communities from Angelo Coast Range Reserve, California, USA - CZODoug2_1_08_16fungal (PacBio error correction) | ecosystem: Environmental > Terrestrial > Soil >...
GCGCCAGGTGCGGTGGGTAGGTAAAAAGGAGAGGAACGGCAGCATCACAACGGGAGGCAGAAAGGGTGTTGGCAGAAACGAAACAATCCAACGGGGTTAAGGGCAGGGTTTTCAGCTTATCAATCGGTTACTCCCGCACAACCCTTCGATTCGCGGCGCGACAGATAGAAAGGATAACTAAGGTTGAATCCACTCAAGAACGAAGTGAGATCAAGGACAATCTTCTAATGTCGGGGACTGGCAGCTCGGGCCTCCGGCGAAAGAGGGGGGACGGGAACACCATACTATCAAGAAGCGTAGAACAAGATTAAAAGGCTAGAAAACCATATGCATCAAAAAAAAAATGCCTGGGGTAGAACATCGTTCTGTTAGGGCAGGGGAATGCAAAGGGTGGTGTGGAGGGTTCCTACAAACTCAAACCAAGAAGCGCACCCAAAAGCATTGAGACATTAACGCGCCAAAAAACGCTCCCTAAAGCTACCGGTTAATAAAAGAGGACCCCAACTTCAGACACCATCCACCAAGGTTCGAGGCCCAACCCTGAATAGTAACGAGGTCAAGACTTACTCAGGCGAACCGAGGGTGGAACAGACAGGATGCACAGAAAAAAACAGTTGTCGAACCCAGGAATGAAGACTGTTGGAAAAGTGAGTATCGCATTGAATCAGAATCATGGGGATTGCAGGTCTCAAAACGCATAAAGTGGTTTGGGTGTGTGGGCCTCCTGGACTCAGAAATAAGGACGATGGGTCGAGTGATGGGACCTGCAAGTCGATATATGAAGATGAGTGCTAACGCGAGAATGAAGGGTCCTCGCAAGAAAAAACAAAATCTAACAAGAATAGCATTTGCTCACAAGGGAGGATCGGGGTGCGCTTGAGGCACGCAACCGGGGAGACCTGGGAGCCAAAATGGGTACACCACAGAAACTGATTCCCACCCGAGAAAATCTTTTGAGGGCTAAGGGGAGGAGTTGTCAGGAAACAGCCGCTCAGGGGAAAAAAAAATGAACGACTTACAAAGAACGAAGAAAAGAGCAAACCAGAACGACAGAAGGTTATCTGAACCGACGCGAAAAAAAAACGCATCCTGGGTCATGCCAAACGGGGCTGGTATAGAAAAGAAAAAAGGGAATGATTTTAGTAGGACACATAGCATTCGACGGCCGCCCTTTGAAAAAATTGGTAAGACACGTGCCAAGCGGAAGCGCAGCCGCAACGGCGCCGACGTGAAAAATTCATTAAGGCGCTTAAAAGCGGGAAGATGGAAAGGGCAAGAAGCTTTGCAAGAAGGCAAGCCTGATCGCCACATGGTTTCCGCCGAAAATCCAAAGGACATCTGAAGAGTAGCGGCGATTTGTAGGCGAAGGGGGGGCGGTGCGGCCAGGCCTCGATACGGGTACAGGAAGGGTAAAACTATGGTTGATATATCTCTAAGCACAACAACACTTAGGAGGGAATTAGACTCTATATAGAAAAGTATGTAAAGGGGGGGGACCGTATCGTAGGCTCAGGGAGAAGATAGAACCTGGATGCAAATTACTCGAGAGAAACTTCATATGTCATCAGGAGGTTTCTAGGAAACTGTTGTGAAGCATCATTATTATGGTATCGACAAAAAAAAATCATTTCTTGAAAGTCAAACAAAAGGAAAGAGTCAGAGCAGTAAACAATGGAACGCAAAAAAGAGAATCTCTTCCGTCTGGGCCAAAAGGGGGAATGGGTTAGGACTAAACGGGGGCCCCTTTGGGGAGACGCCTGAAGGTGTCCCACGGGACAAAAGCACAAAAAGTCGGACTGAGACCGCAGGTGCCGGGAGCTCCCAGACTCGGGGCGGGGAGCCAATGTCGGGCCCTGAAACCGTCGTCGGTCAGGTAGGCTCGTTCCTCGCATTTCTGGCTCAGAGCGGTGTTTTCTCGTCCAACGTGTAAGATAAAAATGAAGGGCGGAAACAGACCATATTGAAAACGGTGGGGGGAAAAGCCCGTGGCTAGGGGACGGGGGGCTTCCGGTCTACAAAAGGGGGGGGGGGGCAGGTTCTCCCAGCACATGTCGTCCCTTGCAACAAATTCGATTTTTGAGAGGGTGTGACTCTGCGGAGAAATTGGATCGAGGGATGAACAATATAAAGAGCAGACGGCAGTCTGCGGGGGGGGAGACAAAATGAACTCTTGCGCAAAAGAAATCTCTTATTGCTTGCCCTAGGGGAGTACAGGGGCTGATCAAAAAAGTGCAAAGACCTGCTTCAAAAGGGCTGCGGCCCAGAAGAGACAACAGAGATGAAAAAACCGGGAAGGGTATGAAAACATTCTGGAGGAATAAGTCGGATCGGGGCTGAGACGGGGTACAACGCGTTGGAGGCAAACCGCCTCTTTCGCGTATCTTCCGGTGTGTGGTGATCTCCGGTTCTGTTTCCTGTTATTGGAGTTGCGGGGAGTTCGCTCAGTCTCGGACTTTCCATAAGGTCGATATTGGGAAAACGGCAGGGTGGTGGCGCCATGATAAAATAAAAGGCGGTGTTTTGTTCAGAAGATTGGTGTGCAGGAAATGGAATAGAACTACAATCAAACAAAAAGGGAAGGGGAATAGAAGAAAGGGTCGCCACGAAGGAGCAAAAAAAAAGAGCGCGGTGTGGTGATAGGAGTTTAATGTGAAGACCACAAACAAAAAAAAGAGAAAGTCGGGGAGGAAGTGGTGGGCTCGGAACGCCTGGGTGTGATCCCAGACATCTGAAGCATGAGAAATGGGGGGAGTGGGGGGGGAAAATATAACGCGACACGGACAGCTGACGCTGCTCGGAAGCGCCAGAAGACACAAAAAATCGAATGGGGGGTAAACGGCTGAATTTTCCGCGGATCAGCGCCAAGAAACCACGGGGGAAGGCTAGATGGTTCGGTTCTGCACACAAAAAACGGTTCCTTGCTGAGGGGTGAGGGAACCGCCCGTACGGGGGGGCCTCCCCAGAGCTTAGGGGAATGAAGAAAGAGTGGCTGAAAAAAGAGGGTTACGAACGCTTCTACAGTCGCACGTAAAATCGGGAAAGAGAGGGTGGCCGAGGAGCTGAAACAGCAAAAACTGGTGAAAGAGGTTTACGGCGCATCCCATTACGGGACAAAAGAAAGGGGATTTAGCGGTGAACCGCGGCATAGGGATACGTGTGTTAGAAACACGAATCAAGCAGACTAACGGATGAGTACTTCAGCGCAACAGGCTTTGGGCACAACAAAAAGTCTCGGAGGTGGCAAACAGAATGGTCCAGCAACTGGAAAAGAGTCAGACAGGGGGGGATTTGACTAACTAATATACTTTGGGGACGAAAAACGGCAAAAAGGGATCGATCATGGCGCAAAAGGCATCGTGTCAAAAAAATGTCCGTTCAACGAGAATTCTTGGCCAATTCGGAGAGAACCCACGAAACATTTCCTCGAGGTCCAAAAAAACCAAACATCTGTTATGTACGCTAGCTGGAAAACCATACAACTGTTTTTCATCAACGTAAATCTTACGCCAACCGTGGGCTGTGAAGTGTTAAGAAGTGGTGTCGGCGAAACAAAAGACTGGAATAATAATATCAAGGTCGAGCTGGGGGCAGGGCAACCAGGAAAAACGACACGGAGAAACTAGGGCAGATGGAGGGGGAAAAAATCCAAAAAACCAAACGAGAGGAAGGATAGAGTTTTAGTAGGAAAAAGGAAGAGGGTTCCAACGTAGCTTTTGGAAAGCTTCACCACGCCTGGGAGAGTAAATCGTTAACAGGGAAGCAGCAAAGATAAGGTAATAAAAAGCGTGGGAAGAACTGGCTAGTGGAAACGGAAAAAACAGGTCCATTGGTGTGTAAATAACGATCTGTTCCATACGTTTCAGGAGAGACAGTTCAAGTGGTTGGAGAGAAGCAGGGACACCCATACATGATCGTGGCCAGAGAAGGTTGGAGGCTTTAAGACTGGGAACAAAAGATACAACGGAATTACGGTCGTTTCCGGGTGTCCAACGTCCGGATGGGGTAGTCAGGAAACCACAGTCGGAAAAGCTTTTCCATCAGCTGGACACTGTCTGTGGGGGGAAATCCGCCAGGGTGGGCATAAACGTCAAAGAAAAGAAAAAAAGGTAGCATCGGCACGTAGGGGTTGTGGAGGGGGAGGGACTGTGGGTGACAACACCGTGAAAAAGGATCGAAAATAATATTATTTGTTACCGGACTTTAATTCGGTAAAGCATCCGGTATCAAGTGGGTTGCGTTGGGCTGGGAATCGTGCGGGGGGTATCTCGACGAACGATTAAGAAGGTCATCTAGACCTGGTGGGAGAAAAAACGCGGCGGTCATGAGTACAAACGAAATCTAGGTGTGGGAGAGTACGGCGGAACATAACAAGCACGCACAGCGAAGTGGTTTTCGACAAAAACCAGCATACCAAGGAAGGGGACAGGTCGGCGGGTGAGAAAATTTATATCAAAAACATAAGAGGTTGCGTGCGCGGAAATTAAATGTTGAAACAGGCGCGAAACAAGCGTAGATCAAAGGCAAGCTCAATGGAGGGAAACTCAGCTCGGGGCGGCTCTTAGGATAAAAACTCTTCAGTATGCTAAAACAGAGGATCTCACAGATTCGATTATCACACAGACGAAGAGAAAAAACCGAGGGGATAAGTCCGTTTTGCAAAAGCCGAGGGTGAACTTGAAAATGGATTCAGGGTGTGGAGGAGGGAGGTCAAAATACAGAAGGCAAAAAGCGCAAACAAGACCGTGGACAAAAAAACAGTCAAGCCACCACAGCGAAAGCAACGGCTGCCAGGCGCCTCTTAAAGGCAACAACCAGAAAGCAAAGAAGGGAAAACACCAGGGAAAAACAGCGGGGACAAAAAGACGTGGTTAATGTCCATCAAGAGGAGGACGGTCAGCGAATCGCCGGATCAAACACTCAGGTCGCGGAAAAAAAGGGCCAGTGGGAGAAGGTGGTGATAGGGGAGCGCTTGACCGCACTGAGTATTTGACGCAGACTGCTGGGCCGGACGATCCGAAAGCTCAGGGAGAACTTCTGTCTTCGAGGGTCCTTATTCGTTCCGTCGATCGATGGCTAGTCGGTCTAGAAGCTCGTAATCCAAAGTCCAAGAGGGAAAAGCGTCCCAACATATACATAAACGCAGGGGCGAAATGGAAAGAAAAGGGATCTCGGACGGCCCGGGGGCGTTCAAGGTCAAAAGAGCACCTGTTCCCCCCACCTGAGAGCCTCGGTAGTCCAATGCATGGAACCGAGACTCAAATGGGAGAAAGTACACGGCCGACGCAATGCAAGGATCAAAAACGAAAACGCATTACAAGCCCGTCTTAAAAGAAGGGGTAGATCAGGGCACACAATAGTCACATATGAAATGTTACGTCATAAAAACTCAAAATTCGTCAGAATTTTCCACCTTTCATGACCGGACTGGGTAAATCTAGAATCGGAGCGTCAACGGTGCTTAGATAGAAGGCAGCGGGTAGGAAAGTTGGGTATACAAGAAAAAAGAACTGGCTTTCAGGGAGACCTGAAACCTGATGCAGCATTGTTGCTGGAGAAGACTCCCCTAAGAAGAAGTGATCTCTTACTTTTTACATTTGAGATGCCTGAATGAAAGGAATACGGAACATGCCTTTTCAAATACCTGGGTCGGGACTCACAACAACACCGGATGAGGAGGGAGATTCAGGTGGGGAAAAGGGGGAAGGGCCGGAGCGGAGGAGGCAGGAAAAACGAAAACCTGTAGAAAAAGAAAGTGAATTTCAAATCGGGATGGGGGGAGAAACGTGGGTTGCGCATACGACCAAAACCAGTTAAGAAAAAAATGCAAAACGAGTGGAAAGGGCAAAAGACCTCAAGCGTTATATTAACTGCTGCGGCAGGAGATGGACGAAAGCAGGAATGACCGGGAAAGGGTCGTGAGAATGGGGGGAATTGGGCAACGACGGAACCAAAAAAAAGGAGTGGAGGCCAAACAAGATCGGACTTACGGGGGGAGGGGACAGGAAAAAGGGAGGCGGGGAGAATAATTGGATAAAAACACGTAAGTTGCTTACCATTTGAGCAAACGTACGAATGAAGGTCGGGAACACGTCTGGAGAAGGTGGGCCTCAAGTTGGAAAAGAAGGGGAAAAGGCTACAACGAAACTGTGGCAGTGGGAGAAAAAGCAAAACGATGGCGGGAAGTGCGGAAACGGAAAGCTGGGGTGTAGAATCAAGAGTCCCGGGGTGGAAACCGTCGGAAGAAAAAGCCATCGGAAGTAGAAGGGGGACAGGAACCAAATTTCCGACTCTCTAAGGTCTCGTGTGGGAAAGGGATCGTCTGGAGGGTCGAGGGATCAATCACTCAAAAGGCAGGGCTAGCGGCTCAAATCATAGAACGGAGCTGAAGACCCGGAAGGGGGGAAGGAGGGAACTATGTCTTGGGAGGCAGTCGACGAAAGGCACGGAAAAACAAAAATGAGACGGGAACGGGAGGCGAGAGTCCAGGTGGGGGTTAGCTCATGGGGATTGGAATGGGTGGGGGTGTGAAAAAAAAAGGCAATGGAACCAAGTGGTGACTCGGGGTGAAAATAAGGGAATTTAGGAGGTGGTGGAGCGATTGGTTAAGAGTGGATGGATAGAAGGCTACAACCGAAACAAGGAAGAGAGGGGTCAGAAAAAGAGAACAAAGAAAGAACGCAGGGTGATAGCTTGGGTAAGGGGAGAGCAAGAAGGGATACCTAAGGGGGGACGCAGGTGTGAGAAAAAGACAAGCCCGATCTGGACTAAAAGGGCGGGGGATCGGGAGAAAAAATTTGCAAAAAGTGAAAGGGCCGATACGCCAGCGCACGAAAAGAGGGAGTATGGAGGGAGGGAAAAATAAGGATCGGAGACCCATCAGGGACCCTGAAACAAATATTCGGGTTTTTAGGCGTTCTGGACTGGAAGGGGGAAGGGGGGTGGGGCACCATACGTGGGGGACAATCCGAAAGCGGTAGGTGGGGGAGGGGGAAAAAGCACAGAGGGCTGAAAATGAAAGTTTAAACGCTGAAGCTGCGACCCAGGGGCACTGTAGACAGAGGGGAAGGTAAGCGGAAAACGCAAAGGGATAAGTTCTTACGATCTTCTTACACGAAGTTATTAGGGCGACCGAACGTGGCAAATCAAAGATACACGAAGGGGGGAACAGATTACTTGATGGGAGAACGAGTTTTAGGGAAAAAGGGGACAGAAGTCAAAATTAAGGAAAAGCTTAAAACGCGAGGGGATAATTACTACTAAATGTAGTGTAAATAAAAACGGACACCGCAATTCAGGTGTAAGATGAAGTAACAGAAAATAGCAAAAAGGGATTCGAGATGTTGAAGGAATGACGTCTAAATACTGGAAAAGTTCGACGGCCGAAGCAATATTTTAGAGACCCTATCTAAGAGGTACAAACAGGGGGGGAAAAAGCCAAAAGTTTTCGCAACGGTCTGGGTGGGAGTGTGGAAGGGGGGGGAAAAAAAGGCTGTTCCCATCATAGGCAATCCTCAAAAACCAAAAGCATGGGGGACACCAAAAAACGCCGAAGAACGGAGCAAGAAGCATCACTCAACACAAAAAAGGAAGTGAGTAGAAAGAGGGGTCGTCTGACGTGTCACGTATTTGGGTTAGATTGTCCAGGGTCCGACGGGGAGGGGGCTCCGAAAAGGGTCTCAAAACCAAACACAGCCATAAAAATAACAACTGAAACTGTAAAAACTGTGGAGAAGCAAGCACGTGCAATGAGGACAAACCGTGAAAGTTGGTTTTAAAGAACGAGGGCGATAACCAGAGTCGGGAAAAAACTCATTTGGAAAGTCTTTGAGAGGAAGATTGCCAAATACGTGCGGATAATTGTGTACGGTCCAGCAAGGGGCTAAGTCAGGAAAAGGATCAACGAGGAGGTTGATTGAATTTCCTTATGGGAAAAAATAAGACACACCCGACAGGCCAGTGGGAGGTAAAGTTGGGCCACTCCTACAGGGTTAATAAACGGTGGCTCCGAGTACAACGAAAAATCCGGTGGGACGAGGGAAGTTTTGGGGGGTCTACAACAACGTTCCATCTTGTAAACAAAAGCCGATGGGTCCGGGGAAAGGGAAAAAAGAAAAAGGACGGTCAATCCTGAAAAGTGGGTCGTTGATGGGGGGGAAAGAAACTACAAAATCTCCGGACGGAAGGGGGAGGGGAATCAATTACTTAGGTGATATACATATATTCCGGGCAAATCGGGGAAAATTTGTTGGTATTGCCATCCAAAAAATAGGGGGACCCAAGAAAGAAAAAAAGGAACATCACCACCAGAAAAGTTTGGGGCGGCAGAAAGAAAAAAAAAGCCTGGGGATTCGGGCTTAGCAAGGGGGCTTATCGCTTATTACGAAGAATACAATTCGATGGCGAAAAAAAGAGGGGGCGCTGGACGAAGGGAAGCAACGCTGGGGATCAAATGTTAGAGAGAAAAAACTGTAGAAATCTCAGCTAGGGGTGCCGAGTCCGAGAAAATGGATGTAATCTCAACAGAGAATGAGGGGAGACCAGCGTCCGCGACAGTAACAAGCAGCAAGCCTAATCGGAAGACGTTTGGTTAAACGATTTCAAAGGGATGACATATTTGGGAGTAGGTTCGGATAACATAATTCCGCAAACAAGCGCCGGTGGAAATACATTCGAAACAATAGCCCATGTAAGGACTAAACGAAGGCCCAGGAAATAAGCCGGAAACCACAAGACAAAAAACAAGAAGAAGTTGTGCCCCCGTCCAAAAAAAAGAGGGTGACCGGCTCAAAGGTGAAGGATCCAAGAAGGGAATGCCAATAAAAAAAAAGTCCCGATAATAGGTTGTCGAGGGAGGGACGCCGAAGTTTAACCTAAGCGGCTGGGAGTTTTTTGCTAACAAAGAAGAACGCCGAAGGATACTGTACCCGTCGCAGCGTCCTTTGCCTGAAACGGACTTCGTAAGCTATCTCTGGGCTAATAATAAAAAACTGGGGCAAAAAGGTCCTCATCGAACAAAGACTAAAACCAAAGAAGTGGCAAAGGAAGGCGGTTATTTTACTAGCACTTGGGGGAAACCCAGGGAGAAAAAAACGGCCAACAAGAATGCTCAACACCTCTCTCCCTCCGGTTTAGGGATAAACCTCCCTGCATTTGGTCCGCGACGAAAGGGGGTTTCCACAGCAAAAGGGCGAACGGCGAGTAAAGAGAACTACGCCCGATCGGTGAAAAGCCGAAACGGCAATCAGAAAGTCTGGAGCAGGAAAAAAGGAAAAGGAAGGAATTGGGGGAAGATGGGCAAGTAAAGGTCAAGCCCGTTGCCCCGGTCATACCTGCAAGCTGCAATGCTGGCCCGTTCCTCCGAAAGTTGTGAGAGTAATCTCTTACAAAGAGTGGGCAGCTTGGGGGAGAAAAAATAAAAAGTTTCATGGGGGGGAGAATCTATTGGGACAACTGGGAAAGAATTACAACCCCTTAAATAGGAATATTCTATGGAGGGGGCTGTGGGGGATCAAGTTGGGTCGATATCTCCTGTAGAATCTGACCCCTTCCGGTTACCCTACACGGTTCGATAATGCCTCCCGAAAAAAAAACAAACGGGGGAGATATAATACCAGGATGGTGTTCCTGAGGAGGCTCGGATCAGCGAAACCTTGGACAAATAGCCTCTCATCGAAAGGTGATTAACTTGGAATCAAGGATTGGAAGCAGGAAAAAAAGGCGTTCTACAAAATGCTGGGAAAAAAGGGACCAAATGCACGCTTAGCGAAAAAGAAAATTGAAAAAGGCGTCTCCGAGGGAAAGGCAAAGGGACCCAGGGGGGAAAATACTATGGAGAATGTCCGATTAAAAAGAGAAAAATTGTAGACCGACCTCTGAAAAGAAAGGAAGGGAGGGGGGCAGAAGGACGGGCAGACGTAGCCGGGGAGAAGGATATTCTCCTTGTTGGCGAGGCAGGTGTAAAATGTCTCTAAAATGGAAGACGACGGAAGGACTCGGGGGAAAAAAAAGCACCATACAATTATTGTCAAAAAAAAAAGGGGGAATATTTTCTTGACCAGGGAGGTCGGTCGCAAAGGGCTGTAAGAACAAAAATCCAATGCCAGAAGGCAGGGGGATTGGGGTGGCCGCTCAGGTTGACCTCGAGAAATAGAGCCAGAACTAGAGCAAGTCGTCAGGCAGAACCCTTGAACAAGTTCGCATCAGCGTCTTGAAAGGAGAGGCGCGAATATAACTGACAAAACCACTCAAAATAAAAAATTAAGAGGGTCTGACATGAGGAGGGATTCATGCCAAAGAGCCGACCAGTTAATGCATCCATATATGAAGGGAAATTGGGTGGGTGTTGTTGTGGGGGAAAAAATTTTGTTTTTGGGTTGGGTGTTTTTTTTGTGTGTTTTGGGGTGTGTGGGGTGTGGTTTGGGCCTTGTTTGTGTTTGGTTTTGGGGGGTTGGTTGTGTTTTGTGGGGGTGGTTTTTGGTTTTTTTGTGGGTTTTTGTGTTTGTTTCGTTTTGTTGGTTTTTGTTGGGTTTGGTTGTTTAGTATGGTTTGTTGGTGGGTTGAGTGGGTGTGGAGGGTTGGGGTGGTGGGGGGTTGGGGTTTGTTATCGGGGTGGGGGTGGTTGTGCGTTTTAGGCGGCTCTGAGTTAAGGTGAGCGACTTTCACCGCCGTGTTCGGGGGGAGAAGGAAGCCTCCCCTTGTCAGGCTCTTTCTCGGGGGCGGCCGGGTGTTTGATTTGACTGGTGCATGTGCGGTTAGGACGTGGGGCACGGTCATCGAGGGGTGGGCTCTAAGGAAAGGCCGGTTGTGGGGGCTAGTGGGGGGGCGGAGGGGATGCTAACTCTCTAAAAACAAGTGAATGGGACGAAAGAGTTCAGAAAAAAAGGGGTGTCGTTCCAGAGCGCGGGGAGGTTGTCTCGTGGGTTACGAGGGGGCGAAGCGGGGAAGACGACGGGGCGCAGGAACAGGCCCGGGGTAAGGCACTCTATCCGAGCCTGAGCCCTGCCTTCTCCGCTTGCCGTAGCTATAAAAGCCGAGCGGGGGGAAACCGTACCAGGAAGAATCGGGCGCACAAAACTATATTGAATGTCTCCCGCCTGAGAACTCGGACCTGCACGTACCGAAACGCCGCGAGAGGGGAGGTTTCGGTGGTCTTCTCAACAAAAGTCTGAGGGGGGGGAGTTTGACGCCCATCAGGTTGGGAAAAACGCAACCCTATTGATGCTCAGAGCAAGAGGGGGTGGGCGACGCTTCTTTTCACCAGTCCGAGAATAAAAATCGGACCGGATAAAGAAGTAAAAAGGAAACGCCAAAGGTATAAGTAAGAGGGGGGACGGATCCTCAGAAAGTCCAGGAAAAACTGGAGTATCGAAATTCAAAAGGGAGGACTGGTTTGGGCAACCACAAATCGCAATGGAAACTACGTGCCGAGAGACTGATCGCAAAGATGTGCAAAAAAGACTGTCGCAGGCTGTTAAGGAACCGCCCAGGTCCAAGGTATGACTGAACAAAAAAAAAAGAATTTTGGAAAACGGCAAACCGAAAAGAGAATGAGGGTCGGAAGTAACGCGGGTAGCACAGGTCAGCAAGGCTTCCCACCCCCGGACAAGTGCGGAGAACTAAGGAAAAAAAGGGCGCTCTGGGACAGGGCCAAGTTGAGAAAGAGGCGAGGAGGATCCTAAAGGGGGTTTAGAGCCAGTGAGGCGTGGAAAAAACGGTGGTTGAAACTTGTTCTGAGGGAAAAGACCCTCTTTTGACAAGCATATGCCACTAGAAAGGAAAATAGCTTGGCAGCGCACAGCTCCGGGCAGAAAAAAAAGGAAGAAAAGGAAAGCTCGCTAAACCACACCTCGGAGGGAAAAAGGAGTCTTTGTAAGTAAAGAGGTTTCTAGCTGGGCTGGCATTGCCCATCTCGCAGTAAAGAGGGGGCATGATGAAAACCGCCTTGGGGGCGGCCAGAATAACACTGTCCGACTTGGGGTCTAAAGCAGCACCCTGGAGGCCAAGAAAAGGCATTTGGAGAAACGAATGTCGATAACAGCTGCTTGGCGGTAAAAGAAGAGAACAGTTTTTCAAGTCGGAGAAAGAAGGGGACATACGAGGCCCATCCGCGTGGGGGAGGAGCTGTTACGCCCCTTCCTCAGAGCAGATTGTTGGTTGTTAAAAATTAGGGTCCCAACTTGCTTAGGGGGGGACATAGGGAACCGCAAAAAAGGGATGTTAATTGGACTGCACTGGAAAAGCGCAATCCTGCGACAAGTGTTGAATAACGAGGGGAGAAAGAAGTGAAGGACGGAGGAGTTCTATTGAAAAAAAAGTTGGGTGTCAACAACAAACGTCCTCCGCTGCGTTCTAAAAAAGCAGACATAGGGTGTAACTGGAAGGCTTAACCCTCAGTCTCAGGAAGGGTGAATCAGGCTCCCAGCATCGCACCCGAGGACGGGAGGTCGTGACGCTACGGCCTTGAAAAAAACATCGGCCGGAAAGCCCAGAATTTTTGGCGTGGGGGATGCCCCCTTATCGGGCGGGCAAGAGCCCCAAAGCCACGTCAAGCTTCAGTTTGTCTCAGAAACGCAACGAAAAAGCAGGGTAGGTCAGGCTGCGCCGATGCCGAGGAGGCCGTAGTGACAAAGTCCCCAAATTAAGAAGTCGCGCTCTGGAGCATCTAAGCTAAACTAGGGGTTTGCACAAGAGAGGTTTATTCATGTCTGAACGAACATTAAGGTCGATCGCGGAACCCTGTCGGGGAAAAAAAGGGCGTGGACAAAAATCGAACAAACATTTGACCGGGCCAAAAGAGGCGCCGCTACCCCCGAAAATTGCAATATCAAAACGCGGCCTGAGCGGCCCGCGACGTTTGGGGGGGTCGAAAACCGCGATTCGGTCAAGGGGGGGTGTTTCGTAAAGAAAAGATCGAAACAAAAACTCCGGCAAAAAAAAAAAAGAAAGAGAGACAAGGAGGGAAGAAAAAGGAGAGACGCCCAACAGCTATCGGAAAAAGAATCAAAAATTGCCGAGCTATATCAAACAAAACCGAAAACAGGCCAAACCCGGCACATAGCCCCCGAAACGAATCCCATAGGGGCGCCTAATTACGTGGGTTAGTAAACGATTCGGTCTGAGGACCCCAGACCCATAACATATTTGGCACAAAGGGGGGGCCCGGACCGGTGGATCTGGTGGCGATGCAAGGTGAAAGCAGAAAGGGACAGGCGAAAAGGGGTGTCAATACTATGTAACACTCCGTCAAATGAAGGTGGGGCCCCCCATCCGTGCATATTGAATTCCTTACAGGAGATTAAAAAGTATTCTTTGTAAGAAGCCTCTAAGCCAAGGGAATAGAGAAGCGGGGGACAAAAGTCACAACCTGTCCGGTTCAGCAATGATGGTGGGGGGGGGGGCGAAAAGGAGAGCGGTTCTTCCACGCAAAGGGGGGTTTCTACCGAAACAACTGGTGCACCAGACAAACTGGAGGGAAAAAACAGAGAGAAAAAAAGACTTTGGGGGCTTCCAACTGGGAGTTGGAAGAAGCATCAAACTGGGTGAATTACCGCGGACCCAAGAAAACGGAGAAAATGAAAGGGGAGTAAGAGCCCGTTAATCCCAAAAAAAAGTCGCGACGACATCTATATCAGGCAAAAAGGGGGATTAAAAAAGGAAATTAGGGGGGAGGAGAAGCCATCGAAAGAAGAAGTGAAACAGGGGTCATACTGCCGGAGGACAGAGGAATCGAGGGAGCCGGCCGCAAAACATAGTAGAGACGAGTGCATAGATTCAATACGTTGGCAGGGGGGGTAGGGGGAAAAAGCCTGATTGAGCCATGGGATTCTCTCCTCCGGACTAGGAAAGATTATTTCTGGCGCTTACCAGGTGTGGCGAAAGGGTAATTCGTCCTCTCAACCACTTATTTTCCACTCCCGGGGGTGGAAAAGGA
>Ga0179593_1608272_pt1 | contig 13930 bp, 18 predicted proteins | sample CZODoug2_1_08_16_FD_185931 | JGI IMG/M metagenome (GOLD analysis project Ga0179593, IMG submission 185931) | Vadose zone soil fungal communities from Angelo Coast Range Reserve, California, USA - CZODoug2_1_08_16fungal (PacBio error correction) | ecosystem: Environmental > Terrestrial > Soil >...
GGTGGGGCCAAGGAGCCGGCCGAAGAGCTAGTAATGGGGAACCATTGCCAACTGCTGAACACCAGCTTGAGAGTCTTGAGGGGCAATTGTACTTCCCACAAATGACTTGAAAAAGAAGAAGTAACGACTCTCTGTAGCATGGGGAAAACCGCAAAAGGACTTAAATGAGATGGAGGGTCAGCACCAGCTCGCTCAACAAAAAGCAAGAATCGACCCTCGGAATCCGAAAAAAGATGAGGGAGTAAAATCCCAGTTACTTCCATCGGGGATCAAGCTGTCCTCGAAATCTTGAAGGGAGAACCGGAAACGCGAGTAACTGTCTTAGTTGGCAAGAGGGTCACATAAAATACGTCCATCAAGAGAGGGGAGCTCGGTGGGAACCATCAACTCGAAGGGAAAGACTTCACTTGGCAGCACAAACTCGGAAATAGAGACTGGCCTAAAGAAAGGCCACACGTGCCTGGAGTCGGGACACTCCTACTGAATCCTTCGGTCAGGCATAATCCCGGACTGAAATCCGGGGGGATCTTTAAGATGGCGGCGAGATATGGGATAGGGTTTGGGGGAAAAACATGGGAGTCCGGAAATTTCAGAGGGCACAACGCGGGGAGAGTCACACCCACGTCCCCATCCCTTATCTCTTCATAGCCCCTCTTCCGCCAGAGAAAGCCTCTGGGTTTTCCAATCTCCAAGCAGCCGGGGCAGGGAGGGAGCGCCGAGGAGGAATTAGGACGAGCGTGCTCAAAGGCTAAGTCGGTCCTTGCGAGGGGGGGGGGTGTCCGAAGGGGGGGGGGTGTATGGGATCTTGGGGGGCAGGAGGTAAGGTGGTAAGTGAACACGGCAGGGGGGAGGGACTGGTTGCCACGCCCACTGTGTTGCGTAAGAAAAGGTGGAAGGGTCCCCACACCTAATGCTACCGTCCTCGGCCGGTGTTATAAAGGGGCCCGCAGGGGGGAAAAGGTGGGTCCGTTGCGGAGCGCGAGGCGGCCAGTCCTCCCGAAACGTGCGTATGGGGGTAAGGGGCGATACGGCTGGATGGCGAAGGTGGTGGGGTGGGAGTTTATGGGGGGGAGGGGCGTGAGCTCTTAAACCATCTTCCTGGCGGCTTCCTTTTGTGTGTCCGGGAGGGGTTAGGGGTGGACACGATGGGGTGGGAGCGAGATAATTCCTTTGGCGGAGTGGTTAGTGAGTTGCAGCTCAGCAGCTCTTTGATTTTACTCTTGCCGACTCGGTTAGTCGAGTCAGGGCCGCAGCGGGCGACGCATCGCTCCCTTCCCGGGGGGGGCGGGTCTTGGAGCGACCTGCCTGCTTTCATCCCTTCCATCTGGTGACCGCTTACCCGGGGGCGAGAGCTAAAAAAGTCGACCGAGAAGAAAAAATCCGAGGGAGAGGTCCGGGCGCAACAGGGGGGGAGAGCTTCGCCAAACTGAGTAGATCGCTCACGGGCCTCAAAGATCGACTACGCAGTCCTAAATTTCGTGGCCGAAGGGATTTCACAGAAACTTGGTAGACGGGGACTAGGAGAGAACACGTTAAAAAAAAACCGAACCGCCCCACATGGGACCTTGACCCGGGAGCACTCCACTGCACTCTACCGAGGCATCAAAGGAGTCCAGCGAGGAAAAAAACAAGAGTCGTCGGGACGCCTTTTTCAGCAAATCTGAAGAAAGGCCGAAAAGTTGTATCCTCTAACAAAAACGGAGGAAGATCGATCAGATTTTAACGAGGGGGACCGGCAAAGAGGGGCTTCGAACTGTCAGGTTCGCAACAGAGAGGATGCATGGTGCCAAGGTTAGGTTGTGGGAGGAATGAAAGGAGCCAACGGAAAAAGGGGGAGGGACAGCCTGAACATTCGCGGCGGCGTATAGTATGTAGGCTCCTGCCGGATTTTCATCAGCTTGCTGTAGAAAGCTAACTTAGCCTCATCTTTAAAGGTTGATGAAAGTCAGATCAGTACGTGTGGCATTGAGCTTAGGTGAGGAGGGGGGGGATGGAGAGGCATCTGGAGATTTGATAAGACGAAGAAATTGCGAAAAAGTCGATCCTGGGCGGGAATCCTGAACTATGCACAAGGAATAAGGAGGGGACAAACCGTGGCTTTAGACAGGGAAGGGGCTAATCTTTAGCTCGGGGAAAAGGACGAAGGTCTTAACCTTGGAGGGGAAGGTTCTTTCGAAACCAAATGGGGAATGGGTCTGGTGTGCACCAGGCACGCATGATCGGAGGGGGGGGGGAGCTCAGACCTCTTTAAGCAAGATGTGCGGGGCGAACGAAACAGGCTTAGTTTACTGGTGCTTGGAGGTGCGAGAGGTTCTTGAGGGACTGTAGGTCGCCGTAGGGTCAAATGGGATACATTTAAATCATCTTCATACCTCCAAAGGGGGGACAGCAGAGAATCCAGCCGTAAGGATACTTTCATGCGAAGGGTACGGGAACGGGGTAGCATTGGTTAGGGGAAGCGGCATTCAGGTTTATTGCCGTGCGTAGACGCTGAGCTTATGGCGCGAGGTAATCTTCAAAAAGGTCCTATTCGTGGCACTAAAGACGCTGTAGGAGCAACAATACGAGGAGACCAGATGGGTGGGGGGGGGAAATTTGTGGCTAAGGCTCTTTCTAAAAGCGACCTTCCGAAAGGTCCCCTGGGATGACCGGGCGGGCAAAGGCTTTCCAAATGATGTCCACTAAAGGGGCCGGATTGCCGCATGGCGAGATGGGGGGACTCAGGAATGATCCTTTTTAGGTCCGATTCAAGGGCAGGGCAGAAGGGGAATCCGGGGGGCGGGGGCATTGGAAACAAGGATTGGGAGACGGTCCGTCAGTTTTTCTATGGGCCAGGGTGGGAGGGGCCACTGGAGGGTCACTTCGGGGTGGTGGAAAGGGAAAAAACAGGTGGGGAAGTTAAGATTTCTCAAATGACCATCTGGGGGAAAGGTGGCGACCGGCAAGATCGAGAGCCGAGAGGGAAGTAAGGTTTTGCTCGGGAGGGGTTGTTGGGTTTCATGAGTCACTTAAAATTGTGGGTTCTTTCAAGGGGGGTTTTCGTCGAGGCGGAAGGTGGGAACTTTGATGAACAATGCCTTTCAATACCTGGGTCGGGCGGGGCCTTCACGGGGGTAATTGGGAATTTCCTGCAAAGGATATAAGAGGCTACTTAGGGAAGTGGCGATGGCCTGTGGAGAATAACTTAAATCGGGTTGCAGGTGGATCGGAAACATTTGATTATATTCTAGCAAAAGGGAGAGGAAGGGGTAACGTTTGCGTGTGCTTGTACGAGATTGCAAAAGAGGTGTTAACTAAAAGTGTAACAACTTGTCTGGCCAATGGAACTAAAGGAAATGTTTTTTCTGCAGGAAGACCTCTGGAAAGGAGGGCAGGAGCCTTCTCGAACTCAAAGGAAAAAAGACTGGACTCTTTGGGTGAAGGTTTTCTCAAGAAACGTCTGGACCAAAAGGCGAAGAGTGTGGGCTATTCGGGTGGGGGATGGGTTAAGAAAGCTTTTCTGGTTTCTGGATCATCGAGGGGGGGGTGACGAGGAGGGATGGGTCAAGTGAGAACTTGGATGAAATGGCGCTGAAGAAATCGGAGGAGACAGGGAAAGGGATGAAGAAATGGAGGTGTATTTATAAGGCGATTGGGCGCAGAAGAAGGGGGGGGAGGGAATGAAATGTTAAAAAGGGTTAATACGAGGTGGGGAATGGAGGGACCGGGCGGGCGCGGGGAAGTTAGAGTGTAAAATTGAGTCGGCCGTGACGAAGTAGGGGTAAAGGGTTCGAGGGTGCATATCTCTCCAGCCAGAAAAGCAGGACGAGACTTAATAAAACTGCCTGCAGATATTGTTTGAGTCGATCAAAGCGGGGTTTTTACGAAAGTCTAGGGTTTGACTGGCAAAGGACCTCCTTAAAGATTTACGTTCATGGGCATAACACTCTCACAAATGTAAGAGAAGATGACTTATCCAAAGAATCACCTCGTGCTGCCGGAGGAGCATGTGGGGGGGGTAAAAAACGTTAACTTTGAAGAGAATCAAAAACGTAGGCAGGCGGAAAAGGGGGGGGGTACGCCTGCTGGGTCTCGCCGACCACACACATAACGCTAAACACGAGAGAACTGTAAGTTTACAAGTCCACCGCGACACGCCACTGAAGGCACCAAAAGCCAGGGAAGACCTCACCTACCCCCAGGACAATCTACTTTCGCATCCCCGGTTCCTCTACTAATCCATATATGCAAGAAGAGAAAAGTAATACATACCAAAAGCGTCATCCGGGAAGGTCGACGCTGATATGGGGAAAAAAAGCAGAAAATCCCACCCCCGTGAGGAAAGTTAAACGTCCTATCCTCAGGAAAGACAACACCGTGAGGCGATTGCGGGATCAATACCAGAGACTTGGGTCTTTGAAGCCCGCCCATATCCTCCCTCTCAGCTGCTTTAAATGTTTCAGTAGAAGGCGTTACTTACGCAAACAGCCGAAAAAAAACAGGGGATAATGGGGGCCTAAAAAAGTATCTCTTGTTCGTAAAGTATCGAATGGAACAACCTTGGAAGAACATTCATCCGGGGCACAAGTGGGGGCGTCCATCTGGACATCAAACGGGGGTGGTGGTTCGGAAAGGATTGGTCAACCAACGATCGAGGGCATGCAAAAAGAAGACGGACAACTGGGTCCAAGGGGGAGGGCTATAACTCAAGGCTGCTTGAGGAACCATTGCACTCAGTTTGGGGAGGAAGCCGGAACCCGAGGCACATGTCGCTCAAGAACAGGATGGGCAGAAGACAGACGTGCAAGATCCCACACACCCGGTCTCGAGCGTACACAGAGGGGGAAGGTTCAGGAGCAAGCTGCATTTGATCTCACCCCAGTCGAGCGCCACTAAAATCGAAAATCACAACACCAAATCTCATTATCCTTGGTCCAAAAAAGAGCACCACAGCAAGCCGAGGGCTTCGAAGACTAAGATATCAGTTTCCCGGCTTGGTGCACGAAAATTAGGGTCATAGGGAGAAAGCCGCACAGGTGGCTTCCGATCCCAAAACCGAAGCCGAAGACCTGGACAAAAGCTGTTGCAAGAAGGCCGCTAGCCAACGCCAAGAAAAAATTCCGAGTGCTTCCACACGGAGACCGAAAAAAAGGGGCAAGAGTCCCTCTAACGTGGAATCCGGGGATGAAAGGGCGATGAACATACAGATGAACCATCGGGAACGAAAGCAGTAAAGTGTAATAAGGCACGCTGGCCGTCGGCAACCACGAAAGAAGGAAAAAAATGGACGGATTTTTGGGGTCAAGAAGCGGATGAAAAAACGAACAATACTTGACAAAAACAAATCATGAAATCTATGGGTTCCATCCTCCCAACAGCAAGCTACTTCTGCTGCCGCCAAAGAGGGGAACAGAGGGCGTAGACTCGAAAAGCTTTTAAAACAGGGCCGCACAAAGGGGCTTCGTGACCGCACACATGCAAAAAAACATCTCTGGTGGAGGAGGGTTCCCAGAAGGACGGATCCCGGGAGATGCTGGAGACTGGGAGGAGTGTCAAAAGTGGGGTGGGAAACAGAAGTTAACTCGGGTCCAGAACACGAGGGAACCTTGAGCTCAACGCACGAATCAGAACGATGGACCTAAAGAAGCCCGGGGCTGTGGGGGGAGCACGGACTCAACATTTGGATCGAATAAATGGAGGGGGGATGTCCTCCCGAAATAAAACATGGGGCGAAATAATTAAGGGTCCACAAGGTTGAACGCATTTGGATCAATCCACCACTAAAACTAAATAACTGGAAATGGTCCTCTCACTCCTGCAGAAAAGAGTCATCAGTCGGGGAAGCCCAGGTTTTGGGGTATTTAAAAGGAAGCTTCGTGGTTGAGTGGAGAACCCTGAAGTCTCGACACTGGCGAAAAAGAGGGGAAGTCTGGCTCCTCCACTCAATCACATCTCGCCATGCCTCCAGCGAACTCGCCACTGAAATTGCCGGTCCGGTCAAAGGGAGGATCGACAGTTCGACCGAGGAATGGGATTCTTACCCTTTCATACCTTCGCTTTCGAAGCACGGAGAAAGAAAGAAGAAACATCTCCTCCGTCAGAATGCGTTTCAGTCAGGGTTGTCCTTGGGTGATCTTAGAAAAGTAGAAAACGACTTGATTAAACACAGGTTTGGGGGCAAAAGCCCTGTCGACTTCATGGGGAAGTAAGGGGAGATCGAACTATTAATTTTCTCTCCTCAGAACACAACTGGATGAGGACGCACTGGGAGCAGGGGGACGAGTTAACCGTCGAAAATTCCTAAAGGCAAAGGGAGAACCTTTTTAAAGGGAACTTTGAACCAGGGGAGTTCGGGGTGAGAAACTGGAATGGGAATTGGGGGGAGGAAAGGACTACATCTTCCTTGGATCTAGGGAGGGTGGAAGGAACTCCTGTATTTTGTCAATGCTCGGGAGAAGGACTTTCTCTATAGGAGTTTTCGGGGGGTAGGGGTCTGCTCTAGTCTTCTCAAGGTACTGCCTGCGCTGGATTATGGGAAGAGTCTTTCTGGACTTTGTCTCAGTCTGACTAAACTCTTTTTGATGATTCTCGCGGCGTCCCGTGGGGAATGAACCTCGTTCCAAAGCCACAAAAGAAAGTATTCAGGAGAGAGATTTCAAACCTCAACCATGAGAGAAAGCCAAGCATCTGTCTTCTTCTGTAGCGGAGATTGGGGACAGCCCGTTGGGGGAGGTAGGGAGGCCAAAAACATTTTTCGCAACCTGGATGGAGGACTTTGTCAAAAGGGGCTGAAAGAGGAACATCGTCGGTTCTCGGTCTCTCAATCGGGAGGGTTCTGGTGGGGGGAAAAGAGCGTCGTATTTGTTCCAGTCAGGTAGGGAGTTTAAGTGCACTTTAGGTGGTCGGTTGGGACACGGTACCCTGGTGAAATGTATACATGGACCAAATCGGGGCGGAACACCTGTTCTTCAGACCGCTAGACGATAAGACCGCGGGAATGACTGAAGCTAGTCTACCTAGGGTTCCGGGGAGTGGGGCTGGAATAAGGAGGGATGCCTGGAGGGTTTATTGGGCGCGTTGGAGGGCCCGTCTTCTCTCGTACTACGAGGGGTCATTCGTCCCCCCGTTAGGGGGTTAAAAAGAAGGTAAACGACTCGGGGGGGGGGGCGCGATGGAAAGGGCTAGAAAAGCTCTTGTATTCGGAAACATACGCCCTCAGGATTTAGGGTTTGGAAGTTTTTGGGACCGAACTCTTATTATCGAACGGGGACGGGAAATTTCCTGGAGGGGAATGGACGGTAGAGGTCAAAAGAGGGAAGACTGGACAGCTTCTGCGAGGGTGCCGCATGGCCTTGGTGTCAAGGGGGGAATTATCAATTTTCTAAGGAGGAGTCGGGAGGCTTGAACTGGGTAGGGGGGAGGAAACGCGGTGTGCTGCAGAAAAAATGGGGGTAAAATTCTTTGGTTGACGAGTAAACGAGCTCTGAGTGCCAAAGGCTTTCAAGCGTGGTGGGAACGGGGCCACAGTGATAAGAATGAATTCAGAATCGACAAAAGCTGGGGTGTGTGCAGTGGGCGGTTAAAAGAAGGGTCTGACATTGACCCACAATGCGCAGGGAATAGGGGGGGGGGAAAAAAAATAAAGGCAAAAGAAAAAAGGGATCTCGAAAAAGGGGGGGGGGGGACTATCGGACTTGCACATATATTCATTGGTCAGCGATGTGGGGGACATATTTTTAAAAAAAAAAAAAAAAAAACATCTTTTGGGTTGAGGGCGGCAGAAGGCTAGATGGAACGTTGCGAGAAAAGCGGGGGTCCCTTTGGGGGTTAAGCGTTAATTCAAGACATTAAGCCTTTCGGTGTCGGGAGAAGGGGGTGCGTTTCCCTTTAGCATTAGTTAGCGGTCAGGGGTTTCGAATAAAGGCCGACGGCTGCGAGTTTGCGAGTGCTTGGGGGATACCTGGGGGAATGGAAAATGGGGGATTTCAGCCAGTTGAAGCTCGTTGGAAGGAAAAGTTGTGTGCGCGGGTATGCCGTAAGAGATTGAGTGGAAAGGTGAGCAAAGGTGCACTGGAGGGTTCCAAGGCTTATCGGGTTCAGGGGTTGGAAAGGGGGATCCATTCTCAGATTCCGCAAAAGTCCTACTGGTAAATCGACGTGTGGGGGGGATTAGCTCATGACCCGCCAAGTAGGGAGAGGGGCTCGCTGATGCGTGGGCGGGGAAAAACGGGGGGGGTGTTAAAAAAAGAAGTTGGGGGTTTCTTGAAGCTAAGTCGCCGCTGGTGGGGAGAAGTCTAGTAGAAAAGGTGGCTCTTCAAGGGGGGGGGTGGGGATGCACTTTTGTCATTCCGGGAGATGACAAAATAGAAAGTTCTCGCATGGTCAAGTATGGGGGGGGGTAGGCGGGAGGAGGCGTTAACTAAATTAATGGGGGAGGTAATGCGCGGTTGCTCGGCGGTGGGAGATGTGATACTTAAACATGGGAATGAAGTCTTGGCAGGGGGGTGGGGTAGGGTGGACTTGGGTTCATGCGTTGCCGCGTGGGAGGCAAGGAGACAGTACTGAGAACCGGAGGGGAGGAGAAGGGTTATCTATGAGTAGGGGAGTTCGGTTAGGTTTGACGGGTTTGTGTTTTTGATGGCTTCTGGATTCTTGTGGCTGAGGAGGGTAGATGTCGAGGGGGATACGTGGGGGGTGTGAGAGGGGGAAAGGAGGACGTGCGAGAAGGTGGGGTCTTAAACTTCGAAGGCATGGCATGGTTGTGTCAACCTAGTAAAGGAGCTTCCCTTAGTCCTCGAGGAAGGTTTCCCCAATGTGTGAGATGGAGGGGCGGGGGGGAATTTCTGGTCCTCGGCGCAGAAAGGGGGGAGAGGGGCAGCGTGGGTGGGGTCTAAATCTCTGAGCGTGAGAACCCGTCGATTACTATTTTTTTTCTTAAAGGGGAGCTGCTGTTGAAACCCGAGTCTGGGTTTGTGTCGAAGAGTTAATGGGACTTTCATGTTAGGACTTTCTCACTATCAACAAAAAAATGAAATTATACCAAGATGTCCAACTTATCCCATAATCACTGGAAGAAGTAAAGGCAAACGCTAAATCATTCTCGGTACACCCGCGGCATAGAATCGGTTGGACATATTAAAATGGTTACGCAAATAGGGACCAAAAGTTATCCGGCGGAGGCGGTCCGCAAGTCTGCAGAGAGGCATTCAACTCCGAAAGAAAGGTAGACGGGGAGAAATTACTATTTTTGCAGAAAAAATTCAGAAGACAGCAGCTACGTCATCAATACCAGCTACACAAAACCGAAGAGAAAAAAAAAGGGAAAAAACGCGAAAACGGAGTACTGAACCTTGAATCAAATCACTCACTAAAAAAAGCCCTCTAGTCTTACGAGGCCTACCGTCGCGCGTTCGCACGGAGGATCCGGCGGCAGCGGGGACCTGGGGATCAGTCAGAGCCGGGGGGTTGAAGCCAGTACGGAGAGAGGGTTATCGGAGGTCGTGGACCCTCAAAGAAAAAAACAAGAGATCGAGAGATAAAGAAGAAAGCAAAAAGCGGGAACACGGAACACCACTGACTTATCGATCTGCCCAAAAACAAGTTCGGAGGGGGGCTGGGGAGGCGGAGATGTTTCCCCGCTTCCTCGTGCCGGTCATCTCCAATTAACAAACCATGCATCAATGCCTGAAAAAAAAAAATGTGGTCTTTCCAACATCACTTGGCCAAGCAAGCCATCTCTTAACTCGTTTCGGGGGACGAACTCAAAAGGCCCAGAGTCAAGTTCCGCGTAGCGCGGTCGCCTCGAAAGCGCACCTTTGAATGGTATGTCCTACCAGACTCAGGAAGTACCGGGTCTGTCACAAAGGTGTTTCATCCCCCTGCGTGAAAAAGGCAGTGGCAAGCGTATGTACACGAAACCTTCCCTAGGCGGCCTGTAAACTCAAACTTGCTTCCTTCGAAGCTGTTTTAATCGACGATCCCACCTGGAAATGGAAAAAGGGGCAGCGTTCATGTTTCCAAAGAGGAACACTAAGTCGCTTCTTCCGGAATAGGGACCTAGAATGGCCCATAACAGGAGAAAGACTTTAAAGGAAAAGGGGGGCATTCCAACCGTCATGGTCGGAAAAAAAACTGTCCGCGCTAAGAGAAATCAGTCTGAATCCGACGAAAAAAAAGCAACGGGGGGACCTGGCAAAAGCAAAAAAGGGCGGGGGGAAGCCTCCTGCGCTAGTTCCCTCTCCCCGTCAACTGGGAACAACAGATGGGAGGGAGATCTAATTTAGAAGCCGCCCCTTTGGATCAAAAAAACGTTGAAAGAACGCCTGGGCAAGCTTGGAAAAGAAAAAATGAGCTGGTCCACCTAGCAAATGAACAAGCTTGAACTTCTAAGCTTCCTCACCGGACAAGACGGTGAAACGAGGGGGGGGGGGAGAGGGAGAGAGTCTGTTTCCACTCTCCGCATAGAACGGGCACGGTCTCCCGTCCTACTCGAAAAAGACGAGACAATCCCGAGTAATCGTGCTAAGGCGCCAGTCTGACGGTCAAGTGGGGGGCTTCCAGGTCCCAAGTAGGACAGGGGGGGGGTTTCCCTTCCCCTGGCTGGGTGTTTTAGGAGAGGGGGAGGGCGTGTCCCGCAAACTACCAAAGGGGGAAGAGACTATCACTCTTATGTTTGCCCTCCGGGGCGTGGACCTGGCAGAATGCTTAGAGGGCTGAGAAACATTACGAAGGTCTTCCTATCTCCTGGGTTTCATGCGAAGAATTGTCCATCCAGTCCTTGGGCTTTCAAATGGCCGAGGCGGGACGTTCAGTTGGAACCTCTGGTTAGAAACTGGATAGGTCCCTCCTTCCCTACTGGGGGTCAGGGGGACTGGTAGACCCTTCTGGATAGATATGGGGGGAAATTTCTCCATTAAAATTTTACTCTGGAGTCTAAGGTCCGACACAAAGCACGTCAAGAAAAAAAAAAAAATACTTCTCTGGGGACCCCCTACAACATCCCTAGGCTCTCCATACGCAACGCGTTTTCTCAGAGTCACGAGATTTTCTGGTGCGGGCCTGTGCAAAACCATTAAAGGTTGAAAAAGGTTGAGAAAATGTGTCGCCAAAAAACCCTCCCACGGGGAAAGAAGTACCCTTTCTCAAAAGAAGGGGGCAGGGAACGTCGGAGCAAGGGTTTGGGGGAAAAGCCTGGTGTAATTCTGGGTAAAGGGCATGCTTCCGTTCTGAAAACTGGACGCAAAACTGTTTCAGTGAAATTCGGTCGCGGGAGGGACGCGGGGGGAACCGCACCTCGACCTTGGGGGAGGGACAGGTGCGCGCCTGAATAACGGATAATTCAAAATCCAAACAATGATTTAGATCGTCTGCTCCCGGGCGGGAGCAGCTAACCCCTCTAAGTCGAAAGGGGCATGCTTTTGCTCTACTATCATCGTGACTCGTATTATATACTCGGGGTTCCTCTAGGACCGACGGGGGTGGCGGACCGAAAACCCAGAAAAATCGAAGCGGCCGACGGGGAAACAGGCTTAATAAAAAGTGTCCGGGGAGGTGAAGAAGGGAAAAACGACTAGGTGCAGGGCCTTCACCCTTATGGGAGACAGACCCCCTTCTTCGAATGGGTTAGCCGTCATCGAGAAAAGTCCGAGGTGAGATCTCACAACAAAACAACGTATGTTAGGGAAGAAAACTGGTATTCGTGGCATGGACTGACGGGTCCTTAGCAGGGGGAGTAAACCGGATGCACTGGGAAATGTGAGTCGTTTAAAGTTGAAGTAGAACCCAACGAAAATTTTCAAAGCAAGACAGGGTACGGCCCGTAGGAATTCGACAGGGGTCTCAGAGAAGAACGGAAGGGCCAAAACGTCTGCGTGCTAAGACTGCTCTAGAGGGGAAGGGAACAGGTCCATGCAGGGGAAAATGACATGTGGTTCCTTATACGCTTGATTGATTAAGGGAAAGGGCGATGGTGCGAGGTGAGAAAAAAGGAAATTCACCTCGTCTCGGGACTGACTTGACTTCACTTCCTCTGTGAAGAACCCCCCTCCTGAGCATTTTAACAGACCAGGGGGGCGAGAACTTCCGAAGCCTATTTGTCTGAGGGTGGATCGGCAAAGAATTTATACGACCGGGAGGGGGGAAATTGCAAGTGTGCTCAACCTTGTTGTGGACCAAGACAAAAGGTTGTCAACCACTCTGTATGGAGAACAAAGGAGGACTGGAATTACGAAATCCCACTACCGCCCCCCAACCCAAAAACAAAAAAAAACCCACGAAAACTCGTGCAAACGGGGGCAGCGGGAAGGTCTGTCAGCGGGGAGTATGTAAATATCCGTTGCGGGCAAAGGGGGGGTGGGACCCTCTTAAACTTGCAAGATTGGAACCAAGCATGCGAGACGCAGGTCACCAGAATCCCCTCAAAGGAAAAGTCAGCCTTCTTTGACGGGTGAGGAAATAACTAGGCATTCAGTTTTTTGCTTCGAAAAGTCAGCCTTCGGGAGTGTTGGCCGTGGTACCCCGCGTCAGAATGGCAAGGAAGGGGGACGCAGTAAAAATCCTAGGAGGTCCCAGAGGATAAGCGATTAACCCTACGCGGCTCTCCTGATGGAAATGTTCTTAAAAAGCGTGATCGGGGCTCTCCAGTTTCCTCGTTGGGAACCTGGAAAAGGGGAAAGGGCCGAAAAGGGCCAGGAACTGGCTTCTTCAAGAGCAGAAGCCGTAGGTGGACGCCTTTTAAGGCCGGCGGCGAGGTCTTCAGCCTCGCTGTCCCCTCGGTTTTAGATAATTTAGGGCCACTCGTAGGGGGATGGGGAACTGCAAGAGCACCTTCCCGAACCCTCTGGGAAAGGTGGAGGAATTGTTGGGAGCGACCAAGTTGGGGGGGACTATAAAGTGAATAGACTGTGTTTTTCACTTTGGGCTAAAGAAGAGGCTCGTCGCAATGCGAGTCCGCGACTTACTTCGTTTTATGTCTCTTTGGGGGAAATTAATGCTGTAGGGGATGCCAATTGGGACGTGCGGGAGCAGCGGGAAGGTGGGAGAGGTAGGCAGGGCCGGTCATACCTTACCTTGCGTTAGGGAGACGTGTAACTGTCGCTGGGGAAGTCTGACTTGCCGTCTATTAGACGCTGAAACACGAGATTAATCTTTGATAAAACCGGAAGAGTCCAAGGTCTATCAGGTTCGGATCGGGATCAAACTTGGACATGGGGAATTTTTACTTTGCTCGGTGGGGGAGATAATCTACCATGGTAGGGTGGTGCCATATTTTTATCCGCGCGGTTTGGGGTCATCTGGACGCAACCGGTGGATTTTCGCAAAACATACCCGCCCTTGAATTACCACTTTTAGTCAAGGGGATCATGGGGGATCAATGAAAAGAAAGAGTGACTCCTTCCAATAAACGCTTGTTTTCGGTTGGGGGACGAAGGGTACGTATCAAAGAACTGATTCTATAATTATGTCAAGGGGTGAATGAAGGGAACGAAACCAAACTTGAGTTGGGGTCTGTTTAACTAATAAAGGGGGGGGGGGGTTGGCTAAAAATTGATCCTGTTCTAAGGGAAAAAAGTCGGAAGGGGTGTCTTCACTTCTCGTAAGATCAAGCCCTCCATATCTGCCATTCTGACGGGGGGCTGGGGTAATGTGATGAATATTCTGGTTTGTTCTATGAGCGATTCGTATCTGCGTCCCTGGGGGGGAGGTGTTAAATTCGCAGTTTTTTTCTTTTTCTTTTCGGGGTCTGAGGGTCTTGTCTGGTGATGGGTAGGGGGGTGGGGGGGGGTAAACTAGTCCCCGTCTCGACGTTGTGGGGAGTCGGGTTGAGAGGTCTGGGACGAGAGGCAAGCGAGTCTCCCATGTATCAAATCGGGCTATTTTTGAGGGGTTCAAGTGAAATGTTTGGGAAAGAAAGCGACTTCTCGTTTGGCTCCGAAAATTGAGGGGGGCTACG
>Ga0179593_1731233_pt1 | contig 13930 bp, 10 predicted proteins | sample CZODoug2_1_08_16_FD_185931 | JGI IMG/M metagenome (GOLD analysis project Ga0179593, IMG submission 185931) | Vadose zone soil fungal communities from Angelo Coast Range Reserve, California, USA - CZODoug2_1_08_16fungal (PacBio error correction) | ecosystem: Environmental > Terrestrial > Soil >...
TTATTGAGGACGATCGATGTGTGCCACGTCGTTCTCGTCAACTTAGGAAGGGGGGGGGGGGAGCGTCCCTCCAAGAAAAAAGGGGGGGAAACTGCGAGGGTTAGACTACGAAGGGTTCCGGGAGCCCATATTCTCCGAAGGGTTAAACGGTCCGGTAGTTCTGGAATCAGGGGGGTGACTCGATTCTATAAAGAAAAAGGGAAGAGCTGGCCCGTTAACAAAGGGGGTCCTCGATCACGGTCCCCTGTTTAAGGGGGGGTCGGGGGTCGAGCTGGTGGAAAAAGACGGGAAAAATTTCAAATGAAGCAGTGCACCTCCGAAAAGGAGGGTTTTTCGGGTAACGAATGGGTAATTTCGCCAGACGGTTGCGAGTCCAGGGGGGAAAGAGTTATCCCGCAACTTGTGCCAAGTGGCAATCATACAGAAGAAGAAAGGGGGAGCAAACCATAGGGGTCGACGATAGCTTGGTGAGTAATCGTAAGACGGGTGCTCCTCAAAGGGTATTCATTCGAGACGTCTAAGAGGCTGCTCCCTTCCCACGAGGGACTCAGAGAAATCGAGAGAAGGGAAGGAAGTCGTGGCAAGGTAGTGCTTCCCATTGACGACTAGACTTCTACTTGCAAGACTTAAGAACTTGAACACGGAAGCTTCCATATCATTGGGACAATGGATTTGACATCTTTACGAAAAGGTGCACACATCGAAACACAGGTTTTCGAAATGGGGCGAGAAAATGTTGGGACTGCCTTCGCATGCAAAAGGTCAACAACACAAATAATGACCTTTATAGGGAAAAGATGGAGGCGCAGGGAGGGTGTCGGAATAGGTAAGGAAGGGCGAACCAGAAAAACAAATAATCAAAGAAAAAAAGCCTGAGGAGGAAAATGTCTACCGCGAATGTCTCAGCTGCCCGCAACGATTGGGGTTGGGGGGCGGAATCAACTTCAAGTTGCAACCTGATGCCTTCTCCGGACGGGGACGAAAAGGAGAAACGCGAGTTCCTGGTTTTGTTATCCCGAAAGCGTTTAAAAGGTTTTTGAGAACCGGCTAAAAGGAGGACCATTTCAAAACACATACAAAGGAAGGGGAAAAGTTGGCCAATAAGGGTCGATTAACGGCTAAAAAGGGGGGAAGTGGACGGTCAGCGTTGAATCACTCCACGCAAGGGCCATCATCTCAAAAGAAAAGGAAAAGAGGAGTTATCCATCCAAAATAATGGGGGGGAACAACCGCAAAGAAAAGGAAGGAAAAACTGGCAAAAATTGAGGCACCCGCCCAGTGCATAGCAGGCGAACAGGAAGGACTCTTTCGCTCGAGAAGAACGGAGCTCGATTCCGCACTGAGTGAAAGAAAAAGAAAAAAGGAAGAAATTCATTCGGAACGGGAAGAAAAGAGAACAAACGTCTCATTATCCGAAAGCAAAGGTTTTCCGGGGAAATCATACACCAAGGAGCGGAAATTGTGGGCAAAACGAAGGTCACCACCGGAAGAAGAGTCAGGCAAAAGAAAGAAGCCATGCGTAAGTGGCGTTAAAGGAAAAGGCCAAAGGATGGGGAACAGAACTTTAAATTGCAGTGCGGATACTTTAAAGCAGACAGCAACTAAACTGCCATAAGGCCATCTTATTCTCTTAGGGGGGAAGATGGATTACACTCCAAAAGGATGCAAAGGAAGAAGAAGAAGAGGGAAGATAAGGGTGAATAATAAAGGAAAGAATCATTATTGCTAAGACAGATGAGACTCTCGGCACTCTTCCTTTCGGTCTCGGAGTTGAAATCAAGGAAAAAAGAAATTCTTCAACGTCGTGGGGGCGAAAATAGAAAGTTACAGGAGGAAAGGGGGGGGGGGAGGATTGTGGATTCATTCGGAAAAGGGTCCTCGGGGACACTCTTAAGGGCTGTGAGGAAGCGTCTGCTGAAGATTGGTTATCATCGCCTCATCTTCCAAACGAGGAGAAAAAGGGGGTAGGAGGGCTCCAAGGGAGAAAAACATCCATCTAAATAGAAAACAACGTAGAAGGATGGTTGGAACACCTTCTAAAAATATCAGAAAGGGTTTTGGGAAGATAGGAAAATTCCGATTTAAACAAAAAAACATATTGCCGCAGCAGAGCACTACCGGGAACCAAGTAGGAGTGTCCCGCACGGAAAAAGGGGAATATAAGCAAGAGTCAATAGGGGCACAGCGCACGTCCGGATCTCTGAGCAAAACGATTTATCCTTCGTAAAAGAGAGACACTTGGTGGTAAACAAAGACGTCCTCCCAGCAGTCGAAGAAGAAAAGTCTTCTTGGGTAGACGGGTAATTATCCTTTTCTGTATTGAGTTACCTTGCAGGGCAACCTGGAGTACGTTATTTCGAGGCGAGAAGGGGTGAGGGGCATTCAGCAACCTAAGAAAACCTCATCGGAGTAGATTTTAGGCAGGGGGGAGGTTGGGAGCATAGGGCGAGCGAGACCGATGCAATGCACGGATGGTGTACTAACGAAGTGGACACGGGGACGGAAGATCAGGAAGCGTTTGAGGAAAGGGGGGCCTTTCTCCAGAAGGAAGGGGCAGAAATAATGGAAGAGGGGGGTTGGGGAAAAAAAAATCAATGTATGGACCACTAATAAAAACTGGGAATTTGATATAGGGGCTACGTTTGGCTGGGAAGGAAAAAAAATAAAGGGGTCAGCTGGGGAAAGGGAAAAATACTTTCAAGAAGTGTAGTAATAGGAGTCTTTTAAAAAAAAAAAGGCATTGGATCCATTTCCTTACGGAATGGTTTGCTGTCTTCAGAAGCGCGCAGAGAAGGGTTTCTCGGTTGTTGAGGGGGGGGGGTTGTATTCAAACTTCAAGGAAATCCCCTCTGGAATGAGGTCCATTAGGGGTAAAGAGGGGCGTTCGGGGAAGGACCACTCTAAAAGGCAACAATCTGGGGGCCGGAGAAAAACGTAGAGGGAAAGCCAAGCCCCTTTGGTAGAAATGGAGGGGAGCCAGTCTCACTCAAAAAGGTGACGAAAGCTTGCGGTCAGAAAGAGGGAAAAAAACAGGAAGGTGGACGCGAGTAGAAGAGATCGAAGAAAGAGTTCTAACATGAGGATGCACAAAAGAATAAGCAGACCCTAGTCGCGTAGTTGGCCAGTCAACAAAAACGCATGGGGTAAAAGGAAAGTTGTGTGTCCTTGGTGCGGAACACGAAAAGGTCACGGGGGAATTGGAAAATATACTACCGATAAGGGGGGAAGGGGGTTGGATTCTTGCAGGGGGGGCGGACCGGAAGTCAGCAAACATGCCTATTGTAGGAGGGAAGGGAAATCGGCGAAGTTGGTTCAACGAAGCGGAAATTCAACAGATGGCCATTGGAACTTTGGAAGTGGGGGGGGAGGATCACCGGCCGCGACGATCTGTCAATTAGCCAGTCTTGAGCAACAATGGAAAGAAGCGAGACTGGTAGAACTTGTAACGAAGATGGCGAGAGGACTCCGGGGGGTGAATGATATAGGGGGCGAGGACAGAAAACGCTCGAAAAAAAGGGGTAATATTATCACAAGGAGCTTACGGAATAAAGTCTAGAGTAGTGAGAAAAAAAGTTTGAAGCGGCAGAGTCTGCTTGAACCCGGGTGCACTAGCACTCCAAATGACTAACAGGGAGACGTCTACATGGGCTCCAACTGATGAGAAAAAAACGAAAAAAAAAAAAAAAAAAAAAGAAGGGTAAACGGGGGTTTGAGGCAATGCGTTAAAGCGGTTAAGGTCGCGGCGTAAAAAGAGGAACGCAGAACAGGAAAAAGTTACAAACGCTTCCCCTTTCTGAACATGAGCAATGCTCTTGACATAGGGGGGGAGAAAAAGAAGAATGTCGATACCGGACTTTCAAATAAACAGATCCCATGTTGCAAGGCAAGAAATTGCCCCAGTAGCCTTGGAAAGGGGGGTGGACTTTGAAGAGGACGGATCCCGGAGTGAGACAGCATGAAAGACACACTTTGGAAGGACGACCAAGGTGAAATGAAGCGAAGGATTGAAAAAAAAGGGAAATAGCCAAACCGTTTTCACACCAGCTAGCCAACAACGAGGATAAAAGGGGGGGACTTGCTATTTAATCTTCAGAGAAAAACCATTGCAGGGGAACATGGGATTGTTTTTCAACGGGAAATTAGAGGTGAACGCCATGGCGTCAGTCTCAAAGCTGTGACACAAGGAAAAGGGTTCACTGACGAAAGGGGGGGGATGCGCAAAAATTGGAGGAAAACAGGCTTCTGTATTTAAATAGGTTCTTCGAGGCTTGAGAACTCCTAAGTCGATATCGGATAACCGGGAAAAAGGGACCGGAAAAGTCTTTCAAGGGTAACGAGGGTGCGTGGCCGGAGCTGTGTTCGAAACTAAAATTTCCAAGAATCGACAACACCGCCTGGAACCGATGACGGTCGTGGAATGGATCAAGGGAATGGACTCTTTGGGACTACCCGGTCAATTAAACGCTAGGGGGGGGGTGGGGAAAAAAGGGCACTCATATCAGCAGACAGCAAGCAAACAAAAATAGCGGGGGACGATACGCACGTTTGGGGAGCGATCATCGGAAAAGTAAAGGGTTTTCTTCGAGCGTCGGGAAAAAGAGGAGAGGGCTAAGGAACCTTCTCAGTCTCGCAATTCGATAAGGACCAACGTCCGCTCGCTTCGGTCGTTTACCGGACCAGGAATCAAGACTGCATTGCTCAAAGGTAACCCTTGACCAGGGGCCAAAGACATGAGAAGAAACTGGGGAACCAGGGGTGGAAAAAGGAAGTGTTCACGACAAACGGTACGAGGAAAAGAACCATCACCAATCGGAACCTGGGGCGGGGCTGGGAAGAGGGGAAAAAACCTCGAAGAAGTAGGTAAGGTTTAGGTCATCCGATTCTGGGGGGAAAAGTAAGGAGGCCCTCGGAAAAAAAAAACTGTCAAACCAAGAGACACAATGTCAATAAAAAATGCCGTCGTGGGGGACGAGATCTTCTACAAGGCTACAGAAGTGCCCAACATTCGTGAAAAAAAACCCACGCTCTCACATGTTTCGCAAATTCCGGACGCCGCCAAGAAGGGAGGAAAAAACCCCGTTGTGTTTTTCGGGGATGCTCCTGAAGAAAGGAAGAGAAAAGTTTGAACCTGGAGGAGGCATACATTGCCTTGGGCTGATTGCCGCGACGTTTTCTAAAGGAAAAAAACAGTATTGAAGTTGGGAATGAACACGAAAGAACAAGATCTCCGCCTAGAAAAGATGAGAGGTGTAGCGAAGGGGACCCGATTACACCAACCGCCGAAAAACCGCTCGGCAAACTAGGGGGGGGGGAAAAGAAGCCCAGCAACCAAGTTCATTAGTAGGAGCCAGATGAAACTGACGCCCCTATAAGACTAGACTAAAACGTAGTCCTCGTCAAGAAGGAAAAAGGTCAGGGGTACCTTTTCTCACTAAAAGCACGACGATCTAGGAACGATTCCAGGAAAAGTTCAAGAGACCGAAAGGGCTTGTGGGCAAATATCCAACTTCTTTTAGGCCCGGACAAGGACATAAGGGACGAACTAAACTTCAGGTGGGAGACACATAAAAAATTGGGGGGGCATTCGAGGGGACTCAACAGAAAAAAAGGACTGCTAAAAAGCACCACTCAGAATAAAAAACGGTTAAGAGCGGATTCAAATTGGTCTTGCAATGGCTAAACTCCCAGAGAAATCACGTACGGCGCTTCAGAAGAGGAACAGATCATACAGATGCAGGGACAGAAAGGAGTGATATCAGAGGAAGGGGGGAGAATTCTCTTTTGTTTGGGGAACCAAGGTCATGGGGGGACGGAAAGCCTTAGGGTCGTTGGCTGCTCAGTAAAAAGTTTGAACCGTAAAGGGTGTCGGGGGGAAAATAATACAAAGGGGCCATCGTATTGGCCTGGGCACTCATGCTTTTAAGGGGGGGAAGGGCGGGCTGGACCAATTCCCCTTTCGACGGTACATAGGCCGCATCGTCACCTTAGGGGGAACTCTTTTCTTATTTCAAAAATTGACCAAGGAAACCCCAATCTCTAGAAATGAAAAACTTAAAAGAGAAGATGGATGGCAAGCGAAATCTCAGATGGGGGGAGGGAAGAGAAGACAAATGCGGCGAAACTTTCAAGTCCCTCTTGGGAAGCCCTCATCCCGTAACAAACCCTCCGTAGGATTGTAAAGGGGACCCTTTCGGGAGAGCACAAGAACACTCATAACGGAGGTAAAGGGATATGGATCCACGAGTTGAATCCTGGAAAAACGTGGGAAAAAGGCACACTGGTTCAACGCGAGCGGACCGCCAGTCTCAACAGAAAAAGCAACGGGGGAGGCGAATGATTAATGGGGGAAAAAAAGGGAAACTGAGGCCATATCTGTCATGCTCTTCGGACGTTTGTCGAGGGAGGAAAGGTTCTTTAAAAAAAAAAAAAGGCAAAAAAACCCATAACGTCCAATAGAATGGGGACTTTTATGCCGGAGGGGTAGCTGCTTAGGAGCAGGAATCGCACCTAATTTCCGGGAAGAACAACGAAGTTTTGCACGTGTCGTAGAAACGACTTCCGGAGGCTGTCGCGTTGAAGGAGAAAAAAAACAAGACAGAGGATCAGTTTGCCACACCCAGCATCGGAAGGGCGCACTGAAATACTAAAGGAGGAATGCTGGACTGGAGGGGGCAATCTGAATTGAGTCGTTTTCTGGAAGAAGAAGGGAGGAATGGGGACAAAAAAAGTCGGGGTCGGCGATTCACATAAATTGCTCCAGACGGAATGCCACGGGGTTTGCCGAAACTGCGAAATCGAGAAAAAGGCTCACTGTTTCTCGTCGGGTGGGTCCAGAAAAATATTTTGGATGGGAAAAAGAGGACGAATTTGTTTATAAAGGAGATATGATAGGGCTTTCGGATGAAAACCAAGCGCCCGCCTACTCGAAAAGATAATGGCAAAAAGAAAATTGTCTGCGTGAATGGGGGGGGGAGGAGGGGGACCAGGTGGAAACCGTGTATCTAAACGCGTCGGGGGACATCGGAAAAAAAAAAAAAGGAGTCGGTTCTACTACATGCACAGCTCCGGAGGGAAGAAAAAGGATCGGGAAGTGGAAGGGTCAAGAAAAGAAAGGTGGGGTAGGAAACCAAGGCGCTGGGCATCGAGTTGTAAGGCATTTTTGTAGTCTTAGTGGAAAAGGGGGGGTGGCCCCAAGGGATTGAACTTTGCTGCCGAAAGCATAGGGGTGACCAGAAGCAGGGGGGGCAGGGGGGGTATTCTTGGGGCTGGTAAGAGCAGCAAACAGACGATAGTCGTCTTTCTTTCCTGGGTTCTACTTTGTGAACACAAATAAGATTGAAAGCCATGGAATGCTGAGGGATTGGGGTGAGGTCTTAATGGGGGGGAGGAAAAAGTCTGATGATCAGATCAGTAAGTTACGTATCACTGGGAAGGACCGGGAAGGAAAGCGACTTGGAGGTCAAGGAGAGAGGAAGAATGTCAGATATCCGCGTGGACGGAGAGGAGCGGGGAAAAGGAAGAAAAAGAAAGAGGAAAACGAATATGTGCAAGCACCCGGACAGACTCACCAAGGAGAGGAAAATGAGATCGAACAAGAAAAATCCTGCTATCTGCTTTCACAATGGAAAGGAAACCCGTGTTGGCGGAAAAACTTCTTTCAAGGGGGTCACAAGCGTGCCGTAAGATGCGCACTGGAAAACCTAAAAGGGAACACACAAAAAGGGTACAGCTTTTGTGGGGGGGGGCCAAGAGGAAGGGCGGAAATCGGTTAAGGAAAAGGGGATAAAAAGCAGACGGACAACACCAGCTTACTCGGCGGAAAAGGTGAAAGTTATCATGAAAGGTCTCGACCAAGTTAAACTTTCGAAAAAACAAAAAAATCCAAATACCCAAAACCCGGCCGGGGGGCGAAGGAAACAAAACCTTCGAAGTAGAACATTGAAGGGTGGAACAGAGGTGAAACGAAACCCAGGAAAATGACGACGTGGAAAAGAGAAAAGGGACGCGAGAATGGTGGCCGGTGAAGAACCACGTTGAACACAACATCTCTCTAACAAAAAAGAGATAGGATGTTGTAGAAAGGAAAAGAACCTTTCTCGACGAACAATCTTCATGGAAAGGGGGTATGGGGGGGGAAAACGTCGTGCTAGTGGAGGTGAACGGACCCGAAAGACCCATTCGAAGGGGGCAATGGACGAACAGTGGGGGTGAAGGGCGGCCCATGGTGATGCGACGAAAGTGGGACTTAACTGTAATGAAAAATCGTTAAGGGAAGGAGGTGAGAACGCCAAGGGGGGAAAGAAAGGGGGGGGGGGGGAAACGTTGCAAGTCAGAAGTCGGTACTGTGTTACTTTCTGGGGAAGGTTACCCGCGAAAAATAGAAACCTAGCAAAAAAAAAAAAACGGTGGTACCCTTCTTGCTGGTGGTCCAAGGGGGGAGGGGGAAGGGAATCAAGGGGGGAAAGAATCAGATTTGCGTGAAACCTTAAGGAAGGGGGTCAGGGTGTGCAAAGTTTTGCCAGAGGAATCACAAACAAATAGCTTGGGAAAAAGATAATTGGTGAGTCTCAGAGGAGTGGTGGAAAACTAAAGGAGGTTAGGTTTTAAGCAGTCAAATCTGGTCGACCGGCAAAAGAAATCTCAAAAAATTCCGCGAAATCCAGAAACAGCTTTTCTGAAAGGGGAGGAGAATGAACAACGCTCACGAACGGGATAATTGCCAGGAAAAGGTCAGCGCCTGGAACTGGGGACCAGAAAGAGAAGTGACAGAGGGAGGAGATCACAGAAAGCCAACTTTGCAATGAAAAAGCTCTTTCCCAACCTGGGTGGACGAAGGCCCCTGCAGAAAAAAGGGAAATCGGTTAGTCAAAGAGGGCGGGGGAAGAAAGGACGGTGCGGGCCGAGGAAGAGGACAAAACACAGGGATAAGAAACACCGTTCAGGGCAAAAATCTCTACTCGAAAAAGGGCAGGACTGAATCAACTCTTTTGAAAAAGGAAAAAAACTGAAATCTCACATGTTTCGCAACACTGTCCCGGCGCTAGGAAGGGAAAAATGTCGTATAACCCCGACAGGGTTGGGGGGGGGGGGTTCCGATCAAAACGCAAGCTTTGGGGGGGTTTTTTGTTTGGCAGGGGGTACAAGAACCTGCGAAGGATGCCAATTTCACTCTACAAGAACTTTGCCATCTCAAGGAAGAAAGACGCCCTAGGGGGGGACTCTCGCGGGGCAATCCCCGCAAAGAAAGGCATAGAACAAATTGTTAAAAGGAAAGGGCTGATCAAGGGGTAATACCCATCCAAAGAGGAACCGAGAGAAAAAAAGGAGTTCACTGACCCGCAACCAAGGAGGTCAAGGGCGTCATTAGGAAAAGGGAGGGAAACGAAAAGACGGAAGACTCTATTCCCACAGTAGGGCCGTAGGAAAAAGATTCAGCGTACTGGGCATACGCCGCACGTCGCAAATTAGAAGGAAAACGGGGTATTTCCGTGCAGAAAAAGCAGAAACGGAGGAGGACGGTGGGAAAAGAAATCTGGGAGCAAGGGCCAGGAAAGGACATCCGCAACTAGTCGTTTTCTACGACAAGGCCAAGCGAAGGCCCCCGGGAAGGGAAGAACTCGCTCGCCAGCGCTAAGAGACAAAAAGGGGAGATGCGAGAGGCCGAGGCGAGCGTCAGGGGCGGCAATGCTCGCCTTCTCATCAATCACGTAAAAAAGCCTGGCAGATATTGGAAAGAAAGGACAACAGTAAGACGATAAAGGGACACGCTCTGTGCGACTGGCTCGAGGACAAAGGAGGCGTTGAAAACTGAACGTCGAGGCTCAGATCAACCGTTACCTCGAGTGGGGGCGTATTGAGAGGTGAGGACTCCGGACAAGGGTCAGATATCGGACACACGACGGCCGTGCAAAGGGAATCAGGAGGCTGAAAGAAAGGTGGAGGCTTTGCAGACCGAGGGGAAAGGAAAGGTCGTTTCTTGATATTTTAGGGACAGATGAAAAACATCCATCTCACTCAACACAAAAAGAGATTTGATGGGGAGGCAAGCAGAAAAAATAGAAATTGCTAACCTCGTCCGGATGGGAAGGGGGGGGAAGCAAAAAGCATTGGGGAGGTGCCAAACGCGACTACAGCACCGCCCGAGAGTAAGCCAATACTATGGAAATGTTAAAAAGAGAACTTCTTAAATAGGACATAGAAGAAGGAAGTGATCATCATCACTACGGGTGAAGCCCTTGAGGGGGTCCAGGAGGGGAAGTTTCCAAATCGTAATCCTCCTGCACTATGGAAGTGAACGAGACTAACGCGCGAGGTCTCACACGTGATGGTATTGTTCTTCACCAAATAGGGGAATCCTCTTCTGATATGTACGATTTGGGGAGTACGGGGGGGACGTTCGATCCACACTCAAGGAAGAAAGAAAAAAAGAAGTCTAAGTTATGCGCTTTGATAGCAGAAGGGGGAAAGGCCAAAACCGCATTTCCGGGTGGATCCAACTGAAGTGGCCCGTGTTGAAAAAGGTAAAAGGGAAAGGACGCGGATGTCGCGTTTTAAGCCTCAGGGGAGGCAGAGAAAGGGCGTTGGGAAAAAAAAAAAAGCAGATGAGTGAAGCTTCGCAGGTAACGCCTGGAATTTCGGGTAAGAGTGCTAAATTGCTGGTCGAAAAAAGTTCAGCTGAATGGAAAAGGACCTGGAAGTCGAGTGGATAGACGGAGGAGGAGGGGCGGGGGAATTCAGAACTCCATGGGTACTACAAATTTGCTGATGTGAATGCATGAAATCGCGCAAGCGGCTGAAAAGCTTTGTTCGGAAAGTGGGGGCAAAAAATGCCTTCAGGAGAAAGACTTGGAAGAGGAAAAAATAGGGGAATTGAGGGGATTTCGCTCCAGCAGCATCCTACTTTGGACTTATAGAAATAGATGGAAGCCAGAAATTTTGGGGTTAATTGCGAAGGAATGGACCATTCCTCACACGGCTCGAAAAAAAAAGCAGGGAGGGAAACCGGGAGCAGCGGAATATTCTTGGCTAAGTATCTATCGAGAGCGCGATTTCGAAACGGGGGAAAGGGGTTTTAATCCGTCAGAAAAGGGGGGGGGTGGGGGGGGAAGTCAGAAAAGAAAGGAAAAAAGACGAGAAGACTAAGGGCATGTTTGTGGCTTTTGTGTGGTCTCCGTTTGGTGTTTGGCAAAGGCCAAGAGAAAAAGATCGTATGACCGAACCGTATAAAAGGGTCTGGTGGAGGAGGGCAGGTTTTTGGAAGAAAACAGGTTTGTAATGCTGAGGAACGAGGGGTGTCGCGAAGTTCAACGGCCTTTCCAATATGAAAGCACATGGAAAGATACATGTCGAGAAAGGGAATGGGTTCCGCTGCCTTCTGATTCGGGGATCCAGTCGTTTGAGAGAAAGGTGCAAAGAATCGAAAGGACAAGTTCATGGAGGAATGAGGGGGAAGGATAGAGATCCTCGGAGATCACCATACGCCTCGACTAAAGTGTGGGGAGGAATGAAACCCAAGGGAGTAGAGACTCACCACTTACTTCATTAGTTAGCCGCTATCTTGTCAGGGTCACCCTTGGCAACAAGCTAGGGGTCTTAACCAAAAGAAAAACGAGTCACTGAAAAAGTGGAAAAGAGCAACTTCGAACCAAAGGGGTAAACGAGGGGCACATGCATTTGAGCGTCGGTCGCGGGCGAGCTCGGCAACGGCCAGAAACAGAACATCTCTCGGAGGAATTGCGTGTCAAACGTTTTCAGGACCATTAGCTCAAGAGGGAAACAACTGAGAGTCAAAGAAAACGGACCGTGGCCAAAATACGAGACGCAGCCCGCCAATTTGCAACGCAAGACAAATTGTCTTCGGACAGGAAAGGGATTAAACAAGCGGGGGAAGGGGAAGCCCGGAGTGAACCACATAAACTAAAGTGAAAAAGAGTACCCAGGAAACAAAATGGGGGATAATATGGGGAAGAGAAACTTTCACACACCATCAACAACAAAAAACGGGGGAAGAGGGGAAGGGTGGTGGACCTTGGGCTAGTTACCTTTCGCATTACGTGAATGGAAAAGCGAGTGGTGGGTCCCAAGCTCCGGAGGTGAACTCGGGGGCAATCTTCAAGCTGTAAACAAATATGGTCTACGGGGAGAAAGGGGGGAACGTCCGCCTATTGGGGGGCCTCCGCTTCTGTATTGGTTGAAAAGGGAAAAAGTAGATTAGTACTTGAAGGAAGGAGAAAGGGGTTCAAAGGTCCGCCTCATCGGACAAGGGACCGTTATGGGCCGAAGGGATCTCTACGTAAACCGATTAGGCATAAACTGCATTCCTTCCAAACGAGGAAAACTTTGCGGGGTTGGGATATGGGGACAAAGATGTCGGCAAGACATAAGTTAGCCCGGTGAAGAGCCTGCTGGGGGAAGGTTCTCGCAGAAGAGGGGGAAAGTCAAAAGGGATGGGGGGAAGAAGAAGCTCAAAGGGGGGGGTGAGTAAGCTCAAAATAAAACTGGGTTGCTACTTTCTCTAATCAGGGCCGAGGAATCCCACGTGGGATCTCCTATAGAGGGAAGAAAGATTCAAGACTCTCAGTCGCTTTACAAGAGCAGGTGAGGACTTCCCATTGTCAATAATAGAGGAAAAAGGAACAGGAGAGCCGGGAAACACTGGGGGATACCGCGCCAGGCACAGGTCCTTTCTTTGACACGGCCGCTTGTTCAAAAAGAAGGGGAATCTAGTAAAAGAAAAGGAGGGGAAATCTGAATTTCTTCTTCTGCATGCCCAAACTTCCGCGGGAAAAAAAAAAAAATTTACACCGGACTGTTAGCGGTTAGGAAGACTAGGAGGAAAAAGTCAGTGGTTAAGTCTAGGCCTTTCTTTCCAGGCAATCCACCAAGGGAAAAAAAACCGTCGTGACGGAAAGAGATCAGGAGAAGGGAAAAAGGGTCGCAGATTGCCCAAAAGAAGGGAGAACAGAAACCTTACATTGGTTCAACTGATCCGGCGCGCGATCGCGACCATGTTCTGTCGAAAAAGACCCTTCGTTGTGAAAAAAGTCTCCTGACCGAAGAGTTTTAGATAAACACGTTTTTTGAGACCTGAGAGGAAGTACAGAAAAAAAAGATTCATCACATTCGATTACGGCGCACCAGGGATTGCGGCTCGGGCGTGGACCGAAACTCATCATGCCATAAAAGAAGAACGCGTAAAGGGAAGAGGGGGGGGGGAAGGGGGAGAAAAGAGGGAACCACGCCTAGGAGTGCCGTCTCAGCGGTTCCTGAAGCCGAAGAAAAGCAGTAGTCCAGGCGGAAGAGATCGTCAGAAGCACTGAGGGTAACTTGCAACGAAGGAAACAAGGACAGATTGACTGTCAAGGAGGGAGGCAAAGGAGCATCATAAGAAAAATTGACCCAGAAACAGACTCCCGCTGGATTGGGGGGAAAAATCGATCCCTTCTTTCTCAGACACAGCAAACGCAGAAGGAAAAAAAAAGGAGTGCGTTTCTATACACGTGCCATTAGCGGACACATCACCGGGAAATTAGGTGACCCAACTTTTACTCGTACAGCTGCTACAGCTGCCCAGGAAAAGAAGTCGAGGCGGAGCGCTTCGGCGTGCAATGGCCGCACGAAAAAAGGTCTCACTAAAGGCATAGAGGAGGGGGAAAAAGTAATAACTATTGCTCAGACCGATGCTACGTGGGTGGTGCACGCTGCCGTTCAAGGAGCATTGGGAAAACGTGGTAGCGGAAGACAGGCTTCAACGTTGGGGTCAATAGTTGCTCGTCTTAGGCCGGGAAAAATGAGGTGATCGGGAAAGGCCATAAGGTATAGGAAAAAAGGGCGGTTACGGCTTAGGCGGAAAATTTTAGCTATTGTTTACTCGCCGCAGGACCCGGACAGGGAGAAACAGGGGTCTTATATTGACAGGAGGGGATCCCCA
>Ga0179593_1384452_pt1 | contig 13929 bp, 18 predicted proteins | sample CZODoug2_1_08_16_FD_185931 | JGI IMG/M metagenome (GOLD analysis project Ga0179593, IMG submission 185931) | Vadose zone soil fungal communities from Angelo Coast Range Reserve, California, USA - CZODoug2_1_08_16fungal (PacBio error correction) | ecosystem: Environmental > Terrestrial > Soil >...
GGGGAAGACTGGTGCGAGGATTTTGAGCCCGTCAAAACTCTCGTGCCGACAGGGGGTCTTGCTGCCCTCATAACCGTTTCGGGGGAAAGAAGCACGATTGGTCTCTAATAGACAAGGGGAACTGAGTTAACTTCTGTCCAAATCCGTTCGCCGATTGTACCGGTATCCACACGGAAAAGAATAATCCCGACGATGAAGGGAGGAGGATGGAGGATCCACCGTTGAACCTATTTAATTCTGCAAGCCTACAAAGAGAAACCCGTCGGGGGGCAAGGGCTCCGCTGAAAACCGAAAGGGAAAAGAAGGGTCGTCAAGGAAGTCAGTCTTCACCCCGGTGCGGCAAGATCTAAGAATAAGGCGATCCTGAGGGAAGTGTAACCAAGATTCATAATCACCCAGGGGCGGGTGTTTATCGGGTTCCGGAATAGAAGGAGGGACGGGGAAGAGGGGTTTGGTGAAGGAGCATCGATTCCGGGTCGGGGGGGGGGCGTGAGTTGGATGCAAGACTGGGGGGGGAGGAAAGGAAGAAAGGCCTTCCCAAGAGGGGCACAAAAAACCCACTGGGGGCGTCCCACGGAAGAGTTGAGAGACTGCTGCCAGGGGTGATACAACCCGCTACTGAGGAAAGATGGGAGGGGACGCGTAGGACGATGCTGCAGTACCCCACGCTGTCATGCACATAAAGGGGGGAAAGTCCTGGAAAACACGGTGCAAAAAATGTAGGGGGGCGGGGGAGGTGTGCGGAACGGGGGCAGGGGAGTATTACTGGTGGTCGGGTCGGGGCAGGCGGGGAAACCAATGTTGCAGTCCAAAATCCTATCACGACCCCGCGAAGGAGGTGATAGGAGTAGCTTGTCAAGGACTACACCGCGGTAAGAGTGACGGCAAGACAGTTCTCTTACTTGGGGGGGGGGGGAGAGGGGGAGGAGAGCCATGATGAGAGGATCCGAGGGGAGTGCCCATCTAGTACATCACAAAACAAGGCCGCAGAGAAACATCAATCACATGGGCGATTGGTTTACGAAAAAAAAACGATCCGCGGAATGGGGGAATGGACCGAACGAAAAACACGACATAGACACAGTTTGGGGTTCCCTTGAGGCGTTGCGTCAGAATGGGGTGGCCGGCCCGGAACGCAAGGGGGGCTCGCACGCAGTGTGGGTGGATTCGCAACTCAACGGTCGGAAAAAGCGATCCGAGAGGGCAAAAAAGGGGGAGGCGAAGATAGAGAGCGAGTTTCGGGGTTTCAGGAGAAGCGAGGAACGCGTGAGGGGGCCGTGGGAGGGGGGGGGGAACCAAGGGCAAAAAGGTGGAAGTCCTCAGGGACCTATGCCGACGAACTTCAATACTGTAGTCGATCTACCCCCGACAGGATGAGAATGACGAGGCAAGAGGGGGGTAGCCTAGAAGAACGCTAATCCACGGGCTAACAAGAAAGACAGTCCTTCTGAAAGGCCGACTGGCAGATAGGGGGGTTTTGAGAAAAGGGCAAACAAAATTTCGTGCCGCTAGATCGAACGTACTCGCGGGGAAAAAGTTGTGTAATCGCAAACAACACGGTGTGAGTAATAAGAGAACCCAACGTCGTTAGAAAAGGTACGTACTAAGCGCAGATTTGTGGTCGATGCCTCCCGAAAAGGGGCCGACTCTCGGTCTTCAGGAGAATAACGAAAGATGGGGAGAAAAGACGGGGAAGCTGTCTGAAATCCAACCTACGTTGGCTCGCTTAATTCCAGCAACCTCTGTCTTTCGGATTCAGATGAGGAAAGGAAGTATTGACAGGGGCTTCCGTTCACAGAGGGATTAACGGCTTCCATCCGGTAGGCGCCGGGGAGGTCTGGTGGGAAGCAGGTGGGCCACCAAGTAAAAATACTAGGTATTCCAGAGACCCTTGTACCCTGATAAACGAGAAGAACATGAGTAGACTAAACCTTACGGGGACGGGGAGAATCAAAAAGTGTCTGAAAACCGGGAACCCAAGCAGGAGCGAACGCCTAGCCCCAACATGACATGTCGGATCGTGGGTTTTGAATGTTCAGGAAGATCGCCCGAGGGGGAAGGGGAAACCGAAGCAGGGGCATGGGATGTTCCTGCGGCCGGGGTAAAGGTAGAAGAGGAAAAATAGGGGGACGCACTCCACAACAAAAAAATGCCGGGAAATAAAAAAGGAACTGCAGAACCATTTGTAGGGGGAAAAGCTGTGGAGGTAGATAGGGACAAAGCCGGGGAGGGGTAGTTTATATTCCGGTATACCGAAAAAGAACCGGGGCACGGGAAGGACAAAAATACACTTGACCTCGACAACGGGGGGGAGGGAAAAGACAAGACGCGCACAAGGATCGCTACCCATTGAACCCCCACGTCCGTCTCCGGGAAAGAACAGGGAAAAAAAAAAGGTTGAGGTCCGGATCGCATGACAAACGCCGCGAAGACTCTATCAAGTAGCGGGGGGGGGGAGGATCGCGGGTCAGCCGATATCCAAACGTGGCCAAAAAAAACGCTATGACACTTAAATGGAAAGGGAGATATTGACCTGTTCCGGGGTGACTGACACAGGAGGGACCGATCCGTAGGAACTAAGGCCTTAACCTACACCACTTCCCCTTCGGGGGGTAGGCTGTAGCAACTGCCCGCATCAAAGATGGCATATTCCCTTTGAGCAACTAGGGGGTGAAACACAAAAACGAAAAAAGCTAGGAGGGACTACAACTCTTGTTTGGAACCAAAACAGGACCACCTAACTACTCTTATCTAAAGGGGACATGAAAAAGGTCGGCCACGGGGTCCCAGCAAACAAAAAGGGGGAACCGGCAAAGCGTCGGGGGACAGGGGTTAGATCCCGCAGAAAATAAGGCAACTCGGGACATCACATTGTGGTACTGAGTCATTGAAAGGGGATAGGAAATCAAGATTGGTTATTGAGGGGGCAGAATCCCCCCGGCACGATAGGGGGGGGGAAGGGCCGGGGGCAACAACGGCATGCAAGAAATCGGAAAAGGCAAGAAGGGCAAAGAAACTAGATTTCACGCGAGGCCAGCGAAGACGAACGCTAGCATGTCCACAAAAAGCTGAAGCCCCCAGGTGGGAAGAATCCAGGCCGTGCAACAGGAGTCCAGAGGACCAACGGCGCAGGCGGGGACATCCCCAGTAGGCAACGTTTCGGAGCAGAATCACGCTAAATTATAAGCCCTATAAAAATTTAGGGAAGACAGGAAACCGAGTGGTAGGAAACACGGGAGTCCAAGAGGTATTTACATCGAGAAGGACCCCCCATGTAGACGGTTAAAAAAATCGTAGGGCTCCGTCTGTCACAGTAGATGATTTCGTCGGGCAGCGTATAGACCAACCACACCGCGGAGTGCTCAGGAACCGCCACAATAGGGACAGTGGAGTGTGGGGTGGCCTCCCGGGGGGGGCCGAGGGGGGGGGGGGGGTATGGGAACAAGAGGGAAATCATCATCAATCGGGTAGAGATGCGAAACCATAGAAAAAAAGGCAGACCGGGAAGGTGAAATGAGAGAGGAGTAACCATTGGGTCCACCTTGTAGGAGAATGACCGTCTGAACAAGGAAGCGGTCCATAAATAGACAGAGAAGGAAAAACTGGGCTGGGTCACAAAAAAAAGGAGAGAAGAGAGGGGGCGACAGGAATCTAATTCCCCCCGCGCACCTCATTCGAAGGCGGCCAGGAGGGTGGAAATAAACACTCGTCTTTGGGGGGGGAAGGGGAGGAATGGGGGGGGGGGGGGGGGCGGTATTTTCTTTGAGCAACGTGGCTCCAGGGGGTTGCTCATTAGGGAAAGAAAAAGGAACATTCTGAGGAGTAGAAAAAATGAGCGAGGCGAGGGTAGCGGAGTGGGGGTAAGTGGGGTCTTGGAACATCCTGATGAATTGGGCGAGTCGGGGTAGGGATCAAGCACTTGGACCCTGTGGAATTCCTGGAGAGAGCGACAGCAAGAAGAGGGGGAGTGTGGGGGGAGCTAAAGGAAAGGGGGATGAGTCGCAGGATGGGGATAACCTGTACGAGGGGGAAGGTTGAAGGGGGGGGGGTGCAGAAAGTTGAAGGTTGGAGAGGGAGAAGTCAGGTAATGGGGCAAGACAGCACGTTAGTAGGGAAAAGAAAATGTTGGGAGAAGGGGGAAGAAAGACTAAAATTACTTCGGGGAAGGTCAGAAGAGGAATCGAGGGGTGCGAGCGCAACGCGTGTGGGAGTGGGGGAGAAAAAGCGAGACAGAAAAGCTCAGTAGAAAATTTGCCATAGATTGGAAGTTAGCTGGGGGGTGGGGGTTACAAGAAACACGCTGGGTTCGTGAAACTGGGCACGGGCGTTGTGGGTTATGAGACTTTAACTTACGTTTAACGATGATTCAAAGTGGGGTGTTTAGCAGAGCCCCGGGTGGTAATAAAGAGGAATCCCCGAGAGGAGTGGCGGTGTTGGAAGGAGAAGTAGGTGCCACACCAGGAAAAAGGATACCGGCCTGGGCGGCTTCAACGTAACACCTTGGAGTACAGGGGTTCGGGGCGTTAGCGTTAGGCGTTGGAAGAAAAAAAAAAAACTAAGTAATTTGAATGTCTACTTGGGTAGCTCCCAGGTCCTTCCCGAGGTGTTGCAGGGTTTAAAAATTCAGAAGCTCGGGGCCCTAATGTCCTCTGATATCCCGGTCCAAAGTGACCGACAGGCGGGGGCTTCAGCACTTCCCCTAAAGACCTGAGTCAAAATCTTGTAAAGGGAAAAAAAGGTGGATTATTGGAGGAAGACGGCAGAAACATAAAGAAGACAGTGCTCCGTATTTCGAAACAACGAAGACCACACAGAGACGGCCCCCGCAGCGCTTCGGGCGAGACGAGTGGCATAGCAAAGTTTTCCTCGGGGGGTCAGAAGCCGACAACCAACGGGAAAGCGCCGAGGGTTGGTGCTGAACCTACGGGGAATGGGTCGTGGCCGGAAGGCCACGAAGAATGAAACCAGCCCGTGGTGGCCGAAAACCAAAAGGATACTGCGAAGGACGAAAAAAACAGAAACTCCCAGGGGAGGCCGGAGTAAATCACGACAAAACTGCCCTAAAAAATTTATCTATCCAAAACAACCAAGCCGAGCTTTCCCCAGGATATGCAATGGAATTGCGGGGTGTCTGGTACTGTTTCCGGGACGCCCTCTTGCCCGCGTAGAGAGCTTTTTAAAGCGGGAAAAAGGTCCTGGGCTTTTATGGAGTCTGGGGTCTGTCGGGGATGGCGAGCGGGGATACTCCTTGGGGTGGTGGGTTCCGAGCGACCGGTTTCTTTTACCGGGGGGGGGCGGTTTCCGCATCCCCGGACGTCCAGATTTCCAACCCCGCTCGGTTTAATATGACGGGGACCTTCCACCTACTTTCGCAAGAGTCTGTTTTTGAATCTACGGCCTGAGTTACACAACCCTTTCGCCTGGTAACCTGGCGAGGTATGGGTTTTGTATGGGTTGAAGTCCTCCGCTCGCATACCCTCAAGTCGGGTCTTACGAAAGTGCGGTGAATCGCATGTGGTGATGGCAAGGCCTATCAAAGGGGGCCGGGACCGGGGTAGAACTTGCATGCGGTGTTGATCTGCTGTTGCTGAGTTAGGAGGTGTAGTGGGAAGATTCGTGGCGCGAGAGTTCACCGTGGTTGGGGGGGGGGGGGCGGGGGGGGTGGGAGGTTGTGGGGTGCGGGTGGGGGGGGTGGGTGAGGCGGGGAGGAGAGGGTGCGGGGGGGTGGTGGTTTTGGGGTCTTGGGGGGGTGGGTGGGGGGGGGGTGGGGGGGGTAGGGGGGGAGTAGGGGGGGGAGGGGGGGGGTGGGGTGGGGGGGGGGGGTCGAAGGCACAAAATGGGAAAAGTGTCCGATCTTCAACTGGAAACCCCACGCACCGGACGGAAAAGACACGGGGGAAAAAGTCCCCAGGTTATTTTTTAGCACACGGGGGGGGAGAGGCACGGGGGGTTCGTGTGACAGACCCCGGATCGGGCCCAGAATGCGACAAGAGACCGCGATGTTACTGCTTCTATAACAGGGCGTCGGGCATGCGTGAGCGCGAGGAAACGAAACTCCGTCAGCTCCGGTAGGCCAGAGAGCTGTAGAGGAACGGGGGGCTCGCGTCAAGAAAACATCTGCCTTCGGACCTTTTGGAATAAAGGAGCGTGCAGAAATCTGGACCCGGGGAAACGCAGGCTCTTAGAAACGAGCCTGGGGGAAGAAAATGCGGGGCTCCTGCTCCTTCAGGTCGGGGAAAACAGCCCAGTGGGCAGGATCGACGGATACGGGGAGGAGGACTATAATGGAGCGGTAAAGGGAATACCGTCCACGGGGACAAGGGGACCAACCTTGGTAACGGAAGTCCAAGCGTCACAAACTGCCAAAAACAAGACGAGGGGGTTGCCGGAAGATAAAAAGACCTGATCCCGATCGGTGGGCGACGAAAAAGGGACCTGCCTGGGGCGGAGTCACAAATCCTAGGTAAACCGATGGTTGCGGGTGCAAGCCGCTCGCGTGTCTCTACATATATACATCTGCGGGGGACAGGAGAGCTCTAGTGAAGAAAAAAGAAAAAAAGAGTGCGAGGGGGGAAATTGCGCGCCAGGGGTGAACTTGCGAGAGTTGAAAAGACTCTAAGGAAAAGCCCATTTTTAGCATGGAAAGGCTTTCAAAAGGGGGGGGTTTCTAAAAAAACTCAAAGTGATCGGGATTAGAAAAGTTGGGGAGAGGGTTCAAATTGTCTATATGCTAGGGAAGGTTGTTTCAACTAGAACGGTCCAGCGGGAATCTGAAGGTCGTCATGGCGATCTGTTGCACCGGGGCAGGATAAAATATGCGGGGGGGGGGGACGCTTCGTGTTGAGCGGAGAACTCTCGTCCTTTCCCCTAGTCATCGCATCAAGGGGGTTGGAGAGACTCCGGAGCAGGGCCCTGGTGAAAGGGGAGCAGGGGAGAAGGGTGGGACGGACCCATCCACTTGACTTGAGGGGAGTTAGCTACCATGCATAAGAAAACATGGGACAGAAAAAGTGGGTCAGATCTACGTTACCGGAACAAAGGAACCATGGAAAGGGGAGGGCCGATTTTGACCGAGGATACTAAATGAAGAAAAAAGGCGTCGGGCTGAGCCAACGTTGACCTCGGGAAGGGCAGGGACTTGGCTCTACAAGGAAAGCTCCTCGGAGGGGGGGACAGGGGGGCCGAAGAGAAAACGATGAGAATAAGGGGGGCGTCAACAAAACTAATGTTCTGGTGAAACCGAGGCCCGGCCGAAAGGGCAGAGGGGGGAAAAAAGCAAACCTGTAACTGATTCAGAGAGTGGAAACGATGTGACTCGACAAACAGACCGGGAGGGAGACGGTTCAATCAGGGGCTACGCCTTTTTCGGGCGGGGGTCCGGTCAAAAAGCGGAGGAACGGGGACACGCTATCTTTATGAACTCTGGGGGAGGTCGTCAACGGCCGCCGGGGCGATACTGTGGGCGTAAAGCCACGCAAGTGGGGGGCCCTAGAGGAACCAATCAGAAAAATACACGGGTTAGCGTGACGCGGGCTGCTGGAGTTCCGGAAGATCCTTACGAAAAAAGGGACAGCGACCTCTGGAAAATGCCTTACGGGACAGCGAACTGAGATCTGAGTTGGTATTAACTCTGGGGGTCGATGAAGGGGGAAATCGGCCGAGGAATCGCCCACAACACCTAGCCGAGCACCGGGAATCCTCAACGAAGAACGCACCGCCGGGAGAGGTGTCGGCTAGAAGAATAACACGAAAAGGGACTGTTGCCGGGGCACCTAAATGGTCGTCCTGAGATGAAAAAAGAGGCCATTATTCGCTGGCGATCGGGGGGGGCTATAGCATTAAGACTAAAAAACCCATGCCGCAAGAACATCCCCCATGATCCACAGAAAAAATGTAATTGGGTTACTAAAAAATCAAAACGGGGTGGTCATGGGACCGAAAGACAAAACCACAACACTCTAGAAGAAATGGTTTGTGCCATAAGTTCTAACTGTGGGACCGCGCCGTTACTCCCTTTTGAGGGAGAGAACAGAAGGGGTTTCCAGGGCCTCAACGGAAAGAATACATTCAGGGACAAAAAGTGTAGTCGCATGGAGCGGAGTAGTTTGAGTTCCGTGCATGAAAAACCTTTGAGCAAAGAAAAGGGACTGATAGAAGCTCTAAAGAAAATACAGGCGGAACTAACTTGGTCCAATTCCTTACGAATCGACTGCCAGTTGAAAGCAATCACCCGGAGGGAGGGAGGCCAGTATAGAACTCAGCGAGAACCATGGCACAACAAAACAGTTTATGGTTCAACTGACGCTCACGGAGAGGGGCTGGTGAGGAACGGAGGAAAAGGGTACGCTACTAGTGCGTCTCGACCAAGTTGGGGGGGGGGGTGCAGAGAGCACTAAAAAAAAAAAAAAGGAGAAGGAGGCTAGGTCCAAGAGCGCTGACGTGTAGTCTATCGACGGACTGGGTGAGCGTGTCATAACAGAAAACTATACGAATCGGCCACACGGGAACAGTCGCATGGTGCGCCAGAGGGGGAAAAGAGCTTCGCCGTAAAGCCTGATTAAAAAAGAAAGGGAAAAAACTCTCATGAAAAAACCAAAAACTGAAGGGCGAGACTAGAGGGAAAAGGGAAAGGGTAGGGTCCGTGACAGTAATCTGAGGTAAAAAAGAAAAAACAAGAAATAACACCCAACAAAAAAAACAGGAGACCAGTTGATGGACTAAAAATTTTATTGCACATGTGAACGAAAAAATAAGAGAGATATCGTGTAGATACAAAGTTTGGAACCCCTGCCGAGAGAAAAAGGAAAAACTGCAATCGGAGAAAAACGGATGGGGAAGGCACACCTGAAAGACGCAGGTCACACAAGCGTCGGGCCCTTCCCGACAAAGCTCGAGATGGGTTTTGGTGAAAAGGGTCAAAAATAAAAGATCGTGTTAAAACATCGGGCGTTTATCGGGGGAGGGTCGCATGGGCTTGACGTTTGGGTTTTCTCTTTACTAAGATCCTCAAAAAGTCAACAAGATTGGCAGGGAAGACGAACGAACGAGCCATGGACCGGGGGTAGCAAGTACCTAGTTAAATCCGGTGCAAATATGGCGGGGGGGGCGTAAAAAAAGGGGGAAGGAGTCACGGTGACTCCGAAACAGACTTTTGGAAGGGGGGCAGAGAGAAAAACGGACAACTTTAACTCCCTTCAAGACAACGAAGAGAGGAGAGAGGACGCAGGGCCAAAACGTAGAAAAGGGGGAAAGCCGGGACCCAGGGGTCGCCGATGGTCCCAGCTAGCTCTATAGAGGGAGGGGGGGGGGGGGGTGGGAGAGCCAGTTTGGTACCTCTACAGAGGGTGGGACTCCCCAGAGCACCACGGGACGCCGGTTACAGCAGGGGAGGACAGTACCGTCCGACTCAAGGACCGTGAAGCAGAGGTTACTCCCACTCACTTCTCCTACGAAAAAGGCGAGTCTAAAAACGGGATAAAAATAACCGGCTTTTGTCCTTTACGTGTACACGGCACGACACCGCATCTGCTTAAGGAAGACCTGGCGCTAACTCGGGGTGGGTTAAAAAAAAGAAGCAAGTGACACCAGGGGGGGAGTTTAAATCTTTTAACGTATCGCATGGATCGCTGGGGAGGACCGAAAAGTTCCGAATCCCTTCGGAAGTGATTCCAAGCCTCCCCTTCCTCGGGAGTATATAAAAAAAAGGGAAAGCGGAAGCCAAAAGGAAGAGAAATCATCAGGTGGTACTCGTTCAGTGAAGGAGCGACAAAGCGGTACTTGACTTTGGGAGTCAGTGGAAGCGAAGAACACTGCACGTACAAGAATCTTGGGAATTACGTCAAACGGCCGGAGGTGAAAACGGTCAACTAAAAAATCCAGAGTCATACCCAAAGGAAAGGTAGGGAAAAAGTAGAGGCAAATTCTCAAACGATAAAGAAAACAAAAACTGCTAAAGGAGAGAAATTGGGCAGCCCAGCAGGGGAGAAAAGTAAACGACAGGACACCCAGAAAGGGGCTGACGTGGCTCCAATTTACATCACAATCAGGCTAGCCCGGGGGGGGGAACGATCACGCTCACAAAAAGGGAGGGGGGGGCAAGCCCGATCACATTTCTCTAAAAAACGGCGAGGCGAGAACACGGGCGGAATCCTTAGTTCTATTGTGGAGTCGTTGAAGAAAGGGCTAAGGGTGATCTTATGATATCGCTCTTTCAAAAAATAAATCTGGATCCGGCACAAAAAGGACCCCAAAGTGTCCAACCCCCACAGGGAGGCCAAAAAAAAAAAAAAAAAAAAACCCCCCAAACCCCCCCAAACCAACCAAACAAGTAAAATACCACCAAAATATGCTTAAGGGAACCTCTGGGGACATTGGGGGAATCTCCCATGCAATGGTCGTGACTCCCAAGTGTCAAACAGAAGAGCGAGGGGGAGGTCGAAAAATCACTAAGGTTTGTTTAAGCTGGGTCCGCATTTCAACGAAGAAAACCCATGGAACCCCTGTCCACGTTTCGGGAATCATAAATGAAACGAACTCAAACGGGTCTCTAACTAAATTGCAGCCACCTGAGGGGGTCCAAAACACACACAGGCTCCATGAATAAGAGACCGAGAAAAAGCAGGAAGTACGAAGGAAAGGCTCTTAGAACTTAAGTGATTCCAACATGGAGCCACGGAGGGTTAATATACCATCGTTAAACTAGAAGCTCTCTCGAAGTAATGAAAGTGTCCTCTGCCGCGCATTGATCTATAAGAGTGGAGTCGTTTCAAAAGTCGCAGAAAACTGGTGTGCCCCGTCAGAACTCTAAGGAAGAAAATGCCGGAAGGTCGATGACGGTAGGTTGACGGGGGGGAGGAGGTGCCGGGCAGATTGCGGCCTTAGAGCACAGAAAGGGAAAAGAAATCAGCAGACCATTCTCCTGGCTGCCTTTCAAAGGCAGGGGCGAGCGGAGCGATGAGGGAAAAGAAAAAAACCCAAGCCGTCCCGCGCATTTGTAACAAAAAAAAAAAGAACCATACGGAGAGCTTGACATTACACTCTGGGACACTTGGGCCGGCTAATAGAAGAAAGACCAACCACGGAGAGCCGCTGAAGGAAAAAGGGAAAGCCAGCATAAAAACGGGAGGGCAAGAGTTGCTGGAAAGGACACTACACAGAATAAGAGAAGATCAACAAACAACGGAGGGAACAGAGAGATAGGGGATAATGATTCTGTTCTGGGAAAGGCAAAACTTGCCCCTCAGGTTTTCTGGAAAGGGGGGGGGGGGAGAGTGGGCGACGGATCGTACAGGGTGGGTGAAAGGGGGGGAAGGGGAAAGACCAAAAAAGAAGTGTCCGGTAGTGGCAGGATAGGGTATCTCGTAGTTTTACAAAGGGAGAATAGAGGAAGGGGGGTTGGGGGGGCGGGAAGAACCTGCTCATCAAACGACATGTGAAGGAAAAGCGTCCTTCCTGGGGACTGTGCGTCTGGGGCAAAAACTGCCGAGTTGGGAGAAGGCGCCGAGGAAGGGGAAACCCGCGACGATTCAACGGATGAGGGGGGGGTTGGGGACCCCTGTGGCGGCATTTTGGGGGAAATGGAGACAAGGGGAGTGGGGGAGGGGGGAAAAAGATCAGGGAATCATAGAGCGAAGTGTCAATCTGTGATGAGTATGAGATCACAGCACACGTCCGTAAGAAGAAAGACCCTTTGAAGAGGCAAGGAGGGGGGCAAGAGACAGCTTCTTCGTTCGCCTTTGAAAATTGAAGGAATGCACAACCCGCGGTCTTCTGAAAAGAAAACGGAATGCACGGACGGCATGGCGGGGGAGGTGCGTCGCGGCGTCTCTGTTGTTGGACCCAAAAAAAAGGGGACAGGCGGAAATAGATATCAACCAGGAACGGAAAGTGTGGGGGGGTCATTTCCTTAGACCGAAAAAGGGGGAAACTGTGGTCCACAGGGGGCTTCACGAAAAGAACGGCAATCGGGGCAACACGGAACCCGCAATGGTTAAGCCAGAACGAGAGGATTAAATCCTCTTGGGGCTGACGACGCGGCCTGTCCTTTTAAATGAAACAAGTCGTCACCTCTTTGGGGCGGGTAAGCCTAAAAAGGGTTGGGATCTCAGAAGAGAGGTGACAGCGCGGCTAAGATAAAAAGGGGACGCGAATTTCGTGACACAAGAGTTTAATGGCTTCTGTTGAAAACAATTACTCCAAAGGGGAACAGGCCTCTGTCCAAGTGGGGCAGCAGAAATCGGGATCTTCAAGGTGGAGAGTTAAAATGTTCTATAGAACGGATCGCCTGGGTTTTCATTTAGGCCAGCTAAGGACGCTTACTCCAGGGTGATTGCAATTGCGAGTCCGTTTCAAACGTCGTTAGAGACAGGGCGGTGGGCCTGTCCATTCTAATTCAAAGATACGTAGGGGACAGGTGGGGAACTCGCGTCGAAAGAAACACTTGGGAGTTAATACGCTAAACTAGTTTCGGGAAGGTTCCGGGCTGGCCGCCGTAAAAAAGGTGGGACGGACAAGTCAACGATGTTCTGCCTTGATGGGGATTAGAGGATAATTCAGATCAAACCGTCTACCTGGAAGAGGTTGACTAGTCAAGGACCGGGGGAAACCATGATGAGGGCCTAACGGGAGGGAGAGTTTCCCGAGATCCTAACTGTACTAAGTTCTCTAGAGTAGTAGCAAACGGGGGGGGGACGCAGAACGGGGAATTGTCTAACTGGGCTTAAAGCCAAGAAGCTAGGATTCATGTTGCCAGGGAACGGTCGACCCACCGAGGAGAAGCCGGGGGTCGTCGTCTCTTTCGTGGTTTAAACCGATTGGCTACAAAAGGTGCAATCCAAACCCGGACGGACATCGCATGGGGGAAGCGTACCAAAGGGCTCGGAGAACCGCCGGGGGCGTGTTGGTAAAAAGAGGGGAAGGGAAGGGACAGTACGGCCGGGGGCGCGGTGTTCCTGGAAAAAAACACCTCGGTCACCTGTCCCCTCACCTTAATTAGAGACGCGGTGGCGTTCAAAAGTAAGACGGAAAGCCGGGGCGCGGGTGCAACACAAGTAGGATAAGCGGGGGAAGAAAAAACCTGGCAAGACCCCAAGGAAGTGACGTTAAATCGGCGTCGGGAAGGAGGAGGACGTTAGCACCACAGGGTCTCCTACCGAGTGGGAAGAAGATTGACCAGGTGAAATGGTACGCGATACTGGTTTTAAAAGGACGTTCATATGGGGAATGGGTTCTCGTCGCTTCGGGACAAAGGGAAAAGCGGGAGGTTGACATGAGGGTCCCTACAACCCGACCGCATTGATTCAGGCAGAGGAAAAAACTCGACTGCACTCAAAACATAGCGGAAAACAGGTCAATTGGCGAGAAAAAGATTCCATTGGCTTCGTAGTTTGAGGTGGCCTGCGAGAAGGTAATATACCCCACACCGTCCGAACAAAAAAAAAGATAAAGTACAACTAATGTTAAAATCAATCGGAGGGGTCTGGGGCCCGAATAAAAAGAGTAAAGACTCGCCACAGGGGGTGGGAGGTAAGGAGCATATTGGGGGGATCTCTTGAAGGGAGGGGTACGGTGATGCTCGGCACAGCAAGGGGGGGCCTATCCGCAATTTTCACGATCTTAACTCTACCGACCGAGGTACACGGTAGATAGGAAATAGCCGCGAGTCGGGGCTTGAGCAGGGAACCCAATAAACAGGAACATCTTCTTGGGGGAAGATGACACCAAAACCCCCGACGCATATACTTATCCACGCAGAAAAAAACGATGAAGAAGGAAAAGCGAAAAACGTGGGGGAGCAGATCTGACTCTACATCACAAGAGTAGCATAGGCAGTGTCTCTACGGGGCCACCACCGAGCAAGTGGCTGGTGCCGAAGGACATGGACGTGCGCTCTCCCGAGGGTAAAATGCTACCGCAAGGAGTGGGTGGGGA